>WNFV01012803.1_pt1 | contig 10745 bp, 9 predicted proteins | sample 5400101 | NCBI WGS metagenome assembly WNFV01 (sample SAMN13153361, study PRJNA577476) | soil metagenome | isolation source: 115 cm soil or saprolite under grassland replicate 1 | place: USA:California | collected 2016-06-15
GGCGATGCGCGGCATTCAGAAGCCACGCTCCCGGACGGTGACGTCGGCGGTGCGCGGGCTGTTCCAGTGCGACGGCAAGTCGCGCGCCGAAGCCATGAGCCTGATCATGCGGGGTTAGTTAGTCCCCGCGCACCGGCTCCACTGGCTGGCGCGAGCCTTCGCTCGCGCGGCGCCCCGGCTCTTCAGGCGACGTCTTCCCTCGTCGCTGCGCTCCTCAGTCCAGACGCCGCCCGCCGGGGCGCGGGAGCTGGGCGCCCGCCGCTAGCCCCGGACCGTCCCGAGGGCGACCCAGGCGATCATGACCAGGAGCGGTAGCGCGGCGAGTGCGCTGACGAAGGCGCCGAAGGCGGCGGTACGGTCGGCATGTTCCTGGCCGGGCTCCGCTCCGAAGAGACTGACGGTCAGCCAGCCGAGCACGAACGCGAAGACCGGCAGCACCAACCCGCAGGGGATTGCCAGGATCGCAAGCGGGCTGGTCTCGCTGGCCAGCACGAAGATCGTGATCTGGACCAGCGCGGCGATCGCCGCGAAGACGAACAGCAACGAGTGCGCGGCGTCGAGCGCGTCGTGGGCGGCGCCGGCCGCGGTGGACACCGCGGCCGGCGACGCCAGCGGCTGGGCAGCCGCCGCGGCCAGCTCGGCCGGTCCGGGCAGGCCCGGGGGCGGTGCGATGCCGGCACCCTGCGCCACGTCAACCAGGCGGTCGCGCTCCTGGGCGAGCCTTGCGCGTACTCCCATCAGCTCCTCACGCGTGGAATGCTGCGCGGCTGTCTGCTCGGCCACGACGGCGCTCGCCTCCTGCCGGACCTGGTCGAGGCGCCGCGCGGTGCCCACATAGTCGCGCCAGGCGGCCGCGACCTCCGGGCCGGGAAGCGTGGCGGGGCGCCCGCTGTCGGCCGCGAGCTGGGCGGCGAGCTGGTCGCAGACCCGGCGGATCAGTTCCACGGGCGGGTCCGGATCGAGGTACATGGGGGCGTTGAGCCGTCCCGGCATGATGCCGGCTCCAAGCGGGCGCGCCCCTGGGCGGGTCGCCTGCGCCGCGAAGCTGTCGCCGGGCGGGTTGCTGACCCAGGCATACGGGTTGCGCACCGTGATCTGCGTGCAGTGGGGCAGGGGTGGCTGGGTCGTCTCCGCGGTCAGCGGCGGCGGCGGCCAGCCGGCCACCACCAGATGCAGCCGGGCGGCCGGGCCGGCCTTGGCCAGGGCGGCGATGCGTGCCAGGTCGACCCCTTCGGTCAGCTCCGGCAGCGAAGCGATCACCACAATCAGGTGTCGGGGCGGGCTGAGGTCGGCCGTAGGGTCCTGCGCCGAGCCGTCAGCCTGGCCGCCGCTGGTGACCTGCGCTGCTTCGTGCTGGCTGCCGACCGTGGCCGCGACCGGCTCGGCGGCGTGTTGCGCGGCGCGTACCCACTCCTCGGCCTCGGCTAGCACGGTGCGAAGCCCGATCCAGTCGGTGACGGGCGCAGGCATGATCTCGGGGATACCGGTGAACGCGTCAAGGGTGGTGCCGGCGCCCGCGCCGTCCACGCCGCGGATGACCAGGCTCGCCGGTGGAGCCGCGGCCAGCAGGCGCAGCACGATACTGCGCACGAGGCCGGCGACGCGGGGATCCCGGTCGTCCGCGTCGACGGCGAGGTGGCCAACCCCCAGCAGCGGTACGACCACTGGAAAGCGCGCGTCATCGAGCGGATGAGCCTGGCCGACGCGCAGGTACGTCGGGATGAGCGCATCACCGATCGGCGTGCTCGGCGACATGGCGTCCAGCGGTGCGCCCAGCCAGCCCGGCGTGAGGACCGCGGCATCGGCACGCAGGCGAGCCGCGAGGACATGCTGTTCGGCGTACTGCTCGACGGGCGCGGCGGCCGGTGCGTACACCTCGAGCGCCTGCCCGGCGACCGTGACCAGCGCGGCGGCTTGCCGGTGCAGCCCGGCGGCCCGCTCGACACTGGTACGCAGCCGTGCCACGCCCGTCCCTCTCCGCCGCCGTCGTTCCTGCGGTCATTCCTTGGGGGAACGGTAACGTAGCGCCGCACCGATAGGGTGCGCGCGAGTTCCGTCGTTTCCCGCCCGCGAGGAGAGATTATCGGTGGTGGCCACCGCCTTAGCTCCTGGCTGCCGGCGGTGGACCTGTGCCGATCAGTCGTGCGAGTACGGGGTGGGTACTGGGTTGCGGGTTCCCGGCCGGCGTACATAGGTGATCATTGCAAGCCACGACGCAGCCGCAGGTATGTGATTCGCAGGCCGAAGCCGATAGCGGCCAGGCACAGTGCAACGCACAACAGGGCTAGCCAGCCCCCGGCCCGTGCGGGATAGGTGAGTAGCCGGCCGGTGCCGCCGATCACCGTGGCGTCGCGTTCGCAGACGAGGGTGTTGCCGACGCCGGCCTTGCCTGCGACGTCGGAGCCGGTGATGCCGAGCCAGCCGCTGGCATCCGGGGGCACATCAATGGTTCGGGCGGGCTGGTCGTCGTGGGTGACCTGACACAGCGTGCCGACGGGTACGCGGACAAACACCGATGTGTCGCCCGACCACCGGTAGGGCTGGCCGGCAGCCACCGTCGTGCCAAGCTGACGGACCACGGCGGGCAGCACGAAAATGAGCACCATCGTGGTGAACAGCAGCGCGACGAGGCGGTACATGCTGCTGCGGCGACGATTTAGCTCGGCGTGTGACATGGGCGGACGATCGCCGGGCGACGCGATGGGGGCGTTCATCGTCTGCTCTGGCGGTCGTTGGCCGCGCCGCTGGCGGAAGGCTCATCTCGGCCCGGTTGATGCCGGTCCTCAGCCGCCTCTGCGGCGGCCGCGACCCGCTCGATGTCAAAGCTGGTCATCGCATCCAAGCCCCGTTGCAGCACGCTGCGATAGGCGTCGACGCTACCGAGCTCACCGGGCCGGATCCTGCCGTCGCGCAGCTGTTGGCCGAGTTCACGTAGCACCGGATCCGGGTGTTCGGTGAGGGCGGCGTAAAGCATTTCCCGCCGCTGGGCGGGTTCACTGAGTACGGCTCCCAGCCGCGTGGCGGCCAACCGGCCGAGCGGATCGTCGACCTCGGCCGGCGACATCGCTGCTCCTCTCGTGCGAAAGCTGGCATGGTGGGTGGTCGGTGCTTCGTCAGGCCGCCGGCGCGGCGGGCAGCGCCGGAAGGTCGGTGTTGAGGAGTCCGAAGCCATCCGTCTTGCCACCGAACACGTCGACGGCGTTTCTGGCCTTCTCGATGTGTGACAGTACGTCATTGACGTGTCCTACCACTCTGCTGATCTCGTACACCGCCGCGCCGCCGAACACCACCGCCCCGACGACGGTCTCCGAGGTCGCCACCGCCAGCGTGGCGAAGAACACCGCATCGATAAGGTCGATGACCAGCAGTTCCATCGCGCCTTCCAAGAACTTCATCTCATCGACCACGCCGGCATAGGCGCTACTGAGGTCGTTGAGCGGGTGCTGAGCCGCATCGAGGGCCTTCGCCAGGCCGCGGACCTTGATCCAGCAGGCATCGGCGGCGTTGCCCAGCCAGACCGCCTCGACCCGCAGCGCGATCCAGTCCGCGTTGCCCTGCAGTAGCCTGGCCGCCTCGGCAAGGTTGGCGAGGGCGTCGGCACAGGCGTGCATGCCGGCCCAGTTGCCCGTCATCGGCAGCACGAAATCGTCCAGCGGGTCATAGGCCCGGTCGCAGATGCCCAGTTTGGCGCCCAGCCAGGTGACGCCCCAGGTGGCGTCCCGGGCGACATTGCCCGGGCTAACCAGATCACTCCACTGCGGCTGGTACGGATCCTGTGTCGAGTAGTCCGGTGGCTCCGTCAACGCGTCGATAGGCTCGTTTTGCTCCCTCACCCGAGCCTGCAGGAGATCCGGACGCAGCCTGGGCGACCGGCCCTCGACTGGATCGATCCGAGTCGGCGGCAGTAGCGCGTCGGTGCGCGCCGCCGCCACGAGGTCGACCCCCTCGTAGTAGTCAATCGCCGCAGTCACAGCATCGCGTTGGGCCGCAGCCAGATGCTCCACTCGTCGAAAGAAGTCACGAACCTTCTCACGGGCCTCGTCGTGCCGCCCCGTCGCCCGGTTGAGCACACCCGGCCCGAACGCGAAATCGAAATACTCCTCGGCATACAGCCGACACCGCTTGGCGTCGTCGGCCATCCGTCCCAGCATCTCCGGCACGTCGCGCAGCGCGGCCAGATCGACAGAGAACAACACCGAACCCCCCACGTCGACAAAGTCGGCCATCGTACCGATGGCCGGGCGAGGGCCGCCGAAAGCCTTCGATTGACAGCGAACCTTGCTCCCACCCTCAACATCGGCCCCCACACCGGCATTGACGGGCCGATCTATGGCTGTCCCGGCCGCCCAACCAACGTCGAGGATATCGAAGCAGCACCATCCTGGCTGCCCCGCAGTTGTACGGCAGCCGTGTCGACAATGGCTCACAGATCGGGTGGAGGGTCATCAGGCAGCACATGCTTGACCTGGCTACTTTGCCGGGAACCGTGGGCTCGGCGGGCCGAAGGTCAAGTAATTCCCTTGGCAATCCTGGTCCTTGGACCACCTACAACAGGTCTGGTCCCGGCGATGCTGGCCGTCGCGCTCGTCTTGGCGTCATCACTCACCGGTCCACCGTGGAATGATCGGCGAGTCGCGGCGCCTTCGCCTTGCCATCACACCCGAGTTATCCACAGCTTTCCGCAAGTGGGTGCAGAAATGGCTGTTGTCTTTCCACAGGTGGGTGGAGAAATGGGGCTCTCCCGGCGTGAGTGTGGGTGGGTTGAGCAGATGAGGACGGCCGGAGCGGCTGCGGGGTAAGCGGATCGGCGACACGCCGGCCGGGATGCCAGGTGCGCACGGCCGAGGGTCCGTAGCTTCAAGGTCGACCAAGACCCTGGAAGCGGCAGGAAGCCGGCACGGCCGTGCGCGACTCCACCCTACTGAACCGTCTGTTGGACCTGCCCGGCGTGCGGGTGGTCGGCGTGTCGCTGCCCGAGCCGGGTCTGCTGGTGGTGGATCTGGCGCTGCGGCGGCGCCGGCTGCGGTGCCCGCACTGCGGCTGCGCCACCCGGTGGCGCTACGACCGGCGTGCGGTCGCCTCGACGTGGCGGCACCTGGACTTGGGCGCCACGTTCGTGATGGTGCGCGCGCAGCTGCGCCGGCTGGACTGTCCGACCTGCGGGGTGGTGACCGAGGTGGTGCCGTTTGCCCGGCACAGGGCCGGGTTCACCCGCGACTTCGAGGACGTGGCCGCGTTCCTGGCCACCAAGACGGACAAGACCACGATCGCCCGGTTCCTGCGTATCGACTGGGACACCGTCGGGCGGATCTGCCAACGGGTCGTGGCTGACGGGCTGGACCACGACCGTCTCGACGGCCTGGTCCACGTCGGCGTGGACGAGGTGTCGTGGAAGAAGCACCACAACTACCTCACCCTGGTCACCAACCACACCAGCGGGAAGATCGTGTGGGGCCAGGCCGGCAAGGACACCGGCACCCTCGATGAGTTCTTCGCCGAGCTCGGCGGCGACCGCGCCGGGCAGGTCGAGGCGGTCAGCATGGACATGGGGCCAGCCTTCGCCAAGAGCGTGCGCGCCCACGCGAGCAAGGCGGTCATCTGCATCGACCCGTTCCACGCCGTCAAGGTCGTCACCGACGCCCTGGACGTGGTACGCCGCGAGGCCTGGAACGAGCTGCGCCGCAGTGGCAACCCCGAGGCGGCGCGCAAGTTCAAGGGCGCCCGGTGGGCGCTGCTGAAGAACCCGACCAACCTGTCCGACGACCAGGCCGCCACCCTGCGCAAGGTCAAACGCCGCGGCGGCCAGGTGTGGCGCGCCTACACCCTCAAGGAAGCCTTCCGCGCCATCTTCGCCGGCGACCTGAACCTCGACCAGGTCACCGAGCTGATCGACCGGTGGATCTCGCGAGCCAGTCGATCCCGCCTGGCCCCGTTCGTCAAGGCCGCCAAGACGATCCGCAAACACCGCGACGGCATCCTCGCCGCCATCCGGCTAGGCATCAACAACGGCCGCGCCGAAGGCATCAACAACGTGGTCCGCCTGATCATCCACCGGGCCCGCGGCTTCCACAGCGCCGAAGCCGCCCTCGCCCTGGTGATGCTCTCCTGCGGACCGATCACCCTCCACCTGCCCCACGAACGATCGCTATGACCCAGATGCACCCACACTCACGCCGGGAGAGCCAGAAATGGTGGTCGCGCGGCGATCCTCTCGTGTTCCAGGCTCAGCTGCGACGTTCGGTCCGACCCGCCGGTCGCGACTCGGTCAGCATCGGGCTTCAATACAGACAGACTCGCCATCGTTATTCGCCACTATGAAGACACGCGGATTCACGGCCGTATGGGCCGCCCGGCCGATAAGCCCACGCGAAGGGGTGGCAGCCGTGCGGTTCGTTGTCGCTACCTGGATGGCTCAGGGTCGTCCAGGCCGAGGCGTTGGACGGGCCGATCCAGCACCTCGGAACCATCCTGGTGCGGCTCGCGCCTGACCGCTTCCTGTACCGCCGCATCGGCTCGGTCAAGCGATTCCAGCGCCCGCCGGGTCGACTCGGCGACACTGTCGGATCGCTGCGGCTCGGCCGAGACAGCCGGGCGGCTCAGCTCGACGCCGGGGTTCAGCAGAGGCGCGGCCACGCGGGCGATGTCGGTCAGCTCGTCGTGGAGCTCCGGGCGCAGATCGCGGGCCAGGCGGTGGTAGGTGGCGGCGAACTGCTCGGACTCCTGCATCGTCCAGGGTCGGGCCCGTTCCCGTTCGATCGCCCGGCGAGTGCCCGGCGGCCACCGCCAGTCGCCATTGTCGGTCAGGTCGTTGGCGTACAGCAGCACGTCTCCGCGGCGGTAGACCGACACGGCGTCGGCAAGCCGCTGCTGGTCGATCGCCTCAGCGGTCGACAGGACACCGGTGTACGCGGAGTCGTGGTTGTCGCGCAGCGTCAGCCGTCCATGGCCAGCGTTGCGAACCTGCTCGTCGTAGCGGTTGAGGACGCCCAGCCGGCTCTGCGCCTCAGGTACCGCCATGATGGCCGCCTCGATGCGATAGCCGGCCCGCTGGAACGTCTCGACCGGAAGTGCGAAGTGGCTCTGGTCCCGCATGGTGGTCTCGGTGATCGTGTCGATGCGGTGCTCGGCCAGCCATTCCTGCGCCATCCGCATCCATCGGCCGCTGTCTGGGCTGACCAGCGCGGCGGCCAGCTGGTCGTTCTCGCTCTGCAGGCGAGCGTACTGAGGATGGTAAGGCTTGTAGAGATCCGCATCGACCACGATCGCTCCGCCACGGTCACTCAAGCGGGCCAGGAGCGAACGCGTCGTCGCGGTCTTCCCCGCGCCGGGCTGGCCTGCCACGAACATCGCCACAGGCCGATCTTGTCGTTCTCGATGCGCGAGCCTGTGCGGCACAATCAACTCATAGAAGATCCGCCTGGCCTCCTCCTCAGAGAGCCGAACGGACGACGGGTCGGTCAACCGAACAACTCCTGCCACAACCGGCGAACGAGGGCGGCGTACTCGTCGCGTACCCGCACCACCTCAGCAGGGTCGAAGAAATCGAGCTTTTGCTGCTGCCGCGCGCACTCGGCTTGCGCCGCGCTCCACTCCTCGATCAGCTCCGCCCGGTTTTCGCCGCGCCGCTCGCGATCGATGAGCGCTGTGTAGCAGCCCAGGGCTTGGCCGATGATCTCGATCGCAACCTCGTACGTCACCGACTGCTCGTCCGACCACTCGAAGGGCTGGAGCCCAGCAAGCACCGAGTGATTCTCTTCGTCAGTCACAGCCATCGCCTCCCGTCCATCCATGATATGGCTACCGGCGCCACACGATCTTGCCGTTGTCCTCGACGACATCGCCGCGCGGGACTATCTCCACAGTCTGCGAGGTAGGCGTCCAGGTCCGCGGCTCGACCACCCTGAGCGTGTACGAGTAGTCCAGCCGCGCGTGCCCCGGTGTGGTGGTGTGGACCCGCACCGAATGGTCAGCCTCGACGCGTAGCTCAATCTGCGGATAGTCGAGAACCGTCCAGTGCAGGTCCTGCGTGCTGGTGTACTTCTCATCTGCGGAGAACGGGCAGTTGGGCAGGATCGCCGACGGGTCGGTGGTGGGACGGAAGGACGGCTTGGTGGCGCATTGGTCAATGCGCTCCCGGATCTGACGGCGTACCTCGTCAACGACGGTCGGTTTCACGCTCAAGCTGAGCTCGACGCGGGTCCGCGCACTGTCGCTGAACCGGTTGAGGTCGCCCGCGATCACCAGCCGGACCGGCGTCGACTCCCACAAGGCGCTCTGGGCACCGGTGACCGTGTAGACGCCAGGTGGTACGAACATGTCCCCGGCACCCCGCCGGGCCAGCCCACGGCTCGATGGCACGGTATTCACGGTGGCTCCGGCGATCTTCGCGGTCGGCAGACTGTCGCTGACCACTTGGACGTATCCGCCAGGCGGTCCGCTGATGCTCCACGGCCGTAGTAGGCCGGTATTCGGGCGGGTGACTCCCACTACATCGTCGTAAGGGACTCCGCCGACCCGGTAGCGCACCCGTACTCCGGCCCGGCTGCGGTTCGGGCGCCGGGTCGGATCGTCGGGTACTGCCCCGCCGTAGCTCACGCCTAGTACTTCGAGGTTCGTCGGTGGTTCGTACCCCTGCCGCAGGCCGCCCGCCTGGCACACCGCAGTGCAGTCCTCGAGCCCAGCTAGCGCCGCGCCATCCTTGGCCCCCAATGCCGCGAACAAGGCTCGTACCGGTTCGTCAGGCGCGTACCAGATCTCTTGGATCGCCAGGTATCCGCCACAAGCCAGCGCCAGCAGCAGCGATACGCCGCCGGCGACGAGCCGGCGTTGCCGCCGGGGCATCCGCCGGATCAGCCTGGCGACTCCGCTTCCCAGCGACCGCAGCGCGTCGACGGGCGCGCGCCACGTCATCCGGTTCGTAACCCGCTGGTACGTCGGGGCGGGTTGGCCCACCAGTGCGGTGCCGCAGGTACGGCAGAACCGGGCTCCCGGCCGGTTCTCGGCGCCGCACGTCGGACACGATGGCCCGGATGGTGGTGGGTCCGGCGTACTCATGCGCCCGCAGGAACGGTAGGGGTGTATCCGGCCAGCGCCGCAAACGGCTCCATGAGGCCGGCCGGTCGTGTCTCGACCAGGAGCGGCTGGTCGGAGCGGTAGAACAACCACGCGTACAAGGGCGGCAGCTGCTGAATGGCCCCTGAGGCTCGCGGAGCTCGCCGGCCCAGCCGGAGATGTCGCGCAGGTCGGCGCCGTTGCTCATTCCGCCGAAGATGAGCTTCGCGGTGGTGGCGGTCAGGATGGCCTGCTGCTCGTCGGTGCCGTACCGGCGGCGCAGCTGGGCGAAGCTTTGTGCTGCCCACAAGGTGACGATGCCGCGGCCCCCGCCTTCGCTCACCAGCGCCGGCAACGAGCGCAGCGGAGCGATGTTGGCGACCTCGTCGAGCGCGAGAAGGAGTGGGGGATCCAGGCGGCCCTCAGGGGCGAGCGCGGCGAGTTCTGCGGCGCGCTGGGCGATCGAGTCGACCAGACCCACGATCATCGGCGCGGCGACTTCCTGATAGTGGCTCGGCCCAACGATAAACAGCGTGGAGCTGGTACGCAGGAACAGGTCCAGGTCCAAGTCGCTGCTCGCGGTTGACGCGAGCACTTTCGGCTCGGCGGTCGCGTCCAAGCAGTTGCGCGCGACGCTGTAGAAGGAACCACGTTCCCGGTCGCCGATACGCTCCACCGCCTGAAGATCATCGGCCCAGCTCCGTGCAAGGGTGTCGGCTCTGCGCAGGATGTCGGCCGGCTCACGGGTGTCCTGGGCGGCGAGCCAGCGGCGTACGTCGACGAGCCCCTGGCCGGAGAGCGCCGCGGCGTGGAATACGGCACGCAGGATCACGGCGGCACCGGCCCGCCAGTGTTCACCCTCGCTGATGCCATGAGCGACCACTGCTGTCATCGCCGCTACCCGGCGGTAGCACACGCTCGGGTCGGTGCAGCCCGACAGTGGCGACCAACGCATTCCGGAGACGCCGGGTTCGGAGGCGAACGGGTCGTACGTCCAGACGCCGCCACCACGGGCAGCCGCGATCCTGTGCCGCCAGGCGCCGCAGAAGCGCAGTAGATCGCCGCGCGTCGACGTGGCGACGACCGGGCCGTCCCAGCTCATGATGGCCGGGATGATGACCCCGCTGGACTTGCCGTAGCGGGGCGGCCCGACCACGCCGACCGAGTCCTCGGTCGCGGACCAGCAGGGCCGGTGCCCGTCCTGAGGATCCAGCCCGAGGTACACCTGATGGCGCGGGACGACCTGGAAGGCCGGCAGCGGTACTGGCTCGGCCACCCCGCGTCCCAGCCCGATCGTGAGCCGTCGAACGAACGCCGTATGTAGGTCAACGCCTGGCGCAGCCCATCGCCATAGCCCGCTGCCGCGGCGATCGCGTCGGCACGGTACTCGGCCCGTCGCCACACCGCGGCCTGAACCGGAACAACTCCATAGTGGACAGTGACAAGCACCGGCCACAGCAGCACCCGTACCGTGAACTGGACGGGCCGGGACTGGGCGGCGCGCAGGATCCGGGTGGCCAGCTCATACAGCAGGTACAGCGGCAGCGCGACGCCCCGGTTCCACACCATGCCGATCGCGTCACCGTCGCGCCAGTGCACAAGCTCATGCGCGATGACCCCGGCGACGGCCTCTCGGTCGTAGTTGAGCTGTTCCAGCAGGCCCTGGTTGACGACGATGTGCCGGATGCCCGCGT
>WNFV01012847.1_pt1 | contig 10745 bp, 12 predicted proteins | sample 5400101 | NCBI WGS metagenome assembly WNFV01 (sample SAMN13153361, study PRJNA577476) | soil metagenome | isolation source: 115 cm soil or saprolite under grassland replicate 1 | place: USA:California | collected 2016-06-15
ACGCGGATCACGATCCACCTCCCCGGGCGCGCCGAGGGCGTGCGGCCGGCGGGGGAGTGCCGCCCGGGGAGCGAGCCGTCGGCCGGCCGGACCGCTCCCGAGACTCCCCTCGCGGAGGGGGACACCCGCGCCTGGGGCCACGGGCCGCTGCAGGGCGAGGTGCGCATCGTCGACCCGCAGACCGTGGTGCTCGAGATCCGTCACCTGGCGCCGTACCGCTTCGTCGAGGGGAGCGTCCTGTTCCCGGTCGAGTCCGTCCCGTTCGAGGGGCGCGCGCTCGAGGGGAACGGGCCCGACCTCGACGCGGGGCCGGTGCACAGCGCTGCCGAGGTCCTGGCGCAGGAGCAGGCCCTGGCCGATGAGGCGAACGCGGCCCGGGCCCGCCTGAACCTGATCGACGCGCTGTGGCGGATCGGCGCCTTCCTGCTGCCGGCGGTGATCGTGGCGCTGCTCCTGTGGGCGCGCCGCCGCGACCGCGTCCCCGGCGTCCCGCGGGAGCTGCAGGAGCCGCCGGAGGAGATCCACCCGGCCGAGCTGGCGATGCTCTGGGCCGGCTACCGGGGCGACTTCGCGCCGAAGGACGTCTATCGCGCGCAGCTGTTGCACCTCGCCGAACAGGGTGTGATCGAAGTCCACGGGGACGGGCAGGTCAGCGACCCGAAGCACCTGCAGGTCCTGCTTCGCCACCGCCCGGAGAAAGGGATGGACGAGCGCTTCACCCGGTTCCTGTTCGGCGGTGACGGGGTCGGCCCCGTGACGCTCGACGAAGCCAGGGTGCGGGGGACGCGGACCGAGCGGCTGAAGGGTTGGTGGCGCTACGTCGGGAAGAAGGTGAAGGGTCCGCTGAAACGGATACGCGAGGGGAAGATCCGGATGGAGACGGTGTTCGCGTTCCTCGCCTCCGGGCTGGTCGGGCTCGGAGGCTGGTACGCGGCCACGGTCCTCGACCGGCGGATGGGGTACGCCGCGGTGGCCGAGGCGGTGGTGCTCTTCCTGCTGGCGCTGCGCCTGCTTCCGCCGCGGCTGCCGGCGCGCCTGCGCGAGCGGCTGACGAAGTGGAGGGCCTTTCGCCGGTTCCTGCTGCGCTTCCACACGCTCACCGGCGCGCCGGTGCTCGCCGTCGTCATCTGGGAGCACTATCTGGTGTACGCGACCGCGCTCGGCGTCGCCGACCGCGTGGTGAAGCAGATCCGCGCCCTCGTCCCCGAGCAGTCGCTGCCGTCTCCGTGGCCCGGCGGGCCGAGCGGGCTCCGCTCCTACGCGTTCGTGAACGGCCTGTCGAACGCGCCGGCCCACGCGGCCGTGTCGACCAGCGGGGCGAGCGGGACGAGCATCTCGTGGAGCGGCAGCTGGGGCGGCGCGTCGTCGGGGGGCGGCGGAGGCGGGGGTTTCAGCGGGGGCGGCGGCGGAGGCGGCGGCGGCGGCGGCGGGGGCGCGGGCTGAGGCCGGGCATATCCGACGCCCGCGCTACGCTTCGCCGATGTTCCTGCGCGAGAATGAGATCGGCCGCAGGGTCGGCGCGCACCTCGAGCCCGGCTGGACGCTCCTCGACGTCGGCTCCGGGACCGGGCTCATCAGCCTCCACCTCCGCACCCGCTACGCGGTGCGCCCAACGCTGACCGACCTGGTGCTCTACGACCGCACCGGGCTTCCGCGGGTCGAGATGGCCTCATCGACCGAGATCCCCGTCCCCGACGACGCGTTCGACGCGGCGATGCTGCTGTTCGTCTTCCACCACATGGCGGGGTGGAAGGACCAGGAGCGTTTGCTGGACGAGGTCGTGCGGGTGGCGCGGAAACGCGTGATCGTCATCGAGGACACACCTGGCTCGCGCGCCGAGCGAGCGGTGAACGCCGCCTGGGACTGGCTGCTGAACCTGCGCCACGGCGTGCCCACGCCGTTCACGTTCCGTTCGACCGAGGAGTGGATCCGCCTGTTCCGCGAGCGCGGCCTGACAGTGGTCGACGTCGACCGCTACCGCGCGAAGTGGCCGTCGCTGGCGACCTATCACCACACGCTGTTCGCGCTGGACGTCTGATGCGAGCCGAGCTGTCGTCCGACCCGGGCGACTTCCGCGCGCGCGACTGGTCCTCGCTGGTGGTGGGGGAGGAGGACGGCGCGGCGGCGGCGCTCGCGGATGCCGTCGCCGGGCTGGGATGGGCCCGCGCCGACCTGGCCGGGCTCGTCTCGGACGGACGGTGGCTTCCCGCCCTGACGCGGGCGTTCGAGCGAGCCGGACTGCTGCCGGACGAGGACGACGACGGCGTCACGCCGCTGCTCGTCCTGCCGTCCACGTACGAGGCCTACGAGGCGTCGCTGCCGCCGAAGCTGCGCCACGAGGCGCGGCGCAAGGCGCGCAAGCTGGAACGCGAGGCGGGCCCGTACCGGCTGGTCGAGACGACGCGAGACACCCTCGACGCGCACGTCGGCCGGTTCGTCGAGCTGCACCGCGGCAGCAAGGGCCCGAAGGGGAGGTTCATGCAGCCGGGCATGGAGCTCTTCTTCCGCCACCTGGCCGACGACTTCCTGGCGCCGGGGCCGTTCCGCCTGACGTTCATCGAGGCGGCCGGCGAGCTGATGGCCGGGGCGATCTCCTTCCGGTTCAAGGAGAGCGTGCTCCTCTACAACTCGGCCTTCGATCGCGCCCACCGGGCGCTCTCGCCGGGGATGGTGCTGGTGGCCGACATGATCCGGCAGGCCATCGCGGACGGGTGCCGCCGCTTCGACCTGCTGAAGGGCGATCTCGGTTACAAGTACCGGTTCGGCGCGCGCCCGCGGCCGGTGCGCCGGCTGCGGCTGTCCCGATGAGCTCGTCCGCTCAGGCGATCTTGCCGAGGGCCAGCACGCGCCCGTCCGCGTCCACGACGCGGACGGTGTGCTGCCAGGAGAGGTCGCGGCGGGTGACCCAGTACACGGACCCGCTGCCGTCCTCGTCGAGCTGCAGCCTCCCGGCCTGGATCGTGCGGCGGTCGCCGACCAGCTCGACGTGCGCGCCCTGGCCGGGGTCGGCACCGCCGACGTACAGCAGGATCCACGAGGGCCCCTCGTCACCGATGTAGACGACCGCGCTCCCGTGGATCTCCGGGTCGGACGGCGATGCGAGCCGGGCGACGCGAACGGCGCGTCCGCCGAGCGCGTCGAGGAACTCCCGATAGCGGCCGGCGTCGGCCCGCAGGACCGCGGCCGCGGCGTCCAGACGGTCGGCGCGCCGCTCGGCCAGGACGCCCCACGTCGCGCCGGCGATCCCGGCGACGAGCGCCGCGGCGCCCAGCGCGGCCAGGACGGCCCGCCGGGCCCTCCCGGACGACGACCGTCGCCCGGTCGCCGTCCATTCCTCCTCCACGGCGGCGAGCACCCGCTCGCGCAGCTCCGCGGGCGGCTCGACCGTGTGCGCCGCGCGCGAGAAGACGGCCAGGCCTTCCTCGAGCGCGGCGAGGTCGCGCCGGCACGGGCCGCACGCGCGCAGGTGGCGGCGCACGCCGGCCTCATCGACTTCGCCCAGGTGCCCGAGCAGCAGGTCGGGCAGCCGGTCGCGGACCCCCTCACAGGTCACGGCGAACCTCCAGCGTGTCGCGCAACGAGAGCAGCGCCCGGCGGATGCGCGTCTTCACCGTGCCGAGGGGGACGCCCTCCATCTGCGCCACCTCGGCGGCAGTGCGGCCGCCGAAGTAGGCGAGCTCCAGGGCGACCCGCTGCTCGTCCGAGAGCGAGCGCATCGCGGCGCGCGCCCGGCCGACCAGGTCGGTGACCTCGGCCACGTGCTCGGGTCCGGGATCGGGGTCGGGCCCCTCGGCCGCGGCGGATCGGTCGGTGTGCCGGCTCTCCAGCACCCGCCGGCGCACCGCGTCGATGGCCAGGTTCCGTGCCATCCGCATCACCCAGGTCTCCAGCGATCCGCGTGCCGGGTCGAACCGTTCCGCGTTCCGCCACATCTTGACCATCGTGTCCTGCACCAGGTCCTCCGCCGCCGACGGGTTACCGAGGATGACCATGCCGAGGCCGAAGATGCGCGGTGCGAATTCCGCGTACAGCTCCTCCGCCGCGCGGCCCTCCCGCCGCATGAACCCGCGCATCAGGTCGGCGCCCGACCGGTCGTTCACGGTGATGGCGCTCCGTGCGGCCCGGCGCAGCCGTCCCATCCGTAGGAAGTACGCGGGCCGCGGCGGCCGGGATTCGCCACCGGTCTCCGCTCAGATGTAGGTGCGGACGTGCCGGAGGACTGTTCGCGCCAGGCCGGTGTCGCCGCCGAGCACCAGCAGGCCGTCGTACAGGAACTCGTCCGGGTCGGCGTGCTGCTCCGCGACCAGCGCGAACGCGTGCGCCCGGCCCTCGATGTAGGCATCCGGCGCCTTGTCGGGCGCCGGACGGTCGCCCGCGGCCAGGCCGTGGTGCCACGAGCCGCCGCCGGCGCCGGTGAGGTCGATCCGCACGCTGCGCCCGGGGAAGGAGAGGCCTGCCAGGCCGAGACCGTAGGGGATCGTCCGGATCGAGAGGTCGTTCACGCAGTAGATCGGCGGGTGCTCGATCCGTGCCTCGAGCCCGGTCGCCGCGCGGATGTCCTCGCCGTGCGCCCACCACTCTGCCACGCGGGACTGGACGAACAGGTGATGGGGGATCTCCTCCGCCGGCCAGACCACCCGCCCGGTCCAGGCCGCCTTGTCGGCCTTCGCGGCCCGGGCCAGCAGCAGGTCAGCGGCGCGTCCCCACTCCAGTGCCAGCGAGATGACCGCCGTCTCGGCGCGGCGTGCCACGGCCCAGCGGTTGAGCTCGTGGAAGTCGACCCGCGAGCGCTCCTCGGCCTTCATCCACTCCTCGAACTCCGCGGGCGTCTCGCCGGCGGCGACCTGGGCCGCCGCGACCTCGGTCGAGGCGAGGTGGGCCAGCACGTCCCGCGCCCGCCACTCGTCGCCGGGGGCGGGGTCCTCCCAGCGCCCCGGGTCGGCGTACTGGATCGTGCGGCCGAGCGCGTCGCGCTCGTGGCGGGCGGTTCCGAGCAGCCAGCTCCGTTCCAGGGCCATCGGGCGCGGATCGTACCATTGGCCCTTCGCGCGGCCCCCGGGCAGGACCGGGCGCCGAGACCCTGAGAGAGGAGGCCGTGGCGGGAGCGCGGGAACGGTTCGAGGCGGCGGCGCGCGAGCTCGGCATGCCGGTCGAGGTGGTGCGCTTCCCGGAGGGCACCCGGACGGCAGCGGATGCCGCCCGTGCGATCGGGTGCCAGGTGGCACAGATCGTGAAGTCGCTGGTGTTCGCGGCCGACGGCCGGCCGTTCGTGGCGCTCACCTCCGGTGCCAACCGGGCCGACCCCACGCGCCTGGCGACGCTCCTCGGGGCGGAGGACGTCCGGCGGGCCGGCGCCGACGAGGCGCGGGCGGCGACCGGGTTCGCCATCGGCGGGACGCCGCCGTTCGGCTATCCCCGCCCGCTGCCCGTGCTGATGGACGAGGACCTGCTGCGCCATGAGGCCGTCTGGGCGGCGAGCGGCACCCCCGACGGCGTGTTCCGGACCGACCCGCAGACCCTGCTGCGGGTCACCGCCGCGCGAGTGGCGGCCTTCCGGGAGGGGTAGGAGGGTTCCCGACCCCGCGGGTATACTTTGGAGGTCGGATCGCAGCCAAGGAGACCCGGAAACGATGATCACGCTCACCGAGATGGCCGCCTCGAAGGTCAAGGAGCTGCTCGACCAGGAAGGGCGCACCGACATCGCGCTCCGCGTGGCCGTGCAGCCCGGCGGATGCTCGGGCCTGCGCTACGCGATGTATCTCGACGACCAGCTCGCCGACGGCGACCTGGCCGAGGAGCAGCACGGCGTGCGCATCGTCGTGGACCGCACCAGCGCCCCGTACCTGTCGCAGGCCAAGGTGGACTTCGTCGACAGCCTGGAGGCCAGCGGCTTCACGATCGACAACCCGATGGCCCAGGGCTCCTGCGCCTGCGGCCACTCGTTCCACTAGCGGCCGGCGCCGTCGCTCAGCCGGCCCGGTAGCGGCCGGATTTGCCGCCTTCCTTCGAGACCAGTCGGATGTCGGTGATCCTTGCGGCGCGGTCGTAGGGCTTGGCGGTGTCGTAGAGGCTGAGGGCTGCGACGGCGACGGCGGTCAGGGCCTCCATCTCGACGCCGGTGCGGTCGCGGGCCTCGACGGTGGCACGGACGCGGATGCGGCCGGTCGCGGGGTCGGGCTCCACGTCGACCGACGCCCCGGTCACGGCGACCGGGTGGCAGTAGGGGAGCAGGTCGGGCGTGCGCTTCACGGCCAGCAGGCCGGCCACGCGCGCCGCCTCGAGCGGGTTGCCCTTCGGCGTGCCCTCGGCCAGTCGCGCGCAGGCCTCGGGCGTCGTCGCCAGCGCGCCCTCGGCCACGGCGCGGCGCTCCGTGGGCTCCTTGCCGCCGACGTCCACCATCCGCGCCGCCCGTTCCTCGCTCACGTCGTCTCCTCCGGGTCGCGGAACAGCATCACCCGGCAGACCTCGCCGTGGCCGAGGCGCTCGACGCCCGGCGGGATCACCGCCAGCCCGTTCGCCTGCGAGAGCGTGGCCAGCAGGTTCGACTGTGGGCCTCCCGTCGACGTGGCGGTCCAGCCGCTCTCGTTGCGGGCCGCCCGGACGCGGGCGAACACGGTCTTCTCCGGCTGGCCGCGGAGCTCGCCGGCCACGCGCGCGCGGATCGCCGGGCGGACGATCCGCCGGCGCCCGAGCATGCGCAGGATGGCCGGCCGGACGAAGACCTCGAACGAGACGAAGACCGAGACCGGGTTCCCCGGGAGCCCGAAGAACGGGATGCCGTCGATGCGGCCGAAGGCCTGCGGCATCCCCGGCTGCATCGCCACCCGGTGGAAGGCGACCTCGCCACGGCCCTCGAACGTTCGCTTGACCACATCGAGCTCTCCGGCCGACACGCCGCCCGAGGACAGCAGCACGTCGGTGTCCGTGGCGGCGCGCCCGAGGGCGTCCCGGAAGGCGTCGGCATCGTCGGGGACGATCCCGGCAAGTCGTGGTTCGGCGCCCGCTTCCTTCGCCGCGCCGAACAGCGTGGGGCCGTTCGCGTCGTGCACCTGGCCGAAGCCGGCCATCGCGCCGGGCGGGACCAGCTCGTCGCCGGTGGAGAGGATCGCCACCCGCGGGCGCGGCCGCACGCGGACCCGGTCGCGGCCGGCGAGGGCCAAGAGGCCGAGCTCAGGCCCGAGGAGCCGCCGCCCCTCGCGAACCAGCACCTCGCCGGGGCGGACGTCCTGCCCGGCGGGGCGGAGGTACCGGCCCGGCGGCACCCCCTGGCGGACGAGGACCCGGGCGTCGGCGAAGACCTCGCAGAGCTCGATCGGCACGACGCCGTCGGAGCCGGCCGGGACCGGGGCGCCGGTGGCGATGCGCACCGCCTCGCCGGAGCCCACGGCCAGGTCGGGCGCCTTCCCCATCGCCACCCGCCCGGTGATGCGGAGCTCCACCGGCGACTCGGGGCTCGCCAAGGCGACGTCGTTCGCCCGGACGGCGAACCCGTCCATCCCCGAGGACGAGAACGAGGGGAGGAACCGGTCGGCCACGACGTCCTCGGCCGCCGCGCACCCGTACGCCGCCTCCAGGCTCAGCTCTGCCGGCGAAAGGGGCCCGATCCCGTCGAGCGCCAGGTCGAGCGCCGTCGCCACCGGGAGCAGTTCGTCGGCGGTCACAAGCCCACCCAGCGCGCGCCGTGGGGGCCGACCTCGCGCTTCCAGATCGGGGCGCGCCGCTTGACCTCCTCGACGGCGTGCCGGCAGGCGGCGAAGGCCTCCTCGCGATGCGGGGCGGCGCAGGCCACGACGAACGTGACGGCGCCGACCGGCAGCCGCCCCGTGGCGTGGACGATAGCCACGGCCTCGAGCGGCCACTTCTCGGCCACCTCGGCGGCGATCTCTGTCAGCACCCGGTCCGCCATCTCGTCGTAGGCGCTGTACTCGAGCGCCTCGACCGGCCAGTCGTCCTCGGTGCGCACGCTCCCGATGAACGCGACGATCCCACCCGCCCGCGCGGCCGTGACGGCGGCGAGCGCCTCGGCCGGATCGGGGCCTCCGGGCCGCAGGCCGGTCAGGATCCGCGGGCCGTCCGCGCCGCCAGCCACCGGCGGGAGGAGGCCAACCTCGTCACCCTCGTTCAGCCGGTGCGGTCCCGGGACCACTTCGAGGTTCACGGCGATCGAGACGTGCTCCGCCAGGCCGGCGGCAGTCGGGTACGGCCGGAGGGCCGCATGGCACGCGTCGGCGGCGGTGGCGCCGGGCGGGAGGTCGAGGCCGACCTCGGGGAGGCCGGCCCGCTCGGCCAGCGCCCCGAACAGCCGGACCCGGACCCTCATCTCGTCCGCCGGGCGAGCGGGCCGCCGTCGCGGCCGCCGCGGCGAGCGACGATCCCGGCGAGGATCGACAGCGCGATCTCCTGCGGGGTGCGCGCACCGATGTCGAGCCCGACCGGCGTCTCGACGGCGGCAACCCGATCGGGCGGGACGCCGAGGGCCCGGAGCGTCTCGAGGTGCGGGCCGCCGTGACGAGCGCTCCCCATCACCCCGACGAAGCCGGCCCCCGCGTCGATCACCGCCTTGACGTGCTCGGCGACGAGCGGCGCGTCGTGGTCGGTGTGCACGGCCGGCGCCCCCCCGAGCGGCCCGAGGGCCTCCGGCCGGTCGGCGACGCGCGCTGCGGCCGCGCGATGCTCCGGCGTGACCCGCTCCGCACGCGACTCGACGAGCGCCGGTTCGAACCCGAGGTCGCGGCCCCAGCGCAGCAGCCACAGCGCGACCGGCGTCGCGCCGAGGACGACGAGCGCCGGACGCCGACGGACCGGCTCGAGGTAGACCCGCACCGTGCCGAGCTCGTGGCTGTACTGGCGCAGCGCCGGCTCGCCGGCCGAGATCACGGCCGGGGCATCGGCCGCGGCCCCCGTGTCGAACTCCGCGCAGCCGAGCGTTCCGGCGAGCGGCCCGCCGGGGCCGAGGAGCAGCTTCTGGCCGGGCCGGCATGGCGGGTCGCCCTTCACGCTCACCGCCGTCGCCAGGACCACCGGCTCGCCGGCCGCCGCGCGCTGCAGCGCCTCGGCCGCCGGGTCGGCGGACGCCGTCTCGTTCGCCTCGCGGCCGGCCGTGGCCGGTGGATGGTCCCCCGGGTGTTCCGTGCGTCCTGCCAGCAGGTCGAGGGCGTGGGGGAGGACCGGGAGGACGGCCTCCAGGCTCTCGACGGCCCCGCGCTCGCTCCCCGGCAGGTTGACGACCAGGGCGCCGCCGAGCGTTCCGGCGATCCCGCGCGAGAGGTCGGCGGCCGGGGTGCTCGCCCGGCCGGCGGCCCGCATGGCCTCTGCCAGGCCGGGAGCCTCGCGGTCGACGACCGCGCGAGTGGCCTCCGGGGTCACGTCGCGCGGACCGAGGCCCGTTCCGCCGGTCGTGACGACCAGCTCGGCCTCCGCCGCGAGCCGTCGCAGCGCGGCCTCGATCTCCGCGCGCTCGTCGGGGACGCGCTCCTGCATCACCGCGAACCCAGCGCGGACGAGAGAGGCCGTGACGGCCGCGCCCGAGCGGTCCTCGCGGACCCCGCGGTGGACGCCGTCGCTCACCGTGAGCACCGTCGCCCGCCGTGAAGAGGGTGCCATCCCCGGGATGATAGGTCCGGCATGGGGGCCTAGGATGGTCCAGATGATCCTTCCTCTCGTCGACACCTTCGGCCGCGTCGCCAGCGACCTGCGCGTCTCGCTCACCGATCGCTGCAACCTGCGGTGCACGTACTGCATGCCGGCCGAGGGGCTTCCCTGGCTGGCGCGGGACGAGCACCTCGCCGCCGCCGAGATCGAGCGGCTCGTCCGGCTGTTCGTCGCGCTCGGGGTCCGGGAGGTCAAGCTCACCGGCGGCGAGCCGACCGCGCGTCGGGACCTGGTCGAGGTCGTCCAACGCCTGCGGGCGATCGACCCCCCGCTCGACCTCTCGATGACCACCAACGGCGTGCTGCTCGACCGCCTGGCCGCCCCGCTGCGGGCCGCCGGCCTCGATCGGGTCACCGTGTCCTGCGATTCGCTGCTCGCGCACAGGTTCGCCGAGATGACCCGGCGCGACGCGCTCGCCCGCGTCCGCGCCGGCCTGGCCGCCGCCGAGGCCGCCGGGTTCGCGCCGATCAAGCTGAACTGCGTGGTGATCCGCGGGACCAACGACGAGGAGGTGCTCGACTTCGCGCTGCTCGCCCGGGAGACGGGGTGGGAAGTGCGGTTCATCGAGTACATGCCGCTCGATGCGGAACGCGCCTGGGAGCGCTCGAAGGTCGTGCCGGCGGCCGAGATCCGGGCGACCATCGAGGCGGCGCACGCGCTCTCCCCGGCCGGGCCGGACGGCCCCCACCCCGCGGCGGTGTTCCGGTTCGCCGACGGCGCGCCGGGCGCGGTCGGCTTCATCGCCACCGTGACCGAGCCGTTCTGCGACACGTGCAACCGGCTGCGCCTGACGGCCGACGGGGCCCTCCGCGCGTGCCTGTTCGCCCTGGAGGAGAGCGACCTGCGCGGGCCGCTCCGGGCCGGCGCCGCCGACGCCGACCTCGAGGCCCTGATCAGGGCCGCCGTCGCCGGCAAGTGGTCCGGCCACCGCATCAACCACCCCGACTTCGTCCGCCCCGAGCGCTCGATGTCGATGATCGGCGGCTGAGGCCGCGAGCCACGGGTTACCCGGGAGACGTGCGAGCGGCGAACGCGTCGCGTGTGGCGGCCAGCAGCTCGTCGGCCCGCGCGCGCAGGGCATCGGCCTCCGAACC
>WNFV01019467.1_pt1 | contig 10740 bp, 7 predicted proteins | sample 5400101 | NCBI WGS metagenome assembly WNFV01 (sample SAMN13153361, study PRJNA577476) | soil metagenome | isolation source: 115 cm soil or saprolite under grassland replicate 1 | place: USA:California | collected 2016-06-15
CTCGTACCGCAACACCTGGGTGCAGCGGCTGCAGCCCTGGTTCGACCACTGGCTGCAGGGCCTGGACAACGGCGTGATGAGCACCCCGATGGCCACGATCCAGCGCGAGGACGGCACGTTCACGACCGAGTCGACCTGGCCCGCGGCCGGTTCGGCGCCGGTGAAGCTGCAGCTGGACAAGCCGCTGAACCGCTCCGCCGGAACGCTCACCCTGGCCGGGTCCGGAACCCCGTCGAGCAACACGGCGACGATCTCCGACGACGTCGAGTCCGACGACGACTACGTGGTCGACCCGACGACGACCAGGTCCGACCGGGTCGTGTTCCTGACCAGCCAGCTCAGCGCGCCGCTGCGCCTGTCCGGCACCGGCTCGCTCACGGTCCGGGTGCAGTCGGACCACGCAGCGGCCGCGATCAAGGTGCGACTGGTCGACTACGGCAAGGCCACCCGGTACTCGAGCTACGTCAACACCGCCGGCACGACCTGCTGGGGTGACGGCAACAGCGCCGACACCGGTTGCTACGCCAACACCGGGATCGCGACGAAGGTGTCCGACCTGAGCGTGATCACCCGGACGATCGCGAACATCGGCAACTACAAGTCGCTCAACCAGCTGGAGCCGTTGCAGCGCGGTGTCTGGTACGACCTCACCTTCGAGCTGAACGCCGACGACGCGATCTTCGCCGCCGGCCACCGGCTCGGCTTGGTGCTGACGGTCGAGCAGAGCAACCCGGACAACGACCTGGACCGGATCAAGCTCACCGTCGACCCGGCGCACTCGTCGCTCACGCTGCCGCTCGGCGGCAGTACGACGAGCCTGGGCTCGGCCGGTCCGGACCAGCCGGTCGCGGCCCGGGTCAAGGCCCAGCCGGAACCGCAGCGTGACCCGTCCATCCTGATGCGCGAGTTCGTCGACGCCTCCCGCTGATCACCTGAGGTCCTGCGGATCGTGGTCTACAAGCCACGATCCGCAGGACGCAGCGTTGTTGTCGCGGTCCTCATCGCAGAACATCACCATGTTCGTCAATGGCGACGCGGGTGGGGTCGGCGACAACCGCCACAGGTCCGGGCTGAGGCTGTCACCGGCGATCTGACGCCGTCTCGTGAGAGGATCCCTGACCGGACCCCGACAGCTCGCCCGCCGGAGAGCGCGGCGAACGCACGGTATCGAATGAGGTCTGCGCGGGGTTGAAGCTGCCTCTCAGGCGGAAGTGGCCGCCGTGCTCGGCTCGGGCGGGTGGAGACGCGGTTCGAACCTGCCCCGTGGATCGTCGGGAGCCCAGCCGCGGCGGTTCCAGGTCGGCAGGGTCCGCGCCAGCGTGCGAGATCCTTTCACCTCGATCGCACCGGAACGCAGGGCAGTAGCCCACTCGATCTCTCCCATGTGCCAGCGCGCGAACGCCACGGGGTCGTGGATCACGACGATCAGGTCTTCTTCGCCGCCAGGGTGCTTGAGGCAGACTTCGGCGTCACCGTGCTCGATCAGCACCCAGCCACGGGGAGCTGGCCCGGGCACCGTGGGGTAGTCGAAGCGCACCACCACTCGGTGCCGGGGGAGACGCTCGTGATCGAGCCAGAAGGACACCCAAGCCCAGAGCACCACGCCCGGATGGGCATGTTCGGGCGTCAGCTCCGCCCACTTCGATCCCCAGTCGTGGAGCGCCAGCATGACCGCCGAGAGCTCTCGTCCCGCCTGGGTCGGCCGGTACGTCGACCCCGGGCCGCCGCGCTTGGCCCGGATTTCGATGAGCCCGGCGTGCTCGAGTTCTCGCAGCCGCTTTGACAGCAAGCCCCGTGACAGCCCGGGGGCACCGTCGGCGATCTCGTTGAACGTGTGGCAGCCCACCAGGATGTTGCGAAGGATGATGATGGACCATCGCTCCGCGAGTAGCTCCGATGCCCGAGCTATCGGGCAGTACTGGCCGTAGCTCCTCATGTCCCCAGCGTCCCATTGACGGACGGTCGGCGGGAGGGTTCACTCTTTGAACTTGTCTGCCTTCACGCTGCGCCGGACATTGGGTCGAGTGGTTCCCGATAGACGAGATGAGGTGCGCGATGGATCTCGACGAACTGATCTTCCATCCCTGGACGGTGCAAGGTCCGCGTACCGTGCCGACCTTCGTCGGCGGGTCTGGCAGCTATCTGGTCGACGCTGAGGGCCAGCGTTACCTGGACTTCAGCTCGCAGCTGGTCTTCACCAGCCTCGGCCACCAGCACCCGCGCATCGTCGCGGCCATCAAGGAGCAGGCCGGCCGGTTGTGCACCCTGGCTCCCGGCCATGCCTCTGACGTCCGGGGCGAGGCGGCGCGGCTGATCATCGAGGTCGCCCCGAAGGGTCTGGGGCACGTGCTGTTCACGACCGGAGGCACGGAGGCCATCGAGCACGCCGTACGAATGGCCCGCCTGCACAACGGGAAACCCAAGGTGCTCGCCGCCTACCGCTCGTATCACGGCTCGACGACGACCTCGATCCAACTCACCGGCGACCCACGACGCTGGGCCTCGGACACTGGGACGGCGGGTGCCGTCCACTTCTTCGGTCCCTTCCTGTACCGCTCGGCGTTCGGTTCGAGCACACCTGAGGAGGAGCGCGAGCGGGCGCTCGCTCATCTCGAGCAGGTGATCCTGCTCGAAGGCCCATCAACGATCTCCGCCCTGGTCCTGGAGCCGGTGATCGGCAGCTCTGGGGTCATCGTGCCGCCCGCCGGTTACCTCCGCGGCGTTCGCGAGCTGTGCACGCGTCACGGGATCGTCTTCATCGCCGACGAGGTGCTCGTCGGCTTCGGGCGCACCGGAGCATGGTTCGGGGTCGACCACGACGACGTGGCCCCAGACCTGCTGGTCTTCGCGAAGGGCGTCAACTCCGGGTACGTGCCCCTCGGCGGCGTACTCGTCGGAGACCCGATCTACGAGACCTTCACCCAACGCCCCTACCCCGCCGGCATGACCTACAGCGGTCATCCGCTGGCGTGCGCAGCGGCGGTCGGGGCCATTGGCGCCATGCACGACGAGGACACCGTTGCGGCAGCCGAGCGGCTAGGCACGGAGATCCTCGGGCCCGGGCTGACCAAGCTCGCCGAGAACCACCCCAGCATCGGGGACGTCCGCGGCATCGGCGGACTGTGGACCCTGGAGTTGGTGCGTGACCAGCAGACCAAGGAGCCGCTCGTGCCGGTCGGTGCCACGGGCCCGTCGAACGCACCGATGGCCGCGTTCACCCAGGCGTGTGTCAGCCGCGGTCTGGTCCCACTCGTCCTGGGCAACCGCATCCATGTCGCGCCACCGCTCAACGTGAGCGACACCGACGCCGCCACCGGACTAGCCATCTTGAACGTGGCGCTGGCTGCAGCCGACACGTTCCTGGACTGAACGCCTTCGGGCAGCAGGCTCGGCTCCGACGGCGGCACCACACCGCCGCAATCCGCGCACGCGGTCGAAGTCCCACACCAAACACGCCAGCCCCTATCTGCATCGCACCGTCCACCAGGCCAAGGGCCTTGCCTATCGAGCGATTCGGCGACATCCCAGCACAGCGGTGGACGACTCGGTCCTCGCCGACCGCATCCGGTCCACCATCGGCCCGCTGCAGAAGCGGCTTCACTTCTGCGCGTGACGCGTTCCGCGCGTTCGTGAAGTTGCGGCGCCTTTCCGCCGCCAGCAGGGCGCAGTTTCCGGCCAATGGTGTCAGCCGGCGAGCCAGCTCATTCGTCGCCGGCGGCGAGATGGCGTTGATCCCGGCGGAGTGGATGATCCTCCGGAATCTCGACGAGAACGATGCGCACTCCGTCCGGGTCTACGATCCACATCTCCTCCAGGCCCCATGCCTCGCGTCGCGGCTCCCTCAGAACCGTCACCCCAGCATCCACCAGGCGTCGGTGCTCGGCTCGAATGTCCCGGACGTGGATCCACAGCGCGATCGCGTCCCCGGGTGGTTCCGTCGCCCGACCGCTGACCTCGAGCAGGCCGTTGCCGAGGAAGAACACCAGGCCGGGTGCGTCCTCGCCTCCGAACTCCCGGTAGATCGCCAGGCCCAACATGTTCCGATAGAACCGGTGACTCTGACCGAGATCGGTGGGACGCAGCAGGACGCGGCTGCCGAGGACCTCCATGCCGCCATGATCCACCTCACGAGCGCAGCGACTTCGTCGAGCCCGGCCGTTCGGCGGTCAGCCGGTCGTCCCCAGAATCCTCGAGTCGCGGGTGTACAAACGCGGCCCAGGCGACACACGACGCCACCGGCCGCAGACCGGACGACCCGTTCCAGCTACCGTTCCTCGTCAGAGCCAGGCAGGAACGCTCGGCAGCGCCGCGTCGACTGCGTCAAGGTCCTGGCCGTCGCTGCGTCCGACGAGCCAGCCGAGGACTGCCGCCGCGGGGCCGCGGACCTCTGTGGGCCGGCCGCCGGCGGTTACCTCCCGGACCCGCATCCACGGGATCTCGGTGGCAGGGATGAGGCGGCCCTTGGCGCTGCGGACCTGGGCGGTCCACTGCTCGTCGTCGAGAGCGCTCAGCGCCTCGTCCAGTCGCTGCGCCGCCGCGCGGATGTCGTCGCGCAGCTGGGGCGGCGCGAGCCGCACCGACTGCTCGATCTCATCCCGCCGCTGAGCGGCGTCGCGGTACATCGGCGTCTCGATCCCGGTTTGCGCCCAGGTCACCAGGCGACGCAGCGCATCCGCGTTGCGGGCGAGGTGACCGGCGACGTGGGCGCGGCTCCATCCAGGCAGCAGCGACGGCCGGGCGAGATCCGCGTCGGACAGCCTGTCGAGGTGCTGCAGGAAGAAGTCTGTCCCGGTTCGCGCCCAGCCACGGGTGCGGCGATGATCGTGCCGGTTCATGCCGGGACGACTCCGGACGGGTCGCGCTCGGCCTCGAGCCGGTGGGCGATGTCGGCTCTCAGCGCCTTCTTGTCGATCTTCCCGACCTTGGTGGTCGGGATCTCCTCGCACAGCACGAGCCGGTCGGGCAGCTTGAACGAGGCCACGCCCTTGCTGGCCATCGAGGCGCGGACGTCGTCGAGGCTGAGCTCAGCGCCCGGTCGCGCAACGACGTACAGACACAGTCGCTCCCCGAGACTCGGATCGGGCATCGCGACGGCCGCGGCCTGCATCACCGCGGGCATCTGGTAGGCGAGGTTCTCGATCTCCTCGGCCGAGATCTTCTCTCCACCGCGGTTGATCATGTCCTTGTCCCGGCCCTCGACGACGAGGTTGCCGGACGTATGCCATCGGCAGATGTCTCCGCTGCGGTACCACCCGTCTGCTGTGAAGGCGCGCGCGTTGTGCTCGGCCGCCTTGTAGTAGCCGCGCGGGGTGTACGGGCCGCGGGTGAGCAGCGCGCCGGGCTCACCCGCCGGGACCGGCCGATCGAGCTCGTCGACGAGCACGACCTCGTCATCAGGGCACATCGGCCGCCCCTGGGTAGCGCGGATGACCTCGTCCGGGTCGTCGAGCCGGGTGTAGTTCAGCAGCCCCTCGGCCATGCCGAAGACCTGCTGCAGCGTGCAGCCGAGCACGGGGCGAACCATGCGCGCCACCTCCTCGGCGAGGCGGGCGCCGCCGACCTGCAGCACGCGCAGCGAGGAGAGGTCCCACTTCTCCGCGTCGTACTCGTCGAGCCAGCGTTGCGCGGCGGCGGGCACCACGGCGGTGTGGGTGACGCGTTCCCGCTCGATCGTGGTGAACGCGCGCACCGGCTCCGGGCTGGGCAGCATCACCACGCGCCCGCCGACGAGCAGCGTGCCGAGGATGCCTGGGCAGGCGAGCGGGAAGTTGTGCCCCGCGGGCACCGCGACGAGGTAGACCGTGTCGGGGCCGAGGCCGGCCAGCTCGCCGCTGCGCTTGGCGTTGTAAACGTAGTCGTCATGCGTGCGCGCGATCAGCTTCGGCAGGCCGGTGGTGCCGCCGGAGAGCAGGAACACCGCGACGTCCCGGCTGCTCGGATCAGCGGCGTCCCAGCGGGCGCGGTGCGCGGCCGGGTTGGCATCGCCCGCGCACAGCTGACGCAGGTCCACACTGCCGTCGCGGATGTTCTCTCCGGCCACCAGCACGTGCCGCAGCCCGTCGACGTCACGGACGAGCTCGTGCCCGAGGTCCTGGTGGTCGAAGCCGCGGAACTCGTCGGGGACCGCGATCGCCGCCGCCTCGGCGTGCGCGGCCAGATAGGACAGCTCGTGCCGGCGGTGTCCGGGCAGCGCCATCACCGGGACGATGCCGGCTCGCAGGCACGCCAGGGTGAGGACGATGAACTCCCAGCCGTTGGGCAGCTGCACGACGATGCGGTCGCCGGGTTGCATACCGAGGTTCGCCAGGCCGGTGGCGGCGGCGTCCGCGCGCGCGATCAGCTCGCCGTACGTGAGGGCCACATCGCCATCGACCACGGCGGTCTGGTCCGGTGTGCGGTCGGCCTGCTTCCAGAGCTGCCATCCCAGGGAGTTCCCTTCCCAGTACCCGGCGGCGACGTAGCGGGCGACGGCGTCGTCCGGCCAGGGAACGACGCCTTCCGCGATCGGGCTGGCCATCACATCTCCTTGCAGGTGATCACGGCGTCGAGGGCGATCAGCCCGTCGCGGCTCGACCGCAGCGGGTTGATCTCGATCTCATCCAAAGTCGGGGTCGACAGCAAGAGCCGGCCGAGGGTCGTCACCACGTGGGCCAGCTCGGTGCGGTCGAGGGCGGGGCCGTTGCGCCAGCCGTCCAGCAGTGCACGGCCGAGCAGGTCGTCAGGCATCGACGCCGCCTCCGCGACGCTCAGCGGTGCGGCGCGCAGGGTGACGTCGGCGAGCGCCTCCGCGACGGTGCCGCCGAGGCCGACGAGCACGACCGGGCCGAAGACGGGGTCGCGGCGGGCGCCGACGAGGAGGTCGGCGCCGGGTGGTGCCATCGTCTCGACGAGGAACCTCTGGGCGCCGGCCCGAACCAGCCGGTCGAGCGCCTGCTCCATGTCGGCGCGGGTTCGCACCCCGAGGTGGACGCCGCCGACCTCGGTCTTGTGCAGCACGGCGGCGTCGAGCAGCTTGACCGCGAGGGGGCCGCCCAGCGCCTCCAGCGCCGCGAGCGCCTCGTCCGCGTTCTCGCACACCCGGCGCGTCGGGGTCCGGATGCCGAGGGTGTCGAGCACGCGCTTCGCCTGATCCTCGTCCCACGAGCCGTCCAGCGGTGTGGGAAGCCCCGGAAGCGATGTCTCGTGGCCGGCGGGGGCGCGTCGCCGATGTGTCGCGCGGGCGTCGTCGACGAGGGCCTGTACGGCGGTCGCAACCGCGGTCGGACTGGTACCGACGGGTACCCTGCGCTCGTGCAGTCCGCGCCGGGTGGCGGCCACGTCAGCGGAGGGGCCGCCGACGCCGACGACGGTGGGGATCCGGCCGGGCAGTCCGGACTCGTCGATCGCCGGGACCAGGTCGAGGGCATGCGGTTCGATGAGCGCGTACACCGCGACGAGGTCGACCGCATCGTCGCCCGCCACGGTGTCGAGCACCCGGTCGAAGCCGTCGCCGGGCCGACCGGTGTCCACCGGGTTGGCCTGGTAGGTCATCGGCGGCAGCAGGGTGGCGAGCCGCCGCTGCGTGTCGTGACCGAGCTCCGGAACGCGGACGTCCGCACCGCGCAGCCGGTCCATGAGCAGCAGGCCGGGCCCGGCCTGGGCGGTGACGATCGCTACGCCGGGTTCCGGTGCCGGGCGCAGTCGCGTGCACGAAAGGGCGCCGACCGCGTCGACGAGCTCACGCTCGTCGTCGACGAGCACGGCACCGGCCTGGCGAAGCACGGCCCGGGTCGTCCGCCACGACGTCGCGAGCGCACCGGTGTGCGATCGGGCGAACTCGCTGACGTCGTTGCGCCCCACGACCAGCGCGACCACTGGAACGGTCTCCGTCAACCGGGAGATCGCCTCGGCGAGCCGGCGGCCGTCGGTCACGGACTCGACGTGCAGCGCTACGGCGGCCGTAGCCGGGTCCTGGCGCAGGTGGTCGAGGATGTCGGCCGCGGTCACGTCGATCCCGTTGCCCAACCCCACCGCAAGGCTGACGCCGTGCCCGGCCTCGGCGAGCAGGAAGGACAGTGCGTGGTTGACGCCGCCGCTCGCGGCCACGACGGCTACCCGCCCCGCCGGTACGTCCGCCACCCCCGGGACGAAGCTCGCCGTCAGGCGTCGCGACGGCACGAGGAATCCGGACGTGTTGGGCCCGAGCAGACGGATGCCCGTGGCCCCGGCGACGTCGAGCAGGCCCTGCTGGTACGCCGCTCCGGCCGGACCCGTCTCGGCGAAACCGCCGGCGCACACCAGCGCGGCTCGGACGCCCGCAGCCGCTGCGTCGCTCACCGCCGCCGCACTGGCCGGCGCGGGCACGCACACCACCGCAAGGTCGAGCGGCGAGCCGAGCGCATCCGCAGCCGCCGTCACTGAACCGTGCAACCCTGCATCCGGGTCGGGGTCGCGGGAGTTGATCAGGGCGAGCGGACCATCGAAGGCCGCGAGCGAACGGGCCATCACCGCACCCAACTTTCCCGGGGTGCGTGATGCTCCGATGACGGCGATGCCACGTGGTGCGAACAGCGCCGCCAGCCCGTCTTCGGCGGTGGTCCGCGCCAGCGTCGGCGTCGTGGTGTCGGTCATGCCGCTGCCGTCCACCGTACGACGGCACCGGGTGACCCACCGACCAGGTCGGTACGACCGGAGAGCACGGCGGTCTCCGCGTCGTCACGGGACATCGCGTCGTCGACGATCAGGGTCGGGCTTCCGCAGCCGAGGCGCGCCTCCTCGGCGAGAAGCGTGCGGGTCAGCCGTGACCCGCGGTGAACGGCGACCAGTGCGGGCGCCGCCCGCAGGCCGGCGTGCAGGCGCTCGAGCGCCGCCGGCAGGTCCCGTTCCGTGGCCGGGGCCTCCACCCACAGCCCCCACGGCCGAGACGCATCACGCGGCGGCGCGCTGACCAACGGAACGTGTCGATCGACGACGCGGGCGCCGTCCGCGGTCTCGGCGACCGTGACCAGGCGCTCCGCGAACGCGATGTCGCCGGCGCGGAACGGGCTCCGCAGCGGCTCGCTCCCCCACGCCGCGACCCACGCCTCGTGCGTCGCCGCCACGAACTCCGGATCGCGCCGCGCCAGCTTCTCCCCGCCGATGGCGCGGGTGAGGAAGTGGAAGGCGAACTGCCACGGCTCGAACGCGTCGTGGTAGCGCCCGAAGTGCTCCCACCACGACAGACTTGGCCGGGCCGAGGTCTGGATCTTCTCCACGGACGGCCGGGCCACGGCCTCGTAGTCGTCCAGCGCGGCATCCACGTCGCCCGGATGCCGCAGCACTGCGGCGGCCAGTGCGACCGCGTCCTCCATCGCCATCTTCGTTCCGGAGCCGACGGAGAAGTGTGCGGTGTGCGCGGCGTCGCCGAGCAGTACGACGTTGCCGTGGTGCCACCTCGCCGTACGGCGGGTGCGGAAGTTGTTCCACCTGGAGTTGTTGACCAGCAGCGACCGCCCGTCGATCTGCTCGGCGAACAGCTTCTCGAGGTATGCCTTGGTCTTCTGGTCGCTCACCCCGGCCGGCTGGGCGACGTCGAACTCGTCGAGCCCGGCTGCCTGCCACGTTCGCTCGTCGGTCTCGACGATGAAGGTGCTGACATCTGCGCTGATCGGGTACCCGTGCACGGCGAACACGCCGTCCGGCCCGTGCTCGTGCACGAACGTCAGCCCGTCGAACATGTACGTCGTGCCGAACCAGATGAACTTCGCGGCCGCCGTCTCCACGGTCGGCTGCAGTTGGTCCGCGAGCCGAGCGCGGATCCTCGAGTTCGCGCCGTCGGCAGCCACCACGAGGTCGAACCCGGCGAGGTCGTCGAGATCCACCTCGGTCTGGAAGCGCAGCTCGACACCGACCTCACGGGCGCGCTCCTGCAGAAGCAGCAGCATCGTCTTCCGGGCGATCGCAGCCATGCCGTTGCCGCCGCAACGCCGGCGCTCGCCTTTGAGCCGCACCTCGATCGCATCCCAGTGCACGCCGTGGTCGCGCAACGCGCGGCGCAGCACCGGGTCCGCGTCGTCGATGCCCGCGAGCGTGGCATCGGAGAACACCACGCCGAAACCGAACGTGTCGTCGGCGCGGTTGCGCTCGAACACCGTCACCTGCATCGACGGATCGGCGGACTTGACCAGCGTCGCCAGGAACAACCCGCCAGGGCCGCCACCGACACAAGCGATCCGCATCGTCACGACCTCCCGTCGGTCCGGCAGACGTTGCGGCACTCGCCGACACCGTCGACCCGGGTGAGGAGCACGTCGCCGTCCTGTAGATAGCGTTGCGGGTTCCTCGCATGCCCCACGCCGCCGGGGGTGCCGGTGGCGATCAGGTCGCCGGGCACCAGGGTGATGATCGAGGAGACGTAGGCGACCAGCGCGGCCGGGTCGAAGACGAGATCCGCCGTGTCCGCCTTCTGCACCACGTCGCCGTCGATCTCGCAGGTCAGCGTCTGCGACACCGGGTCGCCGGCGCCGTCGGTGACCAGCCACGGCCCGACCGGTGTGGTCGCCTCGAACGTCTTGCCCTGCAGCCACTGCGGCGTGCGGTACTGCCAGTCGCGCATCGTCACGTCGTTCACCACGGTGAACCCCGCGATCGCGGCGCGGGCCTCCTCCGCCGACGCGTTGCGCACCTCCGCACCGACCACGACGCCGAGCTCGGCCTCCCAGTCGACCGCCTCCGAGCTCGCGGGCAGCACGATGTCGTCGAACGCGCCGATCAACGCCCGGC
>WNFV01016021.1_pt1 | contig 10737 bp, 11 predicted proteins | sample 5400101 | NCBI WGS metagenome assembly WNFV01 (sample SAMN13153361, study PRJNA577476) | soil metagenome | isolation source: 115 cm soil or saprolite under grassland replicate 1 | place: USA:California | collected 2016-06-15
CAAGGCGCTGGGCGTCTTCAGCGGTGTCACCGGCCTTGCCGTCGCGGGCGGACCGCTGGTCGGTGGCGTGGTCACCGAGGGCCTGGACTGGCGCTGGGTGTTCTGGCTGAACGTCCCGCTGGCGCTGGTCGTCGTACCGCTGGCGCGGCGGCGGATCGAGGAGAGCCGCGGGCCGGCGCAGCCGCTGGACACCGGCGGTGTGATGCTCGTGTCGGGTGCGTCGTTCGGGCTGGCGTGGGGGCTGGTGCGCGGCAACGTCGCCGGCTGGTCGAGCGCGGAGGTGCTGGTCGCGCTGGCGGCCGGGGTCGCGCTTGTGCCGGCATTCGTGGTGTGGGAGTCGGGGCGGGCGCAGCCGATGCTGCCGATGCGGTTGTTCCGCTCGCGCGCGTTCAGGGCGGGCAGCGCCGCGGGCTTCTTCCTGTACGGCGCGTTGTACGGTGCGGTGTTCCTGATGGCGCAGTTCTTCCAGGCGGTGCTGGGGTACGGACCGCTCGGCGCGGGCCTGCGGGTGTTCCCGTGGACCGCGACGCTGATGGTGGTCGCGCCGATCGCCGGTGCGCGGGTGGAACGGCTGGGCGCGCGCCGGCTGGCCGTCGTGGGCCTCGCGTTGCAGGCCGCCGGACTGGCCTGGGTCGGGTTGGTGGCCGCGCCGGGGATGGCCTATACCGCGTTGGTGCTGCCGCTGCTGATCGCCGGCTGCGGGGTGTCGATGGCGATGCCGGCGGCACAGCTCGCGGTGATGAACTCCGTGGAGCGCGAAGAGCTCGGCAAGGCGTCCGGGGCGTTCAACATGCTGCGGCAGCTCGGCGGCGTGTTCGGGGTGGCCATCCTGACGGCGGTGTTCGCGAGCGCCGGCGGGGTCGGCTCCGCACGGGAGTTCAGCGGCGGGTTCGTGCCGGCGATCGTGGTCGCGGCGGTGCTCTCGGCGGCCGGCGCGCTCGCTGCGGCCACCGCGCCCGCACGTCGTACAAAGGTTTTGGAGAGGAGCGGAGCGTGAGCAGGACTGTGGTGGTGCGGTACGAGACCAGGCCGGAGGCGGCCGAGAAGAACGAGCGGCTGATCCGAGCGGTGTTCGAGGAGCTGGCGGCGACGGGGCCGGACGGGTTGCGGTACGCGTCGTTCCGGCTCGCGGACGGCGTGACGTTCGTGCACGTGGCGATCACGGAGGGGGCCGATCCGCTGCGGGAGTCGGCGGCGTTCAAGGAGTTCAGCGGCGGGGTCGGGTCGCGGGTGGTCAGTGGGCCGGTGGTGTCCGAGGCCACGCTGGTCGGCTCGTACGGGTTCCTGGCAGGCTGACCGGGTGGCGGCACGGGAGGACTTCGCACAGCTGGCCGATCCGTTCCGGCAGGAGTTGCTCGCGTACTGCTACCGGATGCTCGGCTCGGTGCACGACGCCGAGGACCTGGTCCAGGAGACGTATCTGCGGGCCTGGCGGTCGTACGACGCGTTCGAGGGCCGGTCGTCGTTGCGCACGTGGTTGTACCGGATCGCCACGAACGCCTGCTTGCGCGCACTGGAGAGCGGGGCCCGGCGGGTGCTGCCGGCCGCGCTCGGCGCGCCGGGCGACGACCTCGCCGGGCCGCTGCCCCGGCTGCCGGAGGTGACCTGGCTGGAGCCGTTCCCGCTGGACCCGGCCGACGTGGTGTCGTCCCGCAACGGTCTGCGGCTCGCGCTGATCGCCGCGCTGCAGCACCTGCCGCCGCGGCAGCGCGTCGTGCTGATCCTGCGCGAGGTGCTGGCCTGGTCCGCGGCCGAGGTCGCGGAGCTGCTCGACACCAGCACGGCCGCGGTGAACAGCGCCCTGCAACGGGCCCGCGCTCAGCTCGAGCGGGAGTCACCACAAGCCGACGAGATCGGCGAACCGGTGGATCCGGAGCAGCGGGCGCTGCTGGAACGGTACGTCGAGGCCTTCGAGAACGTGGACATCGCCGCACTCGAGAAGGTGCTCACCGAGGACGCGGTCTGGGAGATGCCGCCGGTGCTGACGTACTTCGCCGGCCGCCGTACCGTCGCCGCGCTGATCGAGTCCCGGCTCGGCGGGTCGATCGGGCCGGGACTGCTGGTGCCGGTCGCGGCGAACGACCAGCCGGCGTACGCGTACTACGCCCGCAGCGCGGACGGGAGGCTGCGCGCGCACTCGATCCAGCTGCTGACCGTGACAGGCGCGGGCATCTCGCACGTGGTGGCGTTCCACAGCCCGCGGCTGTTCGGCCGCTTCGGGCTGCCGCTGCTGCGGTGAACCTCAGCCGCCGGTGGCCAGCTCCTTCAGGACCGTGCCCCACGACGGCATCTCGGGGTCGATGCGCTGCATCGGCTTGCCGTCCACGGTGACGACCTCGCGGTCGCCGAGCGGGCGCTTCAGCTTGATCGACACCAGCCCGACCTGCGGCCGCGGCGGGCACGGATCGGCCAGGTCGGACACGATCGTCACCGCCTCGGCGGACTCGGTGAACTTGACGTCGCTGTCGCACAGGAACTGGACGCCGACGATCAGGTCGGCGTCGTGGTACTCGGGCCGGTTCTGCACCCAGCGCAGGTAAGCCGGGCGCTTGCCGTGCACGATCTGGTACGACGTCACCGGCTGCGGATCGTCCTCGGTCGCCTCGCCGTCCGGGTTGGAGAAGTACGCGCCCATGATCATGTCGACGCACGGGTCCTTGTACGACTTGCTGCCGTCGGCGCCCCACGCCTTGGCCACCAGGTAGCAGCTGTTCGCCTCCCGGTTGAGCGACACGTTGAACGCGACGAGGACGAGGGCGGCGGCGAGGACGGCTATCGCCGAGAAGCGCCGTACCCGGCGGTCCCGGGGGCTCAGTGCGGGGCGCTCGGTGTCGTCGTCGCGGCGGAACAGGCCGCCCAGGTTGGAGACCGGCTGGGGGTTGATCAGGGTCGGTACGGCGTACAGCACCGCCAGCACGACGCAGACCGCGATGGCCGGCAGCAGCGCCCAGTAGTTCCGCATGGGAGCAAGATACGGGCCGGGTGGTCCGTGGCAGCTCCGGCGACGCAAAAGCGGATACGCTTCGGCTGTGCCGGCAGAGACCTCGCAGACGCTCGACAGGGGACTCAAGGTCCTCGAGCTGCTGGCCGACGCCCCGGACGGGTTGTCCATCACCGAGCTCGCCGTCGCACTCGAGGTCAGCCGGACCGTCGTCTACCGCCTGGTGAACACGCTGGAGCAGCACCGGCTGGTCCGCCGCGACAGCGAGGGCCGGGCGCGGCTCGGCCTGGCGGTGCTGCACTACAGCCGGCGGGTCCAGCCGACCCTGCGCGACGCCGCGCTCCCGGTGCTCCGCTCGCTCGCCGAGGACACCGGTGCGACCGCTCACCTCACCGTCGCCGACGGCGAGGAGGCGCTGGCGATCGCCGTACTGGAACCGTCCTGGACGGACTTCCACGTGTCGTACCGGATGGGAACCCGGCACGCGCTCGACGCGGGTGCGGCCGGCAAGGCGATCCTGGCCGGCCGCCGCAAACCCGACCCGGCCGGCCGCCCGTTCGTCGTCACCGCCGGCGAACTTCAAGCCGGCGCCCAGGGCGTCGCGTCTCCCGTGCTGGGCGTCCCCGGCGTGGAGGCCTCCATCGGCGTCGTCGTCCTCGGCAAGCTCGACCGCGACTTCGTCGGCCCCCGCGTAGCCCGCGCCGCCGTAGAGGTCGCCAAACGCCTCGCCTGACACCCCACGTCGTTGATCGGGCCCTTCTGACCGGCGTGTCGCCGTTCGTCGGGCCCTTGTATCGCCGCCGACCGCCTCGTGGGCAGCTCGTCGGGTCGTGGCCCATCGCGCTGTGGCCTTGAACACGACATGGCCTGTACGACGACCCGCTGGGGTGTTCTCGCCCCCTACTGCTCGTCCCGGGCAGCCCGGAGCGTGCCGCCGCATGCGCGGAAGCCGGCGACGCGGCGGTCAGAAGGGACCGAGGAACGTCGACACGCCGGGTCGGAAGGGCCCGACGAACGAGCGAAGTCAGGGGGTGGTTGTGGCGGTGATGAGGGGGAGGACTCGGTGGGGGACCTGTTCGGCCAGGGCGATGACTGTCGAGGCGCGCTGGACGGCGGGGACGGCTACGACCGCGTCGATGACGCGTTGGAGGTCGCTGTTGGAGCGGGCGACGATGCGGCACCACAGGTCGCCGGCGCCCGTGATGGTGTGGACCTCGAGGACTTCGGGGATGCGGGCGAGGGCGGCGGCGGGGGCGGTGTGGCCAATGCCCTGCTCGATCTGCAGGGTGGCGAACGCGGTTACCGGGTAGCCGATCGCCTCGGTGCTGATGTCGGGTCCCCAGCCGCGCACGACGCCCTCGCGGGCCAGCCGGTCCAGGCGGGCCTGGACGGTGCCGCGGGCGACGCCGAGCCGGCGGGACGCCTCGAGCACGCCGACCCGCGGTTCAGCCGCGAACAACTCCAGGATCCGGCCGTCCAGGCCGTCGATTCCCGCCATACCGTCCTCCGATGTGCAGACTGACCAGATCCGGACCGCAGCCGCCCGTCGTACTGTGCATTATGTATAGAAGAACGCGCTTCTGTTGCGCAACCTGTCCCGCACAACCAGTCTTTCCGCCAACAGAACGCCGACGACAGGAGACTCGCGATGACCACGGATCTCACCCCGGCCGAGCTCGACGCCGACCTGGATCTGGACCAGCTCAAGCAGCTCGTCGGCCTGGTGCCGTACGACGAGACGCGGGACCCGTTCCCGGTGCACGCACTGGACTCGGTGGTGTTCGTCGTGGGCAACGCGAACCAGACCGCGAAGTACTACCAGCTCGCCTTCGGCATGGACCTGGTCGCCTACTCCGGCCCGGAGACCGGTGTCCGCGACCGCAAGGCGTTCGTGCTCAGGTCCGGCTCCGCCCGGTTCGTGATCACCGGCGGTGTAACCCCGGACAGCCCGCTGCTGGACCACCACCGCAAGCACGGTGACGGCGTCACCGACATCGCGCTCGAGGTCGCCGACCTGGACAAGTGCGTCGAGCACGCCCGGCGCCAGGGCGCCACGGTCCTGGTCGAGCCGCACGACGAGTCCGACGAGCACGGCACCGTGCGGGTCGCGGCGATCGCGGCGTACGGCGACACCCGGCACACGCTGCTCGACCGGTCGAAGTACGACGGCCCGTACCTGCCCGGCTTCGTCGCCGCCGAGACCGCGGTCACCCGCCCGGAGGGCCACCCGAAGCGGCTGTTCCAGGCCGTCGACCACGTCGTCGGCAACGTGGAGCTCGGCAAGATGGACGAGTGGGTCGGGTTCTACAACAAGGTGATGGGCTTCGTGAACATGGCGGAGTTCATCGGCGACGACATCGCCACCGACTACTCGGCGCTGATGAGCAAGGTCGTTGCTAACGGCAACCACCGGGTGAAGTTCCCGCTGAACGAGCCGGCGATCGCGAAGAAGAAGTCGCAGATCGACGAGTTCCTGGAGTTCTACGACGGCCCGGGCGCGCAGCACATAGCGCTGGCCACCAACGACATCCTGCGCACCGTCGACATCATGCGTGCCAACGGCGTGGACTTCCTGGACACCCCGGACTCGTACTACGACGACCCGGAGTTGCGGGCCCGGATCGGTGAGGTGCGGGTGCCGATCGAGGAGCTCAAGTCGCGCAAGATCCTGGTCGACCGGGACGAGGACGGCTACCTGCTGCAGATCTTCACCAAGCCGGTCGGCGACCGGCCGACGGTGTTCTACGAGCTGATCGAGCGGCACGGCTCGCTGGGCTTCGGCAAGGGCAACTTCAAGGCCCTGTTCGAGGCGATCGAGCGCGAGCAGGAGCGCCGCGGCAACCTCTGACCGCCGCGGGTCACGGACGCCGTACGACGAGATGCCCGGCACGATCACTCGTGCCGGGCACCTCGGTCAGGCTGTGGTCAGATCGCGCGAACGCGCTCGGCCTGCTTGCCCTTCGGGCCCTGCGCGACGTCGAACTCGACGCGCTGGTTCTCCTCGAGCGAGCGGAAGCCGCTGGACTCGATCGCGGAGAAGTGCACGAACACGTCGTCGTCACTGCCGTCCACGTTGATGAAGCCGAAGCCCTTCTCGGCGTTGAACCACTTCACAGTCCCCTGTGCCATGGTCGGTGCTCCTTACTGAGTGTTGAAGCCGGTGCCCGCACCGTGCGAGCCCCGGGTCTGGGCGACCCGCCGGGGCACCTCTCGGCACCGAACAGCAAGGAACGCCCGCGAGCCATCCGCGAGCGTGAAGAAGAGAACCAGCACGTGCACAGAAAAACTACGACCCCACAAGTAAACCACGACGTCGGGAGGTTGTCCGAATGGTGGGGCGGTAACTGTGAGTGAAGCGAGAACGTAGCGTAACCTTCCGGACGGGTTGTGGCGTTCGGGGCGCCGGCCCGGGAAGGTGCTGTCATGAAGACTCTGGGTGTCGCGCTCGGCGCGATCAGCCTGGCCGCGATCGGCTGGGTGGTCAACGCGCCCGCGGCCGACGCGGTGTCGAGCTGCCACGGGTCGGTGCTGGTCTCGGCGGACTACGTCCGGATGTTCGGCGGTTCGCCGGTGGTCGGGTCGATCCAGCTGCGCCGCGACTCGTGCTACCGGTACTGGGGCCAGGTCATCATGTACGAGCCGATGAAGCCGAACACGTTCGCCATCGCGTACATCATGAAGTACACCGACGGCCGCCGCGGCAAGCCGATCTCCTGTGACGCTCGGGGCGGCAACGGCCGTGTCACCGCGGGCCAGACCACCTGCCGCACCCCGAAGATCTCCGCCCGCTCCGGCGACATCAAGCTGGTTGCCTCGGGCCACGAGTTCCAGAACGGCGGCAACGGCTGGACCCGCATCTCCTGGGGCCAGACCCGCACCACCCGCTGACCCGCAATTCCCATCATCGGGCCCTTGTGACCCGGCGTGTCGCCGTTCATCGGTCCCTTGGGACCGGTCGTGCTGTCCAGGGCCTGTCGTCGGCCTCGTGGCGTCAGGCGCGGTACGCGGGGTCGCGCTCGAACGGCTTGGTCCGGCTGTGCTCGAGCAGTTTCACGACTCGCGGCACCCCTGCGACGTCCGTGAACACGACAATGCGTGTACGACGACCCGCCGAGGCGTTCGACATCCCGGCGACTTTGTTCCGGGGGCCGTTCAGGCGGATGGCGATGGGAACGCGCGGCGCCAACCGGGCTCCATAACAAGCACCAGGCTCCATCGCGCCGTCCGAGTTGCGGCCCGAGCGCTCTCACGAAGTCAGGCAGCGGCCGTGGAAGCCGGTAGCGGTCTGGTCACTGAGACCCGGTGACCGAAAGGTCGGCACGGCGCCCAGGAACAAGCCGCCGGGATGTCGAACACCTCGGCGGGTCGTCGTACACGCAATGTCGTGTTCACGGACACCGCACGGGCCGCCGCGCCCCCGGCAAGTTGTTCACGCACGCTCCGGCAGATGCCCTCGAGCGCGAGGCGCCCCGGGAGGGGGCTCCGGACAGCAGGACCGGTCACAAGGGCCCGACGAGCGGCGACACGCCGGGGCACAAGGGCCCGATGATGGATCAGTTGGGCGGGGTGTCAGAAGGTGGATGTACGGTCCCGGCATGGCGTTGTCGGAGCGGTTGCGGGGGCGGGCGGAGTGGCAGCTGGTCGGGGCGGTGCAGCACGAGGAGAGCCTGGCGGGGCCGCTGACGGTGACCGGGGTGGTCTTCGTATTGCTCCAGGTGCTGGGGCCGATTCATGTCGCGGTGAGTGCGAATCTCGGCGACCGGACCGGGTGCTGGCTGAACGACCGGATCGCGGAGGCGTGCGTCGAGCCGCCGGGTGTCGGTCATCTGGAGGATCCGGAGCTGGCCTCGGACCTGACGACGGCGCGGGACTTCGACCTGGGGATGAGCGGACCGCCGCTGTCGTTGTCGATGGACTTCATCGCCGGCGGGCTGGTCGAGCTCGTCGGCGGTCTGGCCTGCGCCGTACTGCTGGGATTCTTCGCGTGGTGGGCGCCGGTGCTGCTGGCGGGCGCGTGGCTGGCGACGCACTGGCTGCTGCGGGAGAGCTCGGTGTGGCGGGACCGCAACACCGACGAGGTGCGGTCGGCACGGCGGGACGCGGACTACGCGTACCGGATGGCGGTCGATCCGCCGGCGGCCAAGGAGCTGCGGCTGTTCGGGCTCGCGGACTGGACGATCGAGCGGTTCGTCGCCCGGCGGACCACGCTGCACCGGTTGCAGTACGAGGCGACCCGGCTGCGGCAGCGGCCGCTCGGCTGGAGCCTGCTGCTGGTCGCCGCCGCCAGTGCGGTGGTGTTCTGGGCGCTGGCCGACGCGGCCGCCGACGGGCGGATCGACCTGGCCCGGGCGGTGGTGTTCGCGCAGGCGGCGGTCGGGACCAGCATGATCGCGTTCGGCGGGCTGAACTGGGCGCTGGACGGGTCGGCGGCGCCGGTGGCCGCGACCCGGCGGCTGCGGGCCGCGATGGCGCCGCTGGGCGCGCTGGCGAAGCCGTCCGGGACGCCGCGGCCGGCCGAGGGGATGCCGGCGGCGCAGGTGCGGTTCCGGAACGTGCGGTTCGGCTACCCGGGGACGGCGGCACCGGTGCTGGACGGGTTCGACCTGACCGTCCCGGCCGGGTCGTCGATCGCGATCGTCGGGCCGAACGGGGCGGGCAAGACCACGCTCGCCAAGCTGCTGTGCCGGCTGTACGACCCGCAGGACGGCGTGATCGAGATCGACGGCGTGGACCTGCGCGAGCTCGAGGTGACGTCGTGGCGGCGCCGGCTGACCGCGGTGTTCCAGGACTTCATCCGCTTCGAGCGGCCGCTGCGCGACAACGTGGCGCCCGGCGGCGCGGACGACGCCGAGATCGAGACGGCCCTGGCGCAGGCGGGCGCGAGCGACCTGGCCGGGCTGGACACCGTGCTGGCGCGCGGGTACGAGGGCGGCACCGACCTGTCCGGCGGCCAGTGGCAGCGGGTGGCGCTGGCCCGGGCGCTGTGCGCGACCCGGCTCGGGGTGGGCGTCGTACTGCTCGATGAGCCGACCGCCCAGCTGGACGTGCGGGGTGAGGCGGAGATCTTCGAGCGGCTGCTGGCCGCCACCCGGTCGGCGACCACGATCCTGATCTCGCACCGGATGTCCACCGTGCGGCACGCGGACCGGATCTGCGTGATCGCCGACGGCCGGGTCGCCGAGCTCGGCAGCCACGACGAGCTGATGGCGCTGGGCGGGCGGTACCGGACCATGTTCGAGCTGCAGGCCCAGCGGTTCGAGGCCACGGAGGACGAGGAGGGGGTCGCGTATGACACGCTCGCGTGACGATCTGCCGGCGGCGATCCCGTCGATGTGGCGGCTCTGCAAGCTTGCCTACCGCAACGAACCCGCGCTGCTGCTGGTCGCGTTCGGGCTGGCGATGCTGGCCGCGTTGCCGGACGCGCTGCTCGCGCTGTGGCTCAAGGTGCTGGCCGACGGCGTGCTAGGCCAGGACCGGGGCAAGATGCTGGTCGCCGCGCTCGGGCTCGGCGGTTCGGCGGCCGCGACCTGGCTGCTGCGCACCGTCAGCACCCGGGTGCAGCGGCGGTTCCGGGACAAGGTGACGATCGCGCTCGAGTCGCATGTCGCGAAGCTGCAGGCGTCGGTGGCGACGATCGCGCACCAGGAGCGCCCGGAGTACCTCGACCGGCTCGCGGTGCTGCGCGACCAGGTGTTCGTGCTGGACCACCTGTTCATGTCCCTGTTCACCACGTGCGGGTGGATCCTGCGGCTGGTCGTCACGATGGCGCTGCTCGGCTCGATCCACCCGGCGCTGATGCTCCTGATGCTGTTCGCGCTGCCGACCGTGCTGACCTCGACCTGGCGGCCGGCGGTGGAGCGGGCGGTCGAGGAGAGCGTCGCGCCGCGGGCCCGGCTGGCGCGGCACCTGTTCCTCACTGCGACCACCGCCGCGCCCGGCAAGGAGGTTCGGGTCACCGGCATCGGCCCGCGGCTGGTCGCGGACCGCCGGGCCGCGTGGGAGAGCTGGTACGGACCGCTGGCGACGGTCCGGACCGGTAGCGCGGTGTGGAACACGCTGGCCTGGTCCGTGTTCGGCGCCGGGTACATCGGCGCGATCGTGCTGGTCTCCACCGGGCTGAACGCCTCACCCGGACAGGTGCTGCTGGTGCTCGCGGCCGGGTCCCGGCTGTCGTCGTACATCGGGGCGACCGTGGGGGAGATCGGCTTCCTGCGCGGGATCTGGATGGCTGCCGGCGGGGGCGGTGGTCGCGATCGTGGGCGAGAACGGCGCCGGCAAGTCCACGCTGGTGAAGCTGCTGGCCAAGATGTACGAGCCGGACAGCGGCCGGATCCTGGTCGACGGCACCGACCTGGCGCGGCTGCCGGCCGACGGCTGGCGGGCCCGGCTCGCGGGCGCGTTCCAGGACTTCTTCCGGTTCGAGTTCGCCGCCGGGCACAGCGTCGGGGTCGGCGACCTGCCGCGGCTGGACGACGACCCGGCGGTGACCGCCGCGGTGACGCGGGCCGGCGCGGACGACGTGGTGGCCAAGCTGCCGGACGGGCTCGGCACCCAGCTCGGCGCGACCTGGCCGGGAGGGGTCGAGATGTCGTTCGGGCAGTGGCAGAAGTTGGCCGTGGCGCGCGGCTTCATGCGCGACGAGCCGCTGCTGCTGGTGCTGGACGAGCCGACCGCGGCGCTGGACGCGGAGACCGAGCACACCCTGTTCGAGCGTTATGCGGCGGCGGCGCGACAGGCGAGCGCGATCGGGCGGATCACGGTGCTGGTGTCGCACCGGTTCTCCACCGTGCGGATGG
>WNFV01019405.1_pt1 | contig 10736 bp, 7 predicted proteins | sample 5400101 | NCBI WGS metagenome assembly WNFV01 (sample SAMN13153361, study PRJNA577476) | soil metagenome | isolation source: 115 cm soil or saprolite under grassland replicate 1 | place: USA:California | collected 2016-06-15
CGCGCCCGGAGAAGGCCCTCGACCACCGCGAGGACATCCTGCGGTTGCTCCGCGAGTGCGAGGGCAGTTTCATGCGGGTGCACGAGGAGCTCACCACGGCCGGGCTCCAGCTCTCCTATCCGGCCTTGACGGCCTTCTGCCGCCGCCACGGGATCGGCCAGGATCCGAAACAGCCGGCCGGGCATTACGACTTCGCCCCGGGCCAGGAGATGCAGCACGACACCTCGCCGCATGACCTGCACCTCGGCGGCACGGTGCGCCGCGCGCAGACCGCCGGCCTCGTGCTCGGCTACTCCCGGATGCTCCTCTTCCAGTTCTACCCGCAGTTCCGCCGCTTCGAGTGCAAGGTGTTCCTCACCGAGGCGTTTCGCTACATGGACGGGGTCTGTCAGCGCTGCGTGATCGACAATACCCACGTGGTCGTGCTCAAGGGCACCGGGCCCGACATGATCCCCGTACCCGAGATGGCCGCCTTTGCCGAGCGCTTCGGCTTCACCTTCGTGGCCCACGCCGTCGGCGATGCCAATCGCTCCGGCCGCATCGAGCGCATGTTCCGCTTCATCGAGCGGGGCTTTCTCCCCGGCCGGCGCTTCACCGACTGGGCCGATGCCAATCGGCAAGCCCGGGAATGGTGTGACCGCGTCAACGCCCGCCCCAAGCGCCACCTCAAGGCCACCCCCCGGGAGCTCTTCGCCATCGAGCACCCGGCTCTGCGGCGTCTGCCCCGGTGGATTCCCGAGCCCTACCTGCTCCATCAGCGGCTCGTCGACGTCGAGGGCTACGTCACGCTCAACACCAATCACTATTCCGTGCCGACGGCGTTCATCGGCCGCCGCCTCGAGGTGCGCGAGACGCAGGACCGCGTCGTCATCTCCGAGGGGCCGCGCGAGATCACCGCGCATGATCGCGAGGCCGAGCCGCGCCACCGCTACCTGTTCCGGCCCGAGCATCGCCCGCCCCGTGGCCAGGGCTGGCGGCACGATCGCGAGCCGTTCCCCGAGGAGAAGGATCTGCTCCGCCGGCTGCCTGAGATCGAGGCCTACCTCGGCGGCCTCAAGCGCCGCGGCAAGTTGCAGACGACGCTGGCGTTGCGCCAACTCGTGCGCATGGCCCGGGAGTATCCCCGCGAGCCCCTGCTCGCCGCCATCGAGACCGCGGCCCACTACGGCCTGTACGACCTCGGCCGCCTCGAGCGCATGGTCTTGCGCGGCATCGCCACCACGTACTTCCAGTTGCCCCTGTCGCTCGACCCGACCCCAGGAGATCTCGACGATGAGCCGACCGATGGACGAACTCCAGCAGCTCCTGAAGAACTTGCACCTGCGCCGGATGGCCGAGGGCCTGCCTGAGGAGTTGCAGCGCGCCGAGAAGGAGGGGCTGGCCTACACGGAGGTGCTCCTGCGGCTGGCCCGCGCGCAGTGGCACCACCGACAGGAGACCGCCCTGGAGTGGCGCATCCGTCAGGCCCGGCTGCCCGAACGCTGGGCGCTGGAGACGTTCCCCTTCAAAGAACAGCCGGCCGTCAACAAGCGCCAGATCATGAGCCTCGCCGAACTCGACTTCATCCCCACCGCCACCAACATCGTCTTCATCGGCCCCACCGGCGTGGGGAAGTCCGGCCTGGCCACCGGGCTCTTGCTCAAGGCGCTCCAGAACGGCTATCGGGCCCTGTTCATCAAGGCCCAGGACCTCTTCGATGACCTGTACGCCTCGCTCGCCGATCGCTCCTCCCGCAAACTGATCGACCGCCTCGCCCGTGTCCCTCTGCTCTGTATCGACGAGATGGGCTACCTCACCCTCCGCCCCGAGCAAAGCAACATCTTCTTCAAGCTCATGGAAGAACGTTATCGTCGGCGCGCCTCGATTATCACGACCAACCTCGATTACGACGACTGGTTGAACTTCCTCGGCAACAAGCACATGGTCACCGCCCTGCTGAGCCGCCTGCGCCACCAGTGCACACACCATCCGGATCGACGGCCCGTCCCTCCGCGAACCCCAGGGGTGACCGCGGACTCCACTCTCGCCGTTCGCTCACATGCCCGGCGTCGCCGCCACCACGCTGACCTCGGCTCTCCATGCCCGGCCGCTCACGACTGGTCCACTTCTCGCGAGTACCGGTGGATGACCTCGTCCTGTTCCCGACCCCGTTCCTGATCCACGCTCTCTTGAGCGTTCCTCCCCTGGGTCACTCCTGCTGAGCGTAGGCGGTCCACTTCTCGCGAGCGTCGAAGCCCGCTCCCATTTTGCTCCCATGACACCCCGAAACAGCCTGAAACAGGAGCAAGGACGCCGTATCAAGAGAGAAAGTGGAACTCCCCCTCGTAACGCGCTTTTCCCGTAAGATCAGAGGGTTACAGGTCACGGCCGTCTCGCGCTCATAACCCAAAGGTCGCCGCGGCGACTACTTCGCAAGCTTGTCGAGCGAGACCGCGAGCGCCTGCGCGTACCGAGCTCGACCAGGTCGCCCCCTTGACCGCGTCGAGGTTCTTCGGTGCTCGGGAGGTTATCCCCACTGTTCACGCGGTCACGAGACCGTCACCGCATCAACGCCACGATGACCGGCCCCCATGCGGTCAGCAGGATGTTGCCGACGGCATAGGGGACGGTGTAGCCCAGGGCGGGAAGCTTGCTCTGCGACTCCTCCTGGAGGGCGCGAAGAGCTGCGGTGAGCGTTCCCGCCCCGGAGCAGGCGCCCAGGAGGATCAGCGGGTTCATCTTCAGCACATGCCGGCCGAAGAGAATCGCCAGCGTGTGAGGGAGCACAGCGACGACGAGGCCCACGATGACCAGGCTTGCCCCCGACCGTTCTAGCCCCGAGAGGAAGCTGGGGCCCGCCCCGAGTCCCACCACGCCGATGAAGACCGTCAGGCCCACCGTATCGAACACCCACATGGCGGCCTCGGGAATCCGGCCGAACGTCGGCCGCACGGCCCGCAGCCAGCCGAACACCAGACCCATGATCAGGGCGCCGCTGCTGGCAGTGAGCGTGATCGGCAACCCGCCGATCGTCACCGTGAGCAGGCCGACCAGCCCGCCGAGGAAGATGCCCAGGCCGACGAAGATCATGTCGGTGGTGACGGTCGGCCGGTCGGGGTACCCGAGCTCTTTCGCCGCCCGCTCGACATCGGGCTTGGCGCCGATGAGGCTCAGCACATCGCCCCGGTCGATGCCGGTCTCGAAGGTGAACGGCATGTGCTGCCCGAGCCGCACGAGCTTCCGCAGGAAGACACCGCGCGCGAAGTCGAGGGCCGCCAGCTCGCTGAGGGTCTTCCCGACCAACGTCTTGTTCGTGATGACGACGTCCAGGACCTCCACCGGGAAGTCGAGGAGGGCCTTGTCGTCCACTTCGGGCCCGATCTCGATCCCCCGCGCCAGCGTCTCGGGGCGGGTCATCACCGCGATCACGTCGTTCTTGTAAATGACCGTGTCAGCTGCGGGCTCGATGATCGAGCCCTCGTGACGGATGCGCGAGATGAAGACCCGCATGTCCCTGGGCAGAACGCTCACAACCTTGAGAATCGCGTCGAGGTCGGTGACAAGAGCCTCGATCTCCGCGACCGTCCTGTTCACCAGCCTCTCATTGGCTACGCGGTAGGCGCGGACCGCGAAGCTCTGGAAGGCCGATTGCACGCCGGGCTCGTGTTCCTCCGTGCCCGCGATCTGGTCCTGCAACTTCTTGCTCTCCTCCCGCAGGTTCACGCCCATCAATCTCGGCCCGATGGTCGGCAGGAACCACACGGTGAACGCGGTGCCGATGAGGTACGTCACCGCGTACGCGACGGGGATGTTGTTCACCAGCGCGGTCTTCTCGGCTCCAGAGATATCGAGGCTATTGATCGCGTCGGCAGCGGTGCCGATGACGGTCGACTTCGTGAAGGCGCCGGCCAGGAGACCCGCCGCTGTCCCCATGTCGTACTCCAGGAGCTTGGACGCCGCGAAGACGCTGAGCAGACAGCTGACGCACAGGACGACCGTCACCGCTAGCTGTGGCAGCGCGTCCTTCTTCAGGCCACGGAAAAACTGGGGCCCGACCTTGTACCCGGTGGTGAACAGGAACAGGTCGAAAAAGACATCCTTCACGATGGCCGGGACCTTGATGTCGAGCTGCCCGATGACGACGCCTGCCAGCAGCGTACCCACGACGGTCCCGAGGCTGAACGAGCCGATTCGGAGCCGGCCCACGAAGAAGCCCACCGCCAGCGTCAGGAAGATCGCCAGCTCCTGGTGTTCGCGGAGGGCCGAGTATTCCACGGCCGACCCCTCATGTCTTCGGCACGCGCTTCGAGGCCTCGAAGGCGTCCCGATAGCCGCGCATTTTATCTATACGATTCACTGCTGTCCAAGTTAGCCCGGATCCCGCTCGGGAGTCATCGGATTTACTGGGATTTTGGACAAGATCGAGCGCGGGCCGAGATGAGGTTGCCTGGTTCTACTGTCCCGATTAGCCAAGGTCCAGCGCCCCCTGGGACGCCCAAGGCCTGCCGGGGCGGGCGCCGCTCCCGCGGGGCCGCCGGCGCTGGCGCCGGGCCGCCCCGCCGCCGGTAGAAGGTCGCGCGGGCCAGCCCCAGGGGCGCGCACAGTGGGGCGACGCCGACCTGGGCGGGGCGCTCCTGGACGAGGGCGATCATGACCGCGCGGTCGCCGCCGGCCGGCCGAGCAGCGCCGCCAAGTTTTTTGGGCGTCCACCAAGGCCTCGGCCCGCTCCGCCCGGCCGGTCATCTCGGCCAGCTGCCGCTCGAGCTCGGTGATCCTTCGGTCGCGGGGATCGACCGGGGTCGGCTTGCGGCCGCGCTGCTTCGGAGCCTGGGCGGCCAGCTCGCCGCGCCCCCGGGCCCGGCGCCACACAACCAGGTGCGACGAGTACAGCCCCTCGCGCCGCAGCAGGGCCCCGATGGCCCCCGCCGTCGTACACGCGTCGGCCTCCCTGAGGATTCGCCGCTCGTACTCCGCCGTGTACGTCCGCCGCCGCGGCTTCGCCGCCACTTGCACGTCCTCCGCCACTACCGGCACCTGCGCGTCCATGGAGTCATCCCGTCTCGCCCTCATCAGCAATTTCGGGGGTAGGGACTGTCTCAGTCATCCTGGCAGAGGGGCAGGCACAGGGCCTTTGACCGGAGCTGGGTGCCGGTGCGCGTTGTGAGCCACTCGGAGTGCTGCCCACGGCTTCCGTGCCGTCACTCCATCGCTCCAAGCAGTCGACGCTGCTCCGCGTCAAGGCAAGCCGACCCCGGCGGAGCCTAAGGCGCGAAGTTTGTTGGAGGCATCGAGCCCGGCGACCTAGTAGAGTCGGCGGGCGTCGGGTAATTGAAGACCGCGGGGAGCATAGGATAGACGACCACCACCTGTGCGTCAAGGCGTTCGATCTGGTTCGATCTGCTTCCGCCCCCACCTACTACCCGACCCATCAACCCACTTACTTCCTTGACCGGAACTACTTCAACCTCGGAGCGGACGTCACGGCGACCCTCAAGCGGGGCGCGTCAGCCTTCTTCTACTACGAGACGGTCCTCGGACGCGGCAACGTGACCAATCACTCGTTCAACGCGGGGGTGCGATTCCAGTTCGAGCGAGGTCCGAGGCGTTGATCGTGGTCCGACGGTCTAGGGACGTCGCCGCCGCTCGGTTCTCACAATTTTCGACGCGCGCCGTGACATTCTCTGGCGGCTCGGAGACCCGAATGGCGCCGCCTGTGGTGATTTTTCTTGACCTTCCCGGGTGGCTCTGCGCTTGCATTCCTTCAGCAGTATGGCTTCGTCAAGCACCCCGCGCCGGTCCGCGCCCCGCTGGATCATCCTGGTCGCCCAAGGCCAGGGCGATTTGTACGAACACCTCGCGCGCGCCTTTCAGCACGACAAGCGGGTGGAGGTCGTGATGGATCGCCGGAACGACCGGCGAAGGGACCCACCGCGGGTTATCGATGATCTCCGAATGCGCGGAGTGGCTGTGATTCGTATGGAGCTTTGACCCGGGACACCTTGAACTTAGGCTCTGCGGATGCGCGGTGAACAGTTGAGCACTCAACGAAACTTCTGACCTCGAAACACCAGAGCCGGGACACCCGCCCCACGGTCCCCCATCTCGCAGATGCGATACGCTTGCCAGTCGTCGGCCTTCGTGATGAACGCCTAGCAATGCTGCTGAGGGATGGTACACGGTCACGACGATCATCGAGGTGGCCCAGCTGACCACACGCTCCATCGCGCAGGAACAAGCCAATGCGACCTTCTACATCGAGGTGGCGGCCGGCAGTCCGACGCGTCCTGCGGAAAGCGCCCGCACGGAAGACGAAGGCGTGAAGATAAGGCTCTGGGCAAACAAGCCGCAATACAAGGTGGGAGACACGCTCACGCTGAGCTTCGAGACGAACAGGGACGCATACGTGACGCTTGTCAATGTGGGCACGAGTGGCGGACTCACGATCCTCTTTCCGAACCGGTTCTCGGGCGGCCACGCGCTGAAGGCCAAGACGGTGTATACCGTCCCGGGACCCGATGACAATTACGAGTTGGCGCTCAGCGGGCCTCCCGGGACAGAGCTGATCTACGCGCTGGTCACGCTGAAACCGGTCCAGTTCGTCGAGACCGACTTTTCGCGGACGCAGCAGATGTTCCAGTCGGTGAGCAGGGGTGCGGTGACGTTCACTCGCGATATTCAACGCCTTCGCCCTCCGGCCGGTCAGCCCCTCGCCCGCTCCGAGCCGGCTTCCACGACGGCAAGCGCCGTCATGTTCACGATGCGGCGGACGCTCGCGTTCGGCGTCAGGATGTGGACCGGCTTCGCCGCGCCGAGCAGGATCGGGCCGACGGTGATCCCGCCCCCGGCCGCGACCTTGAGCATGTTGAAGGCGATGTTCGCCGCGTCGACGTTCGGCATCATCAGCAGGTTGGCCTCGGTCTTGAGGCGCGAGTCGGCGAATACCTCGTCGAGGACCGTCTTCGAGAGCGCGGCGTCGCCTTGCATCTCCCCGTCCACCGCGAGATCGGGCGCGCGCGCCCCGACCAGGGCGAGCGCGTCACGCATCTTCTGGGCCGACGGCGCGTCGGAGCTTCCGAAGCTCGAGTGGGAGAGCAGCGCCACGCTCGGCGTCAGGCCGAACCGGCGCACCTCTTCCGCGGCGAGCAGGGTCATCTCCGCGATCTGCTCGGCGCTCGGATCGCGGTTCACGTAGGTGTCGCAGATGAAGATCTGGCGACCGGGCAGCATCAGCATGTTCATGGCCGCGAGGGTCTTCACGCTGTCCCGGAGGCCGATCACGTCGCGCACGTAGCGCAGATGCTCGCTGTAGCTGCCGTAGGTCCCGCACAGCATCGCGTCTCCGTCCCCTCGCCGCACCAGCATCGCGCCCACGAGCGTCGCGCGGCTTCGCATCTCCTCCTTCGCGATCGCCGGGGTGACACCCTTCCGCCGCACGAGCCCGTAGTACTCGGGCCACGCCTCGTGGTAGCGCGGGTTGTCGAGAATGTTGACGACCTCGCAGTTCCGGCCGAGCTTGAGCCGGAGGCCGAGGCTCTCGACGCGGGCGGAGATGACGTCGGCGCGGCCGATGAGCACCGGGCGCGCGAGCCCTTCGTCCACCGCGGTCTGGGCGGCCCGCAGGACGCGCTCCTCCTCGCCCTCCGCGTACACCACGCGCTTCGGCGCGCGCTTGGCGGCCTCCAACACCGGCTCCATGCTGGTCCCCGAGTGGTAGACGAAGCGCGCGAGCCGGTGGCGATAGGCGTCCAGATCGGCGAGCGGGCGTGTGGCGACGCCCGAGTCCATCGCCGCCTTCGCCACCGCCGGCGCGATCCTCTCGATCAGCCGCGGGTCGAACGGCTTTGGAATCAGGTACTCGGGTCCGAAGCGCAGCCCGTGGGCGCCGTACGCCCTGGCGACGATGTCCGGCACCTCCACGTGCGCCAGCTCGGCGATCGCCCGCACCGCCGCCAGCTTCATCGGCTCGTTGATGGTCGTCGCGACGACGTCGAGCGCGCCGCGGAAGATGAACGGGAAGCAGAGGACATTGTTCACCTGGTTCGGGTAGTCCGTGCGCCCCGTGCAGATCACCGCGTCGGGCCGCACCGCCTTCGCCGCCTCCGGCCGGATCTCCGGCTCCGGATTGGCGAGCGCGAGGATGAGCGGCTTGTCGGCCATCTTCGCCACCATCTCCGCCTTGAGCACGCCGCCCGCGGACAGACCGAGGAAGATGTCGGCCCCGGGAACGATCTCGCCGAGCGTGCGCGCGTCGGTCTCGCGCGCGTAACGCTCCTTGTCCGGGTCCATCAACTCATTGCGGCCCTTGTACACCACGCCCTTGATGTCGGCGACGGCGATGTTCTCCTTCCGGAGACCCAGGCTGACGAGGAGATCGAGGCAGGCGATCGCGGCGGCGCCGGCGCCCGAGCCCGCGAGCTTGACCCTGGTGATGTCCTTCCCGACGAGCCTTAGCCCGTTCAGCACCGCCGCCGTGACGATGATCGCGGTGCCGTGCTGGTCATCGTGGAACACCGGGATGTTCATGCGTTCCCGGAGCTTCCGCTCGATGTAGAAACACTCCGGCGCCTTGATGTCCTCGAGGTTGATGCCGCCGAAGGTCGGCTCGAGGCTCGCGACGATCTCGACCAGCTTGTCGGGGTCCGTCTCCGCAATCTCGATATCGAACACATCGATGCCGGCGAACTTCTTGAAGAGGCAGGCCTTGCCCTCCATGACGGGCTTGCCGGCCAAGGCGCCGATGTTGCCCAGGCCCAGCACGGCGGTCCCGTTGGTGATCACCGCGACGAGGTTGGAGCGCGAGGTAAGGCTCGCCGCCTCCCGCGGGTCCTCGGCGATCGCGGTGCAGGCGTACGCGACTCCGGGCGAGTAAGCGAGCGACAGGTCGACCTGGTTCGTCAGGCCCTTGGTCGGCGTGACGGCGATCTTCCCCGGCGTCGGCAGGCGGTGATATTCCAGTGCCGCGATGCAGAGTTCCTCTTCACCCATGGTGCGTCTCCTTTCTCATATCACTCATGACGGGCGACGTCCACCGACAGGCCCGACTCCGACTGCGCTGGCCGGCCCTTGTCGCACACACCTCCCAACCCGAGACCGTCGAGCCTCAGGCGCCGTTTCCCGCGGCCTGCTCTACGGGCAAGATCGGATCACGCCACCTCGTCCGATGTGCCGCTCATCACGGCGAGGAGCCCCTCCGGGTCGTCCACATGCAGCCAGTGCCCGGCGCGTTCGAGCACGTACACCGGGACGCTCTCCGCGAGCCGCCTGCGGTCGGCGCCCGAGAGGACGCTCGAGCGGCCGCCGACGACGAAGCGAATCGCGCCCAGGTGCACAGGGTCCTCGACGGCGCGCCAGAGGTCCAGGCGCGAGTAGTCGTCCAGGAGCGCCCGGATCGCGCCGAGGTCGAGGATGAGACGATAGCCCCCGTTTTCCGCGCGCAGGCTCATCGCAAGCCACTCCGCGATCGCCCGTCCCAGGCGGGGCTGGACGCGCTCCCGGAAGGCCTGACGGGACGGAAGGGGTTGCGGGATCGCCTCGAGCAGGCTCAGCACGGCGGTCGGGCTACCCGCGCCCCTGGGTGCGATTCGAGGATCCAGACCTCCGAGAGCGTCCTCGGGGGCCGCGCCGCGTACGTCAGCGCCACCTTCCCGCCGAAAGAGTGGCCCGCGACGCCGTGGATCTCGCTAGGTCAATCCGCCATCCACTGCCAGGACCTGGCCCGTGATGTAACTCGCTTCGTCGGATGCGAGGAATGCAACCGCATTCGCGACTTCTTCCGGTGTCCCCGTCCGGCCGCACGCGGTGAGCTTGACGATGCCCTCCTTGATCTCCTCCGACACCGTCCTCGTCAGATCGGTAGGGATGTAGCCCGGCGCGACGGCGTTGACCGCGATGTTCCTCCCGCCGTATTCCTTCGCCATCGCTCTGGTGAAGCCGATAATCCCGGCCTTCGCGGCGGAGTAATTCGTCTGACCGGGGGTGCCGATCATCCCGGCAACCGACGTCATGTTGACGATGCGCCCGTACTTCTGCTTCATCATCTGGCGCAGGGCAGCCTTGCTGCAATTGAACACGCTCTTCAGGTCCTGCTGGATGACGATGTCGAAGTCTTCCTCCTTCATCACGGCGAGCAAGCTGTCCCGAGTCGTGCCTGCGTTGTTCACCAGAATATCGAGCCGCCCGTACGCGTCGGTCGCAGCCTTGACCACCTCCTGCGCGGTCACGAACTGGCTCACATCGCCCTGCACGGCAATGGCTTCGCCACCGCCTTTCTTGACCTCGGCGACGACGGCGGCCGCCGCGCTGGCGCTCTTGTTGTAATTCACCACGACTTTCGCGCCCAGCGCCGCGAGCTTGATCGCGCACGCTCGGCCGATGCCGCGCGATGCGCCGGTCACGAGGGCTACCTTGCCGGCGAGGTCAGTCATCGCGATGCCCCGTTCGCCTCCACGGAACCGCGCAGGAGCAGATCAGGAGCGCATCAGGAGCGCACGACACATCGGGTCCTGATCGCTCGCTGGGGTCCGGTACCGGCACCCAAGCCGTACCCATCCCGCTCATGGTCGTCCCGCGCAACCCCGCTCTGGGGGAGGCATGGGATGGGAGCGTCGACGCCCCTTTCGATCCTCCTCGCTGAGAGCTCACCCTGGACGGCTCGCTCCCACGGCGGCGACGAGGAAGTCGGGCACCTCCTCCCGGATTCGGACGATATCCGGCAGGAAGCGGACATCCACGAACCCGGCAGCCTCGATGGCCGCCTT
>WNFV01005503.1_pt2 | contig 10735 bp, 9 predicted proteins | sample 5400101 | NCBI WGS metagenome assembly WNFV01 (sample SAMN13153361, study PRJNA577476) | soil metagenome | isolation source: 115 cm soil or saprolite under grassland replicate 1 | place: USA:California | collected 2016-06-15
CGCCACCGCCCGGCTACGGTCCGCCCCCGCCACCGCCCGGCTACGGTCCGTCCCAGCCGACGACCTATGGGCAACCTCAGCCGGCCACCTACGGCCAGACCCAGGCGCCGCCCGCCCCACAGACGCAGTGCCGGCTCTGTGGCTGTGTCCCGGCCGCCGAGGTGACCTTCCGGGGCCACCGGGGCTTGCTCGTCATGATGCAGTTCCTGCACCTGACCGGGCCGTTCTGCCGGGACTGCGGCCTGGCCACCTTCCGGGAGATGAGCGCGAAGACGCTCATCCAGGGCTGGTACGGCTACGCGTCGTTCGTGATCACCCCGATCACCGTGCTGATCAATGTGATCCGGCGAGGCAAGGTCGCCAACCTTCCGGCACCCCGCCCACCGGCCCAAGGCCCGCACGGGCGGCCGATGGATCCGGGCGCACCGCTGATGACGCGGCCGGCCGCGCTGGTCGGGCTCTTCATCCCGGTGTTCCTGGTCATGTTGGTGGTGTTCCTGGTCGCCTGGCAGGCGGTCAGCCACTAGCCGCGACGGCGCGCCAACCGGCCGCGGTTGGCGGCGTCGAGAACCACCTTGCGCAGCCGTACGGCGGCCGGGGTCACCTCGACGCACTCGTCCTCGCGGCAGAACTCCAGCGCCTGTTCCAGCGAGAGCCGGCGCGGCGGGACCAGCCGCTCCAGCTCCTCGCCGGTCGACGACCGGATGTTGGTAAGCTTCTTCTCCTTGGTGATGTTGACGTCCATGTCGTCTGCGCGGGAGTTCTCGCCGACGATCATCCCCTCGTACACCTCGGTACCAGGCTCGACGAACAGGGAGCCGCGCTCCTGGAGGTTGAACATCGCGTAGGAGGTGGCGGCGCCGGGCCGGTCGGCGACCAGCGAGCCGGTCGGGCGGGTGCGCAGGTCGCCGAACCACGGCTCGTACGACTCGAAGACGTGGTGCAGGATGCCGGTACCGCGGGTCTCGGTGAGGAACTCGGTCCGGAAGCCGATCAGCGCCCGGGCCGGGACCAGCCACTCCATCCGGACCCAGCCGGTGCCGTGGTTGACTAGCTGCTCCATCCTGCCCTTGCGGGTGGCGAGGAGCTGGGTGATCGCGCCGAGGTAGTCATCGGGTGCGTCGATCGTCAGCCGCTCCACGGGCTCGCAGATGCGCCCGTCGACCTCCCGCGTCACCACCTGCGGCTTGCCAACCGTCAGCTCGTACCTCTCCCGGCGCATCTGCTCCACGAGGATCGCCAGGGCCAGCTCGCCCCGACCCTGGACCTCCCAGGTGTCCGGCCGCTCGGTCGGCAGTACCCGCAGCGACACGTTGCCGACCAGCTCCCGGTCCAGCCGGTCCTTGACCAGCCGCGCGGTGACCTTGCCGCCCTTGGTCCGGCCGGCGAGCGGGGAGGTGTTGGTGCCGATGGTCATCGAGATGGCTGGCTCGTCGACCCGGATCAGGGGCAGGGCGACCGGGTTGTCCGCGTCGGCCAGCGTCTCACCGATCATGATCTCGGGGATCCCGGCGACGGCGATGATGTCGCCGGGGCCGGCCCGCTCGGCGGATGTGCGCTCCAGCGCCTCGGTCATCAGCAGCTCGGAGATCCGGACCTTCTCGACGGTACCGTCGGCACGGCACCAGGCCACCGTCCGCCCCTTGCGGATCTCGCCCTGCCGGACCCGGCACAGCGCCAGCCGGCCGAGGAACGGCGAGGCGTCCAGGTTGGTCACGTGCGCCTGAAGCGGTGCACCGTCCACATAGGACGGCGGCGGGATCGTCTCCAGCAGCGTGGCGAACAGCGGTTCGAGGCTGGGGGAGTCGGGCATGCCGCCGTCGGGCGGCTGGGCCAGCGACGCCCGGCCGTCGCGGGCGCAGGCGTACACGATCGGGAAGTCGATCTGGCTCTCGTCGGCGTCGAGGTCGAGGAAGAGCTCGTAGGTGTCGTCGACGACCTCCTTGATCCGCGCGTCCGGCCGGTCGACCTTGTTGACCACGAGGATGATCGGCAGCCCCGCGGTGAGCGCCTTGCGCAGGACGAACCGGGTCTGCGGCAGCGGGCCCTCGCTCGCGTCGACGAGCAGCAGCACCCCGTCGACCATGGTCAGGCCGCGCTCCACCTCGCCGCCGAAGTCAGCGTGCCCGGGGGTGTCGATGATGTTGATCGTGACCGGGTCCCCGGACGGCGGCCGGTAGTGCACCGCCGTGTTCTTGGCGAGGATGGTGATGCCCTTCTCCCGTTCCAGGTCCATGGAGTCCATGACCCGGTCCGCCATCTCCGCGCGGGAATGCCATGCACCGGCCTGCCGCAGCATGGCATCCACCAGGGTGGTCTTGCCGTGGTCGACGTGGGCGATGATGGCCACGTTGCGAAGGTCGGCGCGTACCGGCATGACCGCCATCCTCCCCGGTCACCGGTAAGGTCCGCACGGCGGCCCGCCCCTGGCGGGAGGACAGCGCGGGACCCGCCCCGGTAGGGTCGGACGTCGTCGTCGGTCGGGGAGGGGTCGTGCCGCTGCTGTCCAACCCACGCAACCGGGTGATCGCCGGCGCGGTGGTGGTCACCGCGGTGGTGCTGTCCGTGACCGCGGCGTTCTTCGGGCTGCGCGGTCAGCCGCAACCGGTCGCCGATCGCGGTCCGCTGTTCGTGGTACCGAGTGAGCAGGTCCTCAGCGCGTCCCCCACGCCGCAGGTGAGCGACAGCCCGTCCCCCACCGCAAGCCCGACGCCCAGCCGCAAGCCGTCGCCGGCACCCACGAAGAAGAAGGCGCCGCCGCCCCCGCCCAAGCCGGTGCGCGTGGCCCAGCCGCCGCCGCCCCGTTCGGCGAGCCCGCCGCCGCGGTCACCGGCGCCCGGCGCGAGCTGCCCGACCTACACCGGCCCGGTGGCGCCCCGGTCCGCGGTCGCCGACGCGATGACCACGGCGACCGCCACGTCCTACCACCCGACGCTGAGCCTGGACGACCGCAACCCGCCGGCGATCAGCGTGCGGCTGCTGATGGTCCAGGGCATCGGCTGGATGGAGTCGAGCTGGCAGTCCACGATCGTGTCCTGTGACGGCGGTGTCGGCACCATGCAGGTGATGCAGGCCACTGCGGACTGGATGAACGAGAAGTACGGCACGAACCACGACTTCCGCACCCTGTCCGGCAACGTCGCCGTCGCGGCCGGCTACCTGGCCTGGCTGATCCGGTACTTCGGGGATAAGTACTTCAACGGCAACTACGACCTGAGCGGTGACCCGAACAAGCTGGTCCTGCTCGACCTGGTGATCTCGGCATACCAGGCCGGGTTCGGGAAGGTCGACAACGCGATGGCGGCCGGGCAGGACCTGCCGAACACGTGGTACGTCTACACGGTCGAGGGGTTCATGACCAGCCGGCCCTGGACCGCCTAGCGTCCACCGTTCAGCAGTACCGTCGGGGCATGCGGAAGGTGGCGGCGTGCCCAGGCCCTCCCGCACGAACCGCGCCTGGTGGTTCTGGTCGCCGCGTTCGCTGGGCGGCACTGGTGGCCGCGGCGTTCGGTACGCCGCCTACCGGGCCGCGGTGCCGGGCTGGTGGCCGCGGCTGCGGCCCTGGCGACCGCCGGGCTGACCGGCCCCCGCGGGCTTCCATGCGACCGTTGCGATCTTGCCGCGGACCACGTCGGCGTCCGGGTGGTTGAGCCCGTCGAGGATGGCCAGGGCGCGGCGCCAGGCGCTGGCGGCGGCGGCCCGCTGGCCGGTGCTGCGGTGCGCGTCGCCGAGATGGCGCAGCGTGCTGGCCTCCCCGTACCGGTCGCCGATGTCCCGCCGCAGGTCCAGCGCGCGCTGGTAGCACTCGACGGCCTCGTCGCGGTGGTCGAGGTGGCTGTGGATGTAGCCGAGGCTGTCCCACGTGGCGGCCTGGTCGTCGGGGTTGCCGAGCTGCTGTTGCAGGGCCAGCGCCTGCTCGCAGGAGCTGAGGGCGAGGTGGTGGTCGCCGAGCTGGGCGCGCAGCCAGCCGATGTTGTTGAGCGCGAGGCCCTGTCCGGCCGGGTGCCGGGTGGCCTGGAACAGGACCAGGGCCTGCTCGACGTGGTCCAACGCCGCCGCGTTCTGGCCCTGCCGCACGTAGGCCATGCCGAGGTGGTTGTGCGTGTGTGCCTGGCCGAGCCGGTCACCGGTCTGGCGGTACAGGTCGAGGGCGCGCCGCAGGTTGGTCCCGGCGTCGTCGAAGCGGCCGAGCTGGATCTCGGCCAGGGCGAGGAACCGGTGGGCGACGGCCTGCGCCGTCGGGTCGCCCAGCCGCCGGGCGGCGGTCAGCGCGGCCCGCTGGATGGCCGCCCAGTCGTGCCAGTGCCCGCGCCGGTCCAGGAAGTGCACGTGGGTCCAGGCCAGTTGCCACGCGTGGGTGTCCCATCCGGTACCCGCGGCGTAGGTCACGGTGGCGAGCAGGACCGGGTGTTCGGTGGCGAACCAGGTCATCGCCGCCGGGTGGTCGCGCAGCGGCTCCGCCGTGACCCCCGGCCGCGGCGGCGCCAGGGTGATCGGGTCCCGGGCCGCGTTGAGCAGCAGGGCCGCGGTGTGCGCGGTGTGCAGGTAGTGGTCCAGCATCCGGTGGATCGCCGCGTCGAGCTGCTCGGCGGGCTCGGCGCCGCGGGCCTGCTCGGCGGCGTACGCGCGGAGCAGGTCGTGGAAGCCGTACCGGCCGGGGCTGTGCTCCACGATCAGGTGCGCCCGCGTCAGCTCGGCCAGCAGCCGCCGGACGTCCTCCACCGGGACGCCGACGAGGCTGGCCGCCGCGGCGGCGCCGATGTCCGGGCCCGGGTGCAGGCCGAGCAGGCGGAACAGCCGGGCGGCCGGGTCGGTCAGGGTGCGGTACGACCAGGAGAACACCGCCCGCACGTCGGTGGCCGGGTCGTCGCCGGCGAGGGCGTCCAGGCGGTCGCGCATGTCGCGCAGCTCGGCGGCGAGGCGGTGCAGCGGGAACTCGGGGTGGGTGGCGGCCCGGGCGCCGGCCACGACGAGCGCGAGGGGCAGCTGGGCGCACCGGGTGATGATCTCGTCGGCCGCTGCCGTGTCGGCCGCGATCCGGTCCGTGCCGAGGCGCCGGGCCAGCAGCTGCCGCGCCTCGTCGGAGGGCAGCAGGCCCAACGCCACCGGGTGGGCGCCGTCGGCGGCGACCAGGCTGGACAGGTGATGGCGGCTGGTGATCAGCACGAGGCAGCCCGAGGCGGCGGGCAGCAGCGGCCGTACCTGCGCGGCGTCGCGCGCGTTGTCGAGCAGGATCAGCATCCGCCGGTCAGCCGTCAGGGTGCGGTACAGCGCGGCCTGCGCGTCCAGGTCGGCGGGCATGCGGGTGGAGGGCACGTCGAGGGCGTCGAGGAAGCCGCGCACCACCTCGGTCGGGCTGGTCACCGCGCCGCCCGGGTCGAACCCGCGCAGGTTCACGTACAGCTGGCCGTCCGGGAACCGGTGGCGCACCTGGTGGGCCCAGTGCACGGCGAGGACGGTCTTGCCGGGGCCGGGTTTGTAGCATCATTATTGACGTATGACCACGCATGACGCCCCTCCGATTGTTGATCTGTACTTGCGGTTGTCGGACCTGCGGATGGAAGACCTGAACGCCCACGGTGAGGCGAAGGGTCTGGTTGAGCACGAGCGGGTGTTGCGCGACCGGGCCGACGCCCACCGCTGGACGGTGGGTGAGGTCATCGTGGAGAACGACATGACCGGTGGCAAGCCCAAGCCGGCCTCGGCGTACAAGCGGCGCAAGGTGGTGCTCCCGGACGGGAGCACGGCGTGGCGGGTGATCCGGCCCGGGTTCCGCAAGCTGTTGGACCGGTTGCGCAACCGCAAGTCTCAGGCCGTGTTGGCGGTCGACCTGGACCGGACCGTCCGCGACCCCCGGGACCTGGAAGACCTGATTGACATTGTGCAGGAGACCGGGGCCAACGCCCGGTCGCTGTCGGGATCGTTGCGGTTCACCGATGGCGGCACCGACGCGGAGATCACGTTGGCGCGGGTCATGGTGACGATGGCGAACAAGGCCAGCCGGGACACCGCCCGGCGGGTCAGCGCGGCCCGGTTGCGTCAGGCCATCAACGGCGAGTACGGCGGGGGCCGCCGCCCGTACGGGTTCTGTGCCGGTCCGCCCCGGGTGCCGGACGGGGGCCGGTCGGAGGACTACCCGTGCCCGTGGCACGACGGCCGGGACTGCCACGCCGGGATCAGCGTGATCCCGGAGGAGGCAGCGGTGATCTTCGACTGTTCGCACCGGCTGTTGCAGGGGGTCAGCCTCGCCGCGCTGGCCGCCGATCTGCGGGACAAGAACGTCCCGACCGTGACGGGGGCGCCGTGGTCGGCCGAGACGTTGCGGGATGTGCTGTTGCGGCCCCGCAACGCCGGGTTCGTGGTGCATCAGGACAAGATCCTTCCGGGTGTGGTGGCTCCGTGGGATGCGATCGTGGAGCCGGAGGTCTTCGAGGCCGTGGTGGCGAAGCTGACCGATCCGGCCCGGCGCACCGGGCCGGGGTCGGCGCCGCGCTGGCAGGGGTCGGGGATGTACCGGTGCGGCATCTGCACCCCGCCCGGGACCGAGACGGACAAGCCCGTCACGTGTGAGGTGACGTTGGGCGGGCGCACGCCACGGTACCGGTGCAAGGAACACAACCACTTGTCCCGCAACGCCGCGCACACCGACGACTGGGTGACGCTGCACGTGCTGTACGCGCTGACCCATGACCGGGCGTACGAGTTGCTGGCCCCGGCCGCGCCGGACGTCGACGCGCCAGCTCTGCGCGCGGAACGCGCCGCGATCAAGGAGACGTTGAAGCGGTACGCCCGCGAGGAAGTGTTGAACAAGCGCACCCCGGAGCAGGTGACCGAGGCGACCCTGATCGGCACGCAGCGGATAGCCGAGATTGACCAGATCCTCAACGCGAACGTCACCGACGACCCGTTGGCCGAGATCATCAACGCTGCCGATCCGGTGCAGGCGTGGCAGGACACCCCGATCGGCAGCAAGCGCATCCTCCTCGACCGGTTGATGACGGTCACGATCCTGCCGATCGGCCGGGGCGGGCGCGGGTTCGACCGGTCGTCGGTCCGCATCGACCCCAAGCACCGGTTGGGCGCCCCGAGCGCCGCCGTGACCGGCTGACCCACCAACCGCCCGCCGATACGCCGAAGGGGCCGCCCCGATGTGGGGGCGCCCCTTCGGCGTAGTCGGTTCAGCGTTGCCCGGTTCACCGTTGGGCGGTCGGCCGGTGCGGTGTCGGTCGGTGCAACAGTGCCGCGATCGTCTGGCGCTGTTCCTCGGTGGGCTCCGGCCACCCATCGACGTTCGCGGTGACCTCGGCCATCAGCGTGTCATCGCGCAGCATCGCGCGCAGCGCCGCCGTGCGTGGGCTGTCCCCGGGCCGGGGTTGGCCCATCGCGGCCAGCCGTGCCCGCCGGGCCGCCAACTCCGGGGGCAGCGGCGCCAGGTCAGTGCCGGCCGCCGTGGTTGAACCGGTCGGGGTGGTGGTGCCGGTCTGGTCGGGCCAGGCCCTCCTTTCCTCGTGTGTCTTGATGTCGCGCGCCGCCGCGCCCGGCTGAGCGGGTGCGGCGCCGCCGGTAACGGTAGTGGTGGTGGGGTCGGTTGGCGGTTCCGCGCCGCTCAGCGTTCCCCGCCGGTCGCCGGTCTGGCGACCGCGTGCGTCGGGTGTGGTGTGGCTTGTGGCCATGTCCCTCCACTGTGGACACTCGTCGGGGTAGTGGTTGATGTGCCCATCGCGGACTCGCCTCCCTTCTGGGGTCGACATTGACGGGCAGGCGTTACCAGGCCCGGCGTTGCGGGCGCCGGTAACGCACGAGCCGGCACGGGCCGGCACGGAGACGGATCAGTCAGGATGAGCGGGGCGCCAGGTTGGCACGTTCGTGCCGCCCCGTGCGGCCCCGCCCGGCTCAGTGGCGCCGCTACGACCGCGCGGTTGCCGTTGCCACGGCGCGCCGCTGGCGGAAGCGTTGCCGCCGGCCGTTACCGGGTCGCCGGTCGGTTGCATGGTAGGCAGTCAGCGCGCCCGGTGTGCCTTGTCCAGCAACGCTTCCCGGCCCGGTTCCTCGCCGCCGATAGGGCCGCGTGGCGGACGTGGCGAGCAAGTTGGAGCAATGACAGCCAACCGCCCCGACCGGGCGCGGCCGGGGGGTGGTGGGTGCTCGGACATGCGGCCGGGCCACGGGTCAGGCCGCCCGGTTGTCGGTGTCGGCCCCGGTGGGCAGCAGCGCCAGCGGTAGGCGCACCACGTGTCCGGGGACGAGCCAGACCGCCGCCGCCGGGTTGACGGTGTGGTCGCCGCTCGTGGTGGCGACTACCAGCCCGTCCCGGGTGACGGCCGGGTGGGTGCGCAGCCGGGTGTGCAGCGCCGTCTCTTGCCGGGCGGTCTGCATCCGGATGAGCACCGCGTGCCGTAGCCCGGTGGCCCGGTGCAGCGCCGCGTACCCGTCCAACTTGTTGAGGACGCGCCGGGCGGGTTCGCTGCCCGTGTCGTACTCCAGCCAGAACCCGACCGTGCGGCCGTTCTCGGTCCACACGCCGTGCCCGTCCGGGTGGGCCAGCTCGCCCGCGATGTCGCGGCACTGGCGCTCCGACCACCACCGGTCCAGCCGGGCGCCGGGCGTGGTGCGGGCGTGCGCCGCCAAGTCTACGAAGAACCCGTTGACGCCGTGCAGGTGCGCCAGGCGCGGGCTGGATGACAGCCGGTTGACCCGCTCCGCGATCGTGCCCGGTCGCGGGGTGGGTTGGCCGTCGCGTGCCGCGATGTAGGCCGCGCCGACCCAGCCGAGCGTCCAGCGCCAGGACTGGGAGCCCGGTCGCACGCAGTCGCGGAACCGGGCCAACACGTCGCGGTGGCCGAGTTGGTTGAGCCGGTTGCGTGCGGTGCGGACGTTGTCGAACGCGAGCGCGGCTATCTGTTCGGTGGAGAACATCTGATGGTGGTGCAACAGGTCGAGTAGCCAGCGGTCGCGGGGCATGAGCCGGCGCAGTTCCCCGGCCACGTCCGGCACCAGGCGGACGGGGCGCCCCCCGCCAGGGGGGCGCCGTTGGTTGTGAGGATCGTTGGATTTGGTGGTCATATGGACCAGTCACCTTTCGCAGACGGCAAAGCGCAGGCCGGTTGACCTGCGCTGTGAGAGGGATCGGGGCCGGGAGTTCACCTATGCGCTCATGTCCGGGGAACACCCGGGGAGTACCCGGGGGAGGGTCGGGCTGACCGGCAAACCCAACAGCCCGGGTGTGAGTCGCTGTCAGTCCGGTTGCGGGTCTGACAGCGGCTCTGTCAGCAGCCGTCCGGCCCCGGCCACCACGGCGCCGTCACCGATCGCGGCGAACAGGTCGTACAGGTGGTCGCGGTCCGGGTCGTACAGGTTGAGCCCGGCCGCGACGACCACACCGACGCGGCCAGCGGTACGCGCCGCGTCGCCCCAGCCGGGCGGCAGCACGAGCGCCCCGTCCCACAGGCAGGCGTCGCGGGCGTCGTAGACCAGCAGTCGCCCGCCCCGGTCGAGGCGGATGGTCAGCCCGTCCACGTCGCGCATGGGCGCGTCCGGGTTGGTCAGCAGCCCGAACCCGTGGCCGAGCAGCCCGGCCGAGAGTTGGTCGATCGTCTCGCCGCCCTCGGTGACCCGCACAGCGGTCAGCCGGGGGCCGAGCAGCAGCACCGCCCGGGGCGTGTCCGGGTGCGGGCGCAGCCACGCCTTGCCCGGCACATCCATGCCCGTGTCGGTCGTCAGTGGCTCGGCCGAGACGAGGACTGCGGAGTCGGCGCAGCAGCCGTGCGCCAGCCGGACCACCGGGGTAGCGGTGGGACCGCGCAGCACCAGCAGCACCGACGCGGACTCGTCCTCGGTGAGCCGGCCGCTGTCGCCGCACACCGGGCAGCAGTAGCCGGACTCGGCCGTGTGGAACACCTTGCCGATCGCGTCTTCGCTGCCGAGCAGTCGGGCCACGTCGGGGGCGATGTTCAGCATCAGCATTGTCATGATCCGTTCTTCTTCCTTCTCCGTGGGGGGCTGTTCCGTTGGGTTGGTGGGCGGAACCCGGCCGCCGGGGGCGCCTGCACTCCCGGTCCTGCGGACGACGGGGCACCGGCTGTTGGGTCGCTCGTTGGGTCGGTTGGGTTGTTGGTTGGGTCGGTTGGGTTGACAACTCGTGTGGTGCGTGCCGCCGGTCCGGCCCGGCGTCGCTGGGCCAGGGCTTCCCGGTCGGCCATCGGCAGCCCCCGCTCCCGTGCCGCTGCCCGCAGTAGTTCGGCGCGGCCGGGCCATGCGGGCGGGGCCGGGCGGGTGTGCAGGCTGAACGGCTGTCCGTCCTGCCCGTCGATCACGAGGCGGCACACCACGCCGTAGGCGTCGCGGTGCATCAGGTCGTCCGCCTCGAAGTACGGCGCCACGTGGTGCGCCAGCTCCCGCGCGTCGCGGGGGGCGAGGGTGAAGAACACCTTGTTGCGGGCGTTGGCGTCGATCGCCGCCGCCATGCTCGGGCTGAGTTGGCCGAGGTGCTGGTGGGCCAGCACCAGGGACAGCCGAAGCGCCCGCGCCGTCGCCAACGCCGTGTCCACGCCGACCGGCAGGTTGAGGAACAGGTGCGCCTCGTCCAACGCGAGGGTGGCGTCTAGCCCCGTATTTCGCAGGTGGGGTTGAGTGGCCGCGCGTTATGGCCAGCGGGGTTGGGTGGGGTCGATGTGGAGGAGGCTCAGGAGTTGGGTTTGTAGCCATCCGGGTTTGGGGATGGTGGGTGGTTGGCTGT
>WNFV01009529.1_pt1 | contig 10734 bp, 9 predicted proteins | sample 5400101 | NCBI WGS metagenome assembly WNFV01 (sample SAMN13153361, study PRJNA577476) | soil metagenome | isolation source: 115 cm soil or saprolite under grassland replicate 1 | place: USA:California | collected 2016-06-15
CAGCGTGATCATGGATACGCTGGACAGCCTGGGTAGCCGCGTCCAGTGCATTCACCCGGACATCCGGCCCCTCGTTCCCTCGATGCGGGCTTGGGGTGAGGCCGTAACCGCGCGCTTCGCGGCCGTGCGGGAAGCGCCGAAGAGCCCTTACGGCCTTGAAATCCAGGTTGTCGATGGCCTGCGGGAAGGCCAAGTGCTCGTGACCCAGTGCGACACACAGGAATTGTCGGCCGCCTGGGGCGGGTTGCTTACGACCGCCGCGCGGAGCCGCAAAGCAAGAGGCGTCGTGACCGATGGCGGTGCCCGAGACTACGCGGAGATCGTCGAGCTGGGATTTCCCACCTTCTGCAGAGGATTGACGCCGTACGATTCCCTCGGACGGATGGATGTCGTGGAGACGAGCGTCGCGATCCGTTGCGGCGGCATAGCGGTGCGCCCCGGAGATCTCGTTTTCGCGGATGTGGACGGAATCGTCGTCGTTCCCCAAGATCTGGCGGACGAGGTGATATCGAGAGCCTGGGAGAAAGTCAACGGCGAGAGCAAAGTTCGCGATGCTCTGCGTGCCGGAGCGAGCGTTGCGGAGACATTCGCGAAGTACCGAATTCTTTGACCGCATGCACTCGAGCCCCCAGCCGTCGGCAGACATCGTCGCCGAGAACCTGCACGCGGTGCAGGTCATCTATTTTGCGTATCAGTTGGAACAGATGCGTGCGTTCCAGGTGGTCGAGCGCATCGTGGAGCTCTTTCAGCAGGGACTCCTGCCACTGGGCGCCGGTCGGGCAGGACAATCCTTGCAGCGCTACTGGAAAGCAGGCGATCGGCTGACGGAGCTGGAGCGCGCGGACCTCTATGCAGGCGCGTTCGGTGCGCCAGGCGGCCAAGCCAGTGACGCCGAAACAAATGACGACTTCCTTTCGCTTTGGCTGCGCTTCATATCGAGCGTTGCGATGTATTCGAGGCAGCGGACGGTGGAGGGGTTGCTCGTACCGCCCACTCCCGCCAACGCGCGCGTGCGGGAAGCCGCACGGGCGCTGGTCGCCAATGCGTCTGCGCACGGCGCGGGATTGACGTCGGCGGCGCGGCGAATCTCGGCCGATGTGTCGGCGCTGCTCGCATTGCTGCGCGAGCCGGAGGTCGCGCAGGCCTTCGGCGCGCGGGACATGTGGCAGGTGATCGACCAGGTGAACACGAGCGAGCTCGGCGGCGCGGTCGACGTGATGCGGTATCGCACGCGGGCGCAGGCGGGGAGCGTGATCCTGCAATGGCTGGCTGCGCATGCGGATACGCTGCGCAGCCCGGATGTCGTTACAACAAACGCCTCCCCCGGCGATGCAGATCTTGTGCAGGCCGTGTCGCAATGGCTCGCCGTCAGCGGGATACAGGACGCCGCGGTCGATCAGTTCGGGCATCCGAACGCATCCGAATCCGCTGCAACGCCGCCGAAGGATCTGCCGGCCATTGCGCAGGACCTGCTGCAGGCGGCAGGGCTGTCGGCGAGCAACGATCCCACGGCGGGCTCGCCCAAGGGCGCGGTGCTGTTTCGCGGCCCGGTCGGTAGCGGAAAGACGCTGGCCGCGTATGTCTTAGCGGAAGCGTCGTCGCTCCCGATGGTGCGCGTCGACCTGTCGCGGGTCGTCAACAAGTACGCCGGCGAGACCGAAAAGAACCTGGCCGCTGTTTTTGCCGACGCCGAGAGGTCCGGCTCGATCCTGTTTTTCGACGAGGCCGACGCGCTATTCGCCAAGCGCAGCGAGGTAAAGGACTCGCACGACCGCTACGCGAACCTCGATATCGCGCATCTGCAGCAGCGGATCGAATCGCACGACGGCTTCGTGATCCTGGCGAGCAACCAACCGGCGCAGTCCGACGACGCTTTCGCGGACGAACGCTGGCGAAGGCTGTTGCGCCGGACCGTTCGCTTTCCTCTGCCGCGGCGCTGACACATTCAGGTCAGCGCCCTACTCCTGCTCTCCGACGGGTTCCTGCCCGGTGGTGACCGCCGCTACGTGGCTGTCCGTATCGACGTAGAGACTGAGCGGCTTCTCGTACCTGAGAATGCCAATTACGTCGCCGAACTGGCTCAGGGGGTAATAGATGTACGGCGCCCCGCTATAGGTCGTATTGGCCGGGATCGTCTTGCCCTCCTTGATAAAGCAGATCCTGGCGACGAAGGCGTTGGACTTGAAGCAGTTGATCTCGCAGGCGTTGACGTTACCGGTGAATCCGCTATCGGTGACGTACCCGCACTGGTATGAATCGAAATCCTTCCAGACAAAAGACATTTCGCACCTCCTGCGAGCGCTGCCCGGGCGCTGGGATCACCCGCGGCTCGCACTATCTTACTCTTGGGATCGGCTCGCCTGCTCGACACCCTGGCTCAGAGAACGAACGCTTTCCTCGAACGCAGCTCCGATGGCGGTTGCGGCGCCCGTGCACACGTCCATCCAGTCCGTGAAAAAATCGGCGTGGTCGCGCCGCGGAACCGAGAGCTTGTCCGTCGCTAGTTTCGAGGATGACTTGGTCTTCGGATTACCCAGCCCGGATTTCTCGATTGAATCGCGCGCCGCGAGGTGAAACGGCAAGCGCGTATTCAAAGTATGCGTTGCCCAAGGCACGAACATCGCGACCTGCGGCAAAGTCGAGTTCATCAGTCCGAAGTTGTCCAGGATGCCCATGAACTGGCGTGCGGCCGCGAGCGATGCGGGCAATTGCACGAGCGCGCTCAGTGTGGCCACCCTGAGACGCGGGCAGAGTGCCTCCACTTGTTCCTGCGTCAAATTGTCGAGCGCGGTCGCTATGGAGAGGTTGCCCTTGCTGTGCCCGACCATGATGGCGACCGAAGATTCCGGCAGCGACAACAGCCGGTTCAGGCAGTCCGTCTCAGGCAAGCCCCGCACGTAGGCGACGAGCCGGCGCGGATCGCCGTTGGGTTGCGTGTCGGCGCTGATCTTCCGCAGTACGGGTGTCAGCGGCGCGAACCATGTATCGATGACCTGGCGCAAGAGGTTCGTCGGTCGCAAAACGAACCATCCGACCAGGCCCTCGGCCACCGCATCTGCGAGGCCGTACCCCGAGACGATCCCGACCACGGGCCGATCCAATGCATCGGCAACGTTCGCCGCGAGCGCCGCCGTGCCGAGCGCGGAGCTGCCGACGCCGGCAATCGCCACGACTTCCAGCCTCTTTGCGTCCGGCGACGCGAGAAAGTCTTCGACGTGCTCGAAGTGCGCGACCTCGCGTTCGTGACCGTCTCCGGGATGCACGACCAGGATCGACCCGTCGGGATCCGACCAGCGCAGCAAGTCGCGTCGCTTCGCGGCCGGGATCGTGTGCACGTCGTAGAACAGAAGATCGAGCACGTTGTTGCCGGCGCGCAGAAGGCGCACAGGCGCGCGCAGGAACAGGCGTTCGAACACGGCGAAGCCTGAAAAATCGAAGCCCAAGCGCGGTTCGGAGCGCGCATCGTCGATGGGGATAGCGCTTGCGAGGCTCGCGGCGCGGCGGGCGATACTGGGTTGCATCCTGCGTATCAGCAACCGCGCGCTCGACAAGCGCTTCGATCGCCGCGAAGCGGGTTTGTGCTTCGTCGACACCTTGTTATGCCGGAGCTTTGCCATGACATGCCCTTCTGATCGAACCGGTCGTGAAACGAGGAGAGATGTGGCCGCGAAACTACCCGGCGTCGCCGCGCTGCGCAACGTGAATATTCGCGGGCGGTTGTCACCGGTTGGCCATCGTGTCGGCGTTGGGCTTGCGCCGCTCGGTTGGATCATGCCCAAGGGAGTGCGGCCCATCCCGGCCAGCGCCGTGGCGTCCGCGGTGCTGGCGGCCATTCTCGACGCGAAGCCCGGAGTCCGCGTCCTGAAATCGGGAGCGATGCAAGACAAATGACTCTAAAACTCTAGGCGGTACAACCGCACCCACAGGTCCGGTTCCGATCTTCCTTCCTTCTTGACGTTGAAACGGTCACCGCCATCGGACGTTGTCAGCTCCGTTGTACGCCATAGAGACGGTCTTTCCACGAGCACCTGTCGGAATTCCTCCGTAGCCCAGATTTGTCCGGGCAGCACATGAGGCTCTACTCTGCTCGCGCACAGAATCGCGCTTCCTCCCAAGATGCTTGGTGGCTCACCGCCGGTACTCGGTTGCAGCTGCACCTCTCCGTAGTGCAGAGCTATGCGCAGGCGAGGTTGGCCGGTGGCCTGGTACACATCGTCCATGATGTGCCGTGCGGCCTGCGCGAGAAACACCGGGTCTTCGTGAATGATCAAAACGGAATCCCCGGCCCCTGTTTCCGCGACGACGGCTCTGCGGGCCCAGTGCCTGACGGCTTCCTCCAGTGCTTGCCGTACTGGGACCTCGGCTCCGGCGTGCATCAGGCCACCAAACCCATGCACGTCGCCTTTGAGCACGCAGAAGGTATGCGAGCTTGTCGCGCTGTTGACACTTGCGACCTCGCGCCAGGGGCGGTCGTAGCCCACGATGTTGACGCGGTCTACGCGCTGTAGATAGGCGGGGTTCACCCGCCCGATCACGTCCGTCAAAACGGGGTGGACCAGGTAGTGCGTGGCCTGCGGGAGCGTTCCAATAGGCTCGAGAGTCGCCTCGCCTGGCCGCAGGAATCGCTGGCCCCACTCTCCGCGTATTCGGTCGTGATGGACGTAGCCGAGTAGACCCACTCTGTAGAGCGCGCAGAAGACGTGCTTCTCTTCGCCCCCCGTGGCGATGCTGTGCTCTAGAAAGAGCCTTTCCACCTCGTCGCGGGTAAGCACGTTGCCAGGAAGGATACGAAAGAGCCGTTCGACCTCCAGTTCGCCGATGAACGGAGCGATCTCGGCGAGGTACTCCTGGGCGATCTCGGTCGCGACCTGATGAACGACCTCCTTGAAGCGAAGCTCGCTTAGACGCTCATCGGGCCGGAGTGCAGACAGACGCTCGCCGATAGACATCAAATCGCGCGGCCGGAGGAGCGTGTGCCGGCAGATGTACTCGAAGACCTCTTCCTCCTCGCGCGTATACGTATCGCTAACAGCGGTCCGTCCCACGAAAGCCTCGAGGGGATCGGTGCGCAACCGATCGGGTCTCGCCATCGCGTCGCTCTTCATCAGGCGGACATTGTTGATGAAGATCTCGCGCAGGCTCCGGGGCGAGTACGCAATATCGACCGCGCTGCCGCGATACTGCTGGGCCATGACGGTTGTCTTGGTGAGGCGGGCATAGGCCTCCTTGCGCACTGCGGCGAATACCTTGACGTGATGGTTGATCCGGCGGAGTTGATACGCGACCTCCACCAAGCCGAGCTGTGCGAAGTGCCACACGTTCGGCGATAGCTCGCCGGTGACGCTCGGATGGCTCGTGAGACCTTCGACATGCTTGTTGAAGTACTCGTCGACGCCATCGATGAAAATGGCCACCGGCGAGCTAACCGCGCGGAGGCGCGGCACCAGGTGGCCATCTGTGTCTGCGCCACAGCGTTGGAGCTCGCGTGGCGTGAAATCAAGGAGGCGGACGAAGTGGTCGATGACGCTCTGGAGCTGCTCGTCGGCGATCAGGCTCCTGAGTCCGGGGCCAACTCTGAGCTCGTCCAGCGCGCCGACGTGCTTGAGAGTCGCAAGCGAGATTGCCGAGAGCCAGATCTTCGACCACGGAAGGGGAGACACTACGAAGAAGGCCAGGAGCTCCCGGCTAAAGATCTTGTCGCCGATCGGTTTGTCGAGGAGCGCTCTTGTCGGCAGGCAGGCGGCCCGCCCTTCACGTTGGTAAAGGATGCGCTTGGCCTTGAGAAGGAGGGTCTTGCCGAAGCCCTTGGTGCCGATGACGATGAACTTGTCGTCCCGGTCCGAACTCAGGAAGCCATCGATTTCGGGAGTGCGATGGAGGAGGGACTCGTTGAAATCCTCTGCAACCCGGATGTCATCCGCGTCAACAGTCCATGCGCGCATACATTCTCCTGCGGTGCGCTGAAAGCATAGCCGAGGCCGTATGCACAGAGCAACTGGAACAACGCCAACGGTACTGAGGCGATGGAGGAGCGTGCCTCCGGTCTCAATTGACAACAAGAACTTGCTTGTAGACAATGCCCTCGTGAGCACGTTGCTTCGGCGGCGGCTCAGCCGGGTCATCCGCAGGCACCCGGTCTAAAAGGACGTTTCTGTCCCAAGCGCTGCTCCTATCCCGCAAGGGGGGAGGGTGTATGGGCAGTGGAAGCGTCTCAAATACCCCTGTCGCATCTTCGATCGGTCCCACGCGCGTCATGCCAGCGCGTACCCGGGTCTTATGCCTGCCGACATCCAAGGCTCGCTCAACTGATGCCGCAATATCGCGACGGGGCAAGGCGTTCACGCGCAACACCTGATGGCGGGCACAACGCCGATTATTGCGCTTGACCTCAGCGAACGTAAGGCTTTCCGATGATCAACCATGAGTGGAGGTAACTATGCCGGCAGTCGAGCAGAACACCCTCAAACGCCGGGGCGTTGGCCTAATCGCGTCCGACCAAGAGCGCGCCTTTCCGGGATTTACTCTATTTGCCCCTCTCTTCGTGCAAAGCAGAACGGTGTATTTGATCGACCTTCAGGGCAAGATAGCCCACGCCTGGAATATGCCTTATTCGCCGGGCCTGTCCGGCTATCTGACTGAACGCGGAACGCTGTACTACAACGGACGCTCCCCAGAGAACAACCCCCTCAGTCGCTTTCCGTTCAAAGGTGGTGTGGCCCTGGAAGCGGACTGGACCGGCAAGGTGCTCTGGGAAGTACGCCATCCGGACCATCATCACGACGGAATTCTGCTGCGTAATGGAAACGTGCTGCTGGATTGTATGGGCCAGGTACCCGACGAAATCGCGCAGCGTGTCAAAGGAGGGATGGAGGAGCCCGAGATGCGATCGGACCAATACCTTTCCCGACCGAAGGCTGAAGCCGGCAACATGTACTCTTCGTACTTGGCTGAGGTGACTCCTGCAGGCAAGACTGTTTGGGAGTGGCGCACTTGGGAGCATCTTGACCCCGTTGCAGATGGCATCGCCGAGGTCCAGGCGCCTCGGACGATGTGGCATCAGGGAAATAGTGTCAAGGAGTTGCCTGACGGCGATATCCTCGCCAGCTTCCGGCCGACCTCCACTGTTGTTCGCATCTCCCGCAAGACCGGAAAAATCGCGTGGAAGCTTGGCCCGCCGACGGTCTCTGGCCAGCATGCGCCAACTCCGCTGGCGAACGGCAACGTCCTGATATTCGATAACGGAGTTCATCGTCTCGATGACTCGATGCCGTATTCAAGGGTGCTCGAGGTCAATCCAGCCACAAACGAGATCGTATGGAAGTACCAGGATAGCCCGGCTTGGAACTTTTTCTCGCCGCGCATGGGCTGCGCTCAACGCCTGCCAAACGGCAATACGCTAACCACTGAGTCTTCCTTCGGCCGCTTCTTCGAAGTTACCAAAGAAGGAGAGATTGTCTGGGAATACGTCAATCCATTTTTTGGTAAGCCTCTTTTTGGCGGCCGGGAAGGCTCTGAGAGCAACCAAGTCTTCCGGGCGTACCGTTATAGCGAAGAGGAGATCGCGCGGGCTAGAGGCTAGGTTTTGAGCTGCTTGCAATTTAGGATCGGCCAGCGTCTTCCCACCGGGCGCGATCAAAAGCGCTCGACCCACGGACGCAGCTCGACCTCCCAGGTCCAAGCGCTGCGCGGTTGCATGAGGACGTGCAGGTAGGTTTGAGCGATCGCATCCGGATCGAGCATCGAATCATTTTGGTCGACTCGACCCCGCGGCCGTATCGCTCCATCGATCACGAAGTGCGCGACATGAATACCCTTCGGCGCGAGCTCGCGTGCCATGCTTTGGGCCAAGCCGCGCAACGCGAACTTCCCCATCGCAAACGGCGCGGACTCCGCATAGCCCTTGACGCTGGCGGAAGCACCGGTGAAAAGGATCGCCCCGGAGCCCTTGGCCAGCATTCTGGTCGCTGCGCGTTGCGCGACGAGGAAGGCGCCAAAAGCGCTCACCATCAGCGTACTGCGGACCTCGTCCGGTTCAAGCGTCGCGAGCGGACCTCGGGCGCGAGCACTGGCATTATAGATAACGACATCGTGTGGCCCCAACTGCTTGTCCAGCGATTCGAACAGGCGTGCCACCTGCGCTTCGTCTTGCGCATCGCAGCCGAAAGCTGTCGCGCCCGTTTCCTCGCACAGCGCCTTCAATTTGCTGGGATCGCGCGCGGCGAGCGCGACGGTCAGCCCCTCGCGCGAGAGAAGCCGTGCGAGCGACGCGCTGAGTCCGAGCCCGGCTCCGACGATCAGCGCTGTCTTGTAAGGTGCGTATGTCAAAGCTCACCTCGAGGCGTCGGCCTGAGCACTCAGCCGCACGTAGCGCGTGCCTTCCGTGACCTTCGACAGTGCGTCCATGGAGCGGCGTTGGTCAATTCAACGGGGGTCCAGGTGCGCAGGATTCTAGTATAGTCCGCTCGGGTGCGGCCTCAGCCGAAGGGTGAGGCGGAAGCGAATCGCAACGCTCATCGACCCCGACGTAGCCCGTGACTTGATCGACGAGATTGGACCGCCGATGAGCCCCCTCCTCTTCAAGAACGCTCGCATCTTCGACGGCACGAACGCGGAGTACGCCCAGGGCATGTATCTGCGCGTTTCCGATGGGTTGATTCAGGAGGTTTCGCCGAAGCCCATTACCGACAAAGACGCGCGAGTCGTCGACGTCGACGGGCGCACCCTGATGCCGGGCCTCATCGACGCGCACATGCACGCTTACTGCAGCGACGTCTCGATGCAGAAGGTCGAGGCGATGGGAGAGCCGTATCGCACCGCGCATGCGGTCCGGATGCTCGGACACGCGCTCGACTGCGGCTTCACGACGGTGCGCGATATCGGCGGGGGCGACTATTCGCTCGCCAGGGCGATCGCCGACGGACTGGTGCGCGCGCCGCGCTTCTTCTACGCCGGCAAGGTGCTGTCGATGACCGGCGGGCACGGCGACTTTCGCCCGCTGGAGCAGAAATCGCATGACCACGAGCTGTGTTCGTGCGGCATCGTCAACTGGGCGTGCCGCGTGGCCGACGGCGTCGATGCGTGCATCCAGGCGGCGCGCGATGAGCTGCGGCAGGGCGCGCACTGCATCAAGATCATGGGCTCGGGCGGCGTCGCGTCGCCCACCGACCCGATCTGGATGAATCAGTACCGCGAGGACGAGATCCGGGCGATCGTCAACGAATGCGCCGAGCGGCGGACCTACGCCGCTGCGCACTGCCATCCGGCGAGCGCGGTCCGGCGCTGCGTCGAATTCGGCGTGCGCTCGATCGAGCACGGCACGCTAATCGACGACGACACCGCCCAGTTCGTCGCCGAACGCGGCGCGTATATTGTGCCGACGATGGTGGTTCTCTTCGGGCTGGTCGAGATGGGACCCAAGCTCGGCTTTCCGGCCGTGAGCCAGGAAAAGGCCGAGTACGCGGCCAAGCAGGCGCTGTCGGGCATGGACAAGATGCGAAAGGCGGGCGTCAAGGTCGGCTTCGGCACCGATCTCCTCGGCGCGATGTACGTGCAGGAGTGCCGCGAGTTCACGATCCGCAGCGAAGTGTTCACGCCGCTCGAGCTCCTGCGTCAGGCTACGTCGGTCAACGCCGAGCTGATGATGCAGCAGGGCAAGCTCGGCTGCATCGCGCCGGGCGCGCACGCCGACCTGCTGGTGGTCGACGGCGATCCGCTCAAGGACATCTCGCTGCTCGCGGCGGACGGGAAGAACTTGCGGTTGATCGTACGAGACGGCGAGATCGTGAAAGACGAATTGCGGTAACGGTGCTCGCGCTAAAAAGGGGGCGGAAATGATGGAACGCACTGCGGAAGCATCCCCGCGTTTGAAGGCCAGGATTGCCGGCGTCTTTTATCTGGGCACCTTCGTGACCGGAGGACTCGCCCTCTTCGCGGGTGGCAGGCTCATCGTATCTGGCGACGCCGCGGCTACAGCGGCCAACATCCTGGCGCACGAGTCGTTACTTCAGTTGAGTTTTGCAGCGAACCTGCTCGCGACCGCCTGCTATATCGCTGTGACGGCGCTCTTCTATGAGATTTTCAAGACCGTGAACAGGAGCCTCTCTTTGATCGCAGCATTCTTCAGCCTCGTGGGATGTGCCATTGGGGCTGCTAGCTTCGTTTTTCAACTCGCTCCCCTGGTCGTCCTGGGAGGCAAGCAGTACTTGAGCGTTTTCAAGATGGAAGAGTTGCAGGCGCTGGCGCTCGTGCTCGTCAATTTGCATGCTCAGGCTTACAACATCAGCCTGGTATTTTTCGGATTCTATTGCCTCCTGATCGGCTACCTCATCTTCAAGTCGACCTTCCTGCCTCGATTTCTGGGCGTACTGATGGGGTTTGCCGGTTTGGGTTGGCTGACCTTTCTGTCACCGCCGCTCGCAAAATCTCTGTACCCCTATGTCTTGGCCCCCGGCATTCTCGGGGAAGGAGCGCTTACCCTGTGGCTCCTCGTGATGGGCGTGAACGCTGAACGATGGCAGGAGCAGGCCAGCGCGGCGGCGGCGAGATCGTGAAGGACGAGTTACGGTAACGAGTGATCGCATGGATGACAGCGTTGCAGCACCGCGCACCGCCATGGTCGCCGGCGCCACTGGCCTCATCGGTCGCGCGCTTCTGACCTTACTCCTCGCGAGCAAGCATTACCGTAGTGTGCACGTCCTGCTTCGTCGCACGCCGCCGGGCATCGAGGCCTGTGCA
>WNFV01014361.1_pt1 | contig 10734 bp, 10 predicted proteins | sample 5400101 | NCBI WGS metagenome assembly WNFV01 (sample SAMN13153361, study PRJNA577476) | soil metagenome | isolation source: 115 cm soil or saprolite under grassland replicate 1 | place: USA:California | collected 2016-06-15
GGAGGTCGGTGATGTCGACCTCATCTTCCTTGATCTGATGCAGCAGCAGGAAGATGAGGTCGACATCACCGACCTCCCGATCGCGAAGATTGCGGATCAGTTCCTGTCCGTGATCGCCGAGCTCGGGCTCAACCAGGCCGCCGACTACCTCGAGATGGCGGCGCGGCTGCTGCGCATCAAGGCGCAGATGCTGTTGCCGCGCCGGCTCGGCGACGACGAGTGGGAAGACCCGCGTGCCGAGCTGGTGCGCCGGCTGCTCGAGTACCAGCAGATCCGCGAGCTCGTGGATTGGCTTGGCCACGCCGCCGATGCGCGCGCGGAGCGATTTGGCCGCGGGTACGAAGCGCCGCCGCCCGACGCGCCCCCGGCGCCGTTGCAGATCGATTTGAACGACCTGCTCGCGGCGGCCGAGCGCGTCATTGCCCTCATCCCCGAGCCGATGCTGCACCGCGTGGTGCCGCGCCCACTCGACGTCGAAGGAGCCACGACCCGAATCCAGGCACTTCTTGAAGAGCACGAAACCTTCGGGTGGTCCGACGCAGTCGGCCCATCGGCTACGTTGGTGGACGTGCTGTCGACGTTTATCGCCCTTCTCGAGCTCGCGAAGCGCAGCTCGCTCACGCTGTCCCAGCCCGAACCGTTCGGCCCGATGGTGATCACGCGTGCACTCCCTCACGAAGCTGCTTGAAGCCGCGCTGTTTGCGGCGTCGCGCCCGCTGACGCTGGAGGAGCTTGCCTCGCTCGATCCCGGCGCGGGGGAGAGCGCCGTGCGCGCGTCGCTCCGCGAGCTCGCTGCGGCCTACAACGACGACCACGGCGTAGAGTTGGTCGAAATCGCGGAAGGCTGGCAGTTCCTGACGCGGCGCGAGTACGGGGAGACGATCGAACGCGCGCAGTTCGCGCTGCGGCCACGCCGGTTGTCGCCCGCCGCGCTCGAAACGCTCGCCATCATCGCGTACCGCCAGCCGGTCGGGCGTCTCGAAGTCGACGAGATCCGCGGTGTCGATTCCGGCGCCGTGATGGACAAGCTGGTGGAGCGCGGCCTCATCGAAGTCGTCACACGCGGTGAAGGTCTGGGCCGCCCGCTGCTCTACGGCACCACGCCGTCGTTTCAGGAGATTCTCGGACTGAAGAACCTGGAGGACCTGCCGCGGCTCGAGGAGCTGTCGGTGGCGCTCCGGCGTCCCACCCCCGTCGACGAACCCGAATGACCCTCATGCGCCTGCAGCGCGCTCTGGCGCGCGCGGGCGTCACGTCACGCCGCAAGGCGGAAGACCTGATCCGCGCCGGCCGCGTGCGAGTGGACGGCGAGACCGCGACGATCGGGATGAGCGCCGATCCCGACACGCAGAAAATCACCGTCGATGGCCGCGCGGTGCGCGGCGCGACGCGCACCGCCTGGCTCGCGCTCAACAAACCGCTCGGCTATGTCGTGAGCCGTTCCGATCCGGAAGGACGGCGTACGGTCTTCGGACTCCTCCCGAAGGTGCCCGGTCTCACGTACGTTGGACGGCTGGACGTGATGACCTCGGGCCTGCTGCTCCTGACGACGGACGGCGCGGCAGCCCACCGGCTCATGCATCCGCGCTACGAGGTGCCCCGCACCTACTGGCTCGGCGTGCACGGCGCCGACGCCGGCGCGATCCGGGCCGCGCTCGCGCAACGGATCGTGATCGACGGCCGTGCCGTCAATCTCGTCGAGTCGCGCGTGCGGCCGCAGGGCAAGTCGGTCGAGATCGAGCTGACGCTCGCCGAAGGGCGGCAGCGGATCGTGCGCCGCATCGCTGAAGCGCTGGGTCTCAAAGTCGAATGGTTGCACCGCGTGTCCTACGGCCCGGTCCGGCTCGGCAAGCTGCCCGAGGGCCATTGGCGGGAGCTCACCCGGCAGGAGATCGGAGCAATCGAGCGACTACATGGAGCTCGCTGATCGGACGGTAATGCTGCTGGGCGGGAGCGGTCTCGTCGGCCACGCCGTGGCGCGGCGGGTCCTGGCGGCGACGCCGCCGCCGCGCCGTCTCGTGATCGTGGCGCTGTTCGAGGATGAAGTGCGGGCCGCGGCGCGCGCGCTCGAGCCCCACCGCGGCGGCGTGACGATCGACGTCGAATGGGGCAACGTCTTCATGCCCGCGCCCGTCGCACGCCTCGATATCGCCACGATCATGGCCAGCGGCGAGCACCGCGCGCTGGTGCTCGGCGATCTGCTGGGCGATCTCAGCGACGCGGTCCTGGAGCGCAGTCTCTTGTTTCGGCTCCTGCTGCGCTATAAGCCCGACGCGGTCGTGGACAGCATCAATACCGCGACCGCGTTTGCATATCAGGACATTTTTGAGAGCGCGCGCACCTTGCTCGAGCGCGCTCAGCAAGAGGGCGCGGCGATCGATCGCGCGACGATCGAGCAACATCTGTTGCGGATGCCGATGCCGCAGCTGATTCGGCACGCGCAGGTCATCACGGAAGCGCTGCGGCGGGCCGGCACGCAGGCATATGTGAAAATCGGCACGAGCGGGACCGGCGGCATGGGGTTCAACATCCCGTACACGCATTCCGAGGAGCGGCCCAGCGCCACGCTGCTGACGAAGTCGGCGATCGCGGGCGCGCATACGATGTTGCTGTTTCTTCTGGGTCGGACGCCCGACGCGCCGATCACGGTGGAAATCAAACCGACGGCGACGATCGCGTGGCGCGAAGTCGCGCACGGACCGGTACGTCGCAAGGGGAAACCGATCCCGCTCGTGGATTGTGAGCGACCCGTTCCGGTGAACGAAGCGTTTCGACCGGATGCTGCGCCGTGGCGCGACCTGGGCCGGCCCCTCGAGGGCGTGTACATCGACGTCGCGCTCGACGCCTCGACGGCCGGCCCGACGTACCGCGCGGGGCTGCTGCGGCGAAACGCGGTGGGCCGCCTGCGCGCGCTCGAAGCGCGCCACGGCGACCGTGGGGTCGCGTATGAAATGCTGGGCCCGCCCCGCCTGACCAAATTGTTGTACGAGGCCTATTTGTGCCGCCGCCTGAGGCCCAGCGTGCGGGCCCTCGCCGAGAGCCCGCCGGCGGAGCTGGCGGCCGCCGCCCAGCGACTCCTGGAAGACGACGCGAGATTACGGCAGCACATTATCTCGGTGGGACTGCCCATCGTCCTGCCCGACGGCAAGCGCGTGTTTCGTGGCAGCACGGTTGTCGTGCCGCCCCCCCCGATTCCGGCGACCCGCTGCAGGTCGCGCCGCGCGGCTGGGTGGATCTGCGGCCGGAGCATTTTGGGATTTGGATCACGCGCGCCGTCGAAATGGTGCGCCAGGCCGACGCGCGTGCCGCGGGCCCGCAAGGATCGGGCAGCGACATGGACTGGAACGCGATCGAGCCTGACGAACCGATCGAGTCGTCCCGCTTCGCCACGTGGGTCTTCACGGTCGAAGACAAAGGAACGCGGATCAAACGCTGATGATGGCGATCGACACTGGAACAGTGGACCGTGCGCTGGGCGCGATCGGTACGACATTCCGGCTGACGCGTCTCTATCCGCCGTCCCATCCGGCGGTGCTCGAAGCGATGCGACACATCACCGCGTCGCTGCCGGCACTTGCCGGGCTGGGATCGGTGGAGTGGAAGGTCGGCGCGACTGGCCTGATTTGGCATGGCCAGCATCTCCTGCCGCGCAACACGCAAGTTGCCGAGCTCGCCGGACTTTTGTTCGCACGCGGCATCCGCGCCATTCAAGTAAATCCCGGCGTCACCCCCGAGCATTGGCTCGGCCTGTTCGGCGTTGCGGTGGGGAACGTCGCGCCCGATGACGCCGTCCTCGGACGCATCACAGTGCACCTGGGCCGACGCGCCACTCAGCGCCTGTCAGCGGCGCGCGCGCTCGATGAGGCTCCAGCGGCACCGGCGGCCGCTGTACCGCCTCCCGCCGCCGCCTCGCCGCCGCCCGATGTCGCTGAAGCGCCCCCGCCTCCGCTTGCGGCGCCGCCGCTGCCCCCGCCTCCCGGACCGGGACCAGTAGCGTGGAGCCCAACCGCAACGGTGAATCCCAGTCGCGCGAGTGGCGTGTTCCGGCCGGATGTGCTGCCGGCCGATGTCGAAGCCCGTCGCGCGGTCACGGCATTGCTGGCCGCGGCGGGACCGGAAGAACAGCGTGCGAGCATCGAAAAGTTGCGGCAGCTCACACCGCACGTGATCGCGTTGCGCGATATTGGCGCGGTCGCCGAGGTCGTCGCCGGCCTCGATCGTTCGCTCGGCAAAATCCAGGATCCCGAGATCCAGGAGGCGATCGGTGAAGTGGCGGGGGCGCTTGCGGACGAGGCTATCGTGGAGCGCATGGTGGCGCGCCTGGGAGAAGCGCGGGTGCCGCCGACCGAGCGTGCCCATCTCGTGCACGCGGTTGGCGCCTTGGGGGCCGTGTCTGGGGGGTTGGTGGTCGACGCGTATCTGCACGCGGCCGCGGAGCGCCGCGAAGCGTATCGCGCGGCGATGCGAGCGGCTGGTGAGCGCACGATCGAGCTGCTGCAGAGCAGGATCGAGAGCAAGGTCCCCGAGGTGGTTGCTGCGGCCGCAGAGTTTCTCGGGCTAACCGGCAGCCCACAGGTTGCCGAGTCGCTCATTACTTTGACACACCACGGAGATGAGCGCGTGCGGGAAGCGGCGCTGCTCGGGCTCGCCGAGCTCGGGGGGCGCGAGATCTCGCGGCCGGCGATGCCGGCGCTCAAGGACGAGTCCGTGCTGGTGCGCAGCGCAGCCGCGCGCGCGGTCGCCGCGGCGGGCGACGTGGGGGCGACCACGGTTTTGGTACGGCGGCTGGAGCAGGAAAAAGATGAAGGGGTATTGGCTGCGCTGCTGAAAGCGATCGGCCAGCTCGGCGCCAAGGAAGCGCTGGAAATCCTGGCGAAATTCGCCGAGCCCGGCGGCAAGCCGCGCCGCACGCCGTTCGTGCGGGCGGCGGCGATCGAAGGATTGGCGCGGTTGGATCGGGTGGAGGCGAAGGCGTTGCTGGAACTCTACGCACGAGATAAGGAGCCCACCGTGAAGCGGGCAGCGGAAGCGTCTCTGAGATGACGACACGCACGGCAAAGACGAACGACGCGGTGCTGGCGCAGAGCATCACGCGCGAAGTGGCGAAGCGCGTCGTCGGCCAGGAGGTCATGGTGGAGCGGCTGCTGATCGGCCTCCTCACCGGTGGCCACATTCTGCTCGAGGGCGTGCCGGGACTCGCGAAGACGCTGGCGGTGAAAACGGTCGCGGAATGTCTCAAGATCAGCTTCTCGCGCATCCAGTTCACGCCCGACCTGCTGCCGGCGGACGTGATCGGCACGATGGTCTTCGACCAGCGCTCGCAGGAGTTCTATCCCAAAAAGGGACCGCTGTTCGCGAATCTCGTCCTCGCCGACGAGATCAATCGCGCACCCGCCAAAGTCCAATCGGCGCTGCTCGAGGCGATGCAGGAAAAACAGGTGACGATCGGCGGCGAGACGTTCTTCCTGGGCGAGCCGTTTCTCGTGCTCGCGACCCAAAACCCGATCGAGCACGAAGGGACCTATCCGCTGCCCGAAGCGCAGCTCGATCGCTTCATGCTCAAAGTGCGCGTCGGGTATCCGACGCGCGACGCGGAGAAGGAAATCGTGGGGCGCATGGCCGGAGGCCGGCCGATCGAGGTCCAGCGCATCGCCGAAGCGGACGACATCCTGGCCGCGCGCAGCGCGATCGCCGAGCTGTTCATGGATCAGAAGGTCGTCGATTACATCGTCGATGCGGTCCGCGCGACTCGTGAGCCACAGACGATCGGGTTGGCGGAGCTCAAACCCCTGATCGCGTTCGGCGCCTCGCCGCGCGCATCGATCTACCTGGCGCAGGCCGCGCGCGCGCACGCGTACCTGCGGGGCCGCGCATTCGTCGTGCCGGAGGACGTCAAGGCGATGGCCTTCGACGTGCTCCGTCATCGCATCCTGCTCACGTTCGAAGCCGAGGCGGAGGACATGAACACCGACCAGGTGATCACGAAGATCCTCGAGGCGGTCGGCGTGCCGTGAAGTACGGAGGCCCAGAGCGCCGCAAGGGGCTAAGGTCCCCGGTCCAGCCGCGCCGACGGGCCGTGACCGCGGACCTGCTCAAGCAGGTGAAGGGGATCGAGTTACGGACTCGTAACCTCGTCAGCACCCTGTTCTCCGGCGAATACCGCTCCGTCTTCCGCGGCCAAGGCATCGAGTTCGCGGAAGTCCGCGCCTATCAGCACGGCGATGACTTCCGGGCAATCGACTGGAATGTCTCGGCGCGAATGGGTCATCCCTTCGTCAAGACGTTCATGGAAGAGCGCGAGCTCACGCTCCTGCTCATCGTGGACCAGTCCGGTTCGCTGCACTTCGGCCGCCCGTACACCAAAGCAGGGTTGGCGGTGGAGGTCGCCGCCGTGTTGGCGCTCGCCGCCGCGCGACACAACGACCGCGTCGGTGCGCTGCTCTTTGCCGACGCGCCGGAATACGTGGTGCGACCCGCGAAGGGCCGTCCGCACGCGCTGCGCGTCATCCGCGACCTCGTCGCGTTCGCGCCGCGCGGCCGGGGCACAAACCTCGGTGGGGCGCTCAGCTATGCGGCGAAGTTGCTGCGACACCGCGCCATCATCGTCGTCCTCTCGGACTTCAGGGCCGCAGACTGGGAGGACCCGCTCACGCAACTCGCCGCGCGCCACGAAGTCGTGGCGATCACGATCGACGATCCGCGGGAGTACGATCTCCCCGACGCGGGATGGGTGGAGCTCGAGGACGCGGAGACGGGGCAGCGCTTGCTCGTGGATACGAGCCACGCGCCCACGCGCACCCGCATCCGTGTTGCGGCGGAAAAGATGCAGCAGGAGCGCAGCCGCAAGCTCGTGCAGGCCGGCGTGGACCGTGTCGCGCTCCTGACCACAGTCCCCTACGGCGTCCCCCTCCGGCGCGCGTTCGCCGAGCGAGCCCGACGGCTGAGCCGATGATCGTCCCGGTGTTGATGCTCGTCGTCCAGGCGAACGGGTGGGTGGCCACACCAAGTCAGCCGACCGTGGGCGACACGATCCGGCTCGAGCGGACCGTTGCGGTGCCAGCGGGCTGGCGGGTCCGCGCCGGCAAACTCGCATCTGCGACGGTGGCCGAGCAACTCGGCGACGCGATCGTGGTGCCGGCCTCTGGTGCGTGGGTCGTGCGCTACGCCGTCGTCGCGTGGACGCCGGGCGAGATGTCGTTGGACATGCCGCCGCTGTGGCGCCTCGGTCCCGATGGCACGGCGGACTCACTGTCCGGCGGTACCGCGACGTTTCGTGTGGCCAGCGTCATCCCGGACAGTGTGCGGGCTCCGGCACCGCAGCCTGCGCTCGGCCCCCTGCGTCTCGATCGATCCAGTCCGTTTCCGGTGATCGCCGCCGTTTTGCTGGCCGCCGGGACCTTGCTCCTTCTCATCTTGTGGAGACGGCGCGGACCGCGGAGCGCGCTCGCCGGTCAAAGCCTGGCGGTCGACGCGGAGGTTCCGGATGCGCGCTGGCTGTCGGCCGGCGAGCCGAAGGCAGTCGCCGCGCGCGCCGCGCAGAGGCTGCGCCGCGCGCTGTCACACACGATCCCCGAAGCCCACGAGGCACTCAGCACGGAGGAGTGTCTGGCAGCCGTCGAACGCGCACGGCCTGATGCGCCGCTGCGCGACCTGCGTGAGCTGCTGCTCAGCCTGGATCAGGTGGCGTTTGCGACTGCGCACGGCGTGGAGGTCGCGCCGCTCGCCGCGCGGGCCCGCGCGCTCGCGCGCGAGTTGAGCGCCAACGGAGCACGGCGATGACATTTGCGCGTCCGCTGCTGCTCGTGCTGCTGCTCGCGTTGCCGTTGTGGTGGTGGTGGCGCCGGCAGCGTCTCTCGCGTCTCGCCGGCGCGCCGATGAGCGATGTGCGACCCGCGATGGGCCCGATCGAACGGCTGTGGATCGCGCGGCTGCCGGTGTCGCTCCGGTCACTGTGTCTGGTTGCCTGGATCATCGCCGCCGCTGGCCCGCGTCTCGGATCGGCGCGAGCCGAGCTGCGCAGCGAAGGAATCTCGATCGTTCTGGCGATGGATATCTCCAGCAGCATGCTGGCCGAAGACTTCTCGCCCGCCAACCGGCTCGACGTCGCGCGCCGCACCGCGACCGAATTCGTCCGCGCGCGCGCCTCCGATCGCATCGGGCTCGTCGCATTCGCGGGACAAGCGCTGACGCAGGTGCCGATCACCACGGACTACGAAGTGCTCGAGGAAGCCATCCGGCAGCTGCGCGTGGGTATCCTGGAAGACGGGACGGCCATCGGAACCGCAATCGCCACCAGCGCGAACCGCCTGCGCCGCACTCCCGGCAAGAGCAAGGTCGTCGTCTTGCTCACCGATGGTGAGAACAACAAGGGGACGGTGGATCCGCGCACCGCGGCACAGGCCGCGGCGGCGTTCGGGATCAAGATCTATACGATCGGCGTCGGGACCCAGGGCGAGGCGCCGGTCCCGACGGGGCAGGGCCCGCTGGGCCTGCGCTACGAGACGATGCCGGTGAAGATCGACGAGCAGCTGCTCGGCGAGATCGCCCACACGACGGGCGGCCGGTACTTCCGCGCGACGGACGCCGCCTCGCTGTCGAACATCTTTGCGGAGATCAATCGGCTCGAGAAGTCCCCCGTGCAGCATCTCGTCTACCATCGCTTCGAAGAGGCGTACCGCGTGCCGCTGGGAATCGGGTTGCTCGCGCTTGCGCTCGAGCTGGTGCTTGCGGGCACATTCGCAGTGCGCGTGCCATGATCACGTTCGACGCGCCGATCGTCATTATCCTCGCCCCACTCGTCGCTGGCGCGGTCTGGGCGGCGGCCGCGTGGGCGCGACGCGTGCGAGTCCGGCGCGCGGCCGCATGGTCGGACAGCACCGCCCGCATCGCGCGCGCGGCCGGGAGGCTCGGGGCTCCGGCACTGGGCCTCGCCGCCGGGCTTGCGGCCGTCGCGCTCTCGGGGCCGCGCTGGGGCGAGGAGCGGATCGTCACCGAAACGCGGGGGCTCAACCTCGTCATCGCCATCGACATCTCGCGCTCGATGCTGGCCGAGGATGCCAAGCCCAGCCGCCTGGGCAGGGCGTTGCGCGAAGCCCGGCGCCTGGTGCAGGACCTCGACGGGGATCGTCTGGGCCTCTCGGCATTCGCGGGCACGAGCTACATCCTGTCCCCCCTGTCGGTGGATGGTTCGGCTCTCACCCTGTATCTCGACGCGCTCGATCCGGACGTTGCGTCGGAAGGCGGGACTTCGCTGGCGCCCGCGCTGGCGCAGGGAATCGACCTGCTGGCTGCCAGCCCCGAGATCGCCGATCGCGTGCTCGTCATGTTCACCGACGGCGAAGCCCACGACTCCCTCGAGCAGGCGCTGCAAGAAGCACGTCGCCTGTCGGGACTCGGCATCCACCTCATCCTGGTGGCGGAGGGAGGACGCCAGCCCACCAAGATTCCGGTGCGCGACGATCGCGGCACGCTGGTGTCCTGGCAGCAGGATGAGTCGGGCACTCCGATCCTGACCAGCCGCCGCGAAGATGTGCTCGGTACCATCGCCGACGCGGCGCAGGGGACGATTGTCGCAGCGGAGCTGCCCGACCAGGCCGGCGCCGTCCGCGATCTCGTGGCGTCGTACAAGCGCGCGATGGCGACGGAAAGCCGCACGCAACGGGGACGGCCCCGCGCCTGGATTCCGTTGTTGCTCGCGGGGCTCGTGCTGGCGACGCAAACGTTCACTCGTCGCACCGCGGCGCTCATCGGCGTCCTGCTCTGTCTCACGGCTCCAGCCGCGGCGCAGACGCAGCGGCCTCGTTCTCTTGCCGAGAAGGCGTGGGACAAGGGCGACGTGCGCGCGGCCGCAACCGCGTATCTCACGGAGCTCAAGGCGCATGAGGACGACGACACGGCCTGGTACAACACGGGGACCGCGGCGCTCGCTGCCGGCGATCCGGCGCTGGCGCGCTCGACGCTCGCCCGCGCCTCGGCCTCGCTCGATCCCGAGCTGCGGTTTCGCGCGCTCTACAACATGGGCCTGCTCGCGCTCCTCCAGGCGAAGGCGGACACGGCCAGCCGCGAGGCGCACCTCGCCGATGCTGCACGCGCGTATCGCGAGGCGCTGCTGCTGAAGCCGCATCACATCCGCGCGAAGTGGAATCTCGAGCTGGTCAACCGCCAGCGTCGTGGGAGCAGCGGACAGGCGAACAAACCGAATCCAGCGCCTCCGCCACCGCAGAGCGGTGGTGGCGGTCAGCAACCACAGCCGCCGCCGCCGCCCAGCGGCGGCGGAAGCATGAGCGAGTCGCAGGCCGATCAGGTGTTGCGCTCGATCGGCCAGGAAGAGCTGCGCACGCGTCGCGATCGCACCGGTCGCACCCGCCGTGCCGCGCCGGCGGGAGTGAAGGACTGGTGACCGGCATTCTCCCCGTGCTCAGTGCGCTGCTTGTCATGCAGGGGGCCGAGGTGACGGCCAGCGTGGATCGCACGCATCTCCGCGTGGGTGAAGAACTGATGTTGACGATCCGCGCGCAGACCCGCGCGGCCGATCCCGTCGAGATCATGCTCCCGTCTCTGAACGGGTTCGCGATCGTGGGCTCGCGCGACATGACGGAAGTCGCGATCGACGTGGCAACGGGGGGGCGGTCGGTCCGCACGACCGTACGCGAGCTGCAGCTGCGGGCGCAGCAGCCCGGGGCGCTGCTCATTGGACCGGTCCGGGCGCGGCAGGGCGCGAGCGTCGTCGCGACA
>WNFV01009530.1_pt1 | contig 10733 bp, 10 predicted proteins | sample 5400101 | NCBI WGS metagenome assembly WNFV01 (sample SAMN13153361, study PRJNA577476) | soil metagenome | isolation source: 115 cm soil or saprolite under grassland replicate 1 | place: USA:California | collected 2016-06-15
CGTCGTCGGGTAGTTGGCCTTCTCCGTCTCCACCAGGCGGTAGGTCACCTCGAGCGGTAGTTGCTCTCGTTGGCGAAGAAGGCCGCCGCTTTTCCCAGGATCTCCTTCTCCATCCGAAGCACCCGGTTCTCCCGGCGCAAGCGGACCAGCTCGACCCGCTCCTCGGTGGTCAGACCCTCACGGCGACCCTCATCGACGTCGGCCTGGTGCAGCCAGTTGCGCAAACACGACTCGGAGATCCCGATGTCGGCGGCGATCTGCGCGATCGGCTTGGCCCGCTCCCGGGCCAGCTCGATGGCCCTGCGCCGGAACTCCGCTGGATGGGGCGGTGGCACTCGGACTCCTTTCCGAGGAAGGCATCGGCCTCCTCAGGGTAGGTGTCCGGACTACCGGGGCAAGCTCATCTTCTGGATGGGACTCATAATCCCTAGGTCGCTGTTGGTTTGGTGCAGCAAAAGCCCAGGTCAGACCCCATGTTTGTCGTAGGTACCGCGCTGATGTTCCACATTTGTTCCACCTTGTGATGTCCGTCAGGTCCGCCAAGGGCACAGCAACTGATCTGCCCGCTGACCGGGAGCGGTTAGCTCAGCGGTAGATCGTTCGGGTTACACCCGAAGGTCAGGGTTGGAAACCATAGTTGACAGCGATAGCACGGCCAGATGACCGCCTCAAGGTCCTACATGGGACTGTCGCTGGGTCGCAGTACCTTCCTGGATACATGTGGGTAACCGAGAACGTAGAGATCGATGACTCCCTAGTTGCTGCACTTAGGGAAGGTGAGCTCGTCATCTTCGCCGGTGCGGGGGTATCCATGGGCGCCCCAACGCTCTTGCCAGCATTTGCTGGTCTCGCGGAGGCACTTGGTGCGGAGGCCAAGATTGACCTACACGAGGGAGAGGAACTAGAGCGTTATCTAGGACGCGTTTCGGATAGTGGCTTTCCGCTTCACGAACAGGCCGCGGTACGAATCAAGAAGGCAGAGGAATCCAATCGCCTTCACAGAGCGCTGATTGACCTCGCTCACGTGGGCAAGTCAATGCGCCTGGTCACGACGAATTTTGACCTCCACCTGTCGAGATGTGCCCGTGAGGTCTACGGAGTGGATGGCTTCGAGGAGTATTTCGCCCCTGCTCTGCCTCTCGGCGACGATTTTCAAGGAATCGTCTATCTGCACGGCGCAGTGAGTCGCGACCCAAGAACGCTTGTCTTGACAGACAAGGACTTCTCTCGGGCATACATCACTCGAGGGTGGGCGAGGCATTTTCTCCTGGATGTTTTCGCTAAATGGCCAGTGATGTTCGTTGGCTTTAGCCACAGCGACACGATCCTTACGTACCTTGCACGCGGTCTACCCACGGGTACCAACCGTTTCGCGCTGATTCAAGAGGAGGACCAAAGCCGCTTCCAAAGCCTCGACATCACGGGTCTCGTGTTTCCCACCTCTGTGGAGGGCGAAAAGTTTCAACCCCTGACCGACGCAATCGAGGGCTGGACTCGGCTGGCCGGCATGGGACTGGTGGAGCATGAAGAACGCGTGCGCGAACTCACGTCGTCACCACCCCCACAAACCCAGCCTGACCTCGATTACGCAAGATCTGTGATCACGGATCCCGATCGTGTCCCATTCTTCCGACGGTACGCACGATCACTCGAATGGCTCGCGTGGATCGTCGAAGAACCTGAATTCCGCCGCCTGTTTGAGGATGGTCGCCGAGAAGAGTTGTCGGATCAGCTTGCCTATTGGTATGCCGAGAAATACGTTATCGATGAGGTATCCGCGGCCCTGGGTGTCCTTCATCAAATGGGAGGCCGGTTGTCCCCCCGGCTCTGGTACGCGGTGGCGCACAGACTGTGGACGGGAAAGGCATCGCCAGAAGTTCGGGCCAGATGGCTACCCCATCTGCTAGCCAACGCACCACAAGACACCGCCGATTACCTCGAGTATCTACTCGCGGCGAGCGTTACTGAAGATGAAATTACTCCGCTTCTCTTGTTCGACTTCCTAACGGACCCGTTTGTTGAATCGGAGCCAGACATCTTTGCCGATGGCCTCATCGCTTCGACCCGACCGTCAATAAAGATCCGCGGGGACCTTTATTGGCTCTACGAATCGTGGCACAAGGTCTTTCAGACTCGTCTGGACGTGTTTGCGAGAGCGCTTGCGGAAATCTGCACGAAGCAATTCACAAAGGCAGCACGCCTTTCTGACGCCTTTCAACTAGGGGGCTCCGGCTACGAACCGTCGAGCATGTTGAGGCCGTCGATCTTGTCGGCAGAGGGCGATCGTGGCTACCGACGGTGGAGTGATCTTCTGGTGGACGTTGGCCGCGAGTCCGCCTACTGGATTCTGGATCACGATGCGGAGGCCGCACGACGAATCGTCGAAGTTTGGTTGTCGTCCGATGCTTCGCTTCTAAGGCGGCTCGGCGTCCATGCACTGTCGAGGGCGACTTGGTTGACATCTGGCGAGAAGCTCCGTCTTCTTCTTGATCGAGAACTTCTCTTTGAACGTGGTATTGGTGCGGAGGTCCGAGGCTTGATTCAGGAAAGAGCCGGGGATGCTGGGGGAGATGCGGTCGCGGAACTTCTGTCTGCCGTGGACAGCGGACCGCCAGGTGTCGAGGAGCCTCTCGAGGCCAATATCGCGCGTCAACGCGTTCTGTTGGCACTAAGAGAGGCTGGGGTAGCGGGCGACGAGGTGAATGAGCGTCTCGATCGCATCTCAACTGACCACCCAGAGCTTGCGACCGAGCCCGCGACCGAGGTTCCTGACGTGGCCATCACCGAGTGGGCGGGTCCCCGCAGTCCTCGCTCAGTAGATCAGCTGCTTGAGTCCGATCCGAACGACGGCGAGTTTCTCGAGTTCCTCGTCTCGTACAACGAACACACCTGGGAAGAGAGTCGTGATGGTCTCCTTGAGGTGCTGCAGGTGGCCGCACGTCGTGATTTCGGCTGGTCAATCCTGCTCGCTAGGAACCTCACCGCTCAAGGTTTGTGGGACAGCGACTTACTGCCTCAGCTCATTGGAGCATGGTCGGAACTCTCGCTCTCCGCGGACGAGTGGCGCGACCTCCTCGAATTCCTGTCTGACGATCCTCAAAAGGGCTCGCACGGCTTCCAGATTTCCGATCTCCTAGAGAAAGCCCTTCGGGGCTCGGAAGGCGGACTTCCTTACGGCCTCCTGGATCGGGCTGAGGAACTAGCCCAGGCAACTTGGATAGCTACGAGAGATCACGAAGCCGACGACCCGAATGATGATGATTGGCTGGGTCGGGCCATTAACCGCCCGGCCGGAAAGCTGATCCTGTTCCTAATCAGAGTCTTGTCGGAACGAAGGTCGGTCGACGGGATCCGTGGGATGTCCCAACCAGAGCGGTCAGTATTCGAACAGGCTCTTACGCAAGAGACATCGCAGGACCGTCTAGGTGCCGTAGTCCTTGCCTCGCAGTCGCACTTTCTCCACTCTCTCGACCCCGAGTGGGCAAGAGATGTTCTCCTCAGGGTTTTCGATTGGGATGCGGACGCTGATGTAGCGCAGCGCTCGTGGGAGGGATTCCTAACGTGGGGCCGACTTTCTCCACCGCTGATCGAAGACTTGATGCCTCGCTACCTTCAAGCCACGCCTCACCTCGCGCGGTTGGACAATTTGAGATATCGGTTCCATGAACACCTCGCCCACATCGCCTTACGGGAACAGCAACCTTCAGGTGGACGTGGGTGGGTAGACGATTTCATCACCCGGGCAGATCCACAGGATGTTGCTGGCTTTACTCGGGCAGTCACGTTCGCTCTTCGTGATCTGCCTGAGGAGTTTCGTCAGCGAGTGTGGGATGACTGGCTTCGCGAATACTGGCAGAGGAGACTGCAGGGATTGCCGCGACCGGTGGGTAATGCCGAGGCGCGTGAGATTGTCGGGTGGGCCGTCGTCATAGGGGATCGATCAACGGACGCGATGTCCCTTGCGGTGACCGGCCCGAGCGGTGGTGCGTACGACTTATTCTTTCACGATCTAGAGAAAACTGAGCTTCCAACAGAAAACCCTGATTTGGTCGGAACCCTTCTCCTACACGTATTGCGCGAGCAGGGCGAGCCCTTCTACCAGTGTTCGAACGCTCAGGAGCTTCTGCAGAATCTCACTCAGAGTGGCGCGGTGGATGAACCAACGCAGACGGCTATCCGCGAGCATCTCCTTCGCCTCCACTGCGGCTGATCACGCCGGCGTTCTTGAGCTTGAACGGGGGGATCAAGACCCTCGAGCTTGGTCCGCTTCCAATCCCAGCGGGAGAAGGAGCCGCCTTGGGACGCTTGTGAAGGCATTCACCAGCGTATCCTTCACCATCCCATGACATGGGCGTAATTTCAAGGATGTAGTCCGCTTAAGCGGACGCTATCCGTGGCCTACATCGTGTGCGATGCGCTCGGTCTCGATTCAGGTGACTACAGCTTCCCGTACATCACGCGCTGGGCGGAGGGATCGGAGGAGCTCGTCAAGGAGACAGCGGAGCGGGTGATCGGATGCGCCAAGGAAATCCTGGCTTCGCTCGAGGAGGAGCCGACGCTGGCGGCCTAGTCGGGTCTTTCCTTGAGGAACGTGACGCGTTCGGCGGTGAGATTCACGTTCGATAGCCCGCCACCCGGCATCGGGTTCGTAGAGCTCCGCTGCAAGAAACAACGGACCGTCGTTCACGCCCGTTCGTAACGGAGGTAGACGACCTTCAATCCGAAGGTCCTCGTCTCAACCAGCTGCAGCGGAAAACTCTGGGCGAGGGTCGGAAAGAACGGCGTTCCTCCGCCCACCACGGCCGGGTTGACGAAGAGACGGAAATCGTCGATCAGCCCGAGTCTCATCGCATCCGCCGCCAGGCCGGCTCCGCCGATGGCCACGTCTTTGCCCGTCCGCTCTTGCAGCTCCGCAACCTCTTCGGCGATACCGGCGCGCGCCAGCCGGGTATTACCAACAACGTTGTCGAGCGTCTTCGAGAACACCACCTTCGGGAGCGCTTTCCAGATGTCGGCGGACTCGAGCTGATACTCGGTCGCTGCAGGATCCTCGTGCGCGGTTTCCCAGTACACCATCGTCTCGTAGAGCCGACGGCCGAGAACGTGCCCTCCAAGAGCGCGAATTCGCTCTTTGTGGAATCGAAACAGCTCCTCATCAGGAGCCGACCAGCTGAAGTCCCCGTCGGGTCCGGCGATGAACCCGTCGGCCGAGACGCTCATCGAATAGATTAGCTTCGCCACGAGCACTCCCCTCCTCGCGATCTCAGTGAGATGCTCGTCCCATGACCGCGCAGATACACGACATCATCGTTTGGCGGGGCCACGACTACCAGTTGGTCGGCGTCGACGGCTTGATGGTGGCAGCGGGAACCCGAGGACCTCTTCGACCTTGTCGAAAGAAACGGTCAATCGTGGTGCGGATTGCCGCCGCAGCCAATCGAAGAGCTTGACGTATTTCCCGTGATGGGTCGGCTGCCTATTCACGACTGCGCCATTTCTGCTCGACTCTCTTTGCCGCTTGGTCGTTGCCGAACGTGTGTATAAGCCAGTCGAGTCCGTTGTCGACTGCTCTGGACACGATTTTCCAGATGCCGGCCGCGAGCACGATCGCTAGCGCTACTCCTCCTATGACTGCAACGATCAAAAGCTCCACGACCGATCCTCTCCTTCGTCCTGCAAGGACCCTAAAGCCGGGGTGTGACAGAAAGGGATCTCGGTGGTTCCGACACGACCTGACGCCGTTCCGGTTCCACCGGCAGCCGTTCTGTGCCGACGCCACGTTAGGGCCGCCGCCTTCACGCAACCGCACGCTGCGCGACCGAACCGATGCTCGGTCGTTCACGCTTCGCTGCGCTACGACCTCGGTCGGCAAAAGAGCTAAGACCTAAACTCGAAGCGACCGGGATTGGGTCGTGGAAAGGAGGTGATATGGCCGGCAAGAGTGAGGGGGCCACGAATGAACGGATCGTGCGTCTTCTCGAAGAGGTCAAGGGCGAGCTTGCAGAATCTAAGAAGCGCGAGCAGCAGATTTGCCCGCGACCTCGCGCGGCTGGTGAGCCCGTGGGGTTCAGAAACTCGATCGCCGCCTGACATCGACATGGCGGTCCGGTCTGCGACAATGCGGCGCTATCATCCGCTCCCTCCTCTATCTCCTCCTGCGCCGCGTCCTCGGTCTGGTCCACTCAGAAGACCGCGCGGCGGCCGAGGCGGACATCGAGCTGGCCGTCCTACGACACCAGGTCGCGATCCTGCGCCGGCAGGTGAAACGACCGATCTACCGCCCATCCGACAGGGCGTTCCTCGCGGACGCGAGCAGGATCCTTCGGCGGGATGTGTGGAGCGCGTTCCTGGTCCGGCCCGAGACCCTGCTCCGGTGGCACCGGCAGCTGGTGAGAAGGAAGTGGACAAGGCCGCACCGCCCTCCGGGACGCCCCGCCCTCGATCTCGAGGTCCGGGAGCTGATCCTCCGACTGGGGAGGGAGAACCCCAGGTGGGGCTACATGCGGATTCGCGGCGAGCTGCTGAAGCTCGGGGTGAGGGTCTCCGCCACGACGATCGCCACCGTGCTCCGCCGCCACGGCCTCGGTCCCGCTCCTCGGCGTGGCCCCACGTGGAGCGAGTTCCTGCGCTCTCAGGCGGCCGGGATCCTGGCGTGCGACTTCCTCACCGTTGAGACGATCGCGGTGAGAACCCTCTACGTGCTGGTATGGATCGAGCTCGGCACGCGTAGGGTCCACCTGGGGGGAGCGACATTGAATCCCGACTCGGCGTGGGTCACCCAGCAGGCCCGGAACCTCACCATGGTTCTCCCGGAGGAAGGGCGGTCCCTTAAGTTCTTGATCCACGACCGGGACACTAAGTTCTCTGGCCCCTTCGACGAGGTGTTCCGCTCAGAGGGCACGACAATCGTCATTACCCCGATCCGAGCTCCGAACGCCAACGCATTCTGCGAACGATGTGTAGGGACCGTTCGGGCTGAGTGCCTGGACTGGACGCTCGTCCTCGGCCGACGACACCTTGAGCGTACCCTCCGGACCTACACCGATCATTACAACGAATCGAGGCCCCATCGAGGGATCGGCCTTCGAACCCCGATGGGGGACACATCGCCGGCGGCCGGTGACCTGAGGGCCGCGAACGTTCGCAGGCGCGACGTGCTGGGCGGTCTCATTCACGAGTACCGAGCGGCGGCATGAGTTTCTTTACCCGACGACCGCCCCCCAGCATTACCTTCATCGGCGTCCCTCCCTCAGCACGGTCTCCGCGTGGGCCGCGAGCCACTCGCGGGCGTGGCCCTCCGTCGGCGCGTCGACCGCGTGCTCACACCGGGCCGTGTAGGCGAGTCCCAGGACCAGCGCGGCGTCCAGCGCGGCGGCCTCGGTGGCATCGAACGGGGCGCCCCGGGCGGCCTCGTATTCCCGCACGAAGGCCCGCATCTCGTCGGTCGACGGAGCGACGCGGACCGGAAGGTCCCAGGTCATCGTGAACTGGCCGGCCGCGTGGCCCACCAAAACCGGCTCGCGGTCCCGGCAGAGGCTTTGCCAGTCGTGGACTGCGACGATCCCCGAGTCGGCCACTCGCATCTCCTTCGCGCTCCAGTCGCCGTGGCCGGTGACCGTTCGTCCCACGGGCGTCTGGAGCCGATCTCGGGCGGCCAGCGCGATCCGGTCGATCCACTCGGCCCCCCCGGCCGTGGCCGCGAAGTCGAACAGATCGTGGTGCGGCCTCGGCCACAGCCGTCCCGGCTCTGTCCGGAGTGGGTACACGCGGGGCAGACCTGGGAGGGCACCGAGCTCATCGGTGAGGGCATGCAAGCGAGCGAGCGCCTCCGCCATTGCTCGCCGGACCTTCGGACGGTGGGCATCGGCGGGCTCGCCCTCCACCAGCTCCTCGACTACGCACCATCCCGCGGCGAGTGGTACCGGTCCGGCCAGCACGGGCGGGCAGGGGAAGCCGCGCCCTCCGAGCCATGCCTGGATCGACACCACAGTGTCCAGCAGGTCCCGGCCCGTCCGCGCAGGGTGCGCCTTCACGGCGACCGCCACCCCGTCGTCCAGATCAACGCCGAGGACGCAGGCCTGCATGGACTGGTAGAAGCGCGCCGCGCCGATGCCAGCGCCAAGATGCTCCTGGCAGAAGGCCTGGAAAATCTGGGCGATCCGCGCCGGGTCATCGGTCTCGAAGACCTCCCGCTCCAAGTGCGGGGGGTTTTCCCACTCGGCGAACCGTTCAGCCAGCAGCCCTTCCACCTCGCTCGACATGGCACCTCCTCCTCTTGACCAACGCGTGCTGAAGAAGGGAGAAGAAGGAGGGCCTCGGGGGAGCGAGGCGAGCGAACCGCCGGAGCAGCTAGGTATGTCGCATGTTCAGACGGATCGTATCGTTCCTGGAGGAGATCGACAGCGGCGAGCGTTAGCTCCGACAGACTTGAGATGCTCGGACGGCCGGGATGGCCCCTGGATCGGACCCTCGCACACGCCCTCCGGATCGGTCAGGCCCGAGAAGTGCACTTCGGGATGAAGGGGTACCGGAGGTCACGAGAAGAGGATTGGTACGTAGCGTAGATTCGGTCCTCCTCCTCAGCAGGGCGCGCCATGCCCGAGGTCAGTTCGGACGCAGGCTGGGCCCCGAGTCGGGACTTCCGAGGCGTCGTTGGGCGGCGCAGGCGACTCCATCCCTCAGGATCACCGCATCAGTCCGCGGAGCCGAGATCGAGATCGACGAGGGAGGCAACGTGCTCGTGCGTCCCGACCCGGCAGAGTCGGTGCGGGTCGAAGTGGACCGCCCGCACACCCGCGGCGAGCGCGCCCTCGACGTCGAACCAGACGCTATCGCCGACGTGCACGGCGCGCCCGGCCGGCGACGCTGCGGCCTCGAGGGCGGCGGCGAAGATGCGAGGATCGGGCTTCTCTGCACCGACAAGCCCGGAGTCGACGACGGCGGAGACGGGTGCACCGGGACCGGGCCCGACCTGGCACACGCCCAGCTCCCGCAGGTGCCGCTCCATCCAGCCCTGCGAGTTCGACACGATCACGACGCGACACCCCGCGGCGGCGATCGTCCGCAGGGCGGCCACCGAGTCGGGGACGACGGTCGTCCACGAGGGGGTGCCAGCATCGAAGACGCTCGCCAGCGCGTCCACTACGTCTGTGCGACCAGGAGGGACGCCGAGCGCGTCGAGAAACGCCGCGACGTATACGGGAAAGATCGCGTGGTCGCTCGGGGGACGGACCTCGTCCACTGCGGCGACGGCCAGGTAGTGCGCCCGGTCCAGAACCTCGGGCACTTCCTGCCAGGGGCCGGAGCCGAGCGCGGCCGACAGGACTTGGCGGTCCGGCAGCACGAGGACGCCTCCGGCGTCGACCAGCACGGCCTCGATGCGTCCCACCAGCGGAGGATAGGCGCGAGGACGATTGATCGGGAAGGCCACCGCCGACGCTTGGGGAGCCGGATCTGAGGCCAGGAACGGCGCCCAGCAGTCGTCCCGGCACGTTAGCCGGGTTCTGAAGCGCCGGGGAGTCTCTTCTGGAACGTGACCCTCCTTGGTGAGTAACCCATCCCGTGCTCGTAGAAAGGCATCGACACCGGGCTATGCACGTAGGTATCTACAGTGGAGAGCGTGGCTCCTTTCGCGCTCGCCCAGTCCTCCACCGCTCGCATCAACTGCGTTCCGATGCCTTGGCGCCAGAACGGTCGTTCGACGACGAGGGCTTCAACCACCAGTCGCGTCTCCGAGAGCTCGCGAAGGAGTTGCTGATGGGCGTCTTCCCGGGGCGCAAGGATGTGAGCCCAGATCCAGCCGACGATGCGCCCGTCTACCTCACCGACAAGAGAGATCGCATCGGGAGGATCCGCCGTTAGGTCGGCCTCGAACCATTCGATCAACCCCTCTCTTGCAGGCAGTTGAAAGTGCTCTGGGGCGAGATCGGCGTAGTAGTCGCACATATCGATCCACAGCCGGGCAAGCCCGTCCCCGTCGCCTGGACGGGCGTGGCGGATGACCAGGCTCCCGAACATCGATTCAGACAGTAAGAACGCGGTGCGCCAGAGGTCAACACGCGCTTTTTGCGACTCCCTTTCGACCGAGTTAAGCGGAGCCGTCTGACTCGGCCCGATACTGATGACACCGGTCGGGATGACATCGACGAGGTTCGCCAGCATCGGAGCGACAGGGACATGACCGGCAGACGCTACGACTGTCATCCACGACACGTCGGGCCGCCGCGACGTTACTCGGTCGGCCGTGGTCGAGCCGCGCCGCCCCCTTCGGGCATCAGGCGCTCCGCTGGTGCGGCTCCTAGGCCAGCAAGGATCGTTTGGACCGCCGCTCCTAGGTAGGCGCTTCGGACCTCCGTCGAGAGTCCAGTCAGCTTGCGCCTTCATGAGATATGGCGACGCGGGCCTTCACATGGGAATTGGCAACGAGCTGCCCCGCGTCTGCCCCGCGACGGACCGGGAAACGACCGGAAGTCATCCGAGCGGTCGAGCGCAAGAACCGCTGCTCAGACGGCCTTTCGCGCGAATCCCGCAGGTCGGCGAAGCCGCCGCAACGGACTCATAATCCGCAGGCCGGTGGTTCGAGTCCACCCCGCCTCACCCGTTTCCGCTGGTCATCCACTTCTTTCCGCCTGGCGCGACCTCGACGACCGGATAGCCGTCGTGCCTGGTCAGGGGTGAATTCTCTCTGCTCGCGATCGGAGGCGTCCAGCGGATCCAAGAGTCCGCTGCAACCA
>WNFV01020179.1_pt1 | contig 10731 bp, 9 predicted proteins | sample 5400101 | NCBI WGS metagenome assembly WNFV01 (sample SAMN13153361, study PRJNA577476) | soil metagenome | isolation source: 115 cm soil or saprolite under grassland replicate 1 | place: USA:California | collected 2016-06-15
TGGGGTACGCCGTGGCTGTCGCGCGGGGCGTGCGCGTAGAGTACGCCGTGGCTGTCGCGCGTGGCGTGCGGGTGGGATAGGGCGTCGCGGTCGGCCACGGGGTGCGCGTCGGATAGGAGGGCGTCGGCGTTGGCCGCGAGGAAGTGCCATCCGGTGCGGCGCTCGCGTCGGCGACCAGGCCGCCGTCTGCCCGCGGCGGTGCCCGAACCACCGCGGTCGGTCGAGCGAGGTCAGGTGCGCGCAGTCGCGGCACCAGCACCCGCTGGCCGTCGATCAGGTGCGCGGCCTGGTTCACGCTGGCCGCGTCGCCCTGCTCGGTCGGCCCGCCGGCCAGGCGCACGGCATCTTCGACGCGCGCCGTGGATGGCAGGTCGTACGTGCCCGGATGCGCCACCTCGCCGCTGACGTGGACGCGCACCGGCAGCGGCGTCGGCCGCGGCGGCGTGGGCGCTGCTTGCGCCGCCAGCGCCGGACCCACCACCAGCTCGTAGCCCAGAAACGCCGCGACCGCCGCCACCACGCCCGCGCCGAACCAGCTCGCGCCTTCAGTGGGCACGGCCGGCCGCGGCACGCGGTTGAGCGCGTCTGCAACGGCGTCGCGAACGGAGGTGAACATGGCGTGGGTGAGTTCCGATGGTCCGAGCCTACGCTGAGCACCGTCACGCGAACCGTCACGGGAAGGCCGAAAAGCGTCACGCAAACCGTCATTTGTGTGTCACAAAAATGGGCAAAGCGTCACGTGGCGGCCGGGCGCGTGTTGCGCCGACGGTTCGGCGGCGCGCTCGGCTTGGGCAAGGTTCAGTACCCTGGCCGCTGCTTGGCTGTACCGCTCCCGAGCGTCAAGGCAGCCCGCCCGCCAGCATTGCCGCTGGCGACAATCGTCGCGACCGTGATGCTGGTGAGCATGAGCGCGCTGGCGCCGGCGGCCTCGGCGGCGGCTCCGACTACGGCTGCGGCGTCAGCAGCCGGCGACAATCACTTCTTCGCCGGCTACTGCACCTGGCAAGCGGCCGAACTGGCCCATCAAACATGGGGCGTCTGGTTGCCGTGGTTCGACGATGCCGGCGATTGGGCGGCGGGCGCGGAGGCGGCCGGCTGGACGGTGTCCACGAGCCCGAGCGTGCACAGCATCGCGGCGATGCCGCGCTTTGTCCAGGGCTCGGGTGCGTTCGGCCACGTGGGCTGGGTCACCGAGATCGATCCTGACCGCGCCGGCGTGACACTGGTCTCGATGAACTGGCGCGGCCGCGGCCTCGTCACCGAGCACCACATCCTGGCCGACGGGCTGGTCGCGTTCATTACCCCGCCCGAGGCGGACTGAATCCAGTTTTGCCAAGCAGAGGCTCGGCTCGCCACAATCATGGGCATGGGCAGAAAAGACAAGGGCCGAGAGATTTGCATCAACTGCGGCCAGACCTTTCACAAGAAGTTGACGAGTAAAGAGCTGCGCTGCACCAAGTGCCGTAAGGCGGAGAAGAAGGCCGCCTGAGCGTAAGGTCGCCTTCGGGCGACCGCCCTCTCCTCTCAACCATTCACCCAGGACGCCGGCGGCACGAACCACAGGGTTCGTGGCGCGGCTCCTCCACACGCCGGCGCAGTCCGCACTTCGGCCGTCGATTGCCCACCAGCCACACCCGTGGCTGCTTACGCCCGTCAGCTAGACTGAGGTCGTTCGTGAGGGCTCCGACCGACGCGAGTAGCGCGTCGTCGGATGACAACGGGGAAGTCCGGTGCAAGTCCGGCGCTGTCCCGCAACTGTGAGTCCCGCCCAAGCACCTGACAGAGGGCGAGACAAGCCAGGACACCGTCCCGCACGCGCCAGTGAACCTTCGAGCGAAAGGGGAACGGGCATGCGCTTCTCAATGGTGCGCCTGGTTGGGCTGGTGCTCATGGGCGCGGTGTTGTCGGCTGGCTGTGCACCGGCCGCGACTATCTCACCTACCTCAACCGCGCCACCGCCAACGGTGGCCAAACCGGTCGCCTCACCGGCCGCGTCGGCGTCGCCGTCTGTCGCGGCGACCGCGCCCTCGCCGGTAGCAGCGCAGTCACCGACGCAGGCGACGCCAGCCAAGCCCTCGCCAGCAGCGCCGAGTCCCAGCGCCAGCGCGGCGGCGTCGCCGAGCGCGCAGCAGCAGACGAGCTTTCCGCTGACGCTGAGCGATGACCGTGGTAAATCGATCACGCTTGGGGCGCCGCCTCAGCGCATCGTCACCCTGCAGCCGAGCGCAACCGAGAGCGCGTGCGCCGTCGACGCGTGCGCGCGGGTCGTCGCCACCGATGACTTCTCGGACTTCCCCGACGAGGTGAAGCAGCGCCCCAAGCTCGGCGGACTGAACATGAGCGCCGAAGCGATCATCGGTCAGCGGCCGGACCTGGTGCTGACCGACTCTGGCACGCGCGCCGACCTCGTGCAGCAGATCGAACAGGCCGGTCTGATCGTGCTGGTGACCGACGCCAAGACCTTCGACGACGTGTATCGGGATATCGGTCTGATCGCGCGCGCGCTCGGCTCTGCCGAGGCGGGCACCCGTGTCGTGGACGGCATGCGCGCTCGGGCGCAGGCCGTCACGAGCAAGACCAACGCGGTCAGCCGGCGGCCGCGTGTGTTTCACGAGCTCGACGCGTCCGATCCGAACCGACCCTTCGCGGTCGGCCCGGGCACGTTCATCGACCAGATCATCACGCTGGCCGGCGGCAGCAACGCGCTCGCGGCCAGCCCGGTCGCTTACCCGCAGGTCTCGACCGAGCAGGTCGTGGCGGCCGATCCCGAGATCATCACGCTGGGCGACGAAGACTTCGGCACCAGTCCTGACGACGTCGCGGCCCGCCCGGGCTGGGCGGGCATCACGGCGGTGAAGAATCGCGCGATCGTCGCCGTCGACACCAATCAGGTCAGCCGCCCAGGCCCGCGCCTGGTCGCCGCCCTCGAGCAGTTCGCGCACATCATTCATCCCGAGCTCTTTCCCTAGCGGAGGCGCGCCGCCGTAAGTCGACAAACGGCCACGGCCCGGTGCGTTTGCGAGGTCCGGAATCTGCGTGGACTGAGCGCGGTTAACCGTAGGATTGGGAACGTGTCGCTGCGCGTCGCGGTACTGAGCACACACACCTGCCCGTTGGCGCCGCTGGGCGGCTGGGAGACGGGCGGGATGAACGTGTATGTGCGCGAGCTTGGCCGAGCACTCGGCGCGCGTGGTATCGGCGTGGACATCTTTACGCGCCGCCAGAATGGCGACGTCGCCGACGTGGTCGAGTACGCGCCCGGGGCGCGCGTGGTGCATCTTGACGCTGGCCCGAATCGCCACGTCGACAAGTACGACGTGCTCGACTATCTGTCGGAATTCGCGTGTGGGGTGCAGCGCTGGCGAGCGCTCACCGGCGCCAGCTACGACCTCATTCACAGCCACTACTGGCTATCGGGTCGCCTGGCCCTGTTGTTTTCAGAGCACTGGGGCGTGCCCATGGTCAGCATGTTCCACACCCTGGCGCGGCTGAAGAATCGCGTTGCCGAGAGCGCGGCCGAGCGCGAGCAAGAAGTGCGCTACGAGATCGAGCGGCGGACGATGGCCCCGGCCCCGCGGTCGGCGCGAGGCGCGCCACACGCTCGGCTTGCCGCCCGAGCAGCAGGTGCTGCTGTTCGTCGGGCGCATTCAACGCCTCAAAGGGCTCGAAGTGCTGCTGCGCGCCTTCGCCCAACTCGGCGAACTCGATGCGCGGGTGCTGGTCGTCGGCGGTCAGCCCTCGACGAGCCACGAGTCGCGCGAGATCGCGCGCCTGCAGCACCTGACCACGCGGCTGGGGATCGCCGAGCGCGTCACCTTCAGCGGTGCCGTGTCGCACGAACGCCTGCCGGTGTACTACGCGGCGGCGGATGTGACGGTGATGCCGTCGAGCTACGAGTCGTTCGGCCTGGTGGCCGTCGAGTCGCTGGCGTGTGGCACACCGGTCGTGGCGACCCGGGTCGGCGGACTGGCGTCCATTGTCCGCGATGGTGAGACGGGCCTACTCGTGCCGTGGCGCGACCCGGCGCTATTTGCCGAGCGGCTGCGCACGTTGCTGACGGACCCTCTGATGCGGCAGCGGTTCAGCGCGGCCGCTCGTGAATCGGTGCTGCGCTACGGCTGGGACCGCATCGCCGACGAGCACCTCGCGCTCTACGACGAGGTGCTCTCGACGCACGGCGGTCGACTCGCGGCGGCGCGCTAAGCGTCCGCCCGCGCGGCTGAACCGCCGCCCCGGGCAAGTTGTCACAGGTTTGAAACACGCCGCCGGCAGGCGTGGTCTATGCCCGGGCCCCTGCTGGGGCGTACAGTGGATCATTGGTGGCGAAAAGTGGAGCAAAGTGGTGCGCCGCCTGACCTGGATTTCCTGGGCGAGTTCGAGCACTCCCTCGATGACAAGGGCCGCCTGGCCGTGCCCGCGCGCTTCCGACCCGCCCTCGAACGCGGCCTGTACATCACCCGCGGTCTCGACCCGTGCCTGGTCATCTGGGACCGCGCCAGCTGGCGCGCCATCTCCGAACGCGTGCGCACCCTCAATCTGTGGCAGGGCGACGCGCGGCGCATGCAGCGCCTGTTCTTCTCGGGCGCGTCGGCCGCGCAGCTCGACAAGCTCGGCCGCGTCGTCATCCCACAGTACTTGCGCGAATACGCCCGGTTCGACGCCGACCTCACCGTGGTCGGGTTGGGCGACCGGATCGAAGTGTGGGCGCGCGACGCGTGGCGCGAGGAGCGCGGCCAGGCCGAGCGCGACAGCGCCGAGCTGGCCGAGCACCTGTCGCGCACCGAGCACTAGCTGGTGGACCCCTGTGTCGACCGAGCTGCCACACACCAGCGTCCTGTTCGACGAAGTGCTCGCTGCGCTGCGGCCTCGTCCCGGTGTCGGTTACCGCGCCCTCGATGCGACCGTGGGCGGTGGCGGGCACAGTTTTGGTCTGCTGGAACGTTCGGCGCCCGATGGGCTCTTGACTGGACTCGACGCCGATCCGAACTCCCTGGCCATAGCGGCCGAGCGACTGGCGCCGTTCGACGGACGGTTCACCCTGCTGCAGCGCACCTTCGCCGATCTGGCCGAGCTCCACGTCGAGCCAGTCGATGCCATCGTGTTTGATCTCGGCCTGTCCAGCCCACAGCTCGATGCCGCCGGGCGCGGCTTCAGCTTTCGCTTCGACGAGCCGCTCGACATGCGTTTCGATCCGGAGGCAGCCGATCGAGCCACCGCGGCGGACCTCCTCAATACGCTGCCGGAGGCCCAGCTCGAGCGCATCTTTCGCACTTTCGGCGAGGAGCCGCGCGCGCGCCGCCTGGCGCGCTCCGTGGCAATGCGCCGTGCACGTGAGCCGCTGGTGCGCACGGGCGACCTGGTCGCCGCGGTGATTGCCGCACTGGGACCGGCCCGTGGCCGCATCCACCCGGCGACGCGTGCCTTTCAGGCACTACGCATCGCGGTGAACGACGAGCTCGACGCCCTGGAACGTGGCCTCGACGCCAGCGTCGCGCTGCTGCGCCCGGGCGGCCGTGTGGCCGTCATCAGCTTCCACTCGCTTGAAGACCGCATCGTCAAGTGGCGGCTGCGCGGCTGGGCCGATGCGGGCCGCGCGATCATCCTCACCCGCAAGCCGATCACGCCCAGCGAAGACGAGATCAGACGCAATCCGCGCGCGCGCAGCGCCAAGCTGCGCGTTGCCGAACGAACGGCGGCGGCATGATTGGTCGCATGACCGGCCGCCGCTCGATCGTGGACCCGCGCCTGCGCGGTGGCCCCGACGCTGGGACGCGCCGCGGCGACCATGCCGAGCCAACGACGCCTCGGCCGGGTTCGCCGCCGCGTCCTCGCGTCGCGCCCGCGGCGCAGACTCGCGCGCGCGCGCTGCCGCGTCCGCGGCCGGCCGCGCTCGAATGGCGCGACGCGACCGTGCCACTGCTCGGCCGTGTGCGCGCAACGGGGTGGCTGCCTACGCTGGTGATCGCCGCGAGCCTCGTCGCGCTGGTCTATCTGCTCCAGACGAGTGGCGTGGCGACGACCGGTTATGACATTCAGCGCCTGCAGATCGAGCGCGCCGATTGGCAGCTGCGCAACGAGCAGCTGCGGCTCGAGCTCGCCAAGCGCCGTTCGCTGACCTGGGTCGAAGCCGAGGCGACCGGACGGCTCGGCATGCAGCGACCGGACGCCGGCAGCACGATCTATCTGCGGACCGCTCGCTAGGCGCGTGGCCCACCCGCACACGCTTCACCGACCTGCTGGACCCGCGAACCTGACGAGTCAGTCAGTGCGCCGAGCAGCAAGTCAGTCGCGCGCGCTGCCCGGCGTGCGCCCCACGGCCGCGGCGACCCAGGCGCGGCTGGCGCTGGTGTGCGCGCTATTCGCCGGTTGCGCACTGGTGCTCGTGTGGCGTCTGTACACCCTCCAGGTGCGCGACGCGGTGCATTACCAGCAACTTGGCGACGACGAGCGACGGGCGGCCATTCCGATCGTCGCCAAGCGCGGCGCTCTACTCGACACGAACGGCAACCCGCTCGCTGTGAGTGTGCGCTATGACAGCGTCTACGTGCTGGGGTCGCTCGTCGGCGACGCAGACCAGGTCGCCGCCCGGCTGAGCCCGATCCTGGAACTGCCCGTCGCCGAGCTGCGGGCGCACATCGATCCCAAGGCGACCCGGCCGGTCGTGTTGCGGAGTCGGATTCCGTCGGCGATGGCCGAGCGGATCAAGCACTTGTCGCTGCCGGGTGTGTATCTCGATGCCGAGCCGATGCGGCAGTACCCCGAAGGCAGCCTCGGCGCCCAGGTACTCGGGTTCGTCGGGCGCGACTTCGTCGGCCTGAGCGGGCTGGAGCTGAGCTACGAGCGCGAGCTCGCGGGCACGCCTGGCGTGATCGACACCGAAAAGGACACCAGCGGCGCTGAGATCACGCTGGGTCGACGCCTGCTGACGCCGCCGACCGAAGGCGCGGACTTGGTGCTGACGCTGGATCGGTACGTCCAGCGCATGGCCGAGCGCCTGCTCAATCAGGCCGTGCTCGACAACCGCGCCAGCGGCGGCCTGATCATGGTCATGGAAGCGCGCAGCGGCGGTCTGCTCGCGGTCGCGAATAATCCAACGTACAACCTGACCGCCGACGAAATCTTCGATCCGCAGCAGGCTGATCGTTACAAGGCGAAGGTCGTAACTGACCAGTACGAGCCAGGCTCGACGATGAAGTCGCTGGCGATGTCCGCGGCGATCGACGCAGGCGTCGTTTCGCCGGGCACGCAGATGAACGACACGGGCGTGGCCAACGTCGCGGGTTCGCTGATTCGGAACTGGAACTTTGCCGCCAACGGCCCGAGCACGATGACCGACGTGCTGATCCATTCCTCGAACGTGGGCATGACGTGGGTCTCGGGCTTGCTCGGGCCGGATCGTCTGTACGACTACTACGCACGCTTCGGCTTCGGCCAGCCGACTGGTGTGCGCTTGCCTGGTGAGGTCTCGGGCACGATGCGGACGCCGCGCGACGCGGGCTGGACACGAGTTGATCTGGCCACGAACGCATACGGCCAGGGCATCGCGGTTACGCCGATGCAGCTGCTGCAGGCCGTTTCGGTGCTGGCCAATGATGGCCGGCTGGTGCGGCCGCGCATTGTGCGCGAGGTCCGCTCCGCTGGCGCCGTTGATGCGCTTGGCCCAGAGGTCGTGCGCCAAGCGATTGAGCCGAAGACGGCGCGCACCGTGCTACAGATGCTGGTCGCCGTGCACGAGCAGCCCGATCTGAAGCCGTACCGTGTCGCGGGGTACCACATCGCGGCCAAGACAGGCACCGCCGATACACCGTCCAACGTCGGCTATAACACCGACCTGACGGTTGGCTCGCTGGTGGCGATATTCCCGGCCGAAGAGCCGCGGTTCGTAGTGCTGATTCGGTTGGACGGGCCAGAGAAGTTGTATGGCGGCGTGGTGGCGGCGCCGGTGTTGAAGGAGCTGGCGCAGGAGTTGTTGAGCTATTACCGTGTGGCACCCACGACGTAGCCCGGGCCGCGCCGCGTGGCCGTTCAGGTGACGGTTCTTATGTCCCACGTGACGGTTGTTACGTCAACTACCGTGTCCTTGGGGACCTGGCGTGCTGACGCTGGCTGAAGTGGTGCGCGCCACGGGGGGTGCCGCCCACGGCTTGCATGCCGAGCACGGCGCGGGCGCGAGCGCGGGGGCGCCGGCGGGCGCGATGGCAGGTGCGGTGGCCGGCGAGGGCTCGGACGTCGACCTGCGTTTCTCGCGCGTCGTGATCGACTCGCGCCAGATCGCGCCTGGCTCGCTCTTTGTCGCCCTCCGCGGGCAGAAGCACGACGCGCACGCGTTTGTTGCCCAGGCGCTGGCATCGGGCGCGGCCGGTGCCCTCGTCGAACGGGTGCCGCAAGACTGCGCCTGGGCGCTCGACCCAACGGCCGAAGGGCCGCCCCTGATCGTGGTGCCGTCGACGCTCAAGGCGCTGGCCGATATGGCCCGCTTCGCGCTCGACCAGCATCCCGGACTGGACGTGGTCGGGATTACCGGCAGTCTCGGCAAGACGACGACCAAAGAGGTCGTCGCCAGCGTCTTGAGCTGCCGGCGCAGCGTCCTGAAAAGTGAAGGCAATCTCAATTCGGAGATCGGCCTGCCGGTCACCGTCCTGAACGGGCTCAATCGACCGCACGAGATCGCCGTGCTCGAGATGGGCATGTACAACGTCGGCGACGTGCGCCTGCTGGCCCGGCTGGCTCGGCCGCGCATCGGCGTCGTCACCGCGGTCCAGCCGATCCACCTCGAGCGCGTCGGCACGATCGAGCGGATTCAGCAAGCCAAGCAGGAACTGATCGAAGAACTGCCGGACAATGGCGTCGCGGTGCTCAACGCGGACGATCCGCGCGTGGCGCAGATGGCCGGCGCGACGCGGGCAAAAGTGGTGCGCTACGGCGTCGCGCCGGAGGCCGACGTGCGCGCCGAGGCGATCCAGAGCCAGGGTCTGCGCGGCGTCGAGTTCGCCTTGCTCGCGCAAGGCAAGCGACGCCACGTACGGCTGCCGCTGCTCGGCGCGCACAGCGTCCATGCCGCGCTGGCGGCGACGGCTGTGGCGCTCGAGGAGGGGTTGACGCTGAGCGAAGCCGCCGAGGCGCTCCATGAGCTCACGCCCGTGCTGCGCCTGCTGATCGTGGAAGGCATCAACGGGTCGCGGATTGTTGACGACAGCTACAACGCCAGTCCTGAGTCTGTCCTCGCCGCGCTCAATCTGCTCAAAGAGCTGCCTGGCCGACGCAAGATCGCGGTGCTCGGCGACATGCTCGAATTGGGCAGCGAGGAGGAGCCCGCGCACCGGCGCGTGGGCAGTCGTGCCGCGTTGGTGCTGGACCGGCTGATCACACTCGGCGAACGCTCGAAGATCACCGCCGAGGAGGCGCGCCGCGGCGGACTCGCCGCCGACCAGGTCGTGCAAGCGAGCTCGCACGACGAGGTTATTGAGCAGCTCAGACGCTGGCTGCGCCCGGGCGACGACGTGCTCGTCAAAGGCTCGCTGAGCATGGGCATGAGCGCGGTGGTGCGCGGCATTCGCGCCCAGGGCGAGGGCTGACGCCTTGCCGCGCGTGCGCTGCGAAGATTGTGATATCGAGGTGACGGTTCAGCCCAGATACGTGACGGTTCGCGTGACGCCGCGTGCCTACGCTGGGGCGGTGGCGGGGGCCGGTGGGCCCCGGTGCGCGTGGCGGGGGCGAGGGCGGGCGCGGCTGGGCGACGGGTGCGCTAGGCGGTGACCGGGCGGGACATGTCGACGGCGCTCTCGATGGCAGCGATGGCGTTTCTGATCACCATTGTGCTCGGCTATCCGTATCTGAGCTATCTGCGTCGGGCCGGGCTGGGCAAGAAGGTGCGCATCGAGGGGCCGAGCACGCATATCGAAAAGATGCTCGTGACTGCCGTTGTGCTCGGGCTGACCGTGTGCTTGACCCTGATCCTGTACCGCGAGTCGGGTCGATCGATCCTGCTGCCGATGACGGTCATGGCGCTGACGACGCTGCTCGGCTGGTACGACGACCGCCTCACGCTCGTCGGCAGGAAGGGTGAAGGGCTCAGAGCCAGGACGAAGTTCGCCTTACTCGGCCTGATCGCCCTCGGCGCCTCGCTCGTGCTGTGGGACCGGCCGAACGGGCTCGGGATCGATTTTGTGTATCTGCCAGGCGTCAAGGCGCCGATCACGATCGGCTGGCTGGTCATTCCGCTGGCGCTGCTGGCCGTCATGGGCACCTCGCACGCCGTCAACCTGACCGACGGACTCGACTCGCTGGCCGGCCATACGGCAGCGGTGGCGTACGCCGCCTACGGCATCATCGCCGCCCAGTACGGACAGATCTATCTGGTCACGTTCTGCTTCACGGTCGCCGGCGCGCTGCTGGCGTTCCTGTGGTTCAACGCCCACCCGGCGGAGATTTTCATGGGCGACACCGGTTCGCTCGCGCTGGGCGCGACGCTGGCCATCGTGGCGATGATGCTTGGCCAGGTGCTGCTGCTACTGTTCATCGGCTTCGTGTTCGTGGCCGAAGCCGTGTCGGTCATCCTGCAGGTCGTCTACTTCAAGCTGACGGGCGGGCGGCGGCTGTTTCACATGGCGCCGCTGCACCACCACTTCGAGATCATGGGCTGGAGCGAAACGCAGGTCGCGCAGCGCTTCTGGCTGATCTCGATGGTCAGTGGACTGCTGGGGGTGGCGCTTGCGCTCGTCTGACTTGGGG
>WNFV01016156.1_pt1 | contig 10728 bp, 7 predicted proteins | sample 5400101 | NCBI WGS metagenome assembly WNFV01 (sample SAMN13153361, study PRJNA577476) | soil metagenome | isolation source: 115 cm soil or saprolite under grassland replicate 1 | place: USA:California | collected 2016-06-15
TGATTTCCCCGCGGGGTTCTTGATCGTTATCCGCCGTACATTCCCCTCGTGCACTATCTGCTTCACGCGGTGGAGTAGATTCCTGCCCGAAACCTTGTGCTCTTCTGTTCGCATCAGCCCTCCCGAGGTCATTAAAGCTACGTTACCCGAGGTACGCAAAGTGTCATCACGAAGTTTCCGTATGACAATTCTAGTCGCGGTAACCGCATGCGCCTCCGTCGCGACCAATACGAACGATGACTCTACTACTGCGGGTGACTGGCCTGCGTACGGGCAAGATCCAGGCGGCGCACGCTACTCACCGCTCACCGAGATCAATCGGACCAACATCAATGGCCTTCACGTCGTCTGGACGTACCGCACCGGCGACGTCTCCGACGGAAGCATCTATCCCCGCAAGAGTACTTTCGAGGCGACGCCGATCCTCTTCGATGGAACGCTGTACTTCAGCACTCCATTCAATCGCGTAATCGCGCTCGATCCTGAAAACGGCGCCGAACGCTGGACCTACGATCCGAAGATCGACCGGACTATCAGCTACAACGAGGCATTCGCATCACGTGGCGTGTCCGCGTGGACAGACCCAGGAGTGCCACGCGATGCGCCGTGTGGCCGCCGGATCTTCCTTCCAACAATCGACGCGCGCCTCATCGCACTCGACGCCGAGAAGGGACAACCGTGTGCAAACTTTGGACAAAACGGTGCGATCGATCTCACGCTGGACGTCGGCCCGGTGCAGAAGGGGCAGTACGACGTGACTTCGCCGCCCGCAATCGTCAACGGCGTCGTGATAGTCGGCTCATCCATGGGTGACAATCGCGGAGTCGATCTCGAGCTTGGCACCGTTCGCGCATTCGACGCTCGCACCGGCGCGAAAAAGTGGAGCTGGGATCCGATTCCGCGCCACCGTGGCGATCCAGGCTACGAGAGCTGGGATTCTGCTGCGGCAGCGCGCACACGCGCCGCAAACGCGTGGGGTGTGATTTCCTCCGATCCGGCGCGCGATGTCGTCTTCATTCCCACCGGAAGTGCATCGCCCGATTACTTCGGCGGACTCCGCCCGGGCAAGAACCTCTACGCCAATTCAGTCGTCGCCCTGCGTGCTTCGACCGGTGCGTTCGTCTGGGGATTCCAGGCAGTCCACCACGACCTGTGGGATTACGACGTCGCTGCCGAGCCTGCGCTGTTCACGCTTCACCGTGGCGGAAGAGACATTCCAGCACTCGCCGTCACCACCAAGCAGGGACATCTCTTCGTTCTCGATCGTCTGACAGGTACGCCGCTACTTCCAGTGGAAGAACGGCCGGTGCCGCCGAGCCGGGTCGCCGGCGAGACTACGTCGCCTACCCAGCCATTTCCTGTCGCGACTGGAAACCTCGTTGGAAGTACGACAATGAGCGCCGACAGCGCGTGGGGAATGACTCCCGAAGACCGTGCCACGTGCCGGCAGATGCTGGCCAACGCGCGCATCGAAGGAATGTTCACGCCGCCGAGCTATGAAGGATCGCTTGTCTATCCCAGCGCGGTCGGTGGAACCAACTGGGGCGGCGCGTCGGTCGATGGTGACCACGGCTTGCTCATCACGAGCATCAACCGGCTCTTCCAAGTGGTACGTGTCATCCCACGCGACAGTCTCCGGGCAGTGGCTGATTCCGGCCGACGATTCGGAATCGAGTTCGGAAGCATGCGCGGCACACCGTACGGAATGAGCCGCCGCTTCCTTCTCAGTCCCAAAGGCATTCCGTGCAATCCACCTCCCTGGGGAAGACTGGTGGCGGTAGATGTCGCGAGCGGCAAGATCCGTTGGCAGGTCCCACTCGGGACGATCCCGCCGCTTGCTGCCGTGCCGGGTAGTGACAAGTGGGGCTCGATTTCACTTGGTGGTCCGATCACTACCGCTGGAGCTATCATCTTCGTCGGCGGGACGATGGACGATTACCTTCGCGCGTTCGACACGGAGACCGGAGCGGAGCTGTGGAAGAGCAAGCTCCCCGCCGGCGGCCAGGCTACGCCCATGACTTATCGCTCGCCCGTAACAGGCCGCCAGATCGTCGTCATCGCCGCCGGTGGTCACGGGAGTCTTGGCACCACACTCGGCGATTACGTCGTGGCGTTCGCGCTACGGTGATGCAAACGCTCCACAGAATTCGCGCGTCTAATGAGAAAGCGCCAAGGCAGTGGACCGAGGCGCTGATGTCATAGATTGCAGCTGTGTGGCGTGGCCTGTGCGCGGTTACAAATACCGCGCGCTTGCCATTGTCGCTATCGCGATGAGCAAAAGGACGGCGACGATCCGGAACGCGCCCTGCATTCGCCCCTGAAGCGCTTCCATCTCAGCCTTTTGCGCATCACTCGGCGGACCGCCCGACGTCTGAATTTGCCCGCCGAGGGCCATCATCTTTTTCCCGATGCTTCCGGTGACTCCGGTACCGATTCCAGCGGCGATGATGGCTGCCACTGCGCCGACTCCAAGAACCATTCCCATTCGACTCCGCGCCCACTCACCGTGTGCCAGCATCGAGAGTCGAATGTACATCGTGAGTCCGGAGAGAATCGTCAAAACTGCGGCTCCGATCACGTAGGAGCGGAATCGCCGGGTCATCATCAGTTCCCTCATGAAGAGCACCCCTGGCTGACCGATTGCGCGCTGCGCAGGGAAAACGAACCAGGCGATACTCATCACCGCTCCGCCCCAGAACACTCCGCCAATGATGTGGATCAGGCGAAGCACGATCATTATCTGGCTTTCGGTCACGACGTCATCTCCTGTCACAGTTTGTCATCGCCAATTCGCAATGAATACGTTCGTCTCCCCGGGTTTATCCGCGTGACGGTTCGATGCCCATACGATCTGTCTGCCGTCCGGGCTGAACATCGGGAATCCGTCGAACGATTCGTCAAACGTAATCTGCTCGAGTCCCGTACCGTCGGGATTCACCAGGAATAAATCGAAGTTTCCACTCCGCGGCCTCAGATAGTTGGACGAGAAGATTATCCTTTTGCCATCGGGCGTCCACGAAGGACCGAAGTTCGCGCCACCCAGTTGCGTAATCTGTCGCTGGTCCGATCCATCGGCATTCATCACGAAAAGCTCGACTTTTGCCGGGCGTACCAGTCGCTGCGCCAGCAGATCCCGGTAGGTCTTCAGCTCCGTTGAGTCTGTCGGATGATTGGCTCGATAGACGATTTTTTTTCCGTCAGGGGACCACCACCCACCGCCATCATAACCCGGCGTATTCGTGAGACGGCGAACGTCGCTTCCATCCGCATTCATCGTGTAGATGTCGAGGTCGCCGTCCTTGAGCGATGTGAACACAATTCGCTTTCCATCCGGAGAGAGAACTGCCTCGGCTGTATAGACATCGTTGTGCGTCAGCCGCTTCAGGTTCGCTCCATCGCACGCGAAAAAGAGCCTCTCATCACCCGGAAAGAACCATCCGCACGTCGTCTTGCCCCGGCCGTCGGAGATGCGCCGTAAACCAGTGCCATCCAGTCGCATGACGTACTGCTGGTCACAAGGGTGGCCGTTTCGTGTGCTCTGGAGCGTCAGCCATTTCCCGTCGTGACTGAAATACGCCTCGGCGTTCTCGCCGCCGAAGGTCAGCTGGCGAAGCGAGGCGAAATGGCGCTCAGCGGGAGCGGGCTCGATTGCACGAGCGCGTGATATCGGACTGCCCCTGTCGGCTGTACTGACCGAGGGCGCCGCGTGTGTCGGCGCACATGCACCGAGCACCACGAATACAAGAAGGAACGAGGAAGAAGCGAGGCGGGCCATGGCTGCAATAATAGCCGGTTGCCCCGCCATGGTCACAGTAGGGTTTTCGCTAGTGTTCCCTGCTGCGATTGATAATCTCGTCCCCGCGCATTTGTGTTTCGCCCCAGATCACGCTGGGGTCATCACTCGCGAAGACGTTGACGTGAACCATCCATCCGAAGACTTCCTTCACGAATCGCCCGCCAACTGCGTTGCACTCGTCACGGGTCGCGACGCCGAGCGGTCCGAAAACCGCACGCCCATTCCTCGTCTCCAGCCAGCGCTCGTCGGCGCGCCTCGGCGGCAGGCACCAGTTAATGTGCTTGTGCCATTGTGCCACGCTTGTCGGAATCCTCTTATCGAGATCGCCCGCCGAGTATCGCTTGGGAGCGGTGAACATCGCGCCTACCAGGATGAAGCTTCCCTGCGCGTCCTTTCTATATAGTAGTGACGTCGGCCGCGACGCATTGAAGGTGAACTGATTCTCCAGGGCCCAGAGGTTCCTGGTGAAATGATAGACCGGCTGGTTCTTGAGCTGCGGCGCGAATATTCTGAACCCGTCCGCTTCGGCGGCTCTCACGTCCCGATATTTGGCGATTGCCGATCGCAAATCGGTCACGACCTCGTTTGCCCGAGCGGAATCGGCGGTGGTGGCTTTTCGGCGGGGTGTCACTTCCATGTGCGCTGCTATCGCCGTCATGTCCAACTCGCTCATGACTACGGTCGCGGCATCATTGTGAGAGTGCTGAGCGCTTACTCGCGGAGCTGCAACTGCGAGAAGGGATACCGAGGTTGAAGCTGCGGTCAACAGCTGATGTAAACGCAGGTACGAAATCATCGACGACTCATATACTTCTTCCAGCAAGGCTCCATTAATGATGCACCGTCGAACAGGAAACGGGGAGCGGTTAGTTCGTCCTCGGTTACCGGGTATCGGGTATCAGTCCTTGGTTACCGGTCCTTCCTACCGTATTGACGCACCAGTTTCTCTAGCGCTACGGCAACCTCCTCAACGGGCAGATCCTTTATCTCGTTACCGCGCCAAAGGATGTTCTCCCCCGGGATGTTGTAGGGTGCGTACGGGTGATGATCGCTCTTGAGCAGCACGACAGCTGGTTTTCTGAAAGCAGAAGCTGAATGTGAGATGCTCGTGTCGGGCGTAAAGACCATGTCGGCCGTGCCGACAAGCCCCAGCGCATCGCGAAGATGGGGCGTTGGGACGGCCAATCCGCCGACAGCAGAGGCTGCACCACTCACGCGCTCCCATTCACTCGGCAGCCCGATGACGACGATCGGGAGCCGGGGCGCAATCCCTCGAATCCTCCGCATCACCTCGATGAATTTCGCGTCTGGCCACCGGCGTTTCTCCTCCGAGGCGGAAAGATTGACCAGTAGTCGCCGAACGAGCCACGCTCCGTCGTCCCCACGCTGAGTTCGTCCAGTTTCCTCCGCCGGCTCAGTGGATCGAGTCGCCTGTTCTCCCGCTTTCATCCAGTGGGATTGGGCGAGATCGCGCTCTTCCGTCGATAGAAAAATCTCCGGCTGCCAGTCGACTGCGGCTGGGTCCACTCCAAATGGAAGCGAAAGCGGTTTCGACCCCTCGATGTACGGAGCTGCGCGATCGTACTGCTGGACCCTCACATTGTATATGAGATCGTTGTTTCCGCCGCCGACACCAATGCGGTAAGGTGCTCGCGCAGCAAGCATCAGCATCGGCGTGGAGGTAAAGAGTGGAGGGTTGTTGATCCGTCCATCCACGATCACATCGTACCGCTCACGCCGAAGCTGCCGCATCAGCTTCAGGTAGCTCGCGCGCGACTGGCGGTCGAGCGTGAATACCTTCCCGACATACGGGTTTCCCTCGAGCACGGGCGCCGTCGAAGAATTCGCCACGACATCGATCCTGCCACGCGATGATGCCTGTGCCAGAACGCGGATCAGGCCGGTCGCCATGATCATGTCGCCGATTCGCTCATATCGGACGAACAGCGTGCGTAGCCGCCTCGCGTCGAACGTTGCAATGTCAACGACGGGCGGACCCGGAAGTCCGCGGGCAATGGCGCGCATCCACATGGCGCGCCAGCCGCGCTCAAGCGCTCTCAGGTCCACCTGTCAGCGGCAGCTCGAGAAGTGTCCGCGACGGCTGTGGATCGAGTGCCTGAACTACCTGAACCCGATCGATTACCACCGGGGTGAGTACTCGCAGCTCGAGCAGCTCACGGAGAATTTCTACCGCTAGCGTTGGATACAGACTCAACGTACAGTGAGGGCTGAACGTGAAGCGAGCTCGGCCAAATGGCAGTCCGCTGCTGGCGATCCGATCATGCAGAACTCGCAGTCGGCCATGGGGGTCGAGAGGCAGGACCACGATTTCCGTCTGCATGAACCTCATGGGTGGTCCAAACCGAAGCGTCATCGGCTCGGTGGTCGAAGCGACCGGCGCGAGTTTTTCCCAGAGCTCCACAGTCGTAACCGACGCTGGTATCGGTCCCACGCCGGACGATCCCGTTATGGTAACGTGCGGCGCCTTATAGCGGGCGAGCCGAGGATCGAATCTCTCGTTGATTGCCCTGATCTGGTCACCGGCTTCGCCGCCAACCGCCGCGATGATGAAGATTCCATTGAGCTGCACCTGGTCAGTAGGAGACCGTCGTGACGATTGGCACCCACCCCACGCCATTCACCAGGCTCACTCCCGCGCGCAACAGTTTCCGGTCGAGCCAGTTTCCCGGATGCGAGTGTTGGTAGCGCACCACCTTCAGTCCGCTGAATGTGCCGAGCATCGCCCCGCCCATCACGTCGCTGGCCCAATGTTCGTTGTTGTAGATACGGGATACCCCCGTTAGTGTCGCGCCACCGTAAAGGATCGGCCCGATGATCCATCGGGACCCCGGCCACCATCTCTGTGTTTCGCTCGAGACTGCTGCTGCAAATGCGAAAGCGCTCGCGGTGTGACCCGACGGGAACGAGCGATATGCATCATTCCTCAGCCCCCTGAAGAGCTGAAAATTGGCTGCGTTGTCCTGACTCGCAAATGGGCGAGCGCGCCCCGCAACGATCTTGATCGCCCCTGCTTCGATCGAGGCGAGAGCGATTGACTCCGCCGTGTGGAGTCCCAGGTCTTCCGTTCTCCGCTGTCCGTCGAATCGGCCTATCAAGTATATGCCCGTCGCTGTCAGCAGACCTCCCGGCTGACCGAGTAGCTTGAAGACTGTCGCACCCGTTTTGAGAAGCTTGTTGGACTGCCGTGCAGGTCTTTGCAGCTGGTGCGTAAGATGGCGATCGAGGGGCGCCAGTGCGATCGTCGCCAGAGTGAAGCCTCCCGCCATCGCCAAATCACTCAGGACGAATAACGGCTTCGGGCTGCTGGCGATCGTATCGGGAGTTTGAGCTTGAGCGGCGCCACCTGCCAGCAGCGTCAAACAAAGAGCGCCGGATATCAATCGAGACACTTCAACTCCATTCTGATTGCGGAATCTGAGAGTAGTTCAAGCCATGGAATACAAACATTACACCCCCTTGCCGCTATTCCGGGAATGGGACATATCCCCGGATGCTTAATATCGACCTTACAGGACGTCGCGCTTTTGTTGCGGGAGTTGCCGACGACGGCGGGTATGGCTTTGCGGTCGCCAAAGCTCTTGCTGAAGCGGGGGCGAGCGTTTGCGTTGGAACCTGGCCACCGGCGCTCAACATCTTCATGAATCTCATCGAACGCGGGAAGATGGACGCCTCACGTCGTCTTTCATCCGGAGGCATGCTCGAGTTCGAGAAGATTTACCCGCTGGATGCCGCTTTTGATTCACTGGCCGACGTGCCGGACGATATCCGCTCTACCAGGCGCTACCGTGACAGCGGTGATTTCACCATCGAGGGACTGGTAAACCGGATTCGCTCGGATTTCGGAGAGCAGTCACTCGACATCGTGATCCACTCGCTTGCCAACGCGCCCGAGGTAAAAAAGCCCCTGCTCGAGACGAGCCGCGCAGGATATCTCGCCGCGATAAGCGTCAGCGCCTACTCGATGGTCGCAATGGTGAGCCGGCTTGGGCCGTTGATGCGTTCCGGCGGGTCGCTTCTGTCACTGACCTACATGGCGAGTGAGCGCGTAATTCCGGGCTACGGCGGCGGGATGTCATCTGCCAAGGCAGCGCTGGAGAGCGACACTCGCACTCTCGCCTTCGAGGCCGGACGAAAATACGGATTGCGTGTGAATACGATTTCGGCCGGACCGTACGCATCCCGCGCGGCGAGTGCCATCGGTATCATCGATCGCATGGTGACGTATTGCTCGGTGAATTCACCCCTCACCGACCCGCTGACCACTGAAGAGGTGGGCGTAACTGCGGCGTTCTTATCAAGTCCGCTTGGCAGCGGAATCACCGGCACTACCATTTACGTCGACAAGGGGTATCACACGATGGGAATGGCGGTTGGTGCCATGCCCGACACGTCGAGCCCGCTGTAGCAACAGGGAATCCATCCACTTACTGTGCTCCGCTACTATATCGTTGCGTGCGCCGTTGTGTTGAGCGCGCAAGGCTGCTTCATCTTTCCGCGACAGGCAGCTGTGACACCAGTTGCTGTCCAGAAGAGTGAAGCTGCGAAGAAGGCAGATGCCGCAGACAGCGCTAATCACGCGCTGGGGCTCAAGTCATACGCAAAGCTCATCCCCGCCACAGCTCACTCGTCCAGTGGTCTTTTTCGCACTCACCGTGTTGGCGACACTCTCTATTTCGAGATCCCTCGTCGTGAGCTGAACAAGGACATGCTCCTCGTTGGCCGCTTCGCCAGAGCGAGTGGTGGCAGCAGCTACGGCGGCGACGAGTTCACCGAGCGCGTTCTACGCTGGGAAAACCAGGGACACCGGATCCTGCTCCGCAGCGTGACCTTCGAGATCACTGCGGATTCGACGCTGCCGGTGTATCGCGCGGTGAGACAGGCGACTTACCCACCGGTTGTCGCCGTGTTTCCGATCGAGAGTTACGGGCCCGACAGTGCCGCAGTCATAGATGTCACGCGCCTCTATACCACCAACGTGCCTGAATTCGTGGGCGCGCGCGGGTCACTAGACGAGAAGAGGTCGTTCATCGAGCGGGTGAACGCATTCCCCGACAACGTAGAGATCGAAGCCACGCAGACCGCAACGCCCGACAATCCGCCGGAGTCCCAACGAGTGCTTGGTCCGGTTTCCGCCACCAGCATCCTCGCTCACTGGAGCATGGTACGCCTGCCCGAACGTCCGATGATGCCGAGGCTCGCTGACAAGCGTATCGGTTATTTCTCGGTGACACAGACCGATTACGGGTCTCCGCAGCAGCGGGCAGTCTCACGATCGTATATCACACGCTGGAGACTCGAGAAGAGGTTTCCCGATTCTGCCGTCTCCGACCCGGTGAGACCGATCGTGTATTATGTCGACCCGGCGACACCTGCGCAGTGGATCCCATGGATCAAGAAGGGGATCGAGGACTGGCAACCCGCGTTCGAGGCTGCAGGATTCCGCCGCGCTATCGTCGCGCGTGACCCGCCATCCCCCGCAGAGGATCCCGATTGGTCACCTGATGACGTCCGGAACACCGTAATACGCTGGTTGCCCTCCACGACTGAGAACGCGATGGGTCCGTCGGTTTATGATCCCCGTACCGGAGAAATAGTCAACGGGTCGGTGCGTCTCTTTCACAACGTGATGAACCTCGCCCGTGACTGGTATTTCACTCAGGTGTCGCCCCTCGACCCACGCGCTCAGCGATTCCCCTTTCCCGACTCATTGATGGGCCGGCTGGTGGAGTACATCGTTGCGCACGAGGTCGGTCACACGCTGGGTTTGCAGCACAACATGAAGGCGAGCTCGACTTATCCCGCCGACAGTGTGCGGAGCGCGACGTGGGTCCGCCGCATGGGACACACGCCATCGTTGATGGATTACGCTCGACTCAACTACGTCGCACAGCCGGAGGACAGAATCGATCCGGCTGACCTGGTCCCACGCGTCGGACCTTACGACGTCTTCGCTACGATGTGGGGCTACAAGCCGGTCCCCGGTGCACGTGTCCCCGACGCCGAGCGACCAACACTCAACAGCTGGGCAGAGATGCAGGACAGCATCCCATGGTATCGCTTTTCCACGTCGGGCGATGGAGAGGTGGACCCCGGTGATGAAAGTGAAGCCGTCGGCGACGCAGATGCGGTCAAGTCCACCGGCTACGGCCTGCGCAACATCAAACGCATAGTTCCTTTGCTCATGACGGCAACACTGCGACCAGGAGAGGACAATACCGCCCTGATCGAGATTTACGAGCGACTCATCGATCAGTGGACAAGGGAGATGGAGCACGTCACGAATGTCGTCGGCGGGTCCGAGTCGCAGGAGAAGTACGGCGGCCAGCTCGGCCCGCGCTTCACACCTCTCCCGCGCGCTCGACAGAAATCGGCGGTGCGGTTCCTCAACGAGAATGCCTTCACTACACCCGGCTACTTTCTCGACACCCGAATTCTCCGACGAATGGAGCCGGAGGGAACGCTGAAGCGCATCGGCAGCGCGCAGTCGAGACTGCTTGGCGGTTTGCTCGACAACGATCGCCTGGTAAGATTATCCGAATACGAAGCACTCGCCGGGAGGAGCGCCACGACAAAGAGTGACGTCTATCCCGTACCGGAACTGCTGGCGGATGTCAGACATGGAATCTGGAGCGAGCTCTTGGCATCGAGTGTGGTAATCGATCCATTCCGCCGAGCTTTACAGCGTTCTTATCTTGCGCAGGCGGACGCGAAGATTAACCCCACTCCGGCGATCGTGATCACCAGTTCTCGCAGTGGCTCATCGCGCTCACGAGTGGGCAGCGGCTCCAACAATGATTTGCGTGCTTTGATGCGCGGTGAGCTGATGGACCTGGACCTGACGCTGAAGTCCGCTGTTGATCGCGCCGTCAATCGCGAAACACGATTGCACCTTCTGGACGCCCGCGCCGAAA
>WNFV01018581.1_pt1 | contig 10727 bp, 11 predicted proteins | sample 5400101 | NCBI WGS metagenome assembly WNFV01 (sample SAMN13153361, study PRJNA577476) | soil metagenome | isolation source: 115 cm soil or saprolite under grassland replicate 1 | place: USA:California | collected 2016-06-15
ATCGCCAAGCTTGACGATTTCGGGAATTTCCAACGCTCTTCCGCACCCAGGACAGGTCACAGTCCTCATTTGCGTCACAAACCCAAAATACGCTGGAGTTTTCCCCGATCAAACCCTACGATCACTTCGTCATCCACGACAATAACAGGGGTGGTTCGGCGACCAATCTTCTGAATCAGTTCTTCCATGGCGCCAGGATCTTCAGCTACGTTGCGATCAGCAAACGGGATCTGGTGATACGAAAGAAACTCTTTCGCCGAATGACAAGCCGCTCAGCCGGGGGCTGAATAAACGATAGTCTTTCTTTCCAATTTTTTACTACAACACGCCGCGTATCTCGCTTAGCGACCGCCGGCCACGCGGTCACGTTCGCACGACCGGACGCTTTTGTGGCCCGTCACGTCTGGTCTTTTTTTTCGACCAGCCGTAAAGCGCCAGAATCAAAAAGATGGCCAGCAGGGGGATGAGAATGTAATCGAGATAGGGAATCACAGCTGCAAGACCAAAAAAACCCAACGCAATGACGAGCACGGGAGTAAAACAGCAGATAATTGCTATAATCGATCCCCAGAGTCCTGCCCTAAAGCATTTCTCTCCTCCCGATGATGGATTTCTTGCCATCTCCTTCCTCTGCGCCGAACCGGAACGTCCGGTCTTGGATAAAGCTGTGCTGCTCCTCTCCGTAGCGCGCAAGGCTCGGCTCTACACGTGTCGTGTCAGCCCCGGGACCCCCTGCTTCAAAATGGCAAAGCCACCGCCAAGAATTGATCCCGTAAATAAGATGGCCCATCAGACTTCCCATCGCGACCGGCCGCATCGGCGCCATCATAAGGGGCGCAAAAGCAGGCATTCCGAGAAATAGCGGCATCAATATCAATGCTCCCAGAATCCACCAGATAAAGCCGTACAAGGCGCCCCATCCCAGCCCCGCACCAATCCTCTGCGAGCGATTCCCTAATAGCCAGCCAAAGATGCCGCCGATCACCGCGCTGTTAAACAGGTGGTAAATCCAACCGGCGGCCATGCTATCGGAGCGGACTACTTTGGCCACCATTACCATCATGGGCATCTGTCCGCCTTCGGGCGTCGGCGCATTCATCATCTGCATCATAATTCCGAACACCAGGCCGCCTACAAGACCCGCCGCTATACCATTGTTTATATCAGAACGCATGACTTCCCTCCTCTTCATTTGGTTTTGAACACGCACGTCGAGGAATCGCGCACGAAAACTGGCCAAACCTCCAAGAGCTGAAAGGTCATGAACATCCGGTTCCATTATTACAACCAACAACGACTGCTAAAAGTTCCCTGAGATCACGGGGTAGGTTTGTAAAATCTCCATGCCAGGACTTTATCTATTCAAGAAGGCCTGGCGCGGGCAGGCCAGCAAGCCGTGGATGACTTCGCCCGCGCGAAGGATCGCGCCGCAGCAAGCAAGGACCGAGACCCGGACGGATTCAGCTGGGCGAATGAGTTATGTCCCGAAACTGAGAAGCAAATGAATTTATCTTTGAAATGCAAACAGTTCGGTGTTGGGGTAGTGATCGACCCAACCAAACCAGAATGACGGGGTGATCGGTAACGCCTCCAGCTTCTTGCCTTTGAGCTGGCCTTGGACCGCTCTGCCGCTCAGTCCTTCCCAAATTGAACCACTTTCGTCGTCGACTAAGAGCAGCCTCTTTTCACCTTCGAGCTGAGTTCTTTTGAACGAAAGAGTTTTTCCATCCAGTTTTCTTCTGAAAATCATTCCCGTGGTCGTCTTCTCGTCAAAGACGATCAGGAGAGGGACTCCAGCAAAGTTATCGTTGACAACAAACCGGCGGCTCAGAACTGAAAAAGGATAGGCTTTGGCTTTGTCATTCAGGATCAGCCCCAAGACATATTCCTTGGGATAAATCCTCTTGTCTGAATGGCGGCTGGGAATAATTCCAGTGTCGGTAGAGCGGTAGTAAGACTCATACGAATCTCGCACGGAAGTAAGAAAACCACCTCGGTCGCTGGCTAAAACTTTGGAATCAGGGTGGAGTTTCTTCCACGTGTTCCATTGCGTGAATATGGACTGAATGGGTTTGAGTTTTTCTCCCTTTATGGGACCGGTCACGGCGGCGCCGACCAGGTGGCTCCAGAGACTGTCCGTCTGGTGATCGTACATGATCAAAGAGTTCGCATGAAGTTTCCCTGAGACACCGAAGGTTAGTTCCTTACCTCTAATTCGACGGTCATACACGATGGCCGTGTAGCAGAGCGGTCACCAGGTGACTGCGAAGGGGATGCCGCCGAATTTATCATTGACTATTTCATGACGGCTCAAAATCGGTATGGGGTAGGCACGGCTTTCGTTACCAATGTTCACACCAACCACTGCGTTATCGCCGCGAAGCCACGAAGCTTTAGTGGCTTCCTCGAAGGATGGGAACAGAATGGCCGGGATAGCATCTTTGGGCAGAACGGTGACAATATCCTCTGGGCGGAGATCGGCGCTTCCGGCAGGCGCGCCGATAAAGCAGGCTAATATCATCAATGCAGCGGCCAATTCGTTTATCCGTAGCATAAAGAACTCCTGTTTGATTACTCGCAGGTCGTGCGGATCATCACGAACGCGAGTGCGCTGACTTGATTATTGGCTAGTCCCCCCTATTCGAATATCTAACCAATTTCTTACGGTGTTGGTTCCCGTGCGTGATGGCGTGTTACTGCCTGTGCGGGGTTCCCTCAATACAAAAAATCGAAATTTCCTGGAACTTTTTCCCTATTGAATTTGTTCTTGTATTGGGGTTTACGGAAGAAGCGACACGTACGCGCCTCAATATTAAGATCGAATCGGGTCGTTCTGAAAGCCTTGCCAGAGTCTTCGGTGAGCGAAGTTATATTTTATTCAAAATGAGATTTACTAGCGCCATTGCGGTATTAATTTTGCTGTTGCCGGTTACCGTTTGGATTCTTGGCCGAGAAGGGCGTCCCCAGCCGATAGCTCAATCGCTTATCATCCATGACGATTTTTTTGCCAATGTGGGTATAGAAGCTATCGAAAAAAGACTGGCGCCTAATTTTCTCCTCAAGGATATCCACGGGAACACCGTCCGGCTTCATGACCTCAAGGGTAAAGTCGTTTTGCTAAATTTCTGGGCTACCTGGTGTCCATCCTGTCGCTTTGAAATGCCCTCGATGGAGGCGCTTCATAAGGAGTTGAGCTCTCAAGGTTTGGCTGTGCTTACCGTCGCGCTGCGAGAAAGCGCTGAGGACGTAAGGTCTTTTTACGATGAGCATAGTCTATCTTTCCCTGCACTGTTGGACCACGACTCGGAAGCCTCCGAGCTCTATGAAACATGGTCGCTTCCGACGAGCTTCGTGATCAATAAGCATGGGTATATTGTGGGTAAAGTCATTGGGTACCGAGATTGGAACAGTGACCAGAGCAAGGATTTTTTTCTGCATCTCCTTGAGGACTCAACTTAGGCCTATCAATCGGAATCAACTCTTCGTGTTTCGCTTATACGTTCGGAGTTGTTTATTGCCGACGCAGCAAGATAATATCGACGGTATTGGCACAGACTGACCGAGAAAAGGAGAAGTTAATTAAAGAGATGGACACGATTTTAAAAACCAATGGAACCACCGGCGACATCGGTATTACCGATTTCGAAGCGGTGGTATTGCAGCGTTATGGCAACGCCGCTAGAGAAGTCGAATCTTGTCTCTGTCTGCCCGTGACTTATGACAAATCTCTACTGAGCGTTATTCCTGGCGAAATCATCGAAAAAGATTACGGCTGCGGCGATCCGTCGCGGTACATTCATGAAGGTGAAACAGTTCTCGATCTCGGCTCCGGCAGCGGCAAAGCTTGTTACATCATTGCGCAGATCGTCGGCGCTCAGGGAAGAGTTATCGGTGTCGATTTTAACCCACCGATGCTGGAGCTTGCGCGTAAATACCAAACATCCATAGGCGATCAAGTCGGTTATCACAACGTCGACTTTCGCCGCGGTAAGATTCAGGATCTTCGAACCAACCTCGGAGTCGTCGATCAATACTTGCGGCAAAATCCAATACAGTCGGTCGACGACCTGGCGCGTCTTGAAGAATTTCAGAACCACATCCGGCATGAGCAACCGCTGGTGTCCGACGAATCGATCGATGTGATTGTATCGAATTGCGTGCTAAATCTGGTGCGGCCCGAGGACAAAAAGCAGCTCTTCGCCGAAATGTACCGGGTGCTCAAGCGCGGCGGACGAGTTGCTATATCCGACATCGTCAGTGATGAACCGGTGCCTGAACACTTGGCGCAAGACCCCAATCTCTGGAGCGCGTGCGTCTCGGGCGCGTTCCGCGAAGAGGAGTTCTTGCGCGCCTTCGAAGAAGCCAAGTTCCACGGCATCCGGATCGAGGAATTCAGTTCAGAACCCTACCAGACTATCGAAGGCATTGAGTTTCGGGCGATTACGGTGACGGCGTACAAAGGTAAAGAAGGGCCGTGCATCGAGCGCAATCAAGCTGTCATCTATCGCGGCCCGTGGAAGCAGGTGATCGACGACGACGGGCACACGCTGGAACGCGGAGCGCGTATGGCGGTGTGCGACAAGACGTTCAAACTTTATTCGCAGCCGCCTTATGCGGGCCAATTCATCCTGGTGCCGCCGCGCGAAGAAATCGCAGTGGAAGACGCCGGCCCTTTCGACTGCGCGCGCGACCACAAACGCCATCCGCGCGAGACCAAAGGCGTTGAGTTCAAAGCCACTCAATTATCCGGCAGTGTTTGCGGGCCGGGCTCGAATTGCTGTCCGTAAGTAACAACTCGAGGATAGAGGATAGAAGATCGAGGATAGAGAATCGCAAAAGGGAAGCGATTCGAAAATCTGAATTCAATCTAAAATCTATGCAGCCCTTCGTTGAAAAACTTGATCTAAACGAGAACGGCCTCAGACGGCGCGCGGTCGACGTGCTTCAAGTCAACATGGGTCGCTACTGCAATTTGGCTTGCATCCACTGCCACGTTGAGTCGGGGCCGACGCGCAAGGAGATGATGAGCCGAGAGAACGTCGAGGCGGTATTGGGTTTTCTCGCGCGCACCGAGATTCCAACCTTGGATGTAACCGGCGGCGCGCCCGAACTGCATCCCGATTTCGATCATTTAGTCGCGGCGGTGCGGCGCCTCGGACGCCACGTGATGGATCGCTGCAATCTAACCGTGGTCTTCGAGCCCGGCAGGGAGTATCTGCCCGAGTTTTTTAAAGACCATGGGATCGAGTTGGTTTGCTCCCTGCCGTGCTATTCAGAAGAAAACGTCGACAAACAGCGCGGCAAGGGCACCTTCGACGCGAGCATTCGCGCCCTGCAGGTCTTAAACCAAATCGGCTACGGCCAAGCGGACAGCGGATTGATTCTAAATCTCGTCTACAATCCGGTGGGCCCGCACTTACCGCCGCCGCAAGCGAAACTAGAACAGGACTATAAACGAATTCTCGCTGAACAGTTTGGCATCGTGTTCAATCATCTTTACTGCCTCACCAACATGCCGATCACTCGCTACGCGACTCATCTCAAGCTGCGCGGAGAGTACGACCGCTATTTGGAATTACTCGCAAGCAATTTCAACAGCGCCACGCTTGCGCAAGTGATGTGCCGCAATCTAATTAGCATCGGCTGGGACGGGTCGGTGTACGACTGTGACTTTAATCAGATGCTTAATCTGCCGATTCGGGATTGCAGCGGCAACGCCCTCAAAATTGGGTCGCTTTCCATCGAACAGGTGCGCAATCACGCTATTTCTGTCGGCGATCACTGTTACGCCTGCACCGCCGGGGTCGGCAGCAGTTGCGGCGGAGCACTAGTTTAGCTCGCAGAGCACGCAAGATGTTTGACTGGTCGGTCATCATCGTCGGAGCGACGCTTTTTGTCGCTTACGGAAACGGCGCCAACGATAATTTTAAAGGCGTGGCGACCCTCTTCGGCAGCGGCACGACGGATTACCGAAAGGCGCTTGCGTGGGCGACCATCACGACTTTGTCGGGATCCGTGGCCGCCTTCTTTCTCGCCACCAAGCTCATTTCAATCTTTCAGGGCAAGGGATTGGTGTCGTCGGAACTCTCCGAGTCGGAGCCATTCGTGGCCGCAGTTGTGTTGGGCACCGCTTTGACGCTCGTGACCGCGACCAAGATCGGCATGCCGATTTCGACAACCCATAGCCTGGCGGGCGCGCTTTTCGGCAGCGGTCTGGTTGCGGTCGGCCCCGACCTGGGTTTCAAGGCGCTCGCGGTAAATTTCTTCATGCCTCTATTGATCAGTCCTTTGTGTGCCGTGGCGATTGCGACCTTTGGGTTTCCTTTGCTGAGCCGCGTCCTGAAGCGCGCCGGCTTGAATCAGGAAAATTGCCTATGCATCGAGGCCGCGACGCCGTCGATGGTCACTTCGGAAGGTGTGGTCTTCGTCGAGACGCCCGGTTTACGGGTGATCATCGATCGAGAAGCGGTTTGTGTCCAACCGCAGTCACGGACAATTTTCGGTATCAACGGCCAGAAGTTGTTAGATGCGAGTCATTTTTTAAGCGCCGGTGCAGTCGGTTTCGCGCGCGGGCTTAATGACACGCCGAAGATCGTCGCGCTCGGGCTGGTCAGCGGCGCGTTGGATTTGCGCCTGTCCACCCTACTGGTCGCCGCGACGATGGCGCTCGGCGGTATACTCAACGCCGAAGCGGTCGCGCAGACGGTCAGTAAGAAAATCACCGGAATGGAGCCCGATCACGGACTATGGGCTAATCTGGTCACTAGTTTCCTGGTAATTTTTGCGTCCAAATGGGGTATGCCGGTATCAACGACTCATGTATCCTGCGACGGCCGCATTTTTGTCCGCCGTCGTCTATTTGCTGGTCCGGCAGTTTTGAAGTCGTCTCAGTTTGCTCTTTCCACAATCTTGATGCGCCTCTTCCTGGCTGCGAACCACATCTAAAGTGTTTAGAAGAGCCGAGTTTCCCAAGGGAAAAATATGAAGGCGAGCAAGGCGATCATTATCATCTTGGTTGTGGCTGTCGTCGCCGGCGCTGTGCTGTTGTTGCCCGTGCGCCAGTGGTTCACGGAATTCGAAAGTTATGTGAAGTCGCTGGGCGCTGTCGGCCCGCTCGTGGTGGTTCTAGTCTATGTCATCTGCACAGTACTGTTCATACCCGGCAGCGCGATTACGGTGGGCGCTGGAACTCTTTTTGGCCTGAAGACCGGATTCTTCGTTGTCGTCGTGGGCGCCAACCTCGGTGCGCTCTGCTCGTTCTTGCTGGCGCGCAGCTTCCTGCGCGAAAAAGTTGCCAACTGGGCGGCGGCGAATCCAAAGTTTCGCCTGCTTGATCAAGCGATCGGCCGCCAAGGTTTCAAGATGGTGCTGCTCACGCGCTTGAGTCCGGTGTTTCCGTTCGTGTTGCTCAATTATTTACTTGGCCTAACGGCGGTGCGCATTGGCGCCTATGCGCTCGCCAATCTGCTCGGTATGTTGCCGGCGACATTTCTTTTCGTCTACATCGGCGCGGCGGCGCGCGACGCGATTACCGGACAGATGGATGCGTCAGTCAACTTCTATCAACAGGTTTTGAAATACGTCGGCTTGTTGGCCACCATCGCGGTGGTCGTGATCGTGACTCGCGTCGCGCGCAAAGCTTTGCGCGAAACTGAACAGCAACAAGAAAGCAGCGCGGTTGCGGGCATGCCTCGGCTCGATTCCAGCCACGAGCCGACATTATTCAACCAAATGCTGCTCGTCGACGATCCCTATGACCAACAATTAATCGCCAACTGCCATCCGCTCGGGCGAGTAAATCCGACTCCGGCGGGAAAATACAACTTAGTGGTGATCGGTGGCGGGACAGCCGGCTTAGTGAGCGCAGCCGGCGCGGCCGGACTCGGCGCCAAAGTCGCGCTGATCGAGCGTAACCTCTTGGGCGGCGATTGTCTCAACGTCGGTTGCGTGCCTTCTAAGGGAATGATTCGCGCCGCGCGAGCAGCGCATGATGCGCGCGACGGCGCGGAATTCGGGATTAAGTTGACGGGCGAACCGGATATCGTCTTCGCCGTTGCGATGGAGCGGATGCGCAGACTGCGCGCCGGGATCAGCTCTCATGATTCGGTCGAACGCTTTACCAAACTTGGCGTCGATGTGTTTATCGGCAACGGACGCTTCGTCGGCCCCAGCGCGATTGAAGTGGATCGCAAGCGACTGGAATTCGACCGCGCCGTGATCGCCACCGGCGCGCGTGCGGCGGAGCCGCCGATTGCCGGGCTCAGGGAAACCGGCTTCTACACTAACGAATCGATTTTCACATTGACGGAACTGCCGCGCCGTTTGGCGGTGATCGGCGCGGGGCCCGTCGGTTGCGAGCTGACGCAAAGCTTTTGCCGCTTCGGTTGTGAAGTGACGTTGCTCACGGACGGCGCGGAGATTCTGCCCAAGGAAGATCGGGATGCTGCGGCGATCGTGCATCATCAGATTGAAAAGGACGGCGTGCGAATCATCAGCGGTGCAAAGGTCCAACGAGCGGAGAGAAAGAATGGGGCAAAGAGCATTTATCTACGCTTCGACGATCGGCCGTGTGAGATCGCCTGCGACGCCATCCTAGTGTCGGTCGGTCGTATGCCGAATTTAGAAAATCTTGGCTTGGAGGCAGCAGGCGTGGGTTACTCGGTGCGCGGAGTAGACGTAGACGCAGGGCTACGCACTTCTAACTCGCGGGTGTTCGCCGCCGGCGATATCTGCTCGCGCTATAAGTTCACCCATGCCGCCGACGCCATGGCGCGCATCGTGATCGCCAACGCGCTCTTTCTCGCCCGGCGCAAAGTCACCGATCTCATTATACCCTGGTGTACTTACACCGATCCGGAAATCGCTCATGTCGGTCACTACGAAAAAGACGCGAAGGCGGCCGGATACGACGTGGCAACGCTTACCCAATCGCTGAGCGAGGTCGACCGGGCCATCCTGGACGGCGAAACTGATGGCTTCGGGCGGGTTCACTACGACAAGAAAACTGGTAAGATCCTCGGCGGCACGATCGTGGCGCGCCACGCCGGTGAAATGATCGGCGAGTTGACGCTCGCCATGGTTGCGAAACAAAGCGTCGGCGTGCTCTCCTCAACGATTCATTCTTATCCGACACAAGCCGAAGTGCTGCGCAAAATCGGTGATGCTTACATGCGGACCAAGTTGACGCCGACGGTGAAGAAGATTTTCGAGAAATGGTTGACGTGGCGGCGGTAAGGAAGACCGTGAAGGGTGAGGAGTGAGGCGTTTTTGATGCAAATCCGGTTGTTTGTTATTTTTGCGATGATGCTTGCGCACTCACTGGTGCATGCCGCGCCGAAGGCGGAGCTGTGGGCGCGCTGGCAAAAGCATGATCCGACGAGCACGCAGAAGATCGATCACAGTCCTTGGGATAGATTCCTCAGACAATATGTCGTGGCGCCCCATCCGTCGGGGATCAATCGCGTCCGCTATCATGTGATGACGCCGGAGGATTTAAAAAGCCTGAAGGACTATTTGCAGTCCATGCAGGGCGTCGCCATTTCGAACTTCAACCGCGCCGAGCAGAAAGCGTATTGGATCAATCTTTACAATGCCTTTACGGTGGATCTGATTCTGTCGCGCTTTCCGGTTGCGTCGATTCGCGACATCAACATTTCGCCGGGCTTGTTGGCGCGCGGGCCCTGGGGTGCGAAGCTACTCACGGTGGAAAGCGAAAAACTCTCGCTCGACGATATCGAACATCGTATCTTGAGGCCTATTTGGAAAGATAACCGTGTTCACTACGCAGTGAATTGGGCGAGTTTGGGTTGTCCCAATCTGCAACCAGTCGCTTATACAAGCGGCAACACGGAAGCGTTGTTGGAACAAGGCGCTCGCGAGTTCATCAACCATCCGCGCGGCGTGGCAATCGATAAAGGGCGGCTCCAGGTGTCGAGTATCTATATTTGGTTTCAAGAAGATTTTGGCCGCGACGCCGAAGACTTGATGGAACATTGGCAAGCCTATGCCGATGCGGCGCTGGCCGAGGAGCTAGAAAAATACAATGGCGGCTTGGCCCATGACTACGATTGGCGACTGAACGGCGTGGAGACGAAACCATAGCTGAAATAAATTGCGCTGCAGGACATTCGTGACGTCATTCGTTCCCTAGACGCGATCAGATGTAGGGGGGACCGGCCGGTCGCCCCTATCCGGAATGCAACGGAAGTCCACCATAACGATCGGCGATGAACATTTCGGTCATTATTCCTGTTCTCAACGAAGCGAGAACCGTCGCGGTTACGCTTGAGGCGCTTATACGCCTCTCGCCGCACGAGATCATCGTCGTGGACGGCGGCAGCACGGATCGGACGGCGGAGATCTGTCAGCAATTCGGCGTAAAGGTCATGGCGTCTGCGCCCAGCCGGGCCCGGCAAATGAATTCTGGGGCGAAAGCGGCGAGCGGCGACATTCTGTTGTTTCTGCACGCGGACACGACATTGCCAAATTCCGCGTTTGATGACATACGCCTGGCGCTCGGCGATTCCCGCTACGTCGGCGGCCGCTTCGATGTCGAGCTGGACGGCGAGCACTGGATGCTCAAAGTCATTGGCGCGATGATTAACTATCGCTCACATCTAAGCAAAGTCAGCACGGGCGACCAGGCAATTTTCGTCAGACGTTTCGTGTTCGAGCAAATCGGCGGTTATCCCGATATTCCTCTGATGGAAGACGTCGCCTTTTGCCGG
>WNFV01021055.1_pt1 | contig 10727 bp, 10 predicted proteins | sample 5400101 | NCBI WGS metagenome assembly WNFV01 (sample SAMN13153361, study PRJNA577476) | soil metagenome | isolation source: 115 cm soil or saprolite under grassland replicate 1 | place: USA:California | collected 2016-06-15
AAATCGACCAGCCACTCGCCGACTTCCCACAACGCGCCGATCGCGATCCCCAGGCTGGCGATCGTCACAACGAACAACCAGCGGCGCTTGTAGAAGCTCTCCATCAGCTCGCGGTAGAGCAGGAACCCGAACGCCAGTGTGATCGCGAACATGGTGAAGAAGTGCGCGATCTCATCGTATGGCCCAGGCTTGTTATACAGATCCCAGGCCCAGCCGCCGGCGTTGATCAGCGCCGCAATCATAAAGACCAGGTCGAACAGCGTTGGTAGCTTGCGCTCCAGTTTGACGAACAGAAATGAGACCAGCAAAAAGCCGCCAAGCGTCGCGGCCGGCAGCCACTTGCCCTGGATCAGCACCACCACAATTGCGACCGCCAGCAGGCCCTGTAACCCCCAGGCGAGCGCTCGATATCCTTTCCAGTTGGCGTTAATCATGGTCGTTTTCTCCGTTGGCGGTTATGATTCACGGCGGTAGCAAGTAGATATCGGCCACCTGCCTCATAATGCCACGAAGCAAACAGTGTGCCAGCATTGCTGGAATGAACTGGAGACGTCATTGGGAGGTCTGGAGGGACGCCATCCCTCCAAGACACTTTTTGGGGCGAGCGGGCGACAGCCATTCCAGAGCTTGACCTTTCAGACCCGCCGGCCTACTGATCGGCCAGTAGCAGGCAGGCTTCGAGCGGGAAGCTGACGGTGACCTGCTGGCCGCGCTGGGGTGGTGCGAGCTGCGGGTTGTTGAACTCATCGAACTGGAGGAACTGATCGCGTAGACGCACTTTGACGCGCATAGTTGGCCCAAGGAACATCACATCGTCGACCGTGCCGCTCAGGTGGTTGCCGTTCGCGCCATTGCCGTGCAGGGTGATCACCTCCGGCCGCAGCGCCACGCTTACCAGCTTCCCGGACGCCGTGTCGGCGATCGGCTTGGCGGCCTGAATATCCTGGCCATCGACGCGCAGGCGCCCGCTGGCCGCGTCGGCCACATCGGCCGAGAGCACATTCAGCGTGCCCACGAACGAGGCCACGAAGCGGGTGGTCGGCGCCTCCTCCTGATCGTGTGTGACATAGATCGTGGTGATCCCCAGCTGGCGCTGGATTGTACGAATCTCGTTGCGCAGCGACACACGGATCTTGGCGTCGAGCGCTGAGAGCGGCTCATCCAGCAGCAGCACCTGCGGTTGGATCGCCAGCGCGCGCGCCAGGGCCACGCGCTGCTGCTGCCCGCCCGACATCTGGTAGGGGTAGCGGTTGCCGAAATCGGACAGATGGACGATCCGCAGCATCTCGGCGACCCGTTCTTTGATCGCGTTTTCGGGCTGCCGCGCCACCTTCAATCCAAAGCCGACATTGCCGGCCACAGTCATGTTCGGAAACAGCGCGTACGATTGGAACACCATCCCGACATGACGCCTGTTCGGCGGCGTGTTGGTCACGTCGACGCCGTTGATCTCGATCTTGCCGGATGTGGGCGTCTCGAAGCCGGCGATCATGCGCAGCGTGGTGGTCTTGCCGCACCCGCTCGGCCCAAGGAATGAGATGAACTCGCCGCGCTCGACCTCCAGGTTGAAGTTCTCAACGGCGGTCGATTGGGCGAAGCTTTTGCGAACGTTGGTCAGGTCAAGGAATGCCATAATAACCCCTGTGAATTAGAGTTGAGAGTTAAAAGTTAAAAGTTGAGAGTTGAGAATGCGGAAAGGCGTGCTTCTGCTATGAATTGCGAATTGAAAATGCAGAAAATCATGCTGCTTCTGTGAATTGCGAATTGAAAATGCAGAAAGGCGTACCTCTTCTCAATTCGCAATTTCACTTCGTTCCGCCAAGCTGAATCTGTCCGGGCGCACTACGGCCCAGGAGCTGAATGATCGCGATCGAGCCCCATGTGAGTATGAAGCTGATAATTGCCAGCGCAGCCGGCTCGTAGGCGCGATCCTGGCCCATCAGCGCCAGATACGGCCCGAACGCCGGCCGCGCCAGATATTGCGCGAGTGTCAGCTCGCCAATCACGATTGCGAAGGTCAGGAAAGCGCCGCCCAGGACTGCGACGCGCACATTTGGAAAGATCACGCGGAACAAAATCGTTGGCCAGCTCGCGCCCAGGCTCTGCGCCGCTTCCGTCAGCGTTCGCACATCAATCGCCCGCAGGCCAGTGTCGACCGCGCGATACATATACGGCAGGGCCAGCACGACATAGCCGGCGATCAGCAGGATATTGGTGCTAAAGGCGCTATTCGTCAGGAGCAGCGGTGGACGGCTATAGATTTTAATCAACCCAAACACCAGCACGATCGCCGGGATAACAAAGGGCAGCAGCGTGATAAACTCAATCACCGGGCGCAGCCGTGGCAAGCGCAATGTAACCCAGTAGGCTGTCGGCACGATCAGGAGCAAGCTGACGATGATCGTCAGCACGGCCATTTCGAGCGAGAATGTGAACGTCGACAAGAAGCGCGGATCGTTGAAGACATTGGCGTAGGCGGTGAACCCCAGCTCATTCTTCTTCGCCCGCAGCGAGAACAGCAGCGTCGCCAACAGCGGGGTGAAGAAATAGCCCACCCCGAGGATAATCCAGAGCCATGCCCAGATATGTGATTTTCGCATAAGACTCAGCTGTCCTTGACGAGATGACACGATGACAAAAGCACTCAAGAAAGCATTGCGCTTCTGACTCCTGACTCCTGGCTACTGACACTAGTTAGCGCAGCCAGCGCGCGGTTCGGCTTTGGAGCAGCGTGTAGCCAGCGATCGAGATCGCCATAATCACGACCATACCCAGCGCCAGAGCGTACCCTAGGCCGGGGTTGTTCAGAACATCGCCACGAATCTGCGCGCCAATCACAATCGGCACCACATTGAGCGTGCCGCCGGTCAGCGCGTAGGCGGTCGCATAGGCGCCGAAGGCATTGCCGAATAGCAAGATCATCGTTCCAAGCAGCGGAAATACATGTAGGTCAGACTCAAGCCCCAGAACGTATAGAGATTAAAACCGGTATCATAAATATTGATACCAAACAGCGAGCCCAGTAACACCGTTATCATTCCGACACGGCCGAGTGTCGCGATAAAGGCAAAGGCCAGCGGCACACCTGCGAAGTTGGATGCCACGCCGGAGAACGTCAGCAACGCCGAGCGGACAAAGCGCGGCAGGCCGCCCAAGGTCACGGCATACGCCAGCAGAAAGCCAAAAAAGCCCCCGCCGAGCGCCGTCACCAAGCTGACCTTAATGCTCAACCAGTAGGCATCAACGATGAACGGCTGCGCGAGCCCGGCGATATTGGCGAAGGTAAAGCCGCCCCGCGAATCCTGAAAGCTGCCCACGACCAGCGAGGCTGCCGGCAGCAGCAGAAAGGCGGCAGCGAACAGGAAAAATGGCACGACACCCAACCACGCCCAGCTGAATCTGCGCGGCGCGGGGCGTGCCTGGACTGCATCGCGTGTCTCGGTGAGGCCGGTCGGTGTCACGGTTATCGCTCCGCTTTGGGGAGATTAGCGATTGGAACGCCGTGATCAATCACACATCTCTAATCTCCAAAGATGAATTAGGTCTTACACAAAATACCGTTTTTAGCCTGCGGCAGCACGGTACATCACGTTTTTTGTCTATCATTTTTCGCCCCGCCCGGGCGAAAAATGATAGACAAAGGAATCTCGCGGATACGTAAGTCCTATGAATCCGAGCCCGCCGAGTACCCCGTGGGTGTCGGGCTTTGTAGAGACAGCTTGTGGCTTCAGCCACCGGGCGGCCGGGTGGAGACAGCGTTGCTATCGACCCAACACCGCCGTCGCGCTAAAGCGCTCGGCTGCCGCTACGAAGGCCATCTGCGAGGCCTCCGCTTCAGAAAAGCATCACGCTCCCGACCCCTGATTCCTGGCCCTAGGACTTCGGATAGTTGACCTTCACAATCGTATCCCAGCCTTCGGTGATCACCTTCTTCGCGGCGTCCTGCTGCGCGATCTTCGGGAAGGCGGCCTTGGCATACAGCTCCGCAGGCGGCAGCTTGGCAGCCAGATCGGACGGGATCTTGTTGTTCTTGGCCAGGTCGTTGTAGCGGATCGGATGGCCGTATCCCTTCAGCCAGATCAGCTGCCCTTCGTCGGAGTACAGATACTCCATCCAGAGCTTAGCGGCGTTCGGGTGCGGCGCGAAGGCGCTGATCGCTTGGACATACACGCCGGCCAGCACGCCCGACTTCGGCACCACAACCGCGACGGCCGGATTGTCCTTCAGCGCGTCGCGGTAGCCCAGGGCGAGGTAGTCCCAGGTGATCAGAATTGGCGACTCACCCACCAGCGTGGACTGCTTACCGATCACCGGCACCAGATTGCCGGCCTCATTCAATTTGGCAAAAAAGTCCAGGCCCGGCTTGGCATCGTCGAGCGAGCCGCCGTTGGCTAGCGCCGCCGCGAAGACCGTTAGGATCGCCTGGTTCGAGGTGCGCGGGTCGCCGGCCAGCGCGATCTGGCCCTTGTACTCGGGCTTGAGCAGGTCGCTCCAATCCTGCGGGACATTCTTGACCGTGTCCTTGTTGACTGCCGGGATCTTTGACATCATCGGGGATCGTGTCCCAGGTTGCCACTTTGTAGGGCTGGAGCAGCCCATCTGCCTTCGACGAGGGGCCGAATGAGAAGCCGACGTCGATAACATCGGGCGCCTGCGGGCCTTTGTTATCTTTGTTGGCCTTGATCGCCTGAATCTCGTCGCCCGAGCCGGCGTTGGGGTCGAGCTCATTGACTTCCAGGCTGTATTTCTTCTTGAAGCTGTCGATCGTCTCGCCGTAGTTGAGCCAGTCGTGTGGCAGCGCGATCGTTGAGAGGGTGCCTTCTTGTTTCGCCGCCGCCACGAGCTGATCCATCGACATCGCGGCGCCAGCAGCGGGCGCGCTGGTCGCTGCTGGCGCCGCGGCCATAGCGGTGGGCGCGCCCGCTGCCGGTGCGCTGGTCGCTGCCGGCGGGGTGGTGGTTGCGGCACTGCCGCAGGCTGCCAGCAGCGCGCCAAAGCCGGCGGCGGCGCTGAACTTGAGGAATCTGCGCCGAGTCACGTTCTGGGTGGTCATCTGTTTCCTCCATGTGTGAGAAAAGGGCCAAACCTAAGCGACATCCCACCGGCTGTGCGGTCGTGCAGTCGCACGACGACACCACGCATGGCCGTCATCATGTGGATCTGCCATGCTCAGACAGCGTCATGTAAACACTAGACGTGCGTCCCGACCTGTATTTGGCATCTGTTTCGGAGAAGAATACGCCTAGTGTATGCCATTCGTGCGGGGCTGTCAAATGCGATCGTACTGCTTTGAGGTTAATGGTATGTTGGCAAACCATTAAGCAGGCGTAAAATAGCCCGCTCCGAAGCCATGATTCGGGCTTTCAGAATGCGTTTTGACATAAGCCCGATCGAGCTCGTCAGAGCCCGTATTCCTGGCACGCGGTTTGCAAATTGCTAGTCGAACAGGAGGAAGCGATGAATGATCAGCTCGGCTACATCGGTGCTCGCGGTTGGTGCGCTGGCCGGCCTGGCTGCCACTGTGCCGATGACGCTGTTTATGCAGCAGATGCACCAGCAGCTGCCGGCGCGCGAGCGCTACCCGCTGCCGCCCAGCGAGATTATCGAGGAGCTGACCGATCAAGCCGGCATCGACGATCAGATCGATCCTGCCCTATTGGAGGTTTAGGGGTTTATTTGATTGCCCTATTGGATAACCGGTCCAGCTTCATGTTCCAACCCTTGCTGCGCCAGATACACTACCAGGTCGCCCGCGCCGTCACTATGCCGGGCCAGCTGCCTGATTGGAATGGCTCGGTCGGGCGCCTCGGCGAGCAAGAGGGCCTGAATCTCCATGTCTGAGTCTACGATTGCGCCGTGAAATACGCCAAGTCGATCGCCAGTGGCATCGCGCACAATCGTCTGTTCGCGCGCTACGATCAGGTCGGGCAGATTGGCGAGCACAGTGCCCTGCCTGGCCGGCCGCTCGGGATGCGGCAGATCTTCCAGTTCGCCCCATGAGCAAGGCAAGCTCAACTCACGGGCGCTGGCGCGCTGAATTTGGCCGCTTGGTACGAAATACTCGTGGCCGCCTGGCTGGTCGGCTCGCAGAATGACATAGTCGACATGGTTGCGGTTTGGGTTGACGATCAGTCCGCCGATTGTGCCAGCCTTGCCATCGGCACAGCGCACCGTGCTGCCTAGCATCATTGCATGTTGCATTGGTGGTTCTCCTTTGCCCTCTTTTGCAAAATCAGCTGTTGTGGGGGGTTCGGGGGCCGCGGGCCTCCGAAAGAATCCTCCTTGTAGGGGGCTGGGGCGGCTACGCCGCCCCAGCCCCCTACAAAGAGAGGGTTGAGAGGGACTGCGTCCCTCGCGCTCCCAACTTTGCAAAAGCGAAGTTATAACTGCCGTATGCTATAGCAGCGATCGTGCCAGCGCATTACTTCTTCTCGACCGCCACCTTCTCCCTGATCGGCTCCAGCGCCACTGGCTGACCCTCGCCCTTGATGAACGCGTCGGTCATCTGGCGCGCGATATCATCGGTGAACTGCTTGGGCGGCGTCTTCATCAGGTAGGCGGATGGGCCGGCGATCGCCCCACCCTGGCCGCGATCCATGGCCAGCTTGGCGCAGCGCACCGCGTCGATCACCACGCCGGCGCTGTTCGGGCTATCCCACACCTCCAGCTTCATCTCGACGTTCAGCGGCACATTGCCGAATGTTGTGCCTTCCAGACGGATGTAGGCCCACTTGCGATCGGTCAGCCACGGCACGTAATCGCTCGGGCCGACATGCACATCGTCGGCCGGCAGCTGGTAATCGAGCTGGCTGGTGACCGCGCCGGTCTTGGAGATCTTCTTCGACTCCAGCCGCTCGCGCTCGAGCATGTTGTAGAAATCCATGTTGCCGCCGAAATTCAGCTGGTAGGTGCGGTCGAGCTTGACGCCGCGCTCGCGGAACAGGTTCGCCAACATACGGTGGGTGATCGTCGCGCCGACCTGGCTCTTGATGTCGTCGCCGATGATCGGCAGCTGCCGATCGGCGAAGCGCTTGGCCCAGTACGGCTGTGAGGCGATAAATACCGGTATGCAGTTGATGAAGCCGCAGCCGGCTTCCAGAATTTGCTCGACATACCACTTGGTGGCCATCTCCGAGCCGACCGGCAGGTAGCTGACCACCACATCGGTGCCGGTGTCGCGCAGAATCTTGGCGATATCCACCGTCGATCCGCGTGCCTTCTTGACGCGTGTGCTGACATACTTACCCAGGCCATCGTGGGTCATGCCGCGGTCGACCCGTACATCCAGGTTCGGCACATCGGCGAATTTGATCGTGTTGTTGGGCTGGGCGAAGATCGCCTCGGAGAGATCCAGACCGACCTTGCTCTCGACCACGTCGAAGGCGGCCGAGAACTCGACATCGCGCACATGGTAGCCGCCCAAATTAACGTTCATCAGGCCGGGCACCTGCTCATCCTCTGGCGCGTTGCGATAGAACTGAACGCCCTGTACCAGCGAGGATGCGCAGTTGCCGACGCCGATGATTGCGACACGAACTTTACTGCTGCTCATGGTAGTATTCTCCTATCTATGCGATTACGTACGGTTCAACCAGTATTTACACTTCGGATGTACGAGGTTGCCACTTCAATATGTTCGCCTGCGGCAGCAAGGTACTCGCCATTTTTCGTCCTTTGTTTTTCGCTCGCAGAGCGAAAAACAAAGGACATTAAGAAGGGAAGTGCCATTCTGCCACAGGCTAAAGACGCCAATGGTGAAAGCTATAACGCAGTTGGGCTAGCCTGCGAACTGGCTTAGACCGAAGCGGCGCACGTTCGGGTCGCGCTGGAGCCGCCCGATCAGGTGGCGCTTGGCCATGTAGACATCGCCGACATCGCCGAACAGATCGGGGTGGCGCGCCAGAATTGCGCGTGGCGGCAGGTTGAGCTGAAAGCTCTCGATCAGCACGGTGCGCTCCTGCTCGCAGGCGATCGCGCCGAGCACCGCGCGCCACAGATCGACGCGCTCGATCTCCTCGATCACCAGCTGTTCGGGTGTCGTGGTCACAGCCGGATCGAGCTTTTGGTAGGCCCGCTCGCGTACGGCCCGCGCGCGCGCCATATCGATCGCTGTGGCGCTGACGCAGGCGCGCAGGTAGCCCATCAGCGAGGCCAGGTTCGGGAAGCTGGTGAACCGCGCGGGAGAAAGTGCCGACCAGGCGCGTGCCAGCGCGCGATCCGCCACATCCTCACAGCCTTCGTCGATCGATCCCATCGCGCTGGATTGGCCAGCCCAGGCGATCAGCATGGCGCGGTAGCGCGTGCCGATCTCGATCCATGCGTCTTCGTCGCGTGCCAGGATCGCGCGCCGAAACAGCTCGTAGCCGGCCTCACAGTCGCTGCTGTGATTCGGGGCGATTCCATCGCGCTGCTCGTTTACTCGCGACCGAATCTCACGCTTCGCAGGCGTCGTCGAAGATGTGTGGGCGGTTGGACTACTGTGCATCGCGTACAACGTGCTCACCTCGCTCTGTCTGGCCCCGAGGGGCGAATGCTGGTTCGTTCCGGGCATATGCACATTCTAGGGCGTAAGCCGTGACGCAGCAGCGAAGTGGGTTACAGGGGAGGTGTGGAGTTTTTCACACCGAGGGGACAGGCGACAGGGAACAGGGAACAGGTACACATCGGAGCACAATGAGTGAGCGCCGCGAAGCAAGGCTGTTCATCGCGCCCTATTCCCTGTTCCCTATGCCCTGGCTACTGGCAGTATCGTTCCAGCGCGGCGGGGTTGTGGATGGTGATGCGGTAGTTGCGATCGACGGCGATGTAGCCCTGCTGCTTGAACGAGGTCATCACCTGGTTGACTCGCTCGCGCGTGGCGCCGACCAGGCTGGCAATGTCGCTCTGGGTCAGGCGGATGGGGATAGTGACGATGCCATTGGCGTCGCGCTGGCCGTACTGGCGGGCAAACGATTGGAGCTGGCGCGCGACGCGCCCGTAGACATCGAGCGCGCAGAGCGCTTGGATGCGCTCATTGGCCAGGCGCAGCCGACCCGACAGGATGCGCAGCAGATTGAGCGCAATCGCCGGCATGGTGCGCATGCAGTCCTGAAAATTGATCCGGTCGAGCCACAGCACAGTTGTCTGCTCCTGGGTCACAATATCGGCCGAGCGGCCGGCGGCGACATTGTCGAGCACGCTCATCTCGCCCTCGACATCGCCGGGGCCGCCGAAGGCGATGATCACATCGTTTCCGTCGGCCTGCGTGACATAGATCTTAACTGTGCCATCCAGGATCAGGTACACCACCTCGCCCGGCTCCTCGGCGCTGGCCAGATTGGTGCCGGCGGGAAAGGTTCTGCGGCGCAGGAGGTCGTTCAGGCGCGTAAGCTGCTCGTTCGTCAGGTCGTGAAACAGCGGAAACTCGCTAAGTGTGCTGGGATCAGGGACAACCGGCATAGCTGCAACCTCGATCTACATGGCGATTGCTGCGGGGTCATACTATAGCGTAGAATGCGCCGGTTTTCAAGCCAGAAGCGAATGTTACTACTACCAGGCTATGTTTCGATGCACCTTACGCGCGCCGGATAGCAAGACTCGGGGCGCACGGTCTACGCCACTCCGGCCAAGCCCTCCCTATAAAATTACACGAGTTACGCAGTTGGCGTTCTCTGGGGCGGTTTGGCGGGCGAATGCCCTCCACGATCCTCTTCTTTTGGGCAAGGTGCGGCGGCTTTGCCGCGGCACCTTGCCCAAAAAAAGGGAATTTCGGGGGCGGCTTCGCCGCCCCCAAACCCCCACCGCGTAAGTCGTGTAAAATTACGATTGATTGATGATCAGGACAATATTCATCCTGCGTGCATCTATTTCGCATCCGGCAGGACCACCACCGGGAGCGGCGCCACGCGGACGCCATTGGCGACAAAGAACGAGTCGATTTCGCCCACGGCGGCCCCGTTGATGGTACCGTCGCCGAGCACCATCTTCGCGCCCAGCATATTTGTGATCGTGCGGTCCCACGGTTCACCGGGTGTCTTCGAAAAGCTCCGATATGGGTAATATCCTGGGCTGATGTGCGCGCGCACCAGATCGGCCAGGGCTTTGGGGTCCGCCATCAGCGCCTCGCGTTTGGCTTTGGGCATCGCCGCGAACGCGGCGTCGGTCGGGACGAACAGCGCATAGGGGCTGCTGGTGGTGAGCAGATCGGTCAGGCCGGCGGTCTTGATCGCGGCCAGGAAGGTGTCGAACGTCGGCGAGCCGCCGTGCTTGACGCCCTTGGCACTCCATCCCTGCAAGAAATCGATGGTCGTCAACGCGCTCGTATTCTGGCTAGTCTCTGTATCGTTTGCGCCCGGGTAGGTACCGCTGAAGCAATCAAGTATATCGACCCCCGGCGGATTGAACCCATCACCTTTAAAGCCGCCGATGTTCTTGTTCGGCGCGCCGCTGACTGTCATGTCGAGGTCTTTGAAGTACCCGACCGTCCAGAGCCCAGCCTTGAACCCGCCATACGGCACATTCTGTTCCACAACGACGCCGCCATTGGCGATATCCATTCCCGGCAGCCCCTTGATGTTGTTGATCGAGATGTGGCCGAAGCTGGTTGGCGTTGCGCCGACGGCCTGGTAGGCCGCGGTCTCGTCGATCACCAGCGGCGTGTGGTGGGCATCGCCGACCTGCCCGAGCATCGCGACCGTGTAGCGATGACCGGCGGCCACCGGCACATCCAGCGGGCCGAGCAGCGCCTG
>WNFV01023720.1_pt1 | contig 10726 bp, 12 predicted proteins | sample 5400101 | NCBI WGS metagenome assembly WNFV01 (sample SAMN13153361, study PRJNA577476) | soil metagenome | isolation source: 115 cm soil or saprolite under grassland replicate 1 | place: USA:California | collected 2016-06-15
TCACCGGCTGATCGCCTGGCTGCTAGCGTTACTCGTGCCCTGGTTCTGGCTGCGAGTCCGCCGCGAGGCGGCGCCTCGGCGCGCAAGGCTAGCGGCCGACCTGTTGCTCGCGATGCTTGCGCTGCAGATCACCTTGGGGATAGCGACTTTGCTGCTCGCAGTCCCACTTTCCCTTGCCGCCGCGCACCAGGCCGGCGCGCTGCTTGTCTTCAGTGCCGCGATTTTCGTCGTGCATTCGCTGCGCTAAATAAATTCGCGGATTACACGGATTCGATCCGTGTAATCCGCGAGAGCATGAGTGCCTATTTTCGCTGATCGTGCGGCACGAACACGGTAGTATCCTTCCTCGTCGTGTTGCCTGCAGTGTCCGTGCACTCCACGGTGATCGTGTAGGTCCGGCCGAGGAACCCTCCTCCCGCCCGTTCCGCGCGAATCTCCGCGGTAAGAGGGGGCACGATGTGCGCGTCAATACTCGTGTTGCCGTCGCCCCGGCCGTTGGAAGGCTCGTCGCTCGCGATCGCAACAATCCTGCAAACGGGCGGTCCGCATGCCGCGCTCGCATCGGCCGACACAGTGACCGGCACCATCTTGTGGTTCGGAGGCCAGATCACGCTGGGGGTGGCCGTGAGCGAGGCAATCACCGGCGCTGCGCAGTTCCCGGCCAACATGAAATTATCGAACTGTGCGTCGAGAAAAAGGAGATCCGTCTGCATGTCGATGCTCAAACGCACGGTCGAGCCCGCAAAGGCGGCAAGGTCCGCCGAAAAGTGGGTCATCGGAATCGATTGCGGGTCGCCGGGATTCGTGATGAACAGCGTCTGAAGGATCGCATCCGACAAATCGCGAATGCGTACCGCCAGGTACTGATTCACTGGATGGAATACCCCCGCATGGTTACGGTACTGCATGTCCCACTGGAGCGTCGACGCCGGGCCGACGGCAATGTCCTGGAACATCCGGTGGAACTGCGGACCGTTTTGGAGCTGAAACGCCAGCTTAAGCCCGTCGGTCGCCGTGAAGGTTATGCCGGTGGGAGACAGACCAAATGAGCTTTGAGGGCAGCTGACCATGTCGTGGAAATCAAAGGCAACTCCGCCGGGCAAGAGAGTAAAACCGGAGGCGGCGATTCCCCACGTTCCAGCGCATGGGTCGCCCGCTGGCGACTCCTCGAGCGTCCAGCCTACGTACGCCGGATCGTCTTCGAAACTTCCGTTGACGATTTGCGCGCGGGCGGGCATCGCGGCCAACAGCATGATGGCCGCGACAAGCAGCGTTCCCCGTGTGAGTCGATCCATATGTGCCTCTCCCAATCAAGTGGAATTACAGGAACTTCACCCGTCGCCAGCTTCTTCTGCCGATGCAACGCGGCAGCGATGCGTTTTATCAGGCTGCCGGTGCGCTCTTCCGATTCCAGCGCTTTCCGGGCGGCCCCGACGGGGGCGTGGCGGCAATTATCCGGTCGCCGGGCAAGCCCACAAGCGAATAGTACACACTCCGGGTCATTCGTCCAACCCGGCGAGCGTCTTGGGCGGTGCGCCCTTACCGGTCGAGGTGCTTCGCCCGCTCGGCGATGAGCGCGTGGACGGCGTCGATCATCGGCGTCGCGATTTCAGCTTTGCGGGCGAGTTCCACCACCGCTCCGATGATCGCATCGGTCTCGAGCGGCCGGCGCCTTTCGACATCCTGATGCATCGAGATCTTGGCGCCGGCGAGCCGTCTCGCAATGTCGATGCGCTCGTCGACCGTCATCGGTATGCGCACACCGTAGGCTCCGGCGACGCGCATCGCCTCCGCCATCATGGCCCGGATCAGCGCGAGCAGCGCTTCGCTGGCGTGGATGTCGTTCATGTGGGCGAGCGCGAGCGCCGCCACCGGATTGTAGGAGAGGTTGCCGATCAGCTTGGTCCAGATCTCGACCCGGATGTCCGCGGTGAGCCTCGCCTCGAAGCCGGCGGCGTTCATCGCCGCCGCGAGTCGCTCGGCGCGCTCGGACACCGATCGATCGGGCTCGCCGAGGATGAAGAGCCGCCCCGCCGTGTGGTTCACCACGCCGGGCGCGGTCACCTGCGCTGCGGCGTGCACGACGCAGCCGAGGATGTGCTTCGGATCGATCGCTGAGAGCATGCGTCCGTCGCGATCGAGACAGGCGACCGGCTGGCCGTCGAAGCGCCCGCCTTCCTTGTGGAAATACCACCACGGCAGACCGTTGATCGCCGGGATCACCGTCGTGTCGGGACCGACCAGGGATTTCAGCCGCGGCAGCATCGCGGCGATCGAGTAGGTCTTGAGGCAGACGAAGACCGCGTCCTGGACCCCGAAATCGGCGGGCTCCGACGACGCGCGCACCGGATGGACTTCCGGCTTGCCCCCGGAAATCAGCGTCAGTCCCCGCCTGCGGATCGCCTCGAGATGAGCGTCGCGGGCGACGAGCGACACTTCGTGCCCGGCCTTCGCAAACCAGGCTCCGGTCATACCGCCCACGGCGCCGGCGCCGACGACGCAAATCCTCATGCACCCCCTTTCCGCGGTTCCGCCGCGAGGACGAAATCCCGGACCGGACCGATCTGATCCTCGCCCATCAGCCAAGGCGCATGGCCGATCCCGGGGAATTCGACGAGCTTGACCCGCGGCCCGCGTTCCTGCATCCGCCTGGCGGTGGACTCGGGCAGCAGATCGGACTCCGCCCCGCGCACCACCAGAGTCGGGCATTGCACCGCGTCCCAAATCTTCCAGAGGTCGATGCCGAAAAAGAAGTCGCTGCCGAATTCGATCCCGGCGCTGCTGCCGCGCATCGTGCCGACGATCGCCGGGTCGTAGGCGAGCGAATACGCGCCGTTCTCCCCGCGCCGTGAGCCGTGCGCGGCGAGTCGCCGCCACTGCCCGTCCTTCAGCGGACCGAACGAGGCGCAGGTTTCGCGAAGATGGCGCTCGACTTCCTCGAGGCTCGCGAACCGCGTGCCGGCGCCGCTGGAGGCGAGCTTGAGCCGCACCAGCGCGCCCCAGGGCACCAGCGGCCCGACGTCGTTCAGCACCAGGCGGCGGATCGGAGAATCGGATTTTGCCGCGAGCATCATCCCGATCAGGCCGCCCATCGAGGTTCCGATCCAGTCGATTCTCTGGCCCTCGCTCGCTCCCTGGAGCCGGCGCAGAAGGGAGACCCTGTGCGGGGGCGCGGTCACCCGGGCGAGCAGCGCCGCGGCGTCGGAAAGATACTGCGTGAATCCGTAATCCTGCTTGTGCTCGAGCCAGTCGCTGTCGCCGCGGCCGACCACGTCCATGCACACGACGCGGCAGCCCCGGGCGGCGAGGTGCTCGGCGAGCTCGTCGAAATCGCGGCTGTTGCGCGTGAGGCCGTGCACGCACACTACCAGGTGCTGGCCGCCGGGATCTCCCCACTCGGTGTAGGCGACGCGGTGGAAGCCGTGGGGCCCGAGTGCGAGGAAGTGATTGAGGCGCGGTTCTGTGGACATCGTATTCCGGGTGGTGCCGGGAGAGGGAATCGAACCCACATGGTGTTGCCACCGGCGGATTTTGAGTCCGCTGCGTCTACCAGTTCCGCCATCCCGGCTGGATGCTGCGTGAAACCGCGTGCATTATAACGGCGCAGCCATGAATCTTTCTATCGACGACTTCGAATACGATCTGCCGAACGGGCTGATCGCTCAGCATCCGAGCAAGGCGCGTTCGGCAAGCAGGCTGCTTCGAGTCGGCGCCGGAACGATCGCCGATCGCCATTTCTCCGAGCTGCCGGACTTGCTCGCGCCCGGCGACCTGCTGGTGTTCAACGACACCAAAGTGATCAAAGCGCGCCTCTTCGGGAAAAAAGAGACCGGCGGACGCATCGAGGTGCTGGTCGAGCGGCTGCTTTCGGAACGCGAAGCGCTCGCGCAGGTCCACGCGGGCCGGCCGGCGAAGCCCGGCAGCACCCTGCGCCTCGCGGGCGGACTGAACGTGCGTGTGCTCGGTCGCGTGGGCGAGTTCTATCACCTGAGTTTTCCCGAGGGCGCTTCCGTCCTCGGGCAGCTCGAGCGCCACGGGAGCGTGCCGCTTCCGCCCTATATCACGCACGCGCCCGACGCGGCCGACGAGCGTCGATACCAGACGGTGTACGCGCGCACCCCGGGCGCCGTCGCGGCGCCGACGGCCGGCCTGCACTTCGACAGACCGCTGCTCGCCGCGCTCGCTGCGCGCGGGATCGAATTCGCGTACGTGACGCTGCACGTCGGTGCAGGGACGTTCCAGCCGGTCCGCGTGAAAAATCTCGCGAAGCACCACATGCACGGCGAGCGCTACCAGATTCCGCCCGCGACCGCCGCCGCGATTGAAGCGGCGAGGAAGCGCGGCGGCAAGATCGTCGCCGTCGGCACGACCACCGTACGCTGCTTGGAAGCCTCTGCCGCAAAACGCGGCGTGCCGACCGCGGGGGAGGCTGAAACCGATCTGTTCATCACGCCGGGTTTCGAGTTCCGGGTCGTCGACCGCCTCATCACCAACTTCCACCTGCCGAAGTCGACCCTGCTCGTGCTCGTCTCGGCCTTTGCGGGAATCGATCCAGTCCGGCGCGCCTATCGGCACGCGATCGAAGAACGCTACCGCTTCTACTCCTACGGCGACGCGATGCTGATCGACAAGTTCGCCTGATCATACGTACGTATTTCTTCCCACTTGCGTACGTAGTGGGGTCGGGCTAGAATACCAGCCGAGGATTTTCCGAATGGCCATCACCGCAACCAAGCTCAGGGCCGACCTTTATCGCGTGATTGACAACGTGATCAAGAACGGCGTTTCCGTCGAGGTCGAGCTGCGCGGCAAGAAGGTGCGCATCGTGCCCGCCGAGCCGCGCGACAAGCTGGCTGCTCTCGTCAAGCGGCCCGGCGTCATTGTCGGCGATCCGGGCCGCCTTCCGCAGGTCAAGACCTTCGACGAAAAGAAGTGGCGAAAGAAGTGGGATAAGCGCCTGAAATGAGCGCCTATCTCGACACCCACGTCGCGCTCTGGCTCTACGCCGGCGAGACCGGGCGCATAAGCAAGCGCGCGGCGACCTTGATCAACCGCGAGCCGATGCTTGCAAGTCCAATTGTCCTGCTCGAACTGGAGTATCTGCGCGAGGTCGGCCGTGTTGCTGCGACCCCGCAGACTGTAATCGCCGAACTGAAGCGGCGCGTAGGACTCGCGATCCAGAACAGGTCCCTGGAGGCGGTCGCCGAACAGGCCTTAGACTTGGATTGGACGCGCGACGTCTTCGATCGCCTGATCGTCGCGCAAGCCGCGCTTGATGGAGCGGCCCTTGTGACGACCGATCGAACCATCCGGAAGCACTATCCGAAGGCCGTGTGGTAAAGCCCGGACAGGCGAAGGCGGAGAGCAAGAAGAGCGAGCAAAAAGGCTTATTCTGATCGTCCCTCACCCCTGCCCTCTCCCAGCGGGAGAGGGAGAAGCGACTGCGACGCGAGTCCGATGAAATTCACCGTTCACAGCACCGACGGTCAGGCGCGCGCTGCAAAGCTCACGCTCGCTCACGGCGAGGTCGAGACCCCGGTGTTCATGCCGGTGGGTACCTACGGCGCGGTCAAGGCCATGAGCCCCGCGGAGCTCGCCGAGAACGGCACGCGCATCGTCCTCGGCAACACTTTTCACCTGTGGCTGCGGCCCGGGCTCGAGGTCATCGCGGCGCACGGCGGGCTGCACCGCTTCATCGGCTGGAGCGGGCCCATCCTCACCGACTCCGGCGGCTATCAGGTGTTCAGCCTCGGCGAGCTTCGCAGGATCACCGAAGAAGGCGTGCGCTAGGCGCGCGCATGAGGGGAACCCCAACGCCCTGTTCGGCATCGCGCAGGGCGGGATGGTCGAAAACCTGCGCGACGAATCCCTCGCGGGGCTCGCGAGCATCGGGTTCGACGGCTACGCGATCGGCGGGCTCTCCGTGGGCGAGTCCAAGCGCGAGATGCGCAGGGTCATCGCCCACACCGCGCCGCGGCTCCCTGCGGACGGGCCGCGCTATCTCATGGGCGTGGGCACGCCCGAGGACATCGTCGAGGCGGTCGCCGCCGGAATCGACATGTTCGACTGCGTGCTTCCCACGCGAAACGCCCGCAACGGCTGGCTCTTCACCCGCCACGGCGACATCAAGATCCGCAACGCCCGCTACCGCGACGACACGCGAGCGCTCGACGAAAGCTGCCCCTGCTACACCTGCGCCCATTTCTCGCGCAGCTACCTGCATCACCTCCAGAAGGTGAACGAGATCCTCGGCGCGCGGCTCAACACCCTGCACAACCTGCACTACTACCAGGCGCTGATGGGCGAGGTGCGCGGCGCCATAGCGAAAAAGAAGCTCGCCGACTACGCCGCGGCGTTCCACGAGGACCGCAGCAAGTTCGGGAAAACCCCATGAGCTGCGGCTCCCCGATGGTATACTTCGGCGCTCGCTGAACCCGCATCGGAGACCCAAGTGCTGATTTCCCCCGCATTCGCGCAGGGCGCCCCGGCCGGCGCGTCCGGCCCCGGCTACGAGCAGTTCTTCATCATCATCGGCATGTTCGCCCTGCTCTATTTCCTGATGATTCGTCCCCAGATGAAGCGCGCGAAGGAACATAAGCAAATGACAGAAGCGCTGCAAAAAGGCGACGAGGTCGTCACCTCGGGCGGGGTGCTCGGGAAGATCACCAAGATCGGCGAAACCTACGTGTCGATCGAGATCGCGCCCAACACCGAGGTGCAGATGCAAAGGAGCGCGATCCAGACGCTCCTGCCCAAAGGCACGATCAAATCCATCTAGATGAACCGTTATCCCCTCTGGGTCTACGTCACCATCGCGGTGGCGCTCGCGCTCGGGGCGCTGTACACGCTGCCCAATTTTTTCGGCGAGGCGCCGGCGGTGCAGGTGTCCCCGGCCCGCGCGACGCTGAAGGTGGACCCAGCGGTTCTCGGACGCGTCGAAGAGGGGCTCAAGAAGGCCGGGATCCAGCCCACGGGGATCTCGCTCGACCTTGCCAGCATCAAAGTGCGCCTCGCCGACACGGACACCCAGCTCAAGGCGAAAGACTTGATCGAGCGCACGCTCAATCCCGACGCGGCGAACCCCTCCTATACCGTTGCGCTCAACCTCCTGCCGAATTCTCCCCGTTGGCTCGCCGCCATCAACGCGCAGCCCATGTACCTCGGCCTGGATCTGCGCGGCGGCGTGCATTTCTTGTTGCAGGTCGACCTGCCCGCGGCGATCGCCAAGCGCGCGGAGAGCCTCGCCGGCGACGTGCGCTCGCAGCTGCGCGACAAGAACGTGCGCCACGCCGGCATCGCGCGCGAAGGCAACAGCATCGTGATCCGCTTCCGCGATGCCGAGACCCGCGACAAGGCGCGCACGATGATCGGCGAGCAGCTTGCGGACCTGCAGCTCATCGATGCCAGCATGGGCAGCGAGCTGCGCCTCATCGCCTCGATCCGTCCGGAAGCGCAGAAGCGCACGCAGGAGCTCGCGCTCAAGCAGAACATCCAGACTCTGCACAACCGCATCAACGAACTGGGCGTCGCCGAGCCCGTGATTCAGCAGCAGGGGTCCGACCGCGTGGTCGTGCAACTGCCGGGTATCCAGGACCCGACCAGGGCCAAAGAGATCCTCGGGCGCACCGCGACCCTGGAAGTGCGGATGGTGGACGAGGACAACATGAATGCCGGGGCGCTCGCCGCGGCTCAAGGCGGGCAAGTCCCCTTCGGCGACGAGTTCTACGTCGAGAGGAACGGCCAGCCGCTTCTCGTGCGCAAGCAGGTCGTGCTGACCGGGGACCGGCTGACCGACGCGCAACCGGGCTTCGACAACCAGACCCAGGAACCGGCCGTTCACCTGACCCTCGACGCCACCGGCGCACGCATCTTCAAGGAATACACGCGCGAGAACGTCGGCAAGCGGATGGCGATCCTGCTCATCGAAAAGGGCAGAGGCGAAGTCGTCACCGCGCCCGTGATCCGCAGCGAGATCGGCGGCGGGCGCGTCCAGATCAGCGGCAGGATGACGACCGTGGAGGCGAACGACATCGCCCTGCTGCTGCGCGCAGGGGCCCTCGCCGCGCCCATGGAGATCGTCGAGGAGCGCACGGTGGGTCCTTCCCTCGGGGCCGAGAACATCAAGAAGGGCTTCGACTCGACGCTGTACGGCTTCGCCGCACTCTCGCTTTTCATCATCGTCTACTACTCGCTGTTCGGGGTGTTCTCGGCCCTCGCCTTGTGCGCGAATCTGCTCTTCCTCATCGCGTTGCTGTCGATGCTCCAGGCCACGCTCACCCTCCCTGGCATCGCCGCGATCGCGCTCACCCTCGGCATGGCGATCGACGCGAACGTCCTCATCAACGAGCGCGTGCGCGAGGAGCTGCGCGGCGGCGCCACGCCGCAGGCGGCGATCCACGCGGGCTACGAGCGCGCCTTCGGCACCATCCTCGACTCCAACGTCACCACGCTGATCGCGGGGCTGGCGCTGCTCATCTTCGGCTCGGGGCCGGTGCGCGGCTTCGCCGTGGTGCACTGCCTGGGCATCCTCACCTCGATTTTCTCCTCGGTCGTGGTGAGCCGGAGCATGGTCAACCTCGCCTACGGCACGCGCAGAAAGCTCGAGCGCGTGGCGATCGGCAACACGGCCTGGAAATAAGCCAGTGGAGTTCTTCAAGATCCGACACGACATCCCGTTCATGCGCCACGCGCTGGCGTTCAACGTGGTGTCGCTCCTCACTTTCCTTCTGGCAGTCTTTTTCCTCGCCACCAAGGGCTTGAACTTCTCGATCGAGTTCACCGGCGGCACGGTGATGGAGGTGAGCTACGAGCACGCCGCGGAAGTCGAGAAAATCCGCAAGGCGCTCGACGCGCGCGGCTATCACGATTACTCGGTGCAGAACTTCGGCTCCTCGCGCGACGTTCTGATCCGCATGCCCCTCAAACCCGGCCAGAACTCCGCCGAGCTTTCCAAAGCCGTCATGGAAGGACTGGCCGCGGACGACAGGACCGCGACGCTGCGGCGGGTGGAGTTCGTCGGGCCGCAGGTGGGGCGCGAGCTCGCCGAGAACGGCGCCCTCGCCCTGCTCATCACCTCGCTCGGCATCGTCGGCTATCTCGCGATGCGTTTCGAATGGAAATTCGGCGTCGCGGCGATCATCGCCAACCTGCACGACGTGGTGATCATCCTGGGGTGTTTCGCGCTGTTCCAGTGGGAGTTCTCGCTGCCGGTGCTCGCGGCGGTGCTCGCGGTGCTCGGCTATTCGGTCAACGAGTCGGTGGTGATCGCCGACCGGATCCGGGAGAACTTCCGCAAGATGAGAAAGGCGAGCGTCACCGAGATCATCGACAACGCCATCACCCGGACGATCTCGCGCACCATCATCACCCACGGCTGCACCCAGACCATGGTGACCTCGATGCTCGTGTTCGGGGGACCGGCCCTGCACTACTTCGCGCTCGCCCTCACGATCGGCATTCTCTTCGGGATCTACTCCTCGGTGCTGGTCATGGCGCCGATCGTGCGCTGGCTGGGAATCCAGCGCGAAGATCTGGTGAAGCCGCTCAAGGAAAAGAAGCAGGAAGCGGTCATCTAGCGGGCCCGATGGATGCCCGGGCGCTGGAATAAACCGCCGCCTGAAACTGTTATGCCACCCATGCGGCGAACGCCGTTACAATGACCCCCGCATGTCCCCACAACTGAGGAGAAATCGAATGAAAAAGAGGCTTCTGCTGGCCGGACTTGCCCTGGCGCTCGGGGCTGGATACACGCTCAGCGCTTTCTCGCAGGTCAAGCCCGAGATATTGGTCAAACAGCGCCAGGCGGCGATGACCCTGCAAGGGAAGTACTTTGGCCCAATGGGCGCCATGGCGCAGGGGAAGGTCCCGTATAACGGCGATATCGTCGCTCGCAACGCGAGCTACCTCGAGGTGCTGAGCAAGATGCCCTGGGACGGATTCGCCGAGAGCACCAAGGACGTGACCGTAAAAACCGCCGCCCTGCCTGCGATCTGGAGCGAGCCGGCCAAGTTCAAGGAAGCGCAGGAAAAGTTCCAGAGCGCGGTCGGCGCACTTGTGGCCGCTACGAAAACCGGTAACGAAGCCAGCGTAAAGGCGGCGATCGCCGAGGTCGGCAAGGGAGGTTGCGGGAACTGCCACCAGAATTTCCGCCAGAAGGACTAGGCGCGGATTTTCCGAAGAAGCCCCGCTGCGGCGGGGCTTTGCTTTCCTGGAACGACGATATGCGTCCAAAAGCGAAGGCGCTTGGGCAAGCTGCGCTCACCGTTGTCCTGTGCGCGGCGCTGGTCAACGCCTTTGCGCAGGGCGACGCAAAGCGCGGCGAATATCTCGCGAAAGCCGCCGGCTGCGTCGGCTGCCATGCCGTCCCCTTCGCCGGCGGCCGCGCGCTCAAGACCCCGTTCGGAACCTTCTACGGCCCGAACATCACGCCGCACCCGCAGGCGGGGATCGGGCGCTGGACCGAGGCCGATTTCTTCCGCGCGATGCGCGAAGGCAACCGGCCCGACGGCAAGAACTACTTTCCCGGCTTTCCCTACCCCTCGTTCACCAAGATCGTCGACCGCGATCTGCGCGACCTGTGGGCCTTCGTGCGCACCCTGCCGCCCAGCGCCCGCGCCAGCCAGGAACACGATCTGGGATTCTTCTACCGCTGGCGTTTCCTCGTCACGTTCTGGAAGTGGTTCTTCTTCACTCCCGGCCCTTTCACGAACCTCCCGGGGCTCTCGGA
>WNFV01028652.1_pt1 | contig 10721 bp, 11 predicted proteins | sample 5400101 | NCBI WGS metagenome assembly WNFV01 (sample SAMN13153361, study PRJNA577476) | soil metagenome | isolation source: 115 cm soil or saprolite under grassland replicate 1 | place: USA:California | collected 2016-06-15
CGCGAACATTCGCCGGCAATCGAAATCTATCCCCGACAGCGACCAGGCGGATCCCGTAGCGCATCATCTTTGCCTGCTCGGCTGCCAGATAATGCTCCAGTAACCCCATCAACGCGTCTACCTCATCGTGTGGGCGAAACCAGTTTTCCATTGAAAAAGCATAAAGCGTCAAGTAGCGGATGCCGATTCTGCGGCTCATTTCGACGATGACGCGCACCGAGGTCTTGCCCCGCCGATGTCCTTCGATGCGACTCTTGCCCCGTAACTTTGCCCAACGGCCGTTGCCGTCCATGATGATGGCGACATGTGGAGGCAGTCGAGTTTGATCTAAGCCGTTTAGCTCCATAGCTACTGGACCGATCTAAATTCGTGGATCGAGAATCGAACGACGCGGACAGGGTTTAAGAACATTCAAACCATCGGCAGGAGACTGGCCACTGAGAGTCCGAAGTCGGCGGCCTGCTAAATTTCCATGACCTCATCTTCTTTAGCCTTAATAACCTTATCGATCCGGCCGATAAATTCATCGGTGAGCTTTTGCACGCGGTCCTGACCGTGTTTGACGTCATCCGCGGTGATTTCCTTTTTCTTTTCCGCCTCCTTAAGCTGCTCGAGGGCGAGACGCCGGTGATTGCGCACCGAGACCCGGTACTCTTCGGCGATTTTCTTCACGTGCTTGACCAATTCCTTGCGCCGCTCTTCGGTGAGTTGAGGAATGGGAATGCGGATAATTTTCCCGTCATTATTCGGTGTCAGGCCCAAATCGGATTTGAGAATCGCTCTCTCGATCTCCGCCATCGCGCTACGATCAAACGGTTGAATCACGAGCAGCCGCGGTTCCGGCGCGCTAAGCGTTGCCAATTGATTCAAGGGCGTCGAGGCGCCGTAATAGTCCACCATGATATGTTCGAGCAGTGAGGTCGAAGCCCGCCCGGTCCGCAGCTTGGTAAGCTCCTTACGCAACGCGGACACAGAACCATCCATTTCCTTTTGCGTCTGTGCAAAAATTGCTTCGTTCATCGCTTTCCTCCGCAGACCAGTGTGCCGATCGCCTCGCCAGAAACGACTCGCTTGATATTTCCTTTCTCCATCAAATTGAAAACGATTATCGGCAAATTGTTATCCATGCAGAGAGAGATCGCGGTGGAGTCCATAACTTTAAGCTCACGGTTCAAGACCTCGATGTAGCTCAATTCTTCAAACTTATGAGCGCCCTGGTTTGTGACCGGGTCCGCATCATACACGCCGTCGACTTTGGTCGCCTTTAGAATAACTTCCGCGCCCACTTCCATGGCGCGTAAACTCGCGGTCGTGTCCGTGGTAAAATAAGGATTGCCCGTTCCGCCGGCGAAAATGACGACCCTGCCCTTCTCCAAATGACGCGTGGCGCGCCGCCGGATGTAAGGCTCCGCCACCTGACGCATTTCGATGGCCGATAACACGCGAGTGGAGACGCCCAGCTTTTCCAGCGCATCCTGCAGCGCGAGGCTGTTGATTACGGTCGCCAACATGCCCATCGTATCGGCACTCGCACGGTCCATGCCTATTTCGCTCGCGATCGCGCCGCGGAAAATGTTGCCGCCGCCAATCACCAGAGCGAGCTCACAACCAAGTTCCTTAACTTCTTTGATCTCTTGCGCGAACGCCTTGACTGTGTTGCCGTCGATGCCAAAATTTTGCGGCCCGGCGAAAATTTCGCCGGTCACTTTAAGGATAATGCGTTTGTATTTCGGCGTGCCGTTGTCCATGAAATGCGAGAAATGATCTTCTAGTCTTTTGCGACTCCTTCGCCTAGATGATAGCGCGCAAACCGCCGGATCTGGATATTCTCACCGAGCCGCGCGATCGCCTCGTTGAGAATATCCACGACTTTCTTATCCTGATCCTTGATGAAGGCCTGTTCGAGCAAACAAACCTCGGAGTAGTAGCGCTCCATCTTGCCCTCGACGATCTTGTCGACGATTTTTTCGGGCTTACCCGAATCCAGAGCCTGTTGGCGGTAAATCATTTTTTCTCTCTCTAACTCCTCTGCCGGAATCTCCTCCCGCCGAACATAACGAGGGTTCGCCGCAGCCACCTGCATGGCGACATCTTTTAGCAGGGTTTGAAATTCCGCCGTGCGCCCGACAAAATCCGTTTCACAATTGATCTCCACTAGCACACCGATCTTACCGCCCGGGTGAACGTAAGCCGCCACGGCGCCGTCGGTGGCCACGCGATCCGCTTTCTTCGCCGCCGCAGCCAGTCCCTTCTGGCGCAGATAATCGACCGCCTTTTGCAAGTCGCCGGCGGTCTCGGCAAGAGCTTTTTTACAATCCATCATGCCGGCCCCGGTTCTTTCTCGGAGCTCTTTTACTGCGTTAGCGCTAACTTCCATCGATCCTAAGCTCCTCCGGCGGCGGAAATTTCAACGCTTCCAGTCACTGCCTCCTGTACAGGTTTATGTTCTTCTTTGGCCTTGACCAAAGACTGCTCATAAATTGTTTTGCCATCTACAATCGCGGCGGCAATGGCCGAGCAAAACAGGCGAATGGCGCGAATCGCGTCGTCGTTCCCCGGCACCTTGTAATCCACCATGTCGGGATCGCAATTGCTGTCGATGACCGCAATCACCGGGATGCCGAGCTTGCGCGCCTCTTTAACCGCGATCTCTTCCTGCTTCGGGTCGATCACGAATATGGCGTCGGGCAGCTTGCGCATTGCTTTGATGCCGCCGAGGGATTGCTCGAGCTTGGCTTTCTCTCGCCTTAGCCCGAGCATTTCCTTTTTCGTCAACGCGTCGACGATCTTTGGGTCGTTTTCCATTTCCTCAAGCTTGCGCAATCGTTCGATGCTCTGGCGAATTGTGGCAAAATTGGTGAGCGTTCCGCCCAGCCAGCGATTATGGACGTAATACATACCGCAGCGCTCGGCTTCCTCTTTGATCGCCTCCTGCGCCTGTTTCTTCGTGCCGACAAAGAGAACATGCCCGCCCGAGGCCGCCAAATCACGCACCACCGCTTCCAGCTCCTTGAACATTGTCACGGTCTGCTGCAAGTCGATAATGTGGATGCCGTTGCGGGCGCCAAAAATGTAAGGCTTCATCTTCGGATTCCAGCGGCTGGTCTGGTGTCCGAAGTGGACCCCCGCCTCGAGCAACTGTTTCATCGAGATTTCACCCATGCGTTTCTCCTTTGGTTTTGGTCCTCCCCTTTCTTCATTTCCACCACCGCACCGTGTACGGCACCGCGATGAGGGATCGGAAAGGGTGTGAAATTATACTACTATTGTCGCGGGGTTTGCGCGGTGAGCACTGCCACGTTGCATCTAACCCCAAATCCAAAAATTCGTTCAGGATTGCGATTCTTGCGTTTTTAACAGAGTTCGGGGGATGACGCAAGATTGAGAGGAAAGCGGGAAACTTATTGGTTCATCGACTCCAAAAACTCTTTGTTGGTTTTGGTTCCATGCATTTTGTCGAGCAGGAATTCCATCGCCTCGACCACGCTCAGTTGTGAGAGAACTTTGCGCAATATCCAAATGCGGTTGAGGTCCTCTTTCGCAATCAGCAACTCTTCTTTCCGGGTTCCTGACTTGTTGATATCGATCGCCGGGAAAACACGCTTGTCCATCAATCGGCGGTCCAGATGCACTTCCATGTTACCGGTACCTTTAAACTCTTCGAAAATGACTTCGTCCATCCGGCTACCGGTGTCGATCAGCGCCGTGGCGATGATCGTCAAGCTGCCGCCGTCCTCAATGTTGCGCGCCGCGCCGAAGAACTTTTTCGGTTTGTGCAATGCATTGGAATCCACGCCACCCGAGAGGATTTTTCCACTCGGAGGGACGACGGTGTTATAAGCGCGCGCCAGCCGCGTAATACTGTCGAGCAGGATCACCACATCCTTGCCGTGCTCTACTAAGCGCTTCGCTTTTTCGATGACCATTTCGGCGACTTGAACGTGCCGGGTCGCGGGTTCGTCAAATGTTGAGCTGATCACTTCTCCGTCCACCGGTGACTTCTTCCGGCCGCTCGTCGATCAATAAGACGATGAGGATGACTTCCTTTTGGTTATAAGCGATCGCCTTGGCGATGTGTTGCAGCATCATCGTCTTGCCGGTACGCGGCGCTGCCACGATGAGACCGCGCTGCCCCTTGCCGATTGGAGTCAGCAAATCGACGATGCGGGTCGTATAGTCGTCCGGCTGGTATTCCAGTCGCGCCCTTTCATTCGGATAGAGCGGCGTGAGGTTATCAAAGAGAATTTTTTCTCGAGCCTTTTCGGGATCCTCGTAATTGATCGTCTCGACCTTGAGCAGCGCGAAGTAGCGCTCCCCTTCCTTCGGCGGCCGAATGTGACCGGATATGATATCCCCGGTCCGTAGATTAAATCGGCGAATCTGGCTTGGCGAGACATAAATGTCGTCAGGCCCTGGAAGGTAGTTGTAGTCAGGCGCTCTGAGGAAGCCGAATCCGTCGGGAAGTGTTTCCAAGACACCCTCACCGTAGATATGGCCATTTTGTTCGGTCTGCGCTTGCAAGATCGCAAAAATTAGCTCTTGCTTGCGCATATTGGCGGCGCCCTCGATGTTAAAATTCTTCCCGATCAACGCCAGATCACTGATCTTTTTCTCTTTCAGAGCTTTAAGGTTCAATCCGTTATCTTCCACGGCCTCCGGCTCGGCGGCGCGAGTTCTACCACGAACCATAAACTATAACTCTCCTTTCGTCGCCGTGGAGCAGTGCCCCACGGTAAAACCATCACTTCCGATTGTTGGTGAAATCTACCAAATCACGCTGCTACCGTACCCAAAAAAACGCCGTCGTTTTCGCACCAGCCGAGCGAGGTCATGCTAGACGCTATTTGGGGCACAGGCATGTCAGTGCGACAGGATGTATGACGTAGATCGATAATTCTCTTTTGAAAAACGAATCAAGTTCTGAACGATCGAGTGAATCTGTATTTCGTGCGGGGAATGACTCAAAGAAATTGTTAACTTGACATTAATCTTATTTTAAAGCGGGTTTCTTGTCAACCCCACTTCGTCAATAATCTTCTTGACCGCAGCGCCGCGCTACCGTCCCCGATCCGCAAGAAGCCCAAAAGATCGTGTAAATCATTCGGTAGAGGTGCACAAAACTCCATGGGCCGACCGGATCGCACATGATCGATCACCAATTTCTCGGCATGCAGCGCTTGGCGGGAGAACTCGCTGACCAGGGGCGCTGTCGGCGGTTTTGTCATGGCATTCTTACGTTTGTGACCGTAAACCTTATCTCCCACGAGAGGATAGCCTAGATCTGCAAGATGCACCCGGATCTGGTGAGTACGCCCGGTCCGCGGGCGCAGCTTCAACAACGTCACCCAACAGTGAGATTTTGCCCCTGCGTCAAGCATAAACCGGTCTTCAACGCGCCACTCGGTGACCGCTTCTCGAGGCGTGTAAAGAAAATGAACACTCGACATCCGTTTCCGATCCGAGCGGTGGCGGCCGATCGGCCGGTCAATAATCCCCTTCTCCGGTTCCATCTTGCCCCAAACCAGAGCGAGGTATTCTTTTTGTACAGTGCGATTCTTGAACTGCGCCAGGAGACTTTGCAATGCGAACGCGTTCTTCGCAACGATCATGACGCCGGACGTGTCCTTGTCCAAACGATGAACGATTCCGGGTCTGCGCTCGCCGCCGATTCCCTCCAAGTCCGGACAGTGGTGCAGAAGCGCATTGACCAGCGTTCCGGTGAGCCGACCCGCGGCCGGATGAACCACGACCCCTGGGGCTTTATTAATCGCGAGGCAATCCGCATCTTCGTAGAGGATCTCAAGCGGCAGCGCTTCGGACACGAGTTTCGATATATGCGCTGGCCACGGCTGAATCTCGATACGATCATCAATGGGCCAAATACAAGTCCAACCGCATTCCGGCCGACCGCCCATCGATCAATAGTTCTTGAGGCGACATTTGAAATACCTCAGTCCAGAATCGCTCATGCGTGCAATTTAAGATCGTGGAAGATCGTCTCGGCCTGCTCCACATCCGACCGGATTTGCGCAATCAAAGCTTCCGCGGACGTAAAGTTTATTTCTGCGCGGATCCTCTTGACGAACGAAAGCCTCACCGCTTCACCGTAGATGTCGTCGCTGAAATTCAAGACAAAGCTCTCAATTGTTCGAGGCCCCGCGCCGAAAGTAGGATTAAACCCTACGCTGCTGACGCTAAGAAATCTCCGTTCCCCGAGGTGAAAAAGCGTGGCATAAATCCCGTCCAATGGCAGGACTTCCGTGCGCGTGGAAATATTGGCTGTGGGAAATCCGAGATCTCTACCCCGGCGATGACCACCGGTCACTCGCCCGGAAACGAAATGATAACGGCGCATCATCGGCTGAACCTCATCCACGCGCCCCTCATGGATCAGTTGTCGTATGTGCGAACTACTCACTCTGACGCCGTGGACCACAATCGGCTCGACGACCGCCACCCCGAAACCCAGGCCAGGACCCCAATTTACCAGATCGTCGACACCGCCTTTTCTTCCTTGACCGAATCGAAGATCCCGCCCAACCCAAATCTTTTTTGCTTTGAGGCGGTTGACAAGAAACTGTCGAACAAACTCTTCGGCACTGAGCTTGGCGAACGACAAATCAAAATGCTGGACCACCACGATGTCCACGCCCAAGCTTTGCAGCAACCGCATCTTGTCTTTGTGCGAGAGCAGCATCTTCGGCGCGCGCTCGGGAGCGAGAACTTTCAGCGGGTGGGGTTCGAAAGTGAGAACCACTGCGGGTACTCCGAAGCGCTGGGCCTCCGCCACAGTGTCGCCGATCAGAGCTTGGTGCCCAAGATGAATACCATCAAAGTTTCCCAGCGTTACGACCGATCCCCGCAGGGTGAGACCTGGATCACCGATGTGGCGAAAAATCTGCATAGACTGATAAACAGTATTTATAGATACGCAACAACTGGCGTGTCAAAATCATTGACTACACCAGTATCCGTGGGAAATGTTGAATTCAAGAAGTGCGGGCAACCGCCGGTTTACTCGAGGGCTTTTATCCTCTGCTTCGCCCTGGCTGCCTCGGGAGATTGCGGGTACTTTTCGATCAATTCTTGCAAAACCAAACGCGCGTTGAGCTTTTCTCCTAACTCGGCGAAGGCAGAGCCTTGCCGCAAGAGCGCTGCCGGAACTTTGTCAGCCTGTGGATAACGTCTCCGCACCTCATCGTATTCAATGATGGCTCGGTCGAATTCACGCGACGCGAAATGGCTTTCACCGATCCAGTATTGTGCGCTTGGAGCCAACTTAGTCTTGGGATTTTTTTTGAGAAATTCTTTGAATCGGACGATCGCGGCTTTGTAATCTTTATTCTCGAACAAGCGCCAAGCGCTCTCAAAATCCCTGCGGACGCCTTCGGATTCCGCCATCGCGAGATCGGCCAATCCGTCACTGGGAGGCTTTTGCTGCGCCTGAGCCAGAGAATCACGCACCTGCTTTAATTCTTCCTCCCGATTCTTTAGCGCTTCCCCCTGAGCTTTGGCATCCTCCTCGAGCTTTGCCAAACGAGCTTCCAGATTCTTGACCCGTTGATCGCCATCGCGGTTGGTTTGGCCGAGCTGCCGTCCCACTTGAACCCGTGTTTCATCGATTCGCTCCTTGATCGCGCTAAGCTCTCGCTGCATCTGCTGAATATTCGCCCGCGTGTCGGCTAATGTAGCGCGGAAGCCATCGACATCCGAATGTAAAGTATTCATGTCGCCGCGTAATCGGCGCTGTTCCCTCTCGAGTAGCTCAACCTGCTGCGGGTTGACGCAGGAGGACAGCCAGCCGGAGGTCACCAGCATTAAACACATCGAAAGCTTATACGCGGTGCTCGAAAACTTCACAGCTCTCATCCAACTATGAGGTCGAACGGCCCTGGACAATCACGAAGCGCGCGCGACGGTTCTGTTTCCAACAAGATTCGCTCTGCTCCCTGCAAACAGGAATCTCCTCGCCATAGCTGATCGTCGAAAGCCGGTCCGCTGGAATCCCGAGGGTGGAGAGGAACTCACGGGCGGCTTGAGCGCGCTTGGCGCCGAGGGCAAGATTGTATTCGTTGGTGCCGCGCTCATCGCAGTGGCCTTCAATCTCCACCCGCGTTGAAGAATTACTTTTGAGCCAATCGGCGTTGGCACGCAAGATTGTGCGCGCATCGGATGTCAAATCATACCGGTCAAATTCGAAGAATACGTCTTTCAAGGGGCTCGAAGCGGCGGTTGCCGCTGATTTTCCCTCTTGTAATTGTTTCAAGCTGGACTTATCCGCATCCGACTCCCCGGTCTTCCCCCGCTGACCTTCACCCGCACGCTGATCCCCTCCAGGCTGGCCCGGACCGGCCGCTCCTGACGCCGCGCTGTCGGTTTTCCCGGTCGCCGACGGAGCGCAGGCTCCCCCGACCAAGGTAATACCAGCCATGAATATGTAGCACGCCATTCTAAAGCTGGCCGTCATGGTTGCCTCCTTGCGTTTTGATTTAATTTTCCAGCAGCACTGACATGGAATTATGAAGAAACTAATTTAGCCGAGGGGACCAACTTGGTTTTGTATCATCCCCCCCAGACCCTGTCAATCTACGCTGGTTGTCTCCGCTCGCCTGCATCACGTACAGATGATATTTCCCGGCGCGATTCGACGAAAAAGCGATGAACCTGCCGTCCGGCGACCACGTCGGATCCTCGCTATCCGACGATTCTGAGGTAAGCTTGCGCGGTTCGCCCCCGTCCACGGACATGGTAAATACCACGAAGCGACTACCAACTCGACCCGTATAGACAATTCGGTCGCCTTTGGGAGACCATTCAGGCGATGTGTTATAGCTGCCACTGTACGTGAGCCTGCGCGTCTTGCCGCTTTGCAAATCTAGAATATATAACTGCGGCGAACCGCTGCGATCCGAAACGAAGGCAATTTGCTTACCGTCGGGCGACCACGATGGCGAGACTTCGATCCCGGGGTTCTCGGTCACTTGGCGGATCACATTGCCGCTACGATCAAGAAGATAAAGATTGGTATTTCCCGCCGACTCCAAGGTCGCCACGATCGTCTGACCGTCCGGCGAAAATTTACCGCCGAGATACCTGCCGCCGCCGCGCGGCGTGAACTTGATTTCTTTTCCACTGTCGAGATCGAACAGGTAGAGAGTCTGACTTCGGTCCTTGAATGACGAATAAAGAATCGAGCGGCCGTCTGGACTCCAATCCGGTGAGAGATTAATCGTGTGATTATCCGTGACCTGAAATTTCTCGCTGCCATCTAGATGCGAAAGATAGATTTCTTTGAAGCGACCGCCGCTGTTGGATACATAAGCGATCCGGGTATTGAAGATGCCGGGAATGCCGGTGAATTGATTGATGATCTCATCAACGAACTTGTGCGCGATGCGTCGGAAATCTCTGACTCGCCCGGTATAGCGCTTACCGATCCGTTCTTTGTTTTGATAGACATCGAAAAGGCGCAACTCGACGGTGACTTCGTCGCCTTGAATGGTAAAGCCACCCTTCACTAACCCTTCGGCGCCAATGGTCGCCCAATCTTTTAGATCGAAAGTGCCGAGCGTAATCCCGCTGCTCTGCGCATTCTCTATATAGGCTGACCGGTCCAAGACCCGGAACCAGCCGGAAAGCTCGAGATCGTGAACCATTGCGTCGGCGATCCCGGTGGACAATCGTGCTGAGTCGGCTGTATTCGTCCCCAAGTTTTTTAGGGGCGACACCGCGACGGGAAATCTTTTCCCTCCTGGCCCAACGATTTTGTCTTCAACTTGAGCGCCGGCCAAGAAGGGAAACGACAACACAAAGAACCAAGCAAAGATATTTGTTTTCACGGCTCACGCCCCTAAATCTTCTGGTGTAAACACAATTCTGTAGTCCAGAAAATCTTTACGGTGATTTTCCGGAGGCGGTGGTAACGGGCTCGATTTTCGCAGTGCGCGCAACACTGACTCGTCGTACGAAACATCGCCGGACGGTTGGACGATCTTAATTCCAACGATGTCTCCATTCTCTCGGATACCGAAATTAACTAACACTTTCAGATCCCTACGCTGACCTACCCAGGACCAATTCTCGCGGATGGTATTTCGCACCCGGTTCATATAGCCGATAAATTCGATCCCCTTCACGACCCCGGGGCCGCCGCGTCCGCCAACGCCGATTGCCGCAGCGCCTTCACCTTCCCCAGATCCAGAACTCAAAACTTCGCCTTTGGCGGTTTTTTGCGCGCTTTCGCCCCGAGCTTTCGCCCGTTCCACTGCAGATTGCAGTAGTCTCTCGCGCACGCTATCGGCGGACGCTGACTCAGCTTTAGTATCCTCTTTCGTTTCTTTAACCGGTTCTTTTTTTGGCGGCTCAGTCTTGGTTTTCTCCTTCAGGACCAGTTTTTCTTCTTGCGCAGCCTTTTTCTCGACCGGCTTTACCTTTTCCGGCGGTTCTTTCTTAACTTCTTTTTTCGTTTCGGGGATCACCGGCGTCTTTTCCGCCTCTGGCGCTTTAGACGATTGCTTCGGCACCCGCGTTAGCTCGGTACCGAGATTCGTCGCGCCAATTTTTTCTCCGCCGATAAGATCGACAACATAGACCGGGTGCACTGGACCGGCGGGGGCTGGCAACATCGGCGCGAGAAAAAAGCATGTGATAAGCACCACATGCAGCAGAAATGAAACAACCAGCCACCTCGGCAGGCGCTCTTCGGTGCCCGCGAGCGGAAA
>WNFV01009543.1_pt1 | contig 10718 bp, 9 predicted proteins | sample 5400101 | NCBI WGS metagenome assembly WNFV01 (sample SAMN13153361, study PRJNA577476) | soil metagenome | isolation source: 115 cm soil or saprolite under grassland replicate 1 | place: USA:California | collected 2016-06-15
GGCCGTCGTCGTCATCGTCTTGTTGAAGTGCACGTGCTTGCCGGCCTCGATCGCCAGCAGCCCCTGCTCGTAGTGAAGCCCGATTGGCGAGCACAAAGTGACCGCGTCCACGGCAGGGTCCTCGAGCAGATCCTCGTAGCGCTCGTACGCCCGCGCCACATCGAAGCGCCTGGCCGCGGCAGCCGCGCGGCCCGGAACCGGGTCGCACACGGCGGCCAGGAAGACGCGATCCTGCACGTCGTCGAGCGAGAGATGCGCGAGCGCCCCTCGAATCCCTATGCTGCCGGCGCCGACGACCCCGATCCCGAGCCGCGCCACTAGGCCCGGACCGCGCCGGAGACCCGAACCGGAACGGCCAGGCCGGCGGCGCCGAGCTCGGAACGGATGACGTCGTACCCGGAGCGTTCGAGCAGCTCGAGGCCCAGGCGTGCCCGCCGCACGCGCTCACGCGACAGGGCGACCGCGGTCGGCTCGATGTGTGTTCCCGACGGATACACGTCGGGCGCGTTTCTTAGTCCGAACTTGACGTAGACGGGGGCGGCGACTCGGATCAGCTCCGGGATCTCGTGCAGCCGGACGAAGCCGCCGAGCGTATCCGGAGCCTCGACGTAGAAGTCGATCGGCAGGTCGACCGTCGCCCGGATAGCCGCGATCTGCGCGAGCGACAAGTCGGGCGGGAGGTTCAGCGTCGAGGCGCCGAGCTCCGCGAGGACCTTCGCGGTCGCCGCATTCGCGATCGGCAGCATGACCGACACCTTTGCCTGCAGCTCAGCCGGCAAGACGCCGGCCGCGCGCAGCCTCGAAAAGGCGTAGAGGGCGCCAATGTCGGCGAACAGGACGCTCCGCACGCCGTGATCGGCTGCGCGAACGGCGTCCTCGAGCACCGCGACGAGCTGATCCTGCCCACGCGCCGTCGCGGCGAGTGCGGCGCCCGCGGGTGCCCGGCTCGTCGCCGAAGTGTCCCAGCCGGCGTTCGGCCGGCCGAAAAGGCTCAGTTCGACGTTCGCCGTCGCGGCGAGGGCGACGAACTGGTCGAGCTCGTCGTCTGTGAGCATGAAGACGCCGCTTCCCTGGGAGACGCGGTGCACCGGCACGTCGAGTCGGTCCGCCTCGTCGAGGACGGCCTCGAGGCAGCGCGGACCCTCCGTGCTCGGGATCTCGACCCGGTAGTGCGCGCCGTCGGGGAAGCGCTTCTCCGAGGTCGGCAGCCCGTGTAGGTCGGAGGGCGGCAGGCCCAGTTGCTCGAGCTCGTCGCCGATCTTCATTCGTTCACCGCGTTCACTCCGGAGTCAGCTGCACCTTGAGCGCGTCACCGTTACGCTCGGCGAGAGTCGTGAAGGCGGCGTCGTGCTGCTCGAGCGGGAAGGAATGAGTGACGAGCGGCTTCGTGTCGAGCAGCCCCGCCGTGAAGAGCTGTATCACCCACCGCCAAGCATCGCGCGAGGCGCCGAAGATCCCCTGCACGCGCAGGTGCCCGAGCACGACCGCGTCGGCGTCGATTCCACTCGACTGCCCGGAGATCCCCTCGAGGACGACGGTGCCGCCCCGCCGCGCCAGCTCGATCGCCGTCCGGGCCCCGCCGGCCGTTCCGGCGGCCTCGAACACGAGATCGAAACCGGGCCCGGGATACTGATCCTGGCGCACGTTCCACGTCTCGGTCGCCCCCATCGCCGCACCGACCGCCAGCCGAGGCGCGCGGGTCCCGACGAGTGCGAGGCGTGCCGGGCTGACCCGACTGAGGAGCGCGACTGCCAGCAGGCCGAGCGTGCCCGAGCCCACCACCGCCGCCGTCATGCCGGGCCGAAGGTCGATCTCGAGGAGTCCCTGCGCAACGCACGCAGCCGGCTCGAGCACCGCTGCGGCGGCGAGGTCGGTCCCCGGCGGCAGCTGGTGCACGAGGTGAGCGGGGATGCAGACGAACTCCGCGAACGCGCCGGCGTGCGTGAACCCGGTTTCCGCGTACTCCGCGGCGCACAGGTTCGTCCGTCCTTCGCGGCACCGAGCGCAGTCGCCGCAGGAGCGAAAGCCCTCCGCGACGACCGCGGCTCCTTCGTCGATGTTCTCGACACCCGGCCCGACCGCTTCGACCATCCCAGCCCACTCGTGGCCCGGGATGATCGGGTAGCGCACGTAGCGCGCCGGTCGCCGGCCCTCGAGCACCTCGACGTCTGAACCGCAGATGCCGGCGACGCCGACGCGCACCAGAACTTCGCGGGGACCGGGCTCGGGTCTCGGCACGCGTCTCAACGTGGCGACGCCGGGCCGCTCCACGACGACCGCGCGCATCTCGTGACTCACGGCGGTAGCGGCGAGGGCGTCTCGTCGAGTTCCGCCGGGGCCGGTGCCGTGGACGGTTCGCCCCGTCGCTCCCAGCCGTCGTCGAAGAGGAAGATCCCGGCGTGCGTGCGCGGATGCTCGGCGCAGGCGTCATGGTCGAGGCGGAGCCCGAGCCCGGGTTCGGTCGGCGCGGGGAAGCAGCCGTCGAGTGGATCGATCGCCGGTGCGGCGTCGACGAGCTCGCTCACCCAATTGTCGGCGAAGTCGTTGAAGTGCTCGAGGATGAGGTGGTTCGGCGTGGCGACTGCGAAATGGATGTTCGCTGCCGTTCCCACCGGGCCGCAGACGTTGTGCGGTGCGAGCGGTAGCTCGTATGCCTCCGCCCAGCCCGCAAGGCGGCGTAGGCCCGTGAAGCCGCCGAAGTGCGTGAGATCAGCTTGGACGATGTCGACGACGCCCTCCCCGATGATCGCGCGGAAGTCCGAGAGCAGGTGGAGACGCTCACCCGTCGCGATCGGTCGCCGTGTTGCGCTGCGAACGCGGGCCAGCCCGGTGGGACTGTCCAAGGGAACAGGTTCCTCCAGCCAGGCCGGGGCGAACGGCTCGAGCTCGGCTGCAATCTCGGCGGCTGCGGCCGCCGAGAAGCGACCGTGCATCTCGATCATGATCTCGACGTCGGGTCCTACGGCGTCACGCACCGCCGCCACGAGCTCGACGAACGTGAGCTCGCGCCACGGTGCTCCGACGACCGTCGTGACGACGTCGACGATCCTCATGCTCCACCGGCCTTGGATTGCTCGTTGGGCGTCTGTTGCAGCAGCGTGCGGAGGTCCTGTTCGGTTTGTTGGAGGTGGTCGCGCATCGCTTGGGCGGCGTTCTTGGGGTTGCGGGCTTTGACGGCGTCGAGGATCGCCTGGTGCTGCTGAATCACGTCCTCGATCCCACCACCTCGCGCCCGGTGACCCGCGAAGCTCCGCAGGCGGCTTTCGCGGAGCGGCTCCGCGAAGGCTTCGATCAGGAAGACGAGCATGCGGTTGCCAGACGCGGCGGCGAGGTTTTCATGGAAGCGGACGTCGGCGGTGTGGAAGGCCTCGAATTCGCGCTCGGCGGCGCGCATGGCGTTGATCGACATTTCCATGTCGGCGATCGCGCCGCTGGTTGCGCGCTGGGCGGCGAGGGCGGCGATGTGGACTTCGAGCGCTCTTCGCACCTCGAGCAGGTCGAGCAGGGCGCGGGGGTCGCGGCGAACGGCGATCTGGAAGAAGTCGCCGACGAGGCCGCCGTTGGGCGCGGCGACGCGGGCACGGCGGCCCTTGCTGATCTCGAGCAGCCCGCGCGCCGCGAGCGTGCGGGAGGCCTCGCGGACGCTGAGCCGGCTGACCGCGAGCGCCTCAGCCAGTTGTCCCTCGGAGGGGAGGGCCTCGCCGGGCTGCAGCCGGGTGAAGATCAGCTCCTCGAGCCGTTCGATCACGGAGTCGACGACGGAGCGGCGCCCGACCGGCTTCAGCTCCTCGTACGAGGGCGATGTATCAGTCATGCTGGCATCAGCATGTTTGATCTCCTTATAGGAGTCAAGCCCGAAATCTCAGGAGGTCAAGCCATCCTTGCACCTTGACAGATCCGAACATATCAGACAAGCTAGCGCCTGAGAACCGGCGAGCTTTCCGCCGGCGGTGTGGGAGTAGGCGAAGGAAAGGATGTGGCGAGCATGTCGGACCCCTTCGAAGACAGTCGCATCTCACGTCGCAAGTTCCTTCAGGGCGCTGCGGGTACGGCCGGCTCTCTAGCCGTCGGCTCGCTCTGGGGGCCCGAGCTTGCGAAGGCGATCCCGCGGCGTCGGCTTGCGCCGGTCAAGGTGGTCGTCATGAGCGAGGAGCTGACCACCGGAAAGAGCAACCCGGGAACTCCGGCAGTAGGTGACTTCGAGGACACTCACCCGAACATCAAGATCGAGCTCCTGGACGTCGACCCCGGCAAGTTCCAGGCGATGATGGCTGCCGGCCAGCCGCCGGACATCTGGCGCACCCAGGCTCCGCTCATTCCGCAGTGGGCCAAGCGCGGGCAGCTCCTCAACCTCGACAAGTACTTCAGGGCGAGCGACCTGATCCGCCCTGCCCAGCTCACGCCCGCCAACAACTACTACCGGTACAGGAAAGGCAAGACCGGGGTCGGTCCGCGCTACGGCATGGTCAAGGACTGGTCTCCGGACGAGACCGTCTGGATCAACACGGCCCTCTTCAGGAAGACGGGCATCCACATCCCCGGGCCGACCGACAAGTGGACGTACGAGGATCTCTGGGAAATCGCCCGGAAGCTCAAGAAGAAGAACAAGAGCCTCAAGTGGATCCTCGACGTCGCCAATGGCTACGCCTGGATCGACCGGCATGTCATGGTGCAGCTGGCGTCCATCGGGAAGAGTCTCTACCCGAAGGACTTCTCCCACATCAACCTCACCAAGAACCCGGCTGCGATGGAAGCGTTCCGCTACTCCTTCCGCTATTCGCAGCACAAGCTCGACCTCGGGCCCGAGAATCCGAACCCCAACGGTTGGTCGGGACCGGACTTCGTCAAAGGCGCGATCCCGATGACCCAGTACGGCTACTGGTTCCTCGGGATGATCACGGATTCGGGCGGCGATATCGTCAAGAACTCGCGGCTGCTTGCAGCGCCCAGGTGGAAGAACGGCAAGCACCTCGATCCGACCATCACCGCGACCGGTTGGGTGATCAGCTCGAGGACGAAGAATCCGGATGCGGCCTGGGAGGTCTTCGAGTGGTACATGGGCGGCAAGCCTGCTCGCGACCGCGCCGGTATCGGGTGGGGCGTCCCCGCCCAGCGGTCGCTGTTCGACCGCCTGCCGGAGAAGAACGCGGTGCAGCGGAACGCGAAGAAGACGCTGCTCCACGAGCTTCCGGCTTCGAAGGTCGTGCTCCAGTACAACCCGAACCTCGTCGGGCTCGCCGACAACACGGCGGTCGCCACGGCGTACCAGAAGTACCTCGCCGACGCCGCGAAAGGCAAGATCTCCTTCAAGGAGTTCATGAAGAAAGTCGAGGCGGACACGAACCGCGCGATCAGGGTGGGCAAGCAGGGATAGGACCGAGCTCGACTCGTGAAATAGTCACGCCGTGGCAACGGCCAGAACCCCACTCGTTGCGACCGCCGCCAAACCGATAAGGCGGGCGTCTCGCCGGAAACGCGAGACGCTCGCCTTCTACGGCTTCCTCTCTCCGTGGCTCATCGGATTCATCCTGCTGACGTCGATTCCGCTCGTGCTCGCGTTCGCGATGTCCCTGTCGAACCTGACCACCGTGAACCTGCACACCAACCTGCGCTACGTGGGCGCCGACAACTACGTCCGCGCGTACCACGACCACGAGATGTGGTACTCGCTGCAGAGGACCGGCATCTTGATGGCGACGGTCGTCCCGCTGTGGATCGTGGCCCAACTCGGGCTGGCGCTGATCCTGAACGCGGGCATCAAGCTGCTCGGGCTCTGGCGCACGCTCTTCTACGTCGCGGTCGTCGTCCCGGTGGTCGCGAAGGCCTTCATCTGGAAGGCGATCACCGCTCAGGACGGTGGATTGCTGAACCGCGTGCTCGGCGCGCTCGGTGGGAGCAGTAACGTCGATTGGCTGCTCGACCATCCGACCGCGACGCTGCTCATGCTTCTGGTCTGGGGAGGCGCGGGCCTCGGGATGCTGGTCTTCCTCGCCGGCCTGAAGGGCATTCCCGAGGAGCTCTACGAGGTGGCCCGCATCGACGGCGCGGGCGCCGTCAGGCGCTTCCTCACGATCACGCTGCCGCTGCTGACGCCCGTGATCATGTTCCAGCTCGTCTGGGGGCTCTTCCTCGCCGCGAACGTGTTCGTCGAGCCGATCCTCCTCTCCCCGGGGCTTATTCAGGGGGTCAGTTCGCCCGTGCCGGCCGAGAACCTCACCGTGAACCTCTACGCCCTCCAGCGGATCTTCAGTGACGGCGACTTCGGCTACGGCTCGGCGGTCGCCTGGATCTTCGTCTTCTTGCTGCTCATCGTGACCACCCTCGTGTTCCTGAGCGGACGCTTCTGGGTCTTCTACCCGAGGGAGCAGCGCGGCAGATGACCCAAGGCGCCGTAGCTGCGGACGCGGTTCCGGCGCGCCGGCGCAGGCGCAAGCGCTGGGCCCCGAAGAGGATCGCGGGACGAATCCTCCTCGACGCGGTCGTCGTCGTGCTCGCGGCGATCTTCATCGGCCCGCTCGTCTGGGGCTTCTTCAACTCGCTGCGCGGGCTGCACGAAGGCGTCACCGGGCCCGTCATCCCGCACCCCGCGCACTGGAGCAATTACCACTACGCGTGGTCGGGCATCTTCGCGTTCTCGCACTACCTGTGGAATACCGTCGTCCTCACCTTGATCGCGACCGTGCCCGCGGTGATCACGAGCGCGCTCGCCGGCTATGCGTTCGCGCGCATGCGCGCCTGGGGGCGCAACACGGTCTTGATCTTCGTGCTCGCGACGACGTTCGTCCCGTTCTCGATCGTCTTCATTCCGTTCTTCTGGGTCGTCGTCGAGCTCGGGATGTACTCGACGCGCTGGCCATGGCTGATCTGGGGCATCGCCGGCAACGCGTTCCTGATCTTCCTCTTCCGCCAGTTCTACTCGACCTTCCCCACCGAGCTCGACGACGCTGCCGCGATCGACGGCGCGGGCCACCTCCGAACCTTCCTGCAGATCTACCTGCCGAACTCGGCCGGTCCGCTTGCAGTCGCATTCGTCATACTCGGCACCGGCTGGTGGGGCGAGTACATCTATGCGGCGCTGCTCCTCCCTGAAGAGATGACTCCCCTCGGCGTTAAGGTCGCAACGGGGTACTACGACCCGACGCTGCAGAACCTGCTGATGCCCGCGGTCCTGGCGGGCTCCTTGCTCTTCACGCTGCCGGCGATCCTTGCCTTCTTCCTCTTGCAGAAGAGGCTCGCGCGCGGCATCGTGACCACCGGGTTGAAGGGATAGTCGTGGCTGGCATCGAGCTACAGACGGTTGTCAAGACGTTCCCGAACGGCGTGCGCGCCGTCGACGGCGTCGACCTGACGATCTCCGACGGCGAGTTCATGGTGCTCGTCGGTCCGTCCGGCTGCGGGAAGACGACGCTCCTGCGCTGCATCGCGGGGCTCGAGGAAGTCACCGACGGGGCCATCCTCATCGGCGACCGCGACGTGACGGACGTCAATCCGAAGAATCGCGACATCGCGATGGTCTTCCAGAACTATGCCCTCTACCCGCACATGACCGTGCGCAGGAACCTCGCCTACGGCCTGAAGGTGCGGCGGACGCCGCGCAAGGAGATCGCCGCGCGGATCGCGGAGACCGCTCGCCTGCTCGGGCTCGAGGAGCTGATGGACCGCCGCCCGCTCGCACTCTCGGGAGGACAGCGGCAGCGTGTCGCCATGGGTCGCGCGATCGCCCGACGGCCGCGCGTCTACCTGATGGACGAGCCGCTCTCGAACCTCGACGCCAAGCTCCGCGTTCGCGTCCGCGCCGACCTGGCGCGGCTGCACACGCAGCTTGGCGTGACCACGGTCTACGTCACGCACGACCAGGTGGAGGCGATGACGCTCGGACAGCGCGCGGCCGTCATGAACGACGGCAAGATCCAGCAGGTCGACACGCCGCAAGGCCTCTACTGGTCGCCCGTGAACCTCTTCGTCGCCGCGTTCATCGGCTCGCCGTCGATGAACCTGGTCGAGGCGACAATCGCCGACGGCTGCCTTCGCTTCGCAGGCTTCTCCCTCCCGCTCGCCGAGCTGGGCCCGGAGGGCGCGAAGCTTCCCCCACGTGTCATCCTCGGCATCCGTCCGGAGCACTTCGCCGAGGTCGACGACGGCCAGTCGCCGCCCTGGTCAATCGAGGGCGAGGTGACCGTCGAGGAGAACCTCGGCGCGGAGGTGCTCGTCTTCTTCCCCGTCGACGCCGCGCCGGTAGAGACGGACGAGATCGTCAGCATTCGCGCGGGCGAGGAAGAGGAGGCGCTGCTCGCTCAGGAGGCTCGCGCACTCTTCACGGCCAGGCTCCCCTCGGGGACGCGCCAGCTCATAGGGACGAAGATCCGGCTCGCGCTCGACCCCGAGCGCTGTCACTTCTTCGATCCCCTGACCCGCGAGTCGCTGCTCACGCGCAAGGCGGCGGCCGAGCCGATTCCCGCACTGGCATAGGAGCTGGCCGCTACAAGGCATGACGCCGCCGCGTTCTCGTTCGGTCCGCCTCGGCGTCGCCTACTACCCGGAACAGTGGCCCGAGGAGCGCTGGCAGGTCGACGCGCGGATGATGGCGGAGGCGGGGATCAGGGTCGTCCGCATGGCCGAGTTCTCGTGGTCGACGCTCGAGCCGCGACGTGGCGCACTCGAGTTTGGTTGGCTCGACCGGGCGGTGTCGCTCATGGCCGAGAACGGCATCGACGTCGTCCTCGGGACGCCGACCGCCGCGCCTCCGGGCTGGCTCATCGCCGAGCATCCGGACATCCTGCCGGTCGATCGCGAAGGTCTCTTCCCGTTCGGACACCGTCGCCACTATTGCCCGAACAACCCGACCTACCACCAAGAGACGCGTCGCATCGTCGCCGCCCTCGCCGAGCGCTACGGGGCGGACGAGCGCGTCGGCGCCTGGCAGATCGACAACGAGTTCGGCGAGCGGTGCTATTGCCCACGCTGCGAAGCGGCGTTTCGGGAGTGGCTCGAGGAGCGGTATGGGTCGCTCGAGCAGCTCAACGCGAGCTGGGGCACGGCCTTCTGGAGCCAGAACTACGCCTCCTGGGATCACATCCCGCTCCCTGCCGCAGGCGACGTACCGCTCCCGGAGGGGTTCATGCGCGCCTCGCCCTCACCCGGTCATGCGCTGGATTACCGTCGCTTCGCCTCGGACAGCTTCGTCCAGTATCAGCGGCTGCAGATCGACGAGATCCGGCACCACTCGAACCTCCCGATCACGCACAACATGAGGAGCTTCAGGTTCAAGGAGCTCGACTACCAGAAGCTGGCGCAGGATCTCGACTTCCTCGCGTGGGACAACTATCCACTCCTGAACGCGAGCGAGGGCTGGCTCGAGCCCGCACTCAACTGCGATGCGATTCGCGGCATGAAGGACGTCCGGTTCTGGGTGATGGAGCAGCAGGTCGGGCCGCTCGGCTGGGAGACGATCCGGACGCCGCGGCGCGGGCAGATGCGCCTGCACTCGTACCAGATGCTCGCGCACGGGGCCGAGGTGGTCTGCTACTTCCGCTGGCGGTCCGCCCGCTTCGGGACCGAGCAGCACTGGTACGGCGTGCTCGACCACGACGGCCGGCCCAACCGCCGCTTGCAGGAGCTGAGTGAGCTCGCGCAGGAGCTCGAGCGGATCGATGGTCTGCTCGCCCGGACCGTGCCCGCCGCGCAGGCGGCGGTCGTCTACGACTACGACGCGCGCTTCGCGCTCGAGATTCAGCCGACGAACCCGGTGCTCGCGCACGTCGACGCGCTTCGCGCTCACTATGGCGCGCTGAGGCGACAGGGAGTGGGCGTCGATCTGCTCGCGCCGACCGCGGACCTCTCCTCGTACCGGCTCGTCGCCGCACCCAGCCTCTACGTCGTCGACAAGACCGTCGCGGCCGCGCTGCGCTCCTACGTCGAGCGCGGCGGGCTGCTCGTTCTCGGCCCAAGGAGCGGGTTCAAGGATCGCGCGAATGCGGTGCCGGAGCGGCCTCTGCCGGCCTGGCTCGACGAGCTTGCTGGGCTCGAGGTGTCGGACATCGCCAGCTTCCTCGACGGGCGCGCCGGGCAGCTCGAGCCGGTCGACGGCGTCGGCGGTGCCGACGCAGCGTTTTGCGGCTGGTTCGAGGAGCTCTCGCTCAAGGGCGCCCAGCCGCTCTACCACTATCGAGACCATGACTTCGCCGGCTCGGCTGCGGTCGCGGTCAACGCAGTCGGTGCCGGCCGCGTCGTCTACATCGGCGGCGTTACGACCGAGCAGACGCTTTCTGACCTCTACGCGTGGCTTGTACGCGAGGTCGAGCTCGACGTCCTCAGCGCCCCCGCGGATGTGGAGGTGGTGAGGCTGCGCAAGCCCGAGTCCGGAACGGAACTGCTGTTCCTGCTCAACTACGCCCGCGAGGAACGCGCCATCTCAATTCCGGACGTGTTCGCAAGCCACCTCGACGGCGCGCTCGAGGCAGGATCGCTCGTCCTCGAGCCGTACGGCGTCGCCCTGCTCGAGTCACCCGCCGGATCGCGTCTTCGTCTCCATCGCGTGTAGCCGCTCCTCCCAAGCCCGGGCGCGCTCGGCCCGATCCGTGCGGAGGGCCTCGCGCGCACCCGGAAGCTCGACGCGCGCACGCACGATGTTTGCAACGAGGTGCAGATCCTCGGCGGCCTCGGCGGCGTCCGTCGGCGGCGGCGCCTCCCCTCGGCAGACGCGGAGGAAGTCCGCCGCC
>WNFV01009548.1_pt1 | contig 10716 bp, 6 predicted proteins | sample 5400101 | NCBI WGS metagenome assembly WNFV01 (sample SAMN13153361, study PRJNA577476) | soil metagenome | isolation source: 115 cm soil or saprolite under grassland replicate 1 | place: USA:California | collected 2016-06-15
CAGCTCGTTCAGATCTCGACGGACTTCGTCTTCGACGGAGAGAAACGGGAGCCCTACTGCGAAGAGGATGCGACCAACCCGCTTTCGGCGTACGGCCGCGGCAAACGGCAAGGGGAAGAGGCGGCCTTGCGCGTACCGTCGGGGCTCGTTGTACGCAGCTCCTGGCTTTTCGGGCCAGCAGGCTGGAACTTCATCGAAGCGATCTTGAAGCAGGTCGAAGCCGGCCGGCGCAAGCTGACAGTCGTCAATGACCAGACCGGCCGCCCGACGGCGACATCCGACCTTTCCGAGGCGATCCTGGCCCTGATCGAGGCCGGCGCGGTCGGGATCTATCACTTCGCCAATCGCGGCGAAGTCACCTGGTTCGATTTCGCGCGAGAGATCCTCTTGCTGTCCGAGCGCGGCGACGTCGAGGTCGAGCCGACCGATTCGGAGACGCTCGGCCGTCCTGCACGGCGGCCTCCCTATTCCGTTCTGGACATCTCCCGGTATGAGAGGGTCACGGGCCGGCCCGTCCGCCATTACCGCGAAGCGCTCGTCGAGTATCTGGCCCGCCGGGCGCTCCCCGAGACTTAGTTGCCTGTAACGATTGATTTGATATCGCGGAAGGGTCGCCCCGGAGCCGTCGGCATTTCCCTGCGTCGGCACGCGCCGGCCGGCCGCAGCGGTCAGAACCGGCCGGCGCTGAGGGTTCCTCGCAGTCTCATCGTGGTGCCGGCTGTGGCGTTCCGTGCTCGTCACCCATCACCTCCTCCGGGAAACGCCGCCGGCTCCGGGGCTCTCAGTTCGGCTGACACCGGAGTGAAGGGCCGGCGGGTGGCGCCGGACGGAGACCTCGCGCGCGGGCGGAGGAACCCTCCCTTGGTCCGATTCGGTCCGGCAGCCGCAGTCCGCGCGCGAGGTGGACGGCGACAGGCCCTGCCGGCCCGGATTTTCGCGCTTGCAATTCAGCCGTTAGAGGGGATTAGAGGCGCTATCTCGCGAAGCCGATGCCCTTGATTTCCGCGTCCGAATGGAAGCGCAAGGCCGTCCATGCGGGGATGGGCCTGCTCGCGCTGACGTTGCGCTGGCTCGACTGGAAGGCCGCGGCCGCCATCGCGCTCGCCGCGCTGCTCTTCAATCTTCTCGTCATGCCGCGAATCGGCCGTGGAATCTACCGGGACCCGTCCAGGAAGCGCGACACGGGCATCGTCGCCTACGCCGCAATGGTGCTCCTCCTGATCCTTCTCTTCCGCGACCGCTACCTGCCGATTGCAGCGGCGGTCTGGGCGATGATGGCCTTCGGAGATCCCGCGGCGACGATCGCCGGCCGGCTTCTCCGGGGACCGCTTCTCTCCTGGAACCGGGAGAAGACCTGGGCCGGGCTGCTGGCGAATTGGGCTGTCGGCGGCGCCGGCGCGGTTCTCGTGTTTCGCTTCGTCGCCGCCCGAAGGCTTGAACCGGTGGCGGTGGCGATCCTCGTCTGCGGCGCGGCCCTCTACGCCTTCCTTGAGTCGGTGCGTTCCGGGCTGGACGACAATCTGGTCGCGGCGCTGCCGACCGCGCTGGCGGTATTTCAGCTGGGACACCTGGCGGCCGGAGAGGGCTCGCCCTGGCCGGGACTCGGAGCGGCGACGATCCTCGCGGCCGCGGGTGTGAACGCGCTCGTGTCTGTGGCGACCTGGCGGCTGGCTCTGGTTTCCGCTTCCGGGGCGTGGGCGGGAGCGTTGGCGGGCCTCATCGTCATCGTGGCCGGCGGCTGGGGCGCCTACGCAGCGCTCTGGGCCTTCTTCCTCGGCGGGACGGCGGCCACTCGATGGGGATACCGCCGGAAGGCGCAACACGGCGTCGCGCAGGCCGACTGCGGTCGGCGAGGCGCCGCGCACGTCGTTGCCAACGTCGGAGTTCCGGCCGCGCTGCTCGTCCTCGGCGCCCCGCCGGTCGCCTTCGTGGCCGCGCTGGCCGCCGCCCTCGCGGATACGCTCGGCACGGAGATCGGCAGCCTGTACGGCCACAGCCCCTTCTCTCCGCTCACGCTTCGACGCCTTCCGGTGGGGAGTGCGGGGGCGATCTCGGCGCCCGGAGTTCTTGCGGGAGTTGCCGGCGCCACCCTGATGGGCATGGTCGGCGTCCTCGCGGGCATCCTTCCCGCTCCGGCCATCGCCGTCGTGGCCGCGGCGGGGATTGCGGGCTCGCTCGCGGAGAGCCTCGTACTGGATCTCGGACGCGAAAGAGGTTTGCGGCTCGACCACGAATTCGCCAATGCCTTCAATACTCTGGTCGGCGGGCTCGTCGCGGTCGAGATTCTCGTCTCGATGGAACTCCACAGGCTGTTCCTCCCCGTCGCCGGCGCATGAGGAGATACATCCGCCTCGCCCGTCCCTTCACGCTGCTGCCGCCGCTGCTCGGCATCATTTCTGGCGCGGTCTGCGCCTTTGGTTCGGCTCACAATCCCGATCCGTCTCGCCGGGTGACCTGGGCCGTCGTGCTGACCGTCGCGATCGGATCTCTCTGCGCCTCTCTCATGAACGCGGCCTCGAACATCGTGAATCAGATCGCGGATCTCGAGATCGACCGGAGGAACAAGCCCGAGCGTCCGCTCGTCACGGGCGAGATCTCCATCCGGCGAGCCTGGACCGCCGCCGTCGTTCTCTACGTTCTCGTGATCGTGCCGACCTGGCTCGTGGTGCCGTATCCGTACAGTTCCTTCCAGGAGCGCTTCCACGCGCCGCTGTCTTTCCACGCCGCCTTCTTCATCTACTGCCTCGGCGCCCTGGCGACCTTCGTCTATTCCTTTCCCGCCTTCGGCAGGACGAAGCGGCACTGGCTGGCGGCGAACATGACGATCGCGGTGACGCGCGGGGGTCTGCTCAAGGTCGCCGGCTGGGCATTCATCGCGTCCGTCGGCGTCTGGGAAGCCTGGGCGATCGGAGGGATCTTCGCGTTCTTCCTGCTCGGCACGACCTCGACGAAGGATTTCTCCGACATGGAAGGAGACCGCGCGCACGGTTGCATGACGCTGCCGATCCGTTTCGGTGTGGCCCGGGCCGCGCGCATCATCGCGCCGTTCTTCGTCGTTCCCTGGCTCTTGATCCCGCTCTTCGCCTGGCTGCCGGACCCCGGGCGTTCCACCGCGACGCTTCTGACGGGCAGCAGGAGCTTCCTGACGCTCCTCGGATTCGCCCTGGCCGCGTGGGGAGCATACGCGGCGCGGCTTCTCCTCGCGAATCCCGATGACCTCGCGCGCACGGAGAACCATCCCGCCTGGACTCACATGTACCTGCTCATGATGAGCGCCCAGGTCGGCTTCGCTCTCGCCTACGTCGTCTGAGGACGGAGTCCCTCCCCTCAGACGCCGCAGCGGTCGATGACGCGGTCCGTGATCTCCGCGCTCGACGGGGGGTTCTCTCCGAGACCCAGCGAGTGAAGCTCCTCGTGGATGAGAACCGCGGCCGCGCGTCCGGGACTCTGCCGCACGCGCGCGCGGAACCTCGTACCGCACAGGTAGACGGCATGGCTGCCGCGAGCGGTGAAGGCAAGGAGAAGAAGGTCTTTGCGGCACGGGCCTTCCTCGCCCATGTCGTAGAACCGGATCAAGGCCAAGTAGCTGGAGGCCGTTTCGCCGAGCGTTTCGAGATTGTTCGACATGGTTCGCCCTGCGGGATCTTGAAAATCGGCGAAGACCTCCTGGCAGCGGGTGGTCGAGAGTTTCCGACTCGCGAATTGCAAAGCGGTCTGCATGGCCGGGTCCGCTTGGATGTTCTGGACGTGAGACCGCCACTTCTCGTCGCCGGCACCGGCCTCCGCGGCCGCAAGGAGACAGGTCCGGGCAAAGGCCATGAGCGCTGCTAGACTGGGTCCGCGAAATCTTCCTGATCTTTGCAAAGCGGCCTCCTCGGAGCGAGGCCGTCCGTTGACTCGGAGGCGGCGCGTGCTCCGCCTTGCAGCGTCGTGCGCCAGGCCGCTTCGAGTCGTGCGGGATCTGTGCGAAAGATCTGAGTTTTTTCTGAGGGCGAATGCGAGTCCGATTCGGCGACTGCGTGATGGATTCAGATACTCGGGAGTTGCTCCGCTCTGGGCGGCCGGTCCATGTCTCCCCGCGGGCTTTCGATCTCTTGAGACTCCTCGTGGAGAAGCGGCCGAAAGCCCTGTCAAAGGATGACCTGCACGAGCGTCTCTGGCCCCGCACGTTCGTGTCGGATAGCACGCTCACGGGTCTGATCCGCGAAGTGCGCGCCGCGGTCGGTGACAAAGCGCGCCGGCCGCGGTACCTCCGGACCCTGCCGGCTTTCGGCTATGCCTTCTGCGGCGACGCCACGGAGGTCGCTCCGGACCCGAGGCGGCGCTCAGACAAGTCCTATCGGCTCCTGTGGAAGGGCCGTGACGTCACGCTCGTCGAAGGCGAGACCGTCTTAGGCCGCGGTCCGGATTGCGCCGTCTGGATCGACGACGAGAGCGTCTCCCGGCGGCACGCGCGCATCCGCATCGACGGGGTCACTGCCCAGCTGGAGGACCTCGGCAGCAGGAACGGGACGTTCGTGAACGGGCGCCACGTCGAGTCCGCCGAGCTCGCCGACGGAGACGAGATCCGGCTCGGGTCGGTGAACCTGACGCTCCGCGTCTTGCTCGGCGCGGGGACGACGCGGGAGGCCGGTTCCCGGTGAACGCCGTGGAGACGGTTGTCCTGGAGAAGGGCGCGCGGCTTGGGCCCTACGAGGTGACGGGATTTCTCGGCGCCGGCGGCATGGGCCAGGTCTACAGGGCCCGGGACACGCGGCTCGGGCGCGCCGTGGCCATCAAGGTCCTGCCCCGGGAGCTGTCCTCGGAGCGCTCACGCCTCGCCCGCTTCGAGCAGGAGGCGCGCTCGGCGTCCGCCTTGAATCACCCCAACATCGTGACGATCTACGACTTCGGGGAATCGGAAGCCGGCCCCTACCTCGCCATGGAGCTCATCGAGGGAGAAAGCCTGCGGGAGGTGATGGTCCGCGGGCCCCTGACGGTCCGGAAGCTGATCGACCTCGCCTCTCAAATCGCAGAGGGCCTGGCCAAGGCACACGCGGCGGGCATCGTCCACAGGGACTTGAAGCCCGAGAACCTCATGGTCTCCCGAGACGGTTTCGTCAAGATCCTCGACTTCGGCCTCGCCAAGCTCGCAATGCCGGACTTCGAGAAACAGTCGGACGCCGAGACCGCGACGCACCCGGGTCTCCGCACCCGGTCGGGAACCGTCCTCGGCACCGTGGGATACATGTCTCCAGAACAGGCGAGCGGCAAGCCGGTGGACTTTCGGTCGGACCAGTTCTCCTTCGGCTTGATCCTCTACGAGATGGCGACCGGGCAGCGGGCGTTTCGGAGCAACACGGAAGCGGAGACGCTGGCGGCCATCATCCGGGACGAGCCCGAGCCAATCGGCGCGGGAAGGCCCGATCTGCCGGTGGTGCTGCGCTGGGTCATCGAGCGCAGCCTGGCCAAGGACCCGGACGAGCGCTACGCTTCCACGCAGGACCTGGCCCGCGATCTGAGGATCCTTCGGGAGCGCTCCTCGGAAGTGACTCGATCCGCCGACGTGCCGGGGCGGCCGCCGCGGCGGCGTTGGCTCCTGGCGCTCTCGGCGGCCGTGGCGGGCGCGCTCGTCCTCGCCGGGCCGCTGTTCCTCCTCGGAAAGCGCGCGGCCAAGAGCCCGCCGCTCTCGTTTCAGCGGCTGACCTACCGACACGGAGCGGTCTGGTCGGCGCGGTTCACGCCTGACGGGCAAACGGTTGTGTACGGAGCCGCCTGGGACGGATCGCCCGTGCAGCTCTTCGAGACAAGGATCGGCGCTAGGGAGTCCCGTCCCCTGGGGCTTCCGGGCGGCGACCTCTTCGCCGTCTCTTCCTCGGGGGAGATGGCTCTTTCGCTCGCTCCGCGCTTCTTCCTGACTTACCGCCAGGACGGGACGCTCGCCCGCGCATCGTTGTCGGGAGGCGCCGCCCGAGAATTGCTCGCCGAGGTTCACGCCGCGGATTGGGCTCCCGGGGGCACGGAGCTCGCGATCGCCCGATTCGTGGACGGAAAGGGACGCCTCGAATTCCCTCCCGGAAGAATCGTGTGCCAGACCGAGGGCTCCATCCACAGTGTTCGGATCTCGCCGCGAGGCGACCGGATCGCCTTCATGGAAGCCGGGGGCGGAGGCCAGATGGTCAAGGTCGTCGGCATTCCGGGCGAGCCGAAGGCGTTGAGCGGTCCCTGGCGAATCACATCGCGAGGCCTAGCGTGGTCCGCGTCCGGCGAGGAGATCTGGTTCAGCGCGACAGGCAGCGAGTCGAGTCTCTCTCTCTACGCCGTGGATCTGGCTGGAAAGGAACGTCTGGTGATGAGGCTGCCGGGAGGACTGAGGCTCCACGACATCGACAGGGCCGGAAGAGTTCTGGCGTCTCACGGAGACTCCCGCCTGAACCTGATCACGTCCCGCGCGGGAGAGGCCGAGAAGGAGCTCGCCGACCTCGACGGGTCGTTCCTGGAAGACCTGTCCCCCGACGGTCAGACCTTGATTCTCACCACGGCCGGCGGCGGAGCCAAACCGGGCATTCCGATCTATCTTCGGAAGACGGACGGATCGCCTGCCGTTCTTCTGGGAGAAGGCTACGATTCGGGCGTCTCGCTTTCGCCCGACGGGCGGTGGGCGCTCGCAAAGCACGCCGGCACCCCTGGAGGGCTCGTCCTTCTGCCGACCAAGGCCGGCTACGCGAAGGAGCTGCAAAGCGGTGCGATTCGCTTCTTCGGTCAGGGGGGATGGCTGGCGGACGGCAAGCAGATCCTCCTCGCCGGTCAAGAGCCGGGGCACAAGGGCCGACTCTACGTTTTGGATCTCTCCAACGAGAAGATTCGCGCGTTGAGCGAGGAGGGGGTCTTCCGCGGCAGGGCTTCTCCCGACGGAAGATCAGTCGTTGCACAGGCCGGCCGATTCGGCGAAGGACGAATCTTGATCTACTCCTTGGACGGGGGCCCTCCTCGAGTGGTTCCCGGCAGCCGGGATAAGTACCTGAATCAGTTGGCCGGTTGGAGCGCAGATTCCCGCCTTCTGTACTTCTACCGGGTCGGGGACGTGCCCGTTCAGGTCTATCGGATCGATGTCGAGACCGGAGAGCAGCAGGCCTGGAAACAAATCGCGCCCGCCGATCCGGCGGGTGTTTCCAGAATCCATCCAGTCAAGGTGACGCCCGACGGAAAGTCGTATGCCTACAGCTACATCCGCGGGCTTTCCGATCTCTACGTGTTCGACGGCCTGAAGTGATGGCGGAGCCGGGCTAGAAGTCGTACCGGACGGAGACCTGGCCGGTGAACGGCGTGCCCGGGTTGTTCGGGTTGCCGAAGTTCGCGTTGGGAGCGCTCGTGTTGGGTACGGTCGGGGCACCCACAGTTGGACCGGGAACGCGGCCGAAGGTCGTCTGCGAGACGAACTTGTTGCCCGTGTTCGTGCAGTTGAAGCAATCCACTGCGAAATTCAAGTCGCCCGGACCGACACGAAGGCCCTTCTGCAGGCGGATGTCCAGCGCGTAGAAGCTCGGCTGCCGGTAGCTGTTGCGCTTCAGGTGCGTTCCGTTGGAGCAATCGTAGTTCGTCGCGCTGCCTCCGATGGACGTGCAACCGAGCGTGGGGCGGTCGGTGCCGCCGACCCCGTCGTTGTTGAAATCGAAGCTCGCCAGCCCCGTGTAGGCGGATCCCATGTTGAACCGGACCCCGCCCGCCACGCCGACACCCCACCAGGGTGATTGCCAGACGGCGTTGGCCGACGCCCTCCAGCGCTGGTCGCGGTTGGACCAGCTGTAGTTCCCGTCCAGGTTGTTGAAGTCCTCGGCCTGGATCCCGCCGAAGTTGCGCTCGTTGGAGTCACTGTCCTTGTCCTGCGAGTAGGTGATCGCGACGTACGCGCCGAAGTTGCTCGTGAACCGCCTGGAGGCCTGGAAGACGAGGGCCTTGTACTCGCCGCGGGCGTCGGACACGTACTCGGTGATCGACGCGTAGAAGGGGTTCGGGCGAGTCGAGCTGTAGCGCGGCTGGCCGTTGGCCGCCGTCGTGCCGTCGTAGGCGCGGTTGATGTCGGTCAACCGCTCCAGGTTGTGGGTCTTGCCCCATATGACTTCGACCTGCGCCGACACGCCCGGGAACACCTCCCGCTCCCCGGAGAAGGTCAGGCGGTCCGTGTGCGGGTTGGTGAACTGGGGATCGATTGCGAAGACCGGCAGGCCCGGCGTGCCGGGTTGGAGGCTCGAAAGACCCACGCGCGCCACGCCGACCGGTGCGAACTCCGCTCCCCATGGGGGAGCCAGCGGGTCGTAACACGAGGTCGTCCCGGCGCGGCAATTGGGGTCGGTGGGGTCTTGGCCGGCTGTGTTCGTCCGGGTCGCGTAGAGCACGCCGCGCAGCCCGTTGCGCACGAAGAGCTGGGCGAAGAGGAGTCCCGGGGTGCGGCTCCAGTACCGGCCGGCGGTTAAGCGAATAGCCGTCTTCGAGTCGGGCGCGAAGGAGATTCCGACGCGCGGCGACCACTGGTTCTTCACGTCGGGGATTCGGGCGTCCAGCGGGAACTGGCCGCTCGGCAGGGCGGCGGCGGGATTCAAAACGGGGGCGTTCGGGTTGTTGAGGTATTCATACCGCACGCCGAGCGTGACGGTCAGCTTCGCGTTGACGAACCACTGGTCCTGAAGGAAACCGGCGTACTCCCTCTGGCCGAAGGAGCCGAGGCCCGCTTCGTCGGCGGTCAGGCCGCCGAGGCCGCCGAACTGGGCGTACTGGAAGTACCTTCCCGCAAGCAGATCGGCAGTGTTGTTGAAGAAGAAGACCCCGCGCCAGAAGTTCTTGAAGATTTGAGAGACCGACGTGTCGTTGTAGTCGAAGCCTATCTTGGCGGCGTGGTTCTTCAGGAGCCGGGTCAGAGTGTCGCCGACCTCGTAGCGCCGCGCGGTCGACACGGCGGGTAGGAAGCCCACCTCCCCGTACCGGGCGGCGCCAAGCGCGATCTCCGGCAGGTTCAGGTCTTTGTCGCTTCGCGGCGTGTCCTCGTCGGTATAGTTGAAGTTCAAGTCGTTGATGAGGCTCGAGCCGAATTGGCTCGAGAGAGTGGAAACGAGCTGCAGCGATTTCATTCCTTCGATGCCGTTGTGCTGCAGGGTGTCGTTGGGCGAGCTGTTCGTGCCGTTGACGCCGTCGTACTTGGCGTAGTTGACGCGGCCCATCAGGTGCTGCTTGTCCCGCATCTGCCAGTCCAGGCGGCCGAAGGCGACCCAGCCGTCGCGCGTCTGGACGTACTCGGAAGGGCCGGCGAGCACGGGATACTTCGCGAAGATGGCCGGATCGAGCACGCTCGCGTTGATCGGGATCGTCGTGTGCTGACCTTGCTCGTCGAAGGAGCCGAAGAGAAAGAGCCGGTCCTTCCAGAGGGGGCCGCCGAGCGCGCCGCCGTACTGCTTCCTGTCCTGGTCCGCGGGCGGCCTGCCGTTTGGGAATTCGGCCGTCGGGGCGAAGTCGGCGACGAGCGCCCGGGGCTGCCAGTAGAAGAAAGCGCTCCCATGAAGGGTGTTGGTGCCGCTTTTCGTCACGACGTTGACGAAGCCGCCGCCCGAGCGACCGAACTCGACCGAGGCGCCGTTGGTGATGACCGTGAACTCCTGGATCGACTCCTGCGAGAGGGAGAGCGGCGCGCGCCCCTCTGCGTGCGCGACGGAGCCGCCGAAGAACGGGTTGTTGAAGTCCATGCCGTCCACGGTGATGCTCGTGTTGATGCCGCGCTCGCCCCCGATCGAGAGGGTTCCCCGCTCGGACTCGATGCGCGTCTGCGGCGTCAGGAGAACGAGGTTCTTGAAGTCGCGCCCCGAGACGGGGAGGTTCTTGAGCTGCTCTGTCTGGAGAGTGGTGGAGACGGCGGTATTCGTCACCTCGACAACGGGGAGATCGCCTCCAACCATGACCGACTCGGAGACGTTTGACATCTCGAGGACAAAGTCGACCGACGGCGAGGAGCCCAGGATGAGCCTGATGCCCCGGCGGGTACTGGAGCCCAATCCGGCCAGAGACGCGATGAGCGTGTAGGTGCCGGTCGGCAGGTCGATGAGCTGGTAGAAGCCGTCGTCCCCGCTGGTCGCCGCGACCGCGTGGCCGGTCGCCTCGTTGCTGCCCGTGACGGAGGCGCCGCGCAGAGGCCTGCCGCCGGAATCTCGGATGTAACCGGTGATACGGCCGGTCGTGACGTCGGTCTGCGCCGGCGCCGCACGGGGAAGGGCAAGCACCAGAATAACGGCCGGGGCGAGAAGGAGGATTCTCCTCTTCGCGTTCCCGCATCGTGTTACTGATGCCGGCTTGTTGTTCATTCCAATCGCGTGAAACGTGCCATGCCCCGAAGCGGGCTCTGGCTGCGAAATTGTAGCGCTGATTGGCAGACCCAAGGCCAATCGTCCCGGAGCACGACTCTGGCGGGGCACTCTCGAATGCGCGGAACCGGAGCCCGCACGCCGCACACCGCGCACGGTGCACCGCGGGTGGTAGAATGGATTGTGCACCCACAAGCGGCCGCCGAGACAGTCTCAACGGCTCTTCCAGAGCCGGAGGGCTATCGGGTCCGGTGGAGCGGCCTCTCGCTGACATTTGACGAGCGGACCCTGAACGCTCTGGTCTCTCAGCTCGTCGAGCGAATTCCGGATTTGAAGGACCTGAAGATGCAGGTCTCTCCGGGAGAGCTTGCCGCCACGCTCGTCGTGCACC
>WNFV01015680.1_pt1 | contig 10716 bp, 9 predicted proteins | sample 5400101 | NCBI WGS metagenome assembly WNFV01 (sample SAMN13153361, study PRJNA577476) | soil metagenome | isolation source: 115 cm soil or saprolite under grassland replicate 1 | place: USA:California | collected 2016-06-15
TATAGGAGGAGACTTCGCCCTCCAACTGTTTGCGCCCCGTCCTCGTCAGTTTGTAGTACTTGGCCCGCCGGTTGTTCTCCGTCACTCCCCATTCGGCCTTGATCCACCCCTTCAGCTCCATCCTGTAGAGCGCTGGGTAGAGTGATCCCTCGCCGATCTGAATCACCTCGTCGGTGAGCTGGCGGATGCGCAGGGCGATGGCGAAGCCGTGCATCGGGTCATTACTGAGCGTCTTAAGGACTAGCATATCGAGCGTCCCCTGGAGTATGTCGACCTTGGTCATATTACGATGTCCTTTTGATGAAAGTCTGACGGATAAACGTCGGAGCGGAGTTTGGCTGGGTTCACTTCGAATGTCAAGGGGAGAGAAAGTTGGCTTGACTATTTTAGGCGCTAAAAATGGCCATTTGAGGCAATATTAGTAAGCAGAATCGTGATATTAACTAGCGCAAAGCCTTCCTTAGAATATCTAGGCTAGCGCGCCGGCGGGCTCAATGAACAGCAATAATCAACCTCACTCGACGCCTCGGCGCCGCCTTCAGTTTCTTCCATCCGTCCACCTGCTCAATTCATAGGTTGGATAAGATCACAATCGATGGTTACTTGGGTCGTAACCCTGAATTGCGCCACACGCCGCGCCGCTTCCTATCGCACGCTTATCTTCCGCGGCGGATCGAATACACCCGACGCTCCGTCCGTATCAACAGGCGCTCTCCCACCAGCGCCGGCGACGCCTGCGCCATGTCATCCAGTTCATTCACGTGCAATAACTGGAACCGCTCGCCCGTTGCGATCACGAACGTCTGGCCCTCCTCGCTCAGGCAGAACAGCTTGCCGTTATAGGCCCAGGGCGAGGTCGTGAAAGCCGTCGCCGCCGTGTCAATCCGCGTCCGGTAAGTCAGCTTTCCGGTCTTGGCTTCATAGCGACTCAAGATGCCAGTCTCGGTCAGCGCATATACCGCTCCCTCGTAGGCCACAGGCGACGGCAGATAAGTTCCGCCGCGCGTCTGCGACCAAACCACATACTCGTTCGAGGTCTCATCTGTTTTAAGCGAAATGTCACCCGCCGCGCCGGGACGGAGCGCGAACAATGGCCGTCCTCGCCCGCCGTCAATATACAGCAGTCCGTCGTAAGCGAAGGGCATGGGAATCGGCGTCGCCGCCATTCCTGACATGCGCCACAATTCTTTCCCAGCCAGGTCGTAACTCACGACCTCTCCCGGTCCCACCGCCACGATCTCGGCGCGCAGCGTGTGCCGCCAAACAAAAGGAGTCGCCCAGCCGGACCGCTGCGCTGGTTGCCCCTTGCCGCCGATGTCTCGATTTGTGCGCCAGGCCGGCTTGCCCGTTTGCTTGTCGAACGCCGCGATGTACTGCTGCTTCTCGTTATCGTTCACGATCACCAGCAGATTTCCCGCCAGCGCCGGCGAACTCCCCGTCCCGAAGTCGAGGTAAATCGGGTTCGCTTCGAGCGGCGTCGTCCACACCTGCTTCCCCTTCACGTCAAACGCCCATAACCCCAGATTCGCCACATAAACGTAAACGAACTTTCCATCGGTCACAGGACTCTCCGAGGCGAAGCTGTTCTTGCGGTGACGCCCGCCCGACGGCCGCCCCGTGTAAAACTCTTTCTGCCACTCCACCTTGCCGCTCTTCAGATTCATGCAATAGAGAAAGTAGTGGAGCATCACCTCTTTCGGCAGTTCGATGTCCCGCTCCGTCACACGCTCCAGCACCTGCTCCATCGGGAGTCCCTGTTTTAGCAACTCCGCGGCGTACTCGTTGCTATATTCCGTCCCGATCTGTGGCGGCTTCGATTTACCCTCCGTCGTTACGGTGGTCACGTACACCCTACCGCCGGTCACTATAGGCGACGACCACCCGCGCCCCGGGATTTCTTGCGACCACTCCACATTCTCGGTCTTCGACCAGCGTTCGGCCAGCCGCGTATGGGCTCCAACGGGGTTCGAGTTCGGCCCGCGGAACTGTGGCCAATCGCCGTCTTGGGCGTGAACTGTGGGAGACGCAAAGAACAGCGCGCATACCAGACCGATCTTGCGCAAAAGAACATATAGGTTAATAACTTTGCGAATGCTTTCTAAATCAGACCACGTAACATTAGTACAAATAGTCCAACCGCGTTCGGTAAAGCGTGCGCCGGTCAATCGCCATTACTGAAGCGGCGTTCGTTCGATTGCCGCCTACCACCGTCAGGACGTGCAATAAGTAACGGCGTTCGAGTTCATCGAGCGTCGGCAGATCGTCGAACAAGGCCGCGAGCGGCGAACGCCCCGCCGCCTCGCGCACTTCGACTGATTGCAGTTTCGGCGGCAAATCCTCCGGCTCGATCTCCGCCCCGCGCGAGTACAAGGCGGCGTGTTCGACGGACGATTCCAGTTCGCGCACGTTGCCGGGCCAGTCATAGGCGACCAGCGTCTTGACCGTCTCTTCGGAGAATTTCAGCGGCCCGCGCCCGGCGTTCTCCGCCGCTCCGCGCAAAAACCTCTCGGCCAGCAGCGGGATGTCGCTTCGACGCTCGCGCAAGGCGGGCGCGCGCAAGGTGACGACGCTCAGGCGATAGAACAAATCTTCGCGGAAGCGTTTCGCCTCGACCTCTTTCTCGAGGTCGCGGTTGGTGGCCGCGACCACACGGGCGTTGACTTTGATGTTTTTGGTCGCGCCGACGCGGCGAATTTCTTTCTCCTGCAAGGCGCGCAACAGTTTGACCTGCATCGCCGGAGAGGTCTCCCCGACCTCGTCGAGAAAGAGGGTTCCGTTTTCGGCCTCTTCCCACAACCCCTTGCGGTCCGCGACCGCCCCCGTAAACGAGCCCTTCACGTAGCCGAATAGTTCGGCTTCGAGCAAGGATTCGGTCAGCGCCCCGCAGTTGACGGGAACGAACGGGCCTTTCGGGCGGGCGCTGTGCTGGTGAATCGAGCGCGCGACGAGCTCCTTGCCCGTGCCCGATTCTCCGACGATCAGCACAGTCGAACGCGACGGCGCGACGCGCGCGATCTGTTTATAGAGTTCGAGCATCGCGGGCGAGCGACCGACCATTCCCGCGCAATCGTCAGGCGGTTCGGAGCTTTCCTCGGCCTCCGGCGATTTGCTCTCGAGCGCGCGCCGCACCAGCGAGATCAGCTCCTGCGGCTTGAACGGTTTGGAAACGATGTCCCACGCGCCTTCGCGCGCGGCGGTGACCGCGGTGTCGAGCGCGCCGTACCCCGTTATCAAAATCACAGGGCAGGAGTCCCGTAATCGCCGCAATATATCGATACCCGTCATTTCCGCTTCCAGATTGATGTCGGTCAACAGCAGGTCGAACTTTTCGCGCGACGTCAGCTCCAGCGCCCGCTCCGGCGTCTGCGCCGTTTCGGCATGCCAGCCCTGCGATTTGAACAACTCTCGCAAAAGGCCGAGTGACGCCCGGTCGTCGTCAATTACCAAAATGCGTTTCATCTCCTTCGGCGAAGATACTCCGCCCATGCCCTTCAGGCTTAGGCGGAGAGAAATCGCCGCTCCTTTCGTAAGAATACCGATTTTCAAATGGATGAAGATTGTTAGCCACAGAGGTCACAGAGAACACAGAGAAATGATTATGTTCTCTGTGCCCTCTGTGTGCTCTGTGTGCTCTGTGGCTATTCATCCCCGCAGCGACTCGCGCAGCGCCCACAACAGACTCGCCGACGTGTACGGCTTCGACAAAAAATTCCGCGCGCCCAGACCTCGCGCCTGTTCCTCCTTGCCGGCTTCCGTCAGGCCGCTACTGGCGACGATCGGCAGAAGCGGGTTAAGGCGGCGCAGTTCGGCGATCAACGCGGCGCCGTCCATCACCGGCATCATCATATCGGTCAGCACGGCGCTGATCTCGTCACGCTTCTGACGATAAACCGCGCACGCTTCGCCGCCGTCGGAAGCCGTGACCACACGGTAGCCGAACGCTTCGAGCATGCCGCGCGTGACGCGGCGGATCGGCTCTTCGTCGTCCACCACAAGGATCAATTCGCCGGCGCCCGCGGGCGGTTCGGGTTGTTCTTCCAACTCCGTCGCCTCGGGCCCGTCGTCGAGCGCGGGCAGGTAGACCTTAAAGAGCGCCCCGGCTCCTGGTTCGCTGTAGACGTTGATGAAGCCGCCGTGACTGCGCACGATGCCCAGGCTCGTCGACAACCCCAGCCCCGTGCCTTTGCCTTGCTCTTTCGTCGTGAAGAACGGGTCGAAGATTCTATCAATAATTTGCTGCGGAATGCCCGCCCCGGTGTCTCTGACCGAGATCATCACGTACCGCCCCGGTTTCGCCTCCGGCTCGAGTTGCGCGTAATATTCGTCGAGTCGCTCGCTTTCAACAGATATCTCCAGCCGCCCCCCTTGAGGCATGGCGTCGCGCGCGTTGACGCAGAGGTTCATCAACACCTGGCTCAATTGCGTCGGGTTGACGAGCGCCGCGCCGACCGACTCGGCCACGACGTATTTGATCTCGATCGATTTCGGAAGCGTCTCCTTCAAGATGCCGATCACATCGCGCAACACTCGTTTGAGATCAACCTGGACGCGGTCGCCTTCCACGCCTCTGGCGAAGGAGAGCACCTGTTTTACCAGTTGGCCGCCCCGCTCGATGACCTCTTCCATCGTGTCGAGCGTCTCCTGCGCGCTCGGGTCGGAGGCTTTCGAGCGCAGCAAAAAGGTCGAAATCGAGAGCGGAGAGAGGATGTTGTTGAGATCATGTGCGATGCCGCTGGTGAGCGCGCCCAGAGATTCGAGCCGTTGGGACCGCAACTCGCGCTCTCTGGTCAGTTCGCGGATACGTTCGATCATCCGGTTGAAGCCCGTCGCCAGGCGCCCGAACTCGTCCTGCGCCGGCGCCGGGACAGCGACGTCAAGCGAACCGGTCTCGGCGCGCGACATCGCCTTCAGCAATGCGCTCATCGGGCGGTAGACCAGGCGCCGAAACAGCGCGTAGATCGCCACCGTAGTCAAAGTGATAGCGACGAGCGCCAGCAGCGACGCCGTTTGCGCGAAACGCGTGACGATGGACGGAATGTTGTCCAGGCGTTCGGTCACCCCCGCCACGCCGTATAGGCGGCCTCGCTCCGTGATCGGCGCGAAGACGTGATAATGAATCCCGGTTTGTTCCTGAAGAGTGTAGTCACGAAACGCGCTGACCCTTCCGGAGCCGGCGGCGCCGCGCAACATGGCCCTCACTTCTTCCGGAATCTCTTCGGCCGGGGAACCGTCGGTGGAAGCGGCGCGTTCAATCAGCGCGTCGCCGGACTGTTCCCACACGCGTATGGCGATCATATTGGGACGCGCGCCTCGCGCCTGCGAAACCGCGCGGTCGAGGTCGTCCTGTTCGCGCGGCGTGGGCATGAGGCTGATCTGCTCGGCCAGGCTGAGCGCCTGCAGCCGCGTCAGTTCCTTTTCGTCCTCGCGCACCAGGTTGACCATTCGCACGCTCACGACTAACAACACCGCCAGCAGCATCGCCAGCGTGATCGCCAGGGCGAGCAATGTCGTCTTCGTGTGTAACCTGAGAGGGTTCATTTGGACCTATAGTAATCCATGTCTCCTGTTTCTATGTCCTCTTTCCGCCGCCAGAAGAACGAGAGCGCCAATCCCGTCAGGAATCCTCCGATGTGCAGCCAGCCGCTGTGCATAAACATCGCCGTGATGAGTGTGAGGTAGATCGGGGTCGGGCCTGGCGCTTGCGGAATGATTCCGCCGCCGCGCATGAAAACAGGGAGCGTGAGGTCGGCGCCATGCGTGATTTCCCAGGGCACGACCGCGTAGCCGGAGATAAAGCTGTCTCCGCCGGCGAGTTCCATCAGGAAGGCGAGAACATTGGCGATGATGAGCGCGTAGACGACGATTGAAGTCACGCGCGCTCTTTCTTCGGCCCTTCCAATCGGTAAGAGCATCAATCTCCTTTCATAAAACGGGTTTGTGGCTGAATTGCTACCGATCCGCCACGCCGGCCCAAATCGCCACAAGCCTTAGCTCGCATATACGGTCGGCGCCTGATGTCCAAACCACGTAGAAACGAAGAACCAAGAAGAAAACCGGAAAATATAGACTCTAAACCGTTCTTCGCGATCTTCGTTTTCTTAATGGTTTGCGCCAATCTCCCCTCACTTTCTCTTCCGCAGGTTGTGGCACGCAAATTACTAACCACAACGGCGAGGAGTAAATTTTTCGCGTTACGGATGAACGCGAAGCGACGACAGGGAGATGAAGAAGTGATCATGCGATTGAATGAAAACGCCAGATTCATATTCCTGACCCTGGGCGTCTTTTGTCTGACACTGGGCGCGGCGGTGCTGCTACTTTCGATGATCGAACGAGCCTTCTTCGCCATGAGCTTTGTCGGCTTGTGCGTAAGGCTCTCGTCAATCGCGATCGCGCTTGGCGCGATTTTGCTGCTGTTCAGTCGCCGGAGATAGAGATGAAGAGGCCGCGGGACCCGAATATTGATGTTCAAAGCAAAGGGCATGTCAATAGAACGCGGATGACGCGGATTCAGCGGATTGACGCTTATTTTTTTCGATTATTATCCGCGCCGATCTGCTGGATCCGCGTCATCCGCGTTCTATTAGCCCGTACACCGACGTGAAAACCACTCTAGGAGCGTCAAAAATCATGGATACGGATTGGCAAAGAGCTTTCACACATACTTTGGCGGGGTTAATTCTCGCGTGCGGATTGACGACGCTCGCCTCCGCTTTCATCGGCGGATACGGTACGGCGCTCCGCAATCTATTCGACAACTCGTTCCCGACCTGGCGCGTGGGAGTGAACATCTCGTTGCCCCTGCGCAATCGTACGGCGCAGGCCAATCTGGGCGGCGCCCTCGAAACAGGCCGCCAGCTCGACGCCCAATCGCGCAAACAGTTTCAAACCATCGAAGCCGACGTGCGCGCCGCATATCACGCGGTCGAGGCCGCCGGGCTGCGCTACGGCGCGGCGCGCGCCGCGCGCGAATACGCGGAACAACAACTGGCCGGAGAGCAGGAGAAGTTTTCCGTCGGCCTTTCGACCACCTTCTTGGTTCTGACCCGCCAGAATGATCTCTCGCAGGCGCGCGGAGCCGAGGCGCAGACGCTGACGGATTACAACAAAGCGATCGCCGCGCTGCAAAGCGCCATCTCGACGACGCTGACCGATAACAGTGTCGAGATCCGATCCGGCAAGGACGAGCCTGTCGGGAGAGAGAGGAAATGAGCGCAAACATACAAGACATCATCGAGACTAACGAGCCTCCGCGGGAGCAGGAGCGGCGGCCATCACGAACCTCGCATAGAGGTCGAACGCGGTTGTGGCTGTTGTTGCTGGCGGCGGGCGCCGGCGGGGGGGGTTGGATGTACGAGCAGTCGCAGGCCAGGCGAGCCGACGCCGTCAGGCAGCAGGCTAGAAGCGCCGCGCCGAGCGTCCCGGTCGCCGTGGCTTCGGCGCGCGTGGGGAATATCCCGGTCTACCTGAGCGGGCTCGGCTCGGTCACGCCGCTCAATACGATCACCGTGAAAACCCGCCTGGACGGCCAGTTGACGCGCGTCGCGTTCAAAGAGGGACAGTTCGTCCGCCAGGGCGATCTGCTGGCGGAGATCGATCCGCGCCCCTACGAAGTGCAACTCGCTCAGGCGCAAGCCCAACTCGCCCGCGATCAGGCGCAACTCGGTAACGCGAAGACCGATTTGGCGCGCTACCAGTATCTGGCCGACAAAGGCGTCATTCCGAAACAACAGCTCGACACCCAGGCCTCGGTCGTCAACCAGGACGATGCCGTGATCAAGGTGGACGAAGCGCAGATCGCCAATGCCAAATTGCAATTGACCTACTGCCGCATCACCGCGCCGATCGGCGGGCGCGTCGGGTTGCGGCTGGTCGATCCGGGCAACATCGCGCATGCCTCGGACGCTAATGGGTTGGCCGTCATCACTCAGGTCCAGCCGATCGCCGTGCTCTTCACGATCCCAGAAGACAGCCTCAATTCCGTCTTGCGAAGACTGCGGTCGGGCGGGACGCTGCCGGCGGAAGCCTACGACCGCAGCGGGCAGACGAAGCTCGTCACGGGCAGGTTACTGACGATGGATAACCAGATCGATCCGAACACAGGAACAAATCGTCTGAAGGCGGTCTTCGAGAACAAAGGGAACGCGCTCTTTCCAAATCAGTTCGTCAACATTCGACTGCTGGTCGAGACCCGAAAGGACAAAATCCTGATCCCTGCCGTGGCGATCCAGCGCGGGCCGCGGGGGACGTTCGTTTATGTGGTGAGGCCGGACCTGACCGTCGAAGCGCGCCACGTCGCAGTAGGCGTTATGGAGGGCGACGACGCTTCGATCGAATCAGGCCTCACCACCAATGAGCAGGTTGTGGTTGACGGCGTGGACAAACTGCAACCGGGCGGCAAAGTTCAGATCGCCGGAAAACCGAGGATCGAGGATCGAGGATCGAGGATCGAAGATGGAAGATAGAAGATTGAGGATCGCGTCCTCCGTTCGATCCTCGATCCTCGATCCTCGATCCTCGATCCTCGATCTTGAATTGATATGAGTCCTTCACGAATCTTCATCGAGCGTCCGGTGGCGACTTCGCTGTTAATGGCGGCGATCCTGTTGTCTGGGGCTGCGGCCTATTTTCAGTTGCCGGTTTCGGCTCTGCCGCAGGTGGACTATCCGACGATTCAGGTACTCACGTTCTATCCGGGGGCCAGCCCGGACGTGATGGCGTCGTCGGTCACGGCCCCGCTCGAACGGCAGTTCGGGCAGATGCCCGGATTGAACCAGATGACTTCGACCAGCTCGTTCGGCTGTTCGCTCATCACGCTGCAATTCGATCTCGACCTCAGCCTCGACGTGGCCGAACAGGAAGTCCAGGCCTCGATCAACGCCGGAACCACGTTTCTCCCGCGCGATCTGCCGAACCCGCCGATCTACAGCAAGACCAACCCGGCGGACGCGCCCGTCCTGACGCTGGCGCTCACGTCGGACACGCTGCCGCTCTCGAAAGTCGAAGACCTGGCCGACACGCGGCTGGCGCAGAAGATTTCGCAACTGCCCGGCGTCGGGCTGGTCAGCGTCAGCGGAGGACAGAAACCCGCCGTGCGGATTCAGGCCAATCCGACTGCGCTGGCGGCGTACGGGCTGAGCCTGGAAGACCTGCGGAACGCCGTCGCGCTGTCGAACGTGAATCAGGCGAAGGGAAATTTTGACGGACCCAAACAGGCTTATACGATCAACGCCAACGACCAGCAGACTTCGAGCGACAGCTACCGCTCGACGATCATCGCTTACCGCGACGGCGCGCCGGTGCGGCTCTCCGACGTCGCCAACGTGATTGACGACGCGGAGAACGTCAAGCAGGCCGCGTGGGTGAACGCCACGCCGGCTGTGATCCTGAACATTCAGCGGCAGCCAGGCGCGAACATCATCGGCGTGGTGGATCGAGTCAAGGCGCTCTTGCCGCAGCTCAAGGCATCGTTGCCTTCGTCGGTCAATGTCGCGTCGCTGACCGACCGCACGACAACCATCCGGGCTTCTGTCAAAGACGTGCAGTTTACGTTGATGCTGACGGTCGCGCTGGTGGTGATGGTCATCTTCCTCTTCCTGCGCACGCTCTCGGCGACGATCATACCGAGCGTCGCGGTTCCGCTCTCGCTGGTCGGCACATTCGGCGTGATGTACCTGCTCGGCTACAGTCTGGACAACCTTTCATTGATGGCGCTGACCATCTCGACCGGCTTCGTCGTGGATGACGCCATTGTCATGATCGAGAACCCGCGCTGAAAGGCGCCGAACAGATCGGCTTCACCATCATCTCGCTGACCGTCTCGCTGATCGCGGTGCTTATTCCGCTGCTGTTTATGGGAGATGTCGTCGGGCGGCTCTTCCGCGAATTTGCGATTACGCTGAGCGTGACGATCCTCGTTTCGGCCGTCGTCTCGCTGACGCTTACGCCGATGATGTGCTCGAAGATTCTGCGGCATACGCCGGCGGCCGAGCAGGGCAAATTTTATCGCTGGTCGGAAAAGGTTTTTGATTCGGTGATCCGGCGTTACGGCGTGACGCTGGGCTGGGCGCTGCGCCATCAGAGTCTGACGCTGCTCGTGGCGGCTTTGACGCTGGCGGCGACGATCCTGCTTTACGTCATCGCGCCGAAGGGGTTCTTCCCCGCGCAGGACACGGGGCTGATCCTGGGAATTTCCGAAGCGACACAGACGGCTTCGTTCAAAAGCGTCGCGGACCGCTTGCGTCTCTTCCTTTGCGCTTTTTGTGTTCCCTAGGTCTTAACTTAATGCAATTGGCTTTGAAAAGCCGGGCTAGGATCACATGATCGCTCCGCGACCGGGAAGGCGGTTGTCAGATTTATTTTTCAAAGATCATTATTCGTTACTACGTGGTGGTGTGCTTTCATCGTTTCAGGGCGTCGCGACGTGATATGCGTAACGCCTCCCTACTTCAACCGGCCGTCGCTCAGCCTTAGCTTTCGCGGACCTTCAGATCGTGTCTGAAGCGTTTCATCAGGTGTCCGACTGCGTCATTGATGGTTTTGTCGGCCTTGTTGTAATTGATCGTCTTCGTGTCATAACCGCGCCAGACGAGTTGATTCGTGCGCGCGTCATACACGTCCATGACCAGCGTGGATTTCAGGTAAGGGATTTTCACTACGGTCGTTGTCCCCCAACCGAACCCCCAACCGGCCCAATGCCTGCGGTAACCGAAGCGG
>WNFV01009552.1_pt1 | contig 10711 bp, 10 predicted proteins | sample 5400101 | NCBI WGS metagenome assembly WNFV01 (sample SAMN13153361, study PRJNA577476) | soil metagenome | isolation source: 115 cm soil or saprolite under grassland replicate 1 | place: USA:California | collected 2016-06-15
GAAGGAGGCTCGACGTGGCTGAAGAGAACAAGCCCGCGTGGGTGGAGCTCTCGAGCACGGACCCCGCGGCATCACGCGCGTTCTACTCCAAGCTCTTCGGCTGGAGGATCGACGTCAACCCCGACCCGCAGTACGGCGGCTATGCGCTCGCATACACCGGCGACGCGGGCGTGGGCGGCATCGGCCCGAAGCAGCCGGGCGATCCGAGCCCGAGCATGTGGTCGATCTACATCGGCACGAAGAACGCGGACGAGACCGCCAAGAAGGTCACCGCGGCCGGTGGCAAGGTCGTCGCGCCGCCGTTCGACGTCCCGGGGCAGGGACGGATGACGGTGTTCCAGGATCCGAGCGGCGCATTCATCTCGGCGTGGCAGGGGCAGGCCATGTCCGGCTTCATGGCCGGTGGCGAGCACCAGTTCGGATGGGCCGAGCTGAACGCACGCGGGCTCGACAAGGCGGCCGCGTTCTACAAGTCGGTCTTCGGCTGGGATGCCAAGGAGAGCACCGCCGGCGGCGCCGACGCGCCGCCGTACACGGAGTTCCAGCTCGGCGGTGAGAGCCTGGCCGGCGCCATGGAGATGAACTCGATGGTCCCGAAGGAAGTGCCGAGCTACTGGATGCCGTACTTCAACGTCGCCGACGTCGATGCGGCGTTCAAGAAGGCCACGGGCGCCGGCGCGCGCGAGATGGTCGCGCCCCAGGACTTCCCGGGCGGCCGGTTCGCGATCATCGCGGATCCGCAGGGCGCGGCCTTTGGCCTGCTCAAGATGCGCTGAGCGCGCCACGCCTAGGGGATCCCCAACTGGCTGGGCTCCGGGAAGCCGCGCCAGTAGAGCCCCCAGCCCACGAAGAGGAGCGACGCGACCACATAGCCCACCAGGAAGAACGTCGCGAGGCGTCCGAGCGCAGCGCGTCGGGCGGCCACCGCGAGGCCGATGATGACCGCGACGGTGAACGGAAGGCCGATCACGACGGTCGCGCCCTCGATGATCGCGAGGAAGAACGTCAGGCCGTAGAGCGCTCCACCGAGCACCGACGGCCACCTGGCGGTGATCGACCGGTCGCCGTAACGCAGCTCCGTCCACACGATGAGGACGCTGAACGCCATGATCGCCACGTGCCAGAGCACGTGGCTCGCGACCTCGTCGAAGAAGTACGCGAGCGCGTACGCGTCGCTCGTCTCGTCCCGGATCTGGTGACCGACCGAGTTCGCCGCGTCGTGCATGCCGAGGCCGTAGGCAAGGATCACCGAGACCAGGAGGAACGAGATCGTGAGCCGGCCGTCGAGCGGCGCGCCCCGCCCGCGCCTCAGGAGCAGCCAGTACAGCGGTATCAGCAGGAACGGCCGGAGGACGATGAAAGCGTCCTCCGTCCTCGCGAGCGGCAGCAGAGGGAACGGTGCTTTCAGGAACGGCGGGAGGAGATGCAGGATCGCGAACGCCACGGAGAACAGGAGGAGGTCCGTGGCGGGAATGCTATCCAGCCGGCAGACATCCCCGCGAGGCGCTCGTTCGTAACCTACGCGAATGACCCGAGGGATCCTGACCCTGCTCGCCGTCCTGCTCGGTCTGACCGGTATCGTCTGGATCCTCCAGGGCATCGGCGTCCTGCCGGGCTCGTTCATGACGGGACAGATCGTCTGGGCCGTCATCGGCGCGGCCCTCCTGCCGGTCTCGGCCGTCTTGTTCTGGGTCGCTCGGCGTCGCGCACCATGAGCTGACGCTCCGACCCATCGCCGGGTCTTTACAGGCCGTTCACACGCCCCGCGTCATGAGCCCCGCCGCGGACGCGTATCACCGGATAGATGAAGCCCCGAAGGCTCGTCCTGCTCGTGACGGTCGGTTCCCTGCTCGGCATCGCGTGCGCGCGCCCGGGTACGGCTCCGCCTCCGCCGCCGTCGGCGATCGGCACGGAGGCGCCCGCGCCGCCCCCGGAATATGCCTCGACGTATCGCGCGCTTTCCGCGTCGCTCGACGCGTGGGAGCGCACGCTCGCCACGAAGCAAGCGACGAGTGCGCCCGTCTTCGGTGCGCACGTCCTCGTCGCGAATGGGGATCGCGGTACCGACGTGCTCTCTCCCTCGGTGATGCCGCTCGTCGACGCGGAGCTCGATCGGCTGAAGGAGCTCGGCGTCCGTGGCGCGACCGTCACGATCTCATTCCCCCTCCTCAACGCCGACCAGCCGCGCGCCGCCGACATCGCATCCTTCTACGAGACGGTCGCCGCGCACGTGCGGGCGCGCGGGATGACGTTCACGGTCGAGCAGCACATCGCCTTCTCGGGGACCGTGTTCTCGGACGTGCAGTTCGACTTCTCGTCGCTGCCGTTCGACCGCTTCGTCGAGCTCGACCGGGCGATGGCGCAGACGATCATCGACCGGACGCACCCCGACCACCTCAGCGTCCTCTCCGAGCCCGACACCTTCGTCCGCCTCACGGGCTACAAGCAGGCCGGGACGCCCGCCGGTGCGGCCGCGATGGTCGAGCGGATCATCGGCGGACTGCGTCGGGGATCGACGAAGGTCGGGGCCGGTGTCGGCGCGTGGCTGCCGAACTCCAAGGAGTACGCGGCCGCGATGGCGGGCATCTCGACCGACTACGTCAGCCTCCACATGTATCCGCTCACGGACGCGACCGCGCGCCTCGCGCAGGCCGTCGCCGACGCCGCGAAGGCGCGCGGGAAACCGCTGGTGATCGACGAGGCCTGGATCTACAAGATGGGCCCCGGCGAGCCGGCGGCGGCGGACTTCGAGCAGACGACGGAGTACTTCCGCCGCGACCTGTTCAGCTTCTGGGCGCCGATCGACGCACGGTTCCTGCGGCTCGTCGCGGAGTTCGCCCGCCAGAACGACGTCGCGTACGTGGCCCCGTTCTGGACGACGTACTTCTGGTCGTACGTGGATCACTCGCCCTCCACGAAGGACCTTTCCTATCCGAAGCTCGCGCAGCTCGCGAACCAGGGGGTCATGAAGGCCCTGCGCGACGGCACGTACACATCGACCGGCCGCGCGTATGGAGCGGTCGCTTCCCGCTGAGCGAGGACGGTGGACCGCGTTAGCGTTCCGCCGATGGGCTCTGCGCGGCGGATCCTCATCCTCGGCGGCGGCTTCGGCGGTCTGCATCTCGTGCGCCACCTCGAGCGCGAGCTCCGGCGCGGCGAGGCGGACGTCACGCTCGTCGACCGCTCGAACTACTCGCTCTTCACGCCGCTCCTCTACCAGGTCGCGACTGGCGAGCTCCCACCCCACGCCATCGCGTATCCGCTGCGCGTGCCGCTCGCGCACGCTGGCGTGCGCTTCCTGCGAACGGAGGTCGAGGCGATCGACGTCGAGCGGCACGTCGTGCGCACCGCCGACGGCGAGCTGCCCTACGACACCGTCGTCATCGTTCTGGGCAGCGTCACCAACGACTACGGCATCCCGGGAGTGCCTGAGCACGCGGTCACGCTGAAGTGGCTCGAGGACGGCCGGACCGTGCGGCACCGGATCCTCTCCACCTTCGAGGAAGCGGCGCTCGAGCCCGACCCGGCGCGGCGACGCGAACGGCTCGCGTTCGCGATCGTCGGCGCCGGCCCGGTCGGCGTCGAGCTCGCCGCGTCCATGCGCGACCTGATGGACCACACGCTGCGCGGCATCTACCCGACGATCGACGTCCGCGGCGAACCCTCGATCACGCTGATCGATGGCGCCGACCGCGTCATCCCGCAGATGGACGCGCGCCTCTCGCGCATCGCGGCGAAGAGGCTCGAGCAGCTCGGTGTGCGCGTCACCCTCGGCACCCTCGTGTCCGAGATCACGAGGACGTCGGTGCGCACGCGCGACGGGCGCACGATCCCAGCGCACACCGCCGTCTGGGCCGGCGGCATCCGCACGAACCCGGTGGTCGCGGCGGCCGACCTGCCGCACGCGAAGGACGGCCGTCTGCTCGTCGACGCGTTCTTCCGTGCGGGCGGCCGGGGTGATGTGCTGGCGTTCGGCGACGCGGCAGCGGTCGACCATGACGGCACCCCGCTGCCCCAGCTCGCCCAGGTGGCGGTCCTCGAGGCGCGCGCGGCGGCCGCGAACATCGCGCGCCTCGTCCGCGGCGAGCCGCTGCTGCCCTACCGGCACAAGCGCAAGGGCGATCTCATCGCGCTCGGACGCACGAGCGCGGCGGCCGAGTTCGCGCGGCCGGTGCACCTGGTGCTGTCGGGCCTGCCCGCGTGGACCGTCTGGCGGACGAACTACCTCATGCAGCTGGTCGGCGTGCGGAATCGCGGGACGCTGCTCGCGGAGTGGCTGCTGTCATTCTTCTCGCACCGGATCGTCTCCGACATCACCTGAGCCCGCGCTCCAGCTCGTCGAGATGCTCCCCGCGATGGTTCGCCCGCACCAGGCTGATCACGTTCGCGGCCACGATGCGTTCCACCCATTCGTCAGGCAGCCCGGCGACGAGCGCGTCCACCGATCGCGCCGTCGCGACCGCGAGCTCGGCGAGCGTCCGCGCCGGGACGGCGAGGAGCATCGGCTTCGCCGAATCGTTGATCCACTCGACGTCCGACGGATGCTCGGGCCGCGGCACCTCGCCGCTCCGTCGCCAGCGCTCGATCAGCACGACGATCCGCTGATCCCAGAACGCCATGTGCCCGAGCACCGCGGCGACCGTCCAGCCCGCGGGCATCGGTCGCGCGAGGTCCGCGTCCGAGCACCGCGCGACGAGCGCCTCGAGCCGGGCGCGCTGCGCGTCGTTCTTAGGCACGTAGCTACGGTCGACCGTCATGGGTGATCCTCCTTCTTGCCTTCGGCGCACACGACGCCACGGTCGCCGACCACCGCTGAATGCGACGTGCCCGCCGGCAGCTCCATGCGATCACCCGCCTCGAGGTGGATCCACTCGGTCGGCGCCACGATGAAGTCGATGCTGCCTTCGAGGCAGTACAGGATCTTCGTGTACGTGTGGTCGTGCCAGCCGTAGCGGTCGCCCGGCGCGTTCGACCAGCAGTACACGTCGCGCGCCTCGCCGCGGAGCCGCGCCACGAGCGCGTCGCGGGTCACGACCCGCTCTCGTCGCTCATCGCTCGGCGTGCTTCCGCGGCAGCGGCGAGCGGTCGCCGACCCACAGCGCCGGCGGAACCGCCCACTGGCGCGCGAGCGCGTTCAGCGCGCTCGCGTACGACGACCGCGTCCGGCTGAACGCGTCCCACGACGCGTCGGCGTCGGCGAGGCGATACCCCGCAGCCGCGAGACGCCCGCGGGCGTCCTCGAACTCGGAGCGCTCCACGCCGACGTCGCCGTTATGGGGGAGTCGGAAGAGCCGTGCGACGTCCTCGACGAGGTGGTTCCCCGCCGCCCACAGCATCCGTGCCGCGCCCTTCGGGGCGTCCTCGACCGTCGTCATGACGAGCGTGGCGGCGTCCAGGACGGCGCCGAGCGCGCCGATCCACGACTCGTTGTCGTGGCTCGAGCGGAAGAACGCGAGGATCGGATACGCGACGTGCGTATCGAGCACCTCGCCTGCCCAGCGCTCCCACTCCGCGAACAGGCGCGCGAGATCGTCGCGCATGCCCTCGTGCGCCATGGTCTCGAGGAGATGCACGCCCGACGGCGGCGCGCCGGCGCGCTGATCGAGCGTGACGACGAGCGCCTCGCGCCGCTGGAACGACGCGAAGAGCGAGAAGATGAACGAGATCGAGAGCGCGACCACACCCAAACCGGTCGCGCCCGCGAGGATCGCGACGGCGCGCGCCGCCGGATGCAGGCCGACGACGTCGCCGAAGCCGATGGTGAGGAGCGACGTCCCCGCGAAGTAGGCGGCCTCGAACACGTCGGTCGGCACGGGACGAACCTGCTGGCCCATCGCGAGGAGGACGAGCCCGTACCCGAAGATCAGGCCGAGGATCCACAGGCCGAGGAGCGCGACGAGGAGCAGCGGCGCGTACTGGCCGAGCACGCGTTCCCGATCCCCCGACGACCCGCGGAGCTCGGCGAACCTCCGCCACATCGGCCACGTCAGCCGGGTGAGGATCGTCGTCGGGCGGATCCCGGGCGTCGGACGCGGCACGACGACCGACTGGAACACGTCGTTCAGGATCCAGATCACGAGCGCCAGGCCGATGGCGCCCTCGATCAGCTCGGCCACAGCCGCTAGTCTTGCGCGCCGTGCGCATCCAGGCGGACCTGCTCATCCCGGGACGCGCCTGGAAGGCGGGACGGACCGTAAAGAGCCCGGCCTGAGCCGCCGGTTCAGCGGCCGGCGAGCGCCGCGACGACCGGCGCGAACGCCTCCATCCCCTCGGCGGGGATCGTCCAGTACGTGATCCCGAGCCGGTCGCGATGGCGCAGCACCTGATCGCGGATCCCCGACCGGGTGCCGGCGAGGAGGTACGGCGATCCGATGAGCCCCGCGACGAACGCCTCCGCGGTGGCGCCGATCGCGCCGAGCGGACCGCCGGCGCCCACGGCGTTCACGTGCGCGACCCAGGCGCACAGCTCGAGGCGCTCGAAGCGCGCTCCGGCCGCGGCGCGCAGCCGCGCGACCTTCGCGGCGGTCGCGTCCGCCGTGATCTCGCGCACGCGCGGTCGGCCGCGCGGCGTCATCTGCGGGATGAACGAGACGATGTCCGCCTCGCGCGCGGCGATCCGCATCATCCGCGGGCCCCCACCGCCGATGACGAGCGGCGGGTGCGGCCGCTGCACCGGCGTGACGCCGAGCTGCGCGCCGCGGATGCGGTAGTGCGCGCCCTCGTGATCCACCGTCTCCCCGGCGAACAGCCGTTTCACGATCGAGATCGCCTCGACCATGCGGTCGATGCGGACCTTCGGGGCGTCGTACGCCATCCCGAGCTGGCGGTAGTCGCTCATCATCCAGCCGGCGCCGATCCCGAGCTCGACCCGCCCGCCCGAGATCGCGTCGAGCGTCGCGATCTCGCGCGCGAGCATGACCGGGCTCCGGTAGTCGTTATCGAGGACGTGCACCCCGACGCGCAAGCGCGACGTCGCCGCCGCGGCGGCGGAGAGCGCGGGCAACGGCGAGAGCTGCGGGATGACGTGGTCGGGCATGAGCAGCGCGTCGTAGCCCAGGTCTTCGGCGCGGCGCGCCTGCGCGACCCAGCCGTCGGCCCGGCGAGGGCCGACGGCACGGATCGCGAAGCGGAACGCTCGCACGTCCGCACGCTAGCGGGTCAGTTCACCTTGTTCCCGTTGACGACGAACGTGCGCGTGAGGGAGTTGTTCGCCTCGTTCGTCTCGGGGACCGCATTCGTGGCGTCCGCGGTCGCGGTGATCGTGTAGCTGCCGTTCTTGAGCTGCGTGCTCCAGACGACGCTGACCTTGATGGTCCCACCCGCGGGGACGCCACTGACGGATGCATCGATGGAGCGCGTCCCGTCGCTGAAGCGCACGACGAAGGCGCCCGCGTCGGTCTCGCCCCGGTTCGCGATCGTCGCGACGACGACCGCGCTCTGCGACCGTGAGATCCCCATCCGGAGATCGCTGACGACCAGGTCGGGATCGTGGTCGCGGAAGAGCCGCAGGCCACCGGTCTGCCGGGCGATCGTCGCCTTCTCCGTCCGATAGCCATTGGCCGCGTCCGTGAGCACCTTCGGGTCGGTGACGCACGTCTTGGTGCAGCCGTCGGCGTAGCCGACGTGCACGAGGCCGCTCGGATCGACGGTCGCGCCGATGAAGTCGAGCAGGTTCCGGCAGTCGTTCGAGCCGCCGGAGAGCCAGACGCACCCGACCTGGACCGGGTCCTCGGGGGTGTCGACCGTGACCGTCTCCCAGCTCTTGCCGCCGTCGTACGTGTGAGCGACGTAGACCTGCCAGATGCCGGGGAAGTCGGCGGCTTCGTAATTCCCGCCCGTGGTCGTGCCGAGGAACGCGACGGCTCCTCGGCTTGGATCGCCGGCCACGGCCGCGGGGAAGACGGCGTTGTTCAGGCCGAGCGCCGCGCCGACGTCGTGGTCGTCGGTCCACGTGATGCCGTCGTCGCGCGACACGGCGACGTGTGGCCGACCGTCGCCGTTGACGTAGCCGAAGTACACCGTGCCGTCCGTCGCGATGCCGACCGATGGATCGCTCTTGTGCTGCACGCTGCCGGGGACCTGACGCGGTGTCCAGCTGAGCCCGTTGTCGAGCGACACGATCACGCCCTGCTCGCCACCGCAGCCCTTGTTCGGGACGTACACGGTGCCGTTCGGCGCGACCTTCACCTGGCCATGGAGACCGCTGCACCCGGACTGGACGGTGTAGATGGTGACCGCGGGACGGAAGGTGAGCCCACCGTCGTCGCTGCGCGAGCAGTTCGCGAGCACGATGTCCTGCGAGCAGTAGTAGACGGCCTGCGGGTACGCCCCCGAGGGCCCGATCGGCACGCCGAGGGCGTCCTTGATCCCGGGCTTGTACGGGCCGCCACCGATGGTCTGGTGATCCGCCGCCTGGCCCAGGCCGCCTCCCTGACCTTGCGTGTAGTGCAGACCATCGTCGTCCGTGAAGCACGTCTCGCTATTGATCACGGGATCGGCGAGGAGATGGCTCTCGAACCATCGACCGGTCGCGCGGTCGACGAAGCCGATCGGGTCGAGGCTGACGTTGTTCACGAGACAGCCCTTCCCGGTCGTGACCGACCCGGCGCGTCGGTTCGTCCACGTCGCGCCGTGCGAGCCCGCCTGGAAGTCCGTGACCATCAGCGTCTCGAATCCCGAGAGGTACAGGATCGATCCGCTCTTCCAGTTCGAGCCGATCGACGGCTCGCCGGCGCCGTTGCCGAGGGCGTCCGGGGACGCGTAGTTCCGGTAGCGCCGCGGCGCGGCCGAGGTCCCGCTCGCGACCTTCGGTGAGAACGTGATCGTGCCGTTGAACGACTGCCCGAGCGGGTCGAACGGCACGACGAGGAGCGTGTACGTGCCGGCCTTGGCCGGGATGAGCGCCGCCTCCGGCGACTGCCCGCTCGACGAGCTCGTGATCGTCCGGCCCTCCGCGTCGAGCACGTACAGGTCGAAGTCGGCGGCCCTGTTCTCCCACGAGACGACGACCTTCACGCTGTTCGTCGCCTCGAAGCCGGCCGGCGTGTCCACGGTGAGCGCGTATCGATCGCACGGTGCCTCGAGGGCGTCGCAGACGAGCGGGTCCGCGACCGGAACGGCGAACGGCCCCGCGGTGTACGCGAGGCTCGGGCTCCCCTGCGAGATGGTGCCCGACGATGGCGTACCTGCCGCCACGGTCGACCGGAACTGCGGCGCGACCGCCGCCGCGATCAACAGGATGGCCACCAAGACGACCCGTGGCCGGATGCTCCGGATCATGTGCGATCTCTCCTTCTGCTGTCGGCCAGCGATGGCGCTGGCATCGCTTCGAGGAAGCGGCAACACTTCAGCGAGGATCGATCGCCGGCGGTCAACATCGGGTAGAGCGGTGGTCAACGTTCGGTCAAAGTCACCAACGGAGCTCGATCGGTCGCACACCGACCGAACGGGGAGGCGGGCCGGTCGAGGCGCTACAAGGCGCCGATCGCCAGCAGCAATCCGTCCTTCTTGATGGCCGGGCTCGTCACCAGGAAGAGCACGACCCCGCTCACCGGCGCGGTGATGCGCGCGAGGGGCTCGCCGACGAGGTCGACCATCTCACCGACGACGTCGCCGCTATGTACGTCCTGCTCCACGCGCACGCCGCAGTGGAAGATGCCCTCGACCGGCGAGCGCACCCAATCGAAGCTCTTCACGACGGTCGGCGGCGCGACGCGCTCGGGCTCGCCCTCGAGGACGCCGATCGCGCGCAGGACGTTCGTGACGCCACGAACGTGCCGCGCGACGTCCTCCTCGATGAGCAGCCCGCGGCCGCCGGACTCGGCGAGCATCGAGGCGACGCCGTTCAGCGCCGCGACGGCGTAGAGCGATCCGGGGCGCTCTCCGGTCGGCGCGCTCTTCACGGCCCAGCGCGCGCCGTAGGCGTTCGCCATCTGGCGGATCCGATCGTCCAGGGCCGTGTTCCCCGTCTCGCGGTAGATGACGAACGGCGTGAGCTCCTCGACCATGTCGCCGGCGTGGAGGTCGATGGCGTGGTCGCATCGCGCGACGATCTCGGTGAGGAGCCGGTGCGCGAAGCGCTCGCCCCACGTCCCGTCCGCGCGGCCGGGGAAGAGGCGGTTCAGGTTGTCGCCGTCCTCCGGGTTCACGTACACGCTGCGCTCGTAGAACCCCGGCCGGTTGAGCAGCGGCAGGATCACCACCGTCCCGCGCACCGAGCGCGGCTCGAGCGAGCGGCCGAGACGGATCGCGGCCTCGATGCCGGTGTACTCGGCGGCGTGGATACCTGCCGTGATCAGCACGGTCGGACCCGGAGCGCCACCCGTGATGGCGACGTACGGCCACTGGTACTTCTGGAGCCCGGCGTCGCCGTCGAAGGTGAGCTCTCCGGAGGCGCGGCCTGCCGCGGCGGGGAGCGGGACCGGACCGAGCGCCGTGGCCATCGCCGGTAGGTATACGTGGCTCGGCCCCTGCCAGCATGACGATCCCCCGCTGGCACGCGAGCCGCTAGCCTGCACGAGCGTTGGACGCTCCTCCTCTCGGGCACGTCGAGCGGGACGAGATGTTCCGCCTCCTGGTCGAGCACGTGAAGGACTACGCGATCTTCATGCTCGACCCGGACGGCCGCGTGATGAGCTGGAACGATGGCGCCGAGCGGATCAAGGGCTACCGCGCTGACGAGATCATCGGCAAGCACTTCTCGATCTTCTAC
>WNFV01009554.1_pt1 | contig 10711 bp, 10 predicted proteins | sample 5400101 | NCBI WGS metagenome assembly WNFV01 (sample SAMN13153361, study PRJNA577476) | soil metagenome | isolation source: 115 cm soil or saprolite under grassland replicate 1 | place: USA:California | collected 2016-06-15
GACCAGGAACGCCGGGTCCCTGGCGAACTGCGCCAGCAGCACCTTGACCGCCACCCGCCGCGCCAGCAACCGGTCCCGGCCCTCAAACACCTCAGCCATCCCACCAGTCCCCAACAACCGACCCACCTCATACCGGTCGGCGAACATCCGTGTGGTCATGGTCGCTCCCATGGTGGCGAGGGGATCGCGTCGTACAGGATCCCCGAAACCGGCCGAGAAGGTGACATCGGGGCCGGCTCCTCGTCGCCATGCCTGCACGGGGAGCTGGGACAGGCCGGTGCAACCTCCCCCCACGCCGCATCCCAGCTCCCCGTCCTGCCTATCGACACTTTCCCGACCGATCTGGACGGCCGGTTCGCCTTCCCGCCCCCCGGCTCCACCGTCGCGTCGCCCGGCTCTGGCTCGGGCTGCTGGCGGCCCTGTCCGCTCAGCCGCCGGGCGTGAGGAGGTCCTTGGGATTGGCGTAGACCTCGGACTTCGCGACCCCCGCCAGGGTGGTGGAGGTGTCGAGCAGCACCGGGACCGCCCCGCCGGCGGGGACGACGTCGACGTTGTCGGCCTGGCCGCCGATGATCCGCCCGGCCTGGTCGTAGTAGACCGCGACGACGTCGGCGCCGCTGAGGGGTTGTCCGAGCGTGGAGTGCAGGGTCGCGGTGGTCGTCAGCTTGCCCGCCACGACCGAGGTCCGCACGCCGTCCGCGCTGAGGTTGCCCGCCAGGCCCTGCGCGGGCGCCCAGCTGCCGACGAGGATCTGCACGCGCAGCCCGGTCACGCCTGCCGCGCTGGTGGTGTCGGCGACCGCGGCCGTCTGCCCGGGCAGCAGTGCGTCGAGCCCCTCGTCTGTGAGCTTGACGGTGGCGCCGTTGGCGCCAGTGAAGGTGAGGACCGCGCGAACGTCCACCGCGACCTGGTCGTTTCTGGGGTTGCGGAGCACCACGGCGTAGACCACCTCGGCGTCGCCGTCGGCCTCGGGTGGGAGCTGGGTGAACCCTTGGCGCACGGCCTGGACGGTGCCGGCCCCGGTCCCAGCAGCCACGCCCGCCTGGCTGGTCTGGCTCGCGCCGCTCGTCTGGCCTGGCGTCGCGCCTGCCTGCGCCGTCCCTGCCCCGGGCCCGGTCGGGGCCGTCGTGGTCTTGTCGCTGCCGGTGAGCGAGGGCCACGCCAGGGCGGCGACGGCCACCAGCGCGACGATCGCGGCGGCGGTGGCGACCAGCACGCCGGTGCGCGGACGGCGGCGCCTGGGCCCCACGCCCACCATCGGCGGCGCGCCGGCCGCCGACCGGCGCGCCCGCGCCCACTCCGGGGCGTCCAGCGGCAGCGGCACGAGCTGCTCGGTCCGCTTGCTCCGGTTCGCGGGCCGCTCGGCCGACCCCGCTGGCGAGCCCTGTGCCGGGGGTCCCCCCACCGCCGCAGGGGCCGGTTGCGCGTGCGCCGCCACCGGCGCGGTCTGCGACACAGCCGTCTCGGGCGCCACGACCGGCAGCTCCGCGGTCCGCTCCGCGGCCGGTTCCACAGGCTCGGCTGCCGGCTCCCTGGGGGCTGGTGACGGCCCGACGACGGCAGGCCCGGCGTGCCCGACGACGGCAGGCCCAGCGTGCCCGACGACGGCAGGCCCAGCGTCCCCGACGACGGCAGGCCCAGCGTCCCCGACGACGGCAGGCCCGGCGTCCCCGACGACGGCAGGCCCGGCGTCCCCGACGGCGGTTGGCTCCGGGGTCCCTTGCGCCTGCTGGCCGTCGGGTGGCTGCGGCTGCTGTGCGACGGCCGGGTCGGACTGCTGGCCGGCCGGGTGCTCCTGCTCCGCGGTGGTCTCGGGGGCTTGGGCCGGCCGCTCGGCGGCCGGCTGGTCCCGCTCAAGGGCGGGGTCGCCCTCGCCCGGCGCACCCGACTGCTCGACGGGCTTGTTCGTCCCGGTGTCCCTCGGAGACTCGGTGGCCATGATGATGCCTCCCGTCTGCACATCGGCCTGCTTGCACCGCTTCAGCATCCGGCCGGCCCGACGCCGATCCGCTGCTGCTTGGGAAGATGTTCCTCCCGGACGGCCCTGGCAAGGAGGAATGCGACGCAAGCGGCTGGCCGACGCGCCGCGCAGCGGCAACAGTGAACGGGGGGCCCGGCCGGCCGAAGTGCTGGTGGATCGCGCACAAGGCCATGAACTCCCGGGTGGAGCCGCTCGTCATCTGCGGGCCGTTGTCGCTGAGGGCCAGCAGCACCGGCCGGGCGGGGTCATCGACGGTGGGGTCGACCAGGCGCCAACGCACCAACACGTGCTGCCGACCGTCTACCCGCCGAGGCCCAGCAGGACCGTGATCGGTGAGGATCCCAAGAGCCAACCCACTCCCCACCAGGAATTGGTAGCCGTCTTGCAGCGCCATCGTGACCGTAACCTCTTCGGTCTCCGCCATCGTCCTCACTCCCGTTTCGTCTGGGCTGGCTCCCGTCTTCTCTCACTGCTGCGCCGAGCCCGCGATCGGTGCACCCACAAGCGGGGAGGGTGTCCGCGCTACACTGCGGGCCGTGGAGAATTCGGCGGCCCCGGCGGAGCCGGTGTGGCGATACCGCCAGGACGTCTGGCGCCTGGCCACCCAGCTCTGCCGCCACCGCCAGGACGCCGAGGACGTCACCCACAGCGCCCTGCTCAAGGCGGCCCAGCACCTCGACGAGTTCCGCTGGGAGGCCAGCCTTCGGACCTGGCTGCACCGCATCGCCACCAACGAGTGCCGCATGCTCCGCCGCCGCAAGGCCCCTCTGTCCCTTGAGGCCATGCTGGAGCAGGCCGCCACCGCCGAGCATCCGCCCCAGGAGCCCCAGGCCCAGGAGCCGGGCCCCGAGGAGATGGCCATCGAGGCCGAGACCCGCCGCCGGGTGCTCGCGGCCCTGGAGACCCTCCCCGACCATTACCGCACCGCTCTGCTCCTCAAGGACGGCCTCGGGCTGCGGGCCGATGCGGTGGCCGGCGCCATGGGCACCACGGTCCCGGCGGCCAAGTCCATCCTCCACCGGGCCCGGTCGGCGCTGCGCGAGCGCCTGTCCTCACCGGCGGACGCCTGAGGAACGCCACCGCTGACGGGCAGCGCCTCGCCGCGCACCGTTTCCTGACCCTCTGCATCTGTGGGATCGAAAGCCCAACAGGGCCGTCCACGTGAGGACGGCCGCGACGCGGAGGTGAGCGAGATGGCGGTGCTGGTGCGATGGGAGCCCTGGCGGATGGCCAGAGAGCTGGAGGGGGACCTCGACCGGCTGCTGGGGCGGGGCTTGGGCCCGTGGATGGGCACGCCCAGGCAGTGGATCCTTCCCCTGAGCGAGGAGGGCCGGTGGGCGCCGGTCTGCGACGTGTTCGCCCGCGCGGGCGACCTGGTGGTCCGGATGGAGCTTCCGGGGATCGACCCGAAGAGCGACGTCCAGGTCACGGTGGAGGACGGGGTCCTGTGCCTTAGCGGGGAGCGCCGGCAGGACGCCGCCACGAAGGAGGCCGGGTACTACCGGCGGGAGTCAAGCTACGGCGCCTTCGAGCGGCGGATCACACTGCCCGAGGGGATGAAGATCGGGGACGTCATCGCCAGCTACGACAACGGGGTGCTCGAGGTCGTGATCCCGAAGGCGGCCCAGCTGAGGGAGCCCGTGCGGATCCCCGTGCAGGCCCGCAACGGCAGGAAGGCGGTGGCCGCGGGCGGGGCGAAGTCCTGAGCCGCGCGCACGCCGCAGGGAGGCCGGGCCCAGGGAAGGCCCGGCTTCCCACGGCAGCCGCTGTCGGCCTCGTCTGACCACCGGGCAGCAGCAATGAGACGAGGAGCCTCGAGGAGGTAAGGGCATGGACTATGGAATGATGACCCGCTTGCGGGCGCCGTTTGCCGAGACGGTGGAGCGCGTCCGAGCCGCGCTGCAGGACCAGGGGTTCGGCGTGCTCACCGAGATCGACGTGCGGGCCACGCTGCGCGACAGGCTCGGGGAGGAGCTGGAGGACTATCTCATCCTCGGTGCGTGCAACCCGCCGCTGGCGCATCGGGCCCTGCAGACCGACCGGCGGATCGGGCTGCTGCTGCCCTGCAATGTCGTGGTGCGCAGCGACGGCGGTGAGACCGTCGTCGAGGCGCTCGACCCGCAGGTGATGGTCTCCGTGAGCGGGCAGCCGGAGCTGGAGCCGGTCGCCGACGAGGCGACCCGCCGCCTGGCGGCCGCGCTGGAGACGCTGCGTTCCTGACCCTTCGGTCTGCCTGGAACGTGCCGTCCACGGGTCGAACCCGGCGGCTGTCTCCGGGTCGGACGGTGACAGGTAGGACAAGGGAGGAGCCAGCTGACTTCGCTGAGCCTACCAAGCCCCTCAAGACGGTCTGGCAGCCTGGCGCCAGTGATCGCTCATGGTTGGGATGATCACAAGGGATCCAGCATCTGGGTGGGGTGATCACTACGACCAGGTCGAGGTCGGTGGCTGCCTCAACGTCTTCGGGCGGCCACGGTGTTGCGATCAGCGGCGGTATACTCCGGCAGAAAGCTTCTGTTGCAGAACTACTTGGAGGATGCTCGGAGGGTCATGGGCGGCGCGCCGGTGACCCACGCGACGGACACGCTGAGCCCGGCGATGGGCCGCCGCCATGGGCAGTGGGGGCGTCAGTCCTGATGAGGATGAGCCGACGAAATGGTCGCCACGGCCACAGGGGCGAGCTGGCCAGCCCTGGCGGCTCGTGGCGGTGGCTGGTGGCCGAGCAGCCCCGCCCACCGGGGGTGCGCACGCGCCGGGCGGCGCCATGGCTGGCGGTGGGCACGGTCTGCTTCGGCGCGTTCATGGGCCAGCTGGACGCCAGCATCGTCACGCTGGCCTTTCCCGCCCTGCACCGCCAGTTCGCCGCCTCGCTGGCGGCGGTGCAGTGGGTCTCGCTGGCCTACCTGGTTACCCTGGTCGCGTTGCTGATCCCCGCGGGGCGGCTCGCCGATGCGGCCGGGCGCAAGCTGGTCTACCTGTACGGGTTCGTGGTCTTCACGGTCGCGTCCGCCGCGTGTGGGCTGGCGCCGACCCTGGTCGCGCTGGTCGGGTTCCGCATCCTACAGGCGGTTGGCGCGGCGATGCTGCAGGCCAACAGCGTCGCGCTGGTCACCACCAGCGTCTCCAAAGCGCGGCTGCGCGCCGCGCTGGGGGTGCAGGCCGGCGCCCAGGCGTTGGGCCTGGCGCTTGGCCCGACCCTTGGTGGGGTGCTGGTGGCAACCGTCGGCTGGCGGTGGGTGTTCGGCATCAACGTGCCGGTCGGGGTGGTCGCGGTGGTCGCTGGCCGCTACCTGCTGCCCCGCACCCGCGAGCGCACCCCGCTTGCCCTGGGCGCGCTGGACTGGCCAGGGCTGGTCCTGCTCGCCGCCGCGGCGACCGCCGGGCTGCTGGCGCTGTCGGCCGGTTCGGGCCTGGCGCTGCCGGTCTGGGCGGTGCTGGCCTTGGCCGTGCTCACCCTTTCCGCAACCTGCGGGTTCGTCTGGCGGGAGCGGCGCGCCGCCGACCCCCTGCTGGACCTGACGCTACTTGGCCGCGACAGGGTCGGGGTGGGCCTGCTGGGGGCGCTGGGCGGCTACCTGGTCCTGTTCGGCCCGCTGGTGCTGGTCCCGGTGGTGCTGGCGGATGTGGGGGTGGCCGCCCAGCACGCCGGGCTGGTGCTGACCGCCCTGCCCGCCGGCTTCGCCCTGGCCGCCACCGCGGGGGGGCGGCTGCACGCCCTCGGCAACGACCGGCGACGCCACCAGATCGGCGCGCTGGTGGCCGCGGCCGCGCTGGCCGTGCTGGCGGTCGCGCCGCTTCACCTGCCGGTCCTGGCGGCGGCGCTGGCCGTGGTCGGCCTGGGCCTGGGCGTGTTCACCCCTGCCAACAACGCGATGATCATGGCGGCCATCCCCGCCCGCACGAGCGCCACCGGCGGTGGCCTGGTCAACCTGGCCCGCGGGCTGGGCACCGCGCTCGGCGTGGCCCTGCCGATCCTGGCCCTGCACCTGGCCGCGCAGACCGGGCACCCCGCAGCCGGCCCCCACCTGGCCATGCTCGTGTTGCTGCTGGTCGCGATCGCCGCCATGCTCATGACGACGGTCACCACAGCCCGGAGCCATCACGATCCCGCAACCACTGGGACGACCGTCAAGCCACGCTGACTACCATGCCCCGACCCACACCACACCCTGCCATGACGCCACCGCCGCACGAACGCGCCCACCGGCCCCGCCCCACAGACGCCAGCTCCAGCGGGACACCAGTCCAGCCCCAGCTCGGCGATGTCGTGGCGCGCCTGCGCCGCGCGATGCGCCGCGCGGCACGCGCCGCCCACCCAGGCCATCCCCTGAGCGTCGCCCAACTGGAAGTGCTGGCCTGCCTGGCCGAACATCCAGGCGCCCGTCCCGGGGAGGTCGCCCGCTGGTTGCGGTTGGCCCCCAACTCCGTCACCACACTGGTCAATGCGCTCCTCGCACAGGGCATGCTGACCCGCGGCAGCGGCGGGCATGACCGGCGCACCGTCGCGCTGCGGCTCACCCCCGCCGGCGCGACCACCCTGGAACGCTGGCAGGCCACCAACGCGACCATCCTGGACACCGCCCTGGCCGCGCTGCCCGCTGACCGGCAGCACGCCCTCCACGCCGCGCTGCCAGCCCTGGACGACCTGATCGACCAGGTCGACACCCTGACCGACCAACCCGAAGAGGCATCGACGCAACCAACATCGGCGTAGGAGCTCCTCCGCGCCTGCCGGCTCGGCGCTATCGGCGATCACTCGCCAGCAACGCGACCAGCGCCAGCGACGTCATGATCACCACACTGCTAACCAGCAGCGGAAGCCTGGTCGAAGGAACCGGCCCCCCCGGCGGCGATCGCCTGGGTCATCGCCCTCCATCGCCGCCGGCTCGCGACCAGGGTGGCGGCGCCAGTGAGCGCCAGCACGACGCCGAGCACCTCCACACCGCCCGGCCGACCCGACAGGCCGGCCAGCACACCAACCGCGACCAGCACCAAGGCCGTGGAACGCCACGCCACGTATGTCGCCCAGCCGGCGAGCTGAGCCGGATCCCCGTGCTTCCCTCCAACTCGCTGCTGCGGCCACATCGGATCACCTTGTTCAACTCGTCCGCCAAGGTCTCGTCACGCCAGTCTCGCACAGCAATCGGGCGGTCGCTGTCCCGTCCCACTGAGTCTGCTCTGGCCACAAGGCTCTGACCTGCACGGAGCAGATTCAGTGGGACGCTCGTAGCGGCGAATCGTCCCGGTAAAGCTGCGCTGAGTCCGCAGATCCCTGTTGGCGTCCCGCTGAACCTGCTCCATCAGACCGAAACCGTCGCGGGATGAAGACAGAGGTCACAGCATCGCGCTCGGTTCGGTCGGCTCGTTCTGGAGCAGATTCGGTGGGACGCACGCACGAATCGGAGCAGATTCAGCGAGACCGGAGCACCTTCGCTGGGACAGGACAGTCGCGCCGAAGGGCCGAACGGCCCGCCTCTTCCCTGCCATCGAGGCTCACCGACTTGCTCGGCGGCCTCGCGCTCGGGGCCACCCGACCACGTGCAAGCCACCGAGCCGCGATCGTGGCGGCCGGCCGCCACGATCGCCCGGTGCTCGGCCGGGCGCTCCCGCAGGCGGCGGCCAAGCCGCTCAACCACGAGCAGGCACGGGTTTCATGGGCCGACCTGCGTGCCACCGGGACATCGCGATGCATGGGATGCGGACGGGCCGTCCGACTGCCGGCCAGCGCTACCCAGCCTGGGCCAGTGCCGGGCGGCAGCGTGCGCGCCACTCACCGACGCCGCCGGTGCCCACCAGGCGGACGGGGATCCCCGCCCGGTCCAGCAGGCTTGCCGCGATCGAGGCGCGGTGGCCGTTGGAGCACACCAGCCAGTGGACCTCGTCCGGGGAGAGCCGGCCGAGGCGGGCGGGGAGGTCGGCGAGGAAGACCTGCTCGCTGCCGGGGATGCCGCCCCAGCGCCACTCCAGTTCCTGGCGGACGTCGAGCACGCGGGGGGCCTTGCCCGCAAGGACGGCGTCGCACAGCTCCTTCACCCCGCCGGACGGGTAGGAGCGCAGCTCGCCGCCGCTGGCCCGCCAGGCGCCGATACCGCCGGCCAGCCACCCCTCGACGTGGCGCCAGCCGATGCGAGGAGCTGGGTCACCGCGTCCTCGAGCGCACGCTCGCCCGGGCCGGGCAGAACCAGCAGCAGCGGGTCGTCGAACGGCAGCACCCAGCCGACGTAGCTGGCGAACCCGGCGTTCAGCTCGATGTTGACCGAGCCGGGGATGTGCGCGGCGGCGAAGTCGTCGCGGTCACGCCCGTCGACGACGACGGCGCCGGCACGCGCCCGAGCCGCCAGCTCCTCGGGCCCCACGGCCGGAATCGTCGGCAGGCCGCCGAGCACCGCGGCACCGGCCCGGTTGATTGGCGCCATGTGCCGGTAGTAGGCGGGGTAGGCCAGCAGCTCGCCGCGCAGCTCCTCATCGAACGAGGCCAGGTCGGCGGCGCGGAACAGGAAATTCTCGCGCCGCTCCAGCGCGATGGTGGTGGTCCGGCGGGTGGCGGGCATCGCGGCGACGCAGAAGCTGCCCGCCCCGTGAGTGGGCAGCACCTCGACCTCGTCGGGGAGGGCGCCCAGCTTGCGGATGGTAGCGAACTGGGCCCGGGTGAGGTCGCCGGCCAGCTCGGGGCCGAGGAGGTCGGTGCGCCCGGCGCTGCCCACCAGGAGGCTGCCGCCGGTGAACACCGTGCTCGGCGTGGCGGCGTCGCCCTGGTAGAGCAGCCAGGCGAGGTGCTCGGGGGTGTGCCCCGGGGTGGCCAGGGCGACCAGGCGGAGATCGCCGATCCGGACCTCGTGGCCGTCGGCCGCCGGCCGGTGCGGGAACTCATAGGCGCCCTGGGCCGGGACGACGAGCTCCGCGCCGGTGGCCGCGCGCAGCTCGTGGGCCCCTGACACGTAGTCGTTGTGGACGTGGGTCTCCAGCACCGCCCGGATCCGCGCGCCGCCGGCCTCGGCGGCCCGCACCAAGCGCCAGGCATCCCGCTGCGGGTCGACCACGGCGGCCTCCCCGTCCGAGGACACGAGGTAGCTGTTGTCCCCCAGGCCCGCGGTCACGAAGACCTCGACGCCGTCCATCCCGAACCTCCCGCCCCGGCGACCGTTTCCTCGGCAGCGGATACCTTACATCAGTTCATTGACTGATTGAAAGATTGACTGTACGGTCAACGCATGCCCGTCGTCCCCGACTCCGTCCTGGAGGAGACCGCCAGGCGGTTCGCCCTGCTCGGCGACCCGACCCGCCTACGGATCGTCAGCGTCCTGCACGACTGCGGTGAGTGCACCGTCGGCGAGATCGCCACGGCCGCCGGGGTCTCTGTCGGCAACGCCTCCCAGCACCTCGGGCGGCTGCTGCTGGGCGGGATCGTCGGACGGCAACGCGCGGGCAAATCCGTCCGCTACCGGATCGTCGAGGACTCGATCGAGCAGCTCTGCACGATCGTGTGCGCGAGCGTCCAGGAACGGGCCCGCGTGCTCAGCGCCCCAAGCAAAGCCAGTTGACCGCCATAAGGGGGCATCGTGGACCACAGCGAGCAGGACCCTGCGGGAGCGTTTGCCTACCCGGGCCGGGCGTCCTGGGCGAAGCGCTCGTGGGCGACTCGGGTGCGGTGGCGGCCGATGGCGCGCCCGGTCCGTGGATCAAGGTCATCGACCAGACCCGCTGCATCGGCTGCCGCGCCCGCCAGGCCCTGTGGCGCCAGGCCCGCCGCGCCCTGCTGTGGGAGCACCTGCTCACCTGGGCCGTCACCTACGCCCGGGCGATGGCCGCCTCGGCACCGCCGTTCCACGCCGCCTGGGCCGAACTGCTGGAGCGCACCCTGCTCGCCGAGGCGGCCGACCTGGAGCCGCCAGCGACCCCGTCCCTGCACCTGCGAGACTCCCCCGGGCTCCCCGAGGCCAGCGAGGGCGCCGCCGCGCTGGTGGGGGTCCTGCTGGCGCCCGTGCGCAGCGGCCTGATCCTCACCCGGTGGGACCTGGCCCGGGGGGCGGCAGGGCTCGGCCTGGGGCTGCGCATGGGGGAGCGGGCCTTTGCGCTGCGCTCCATGCTCAGCCAGGACCCCCAGGCCACGCTTGCCTGGCTGGCGGGCGAGGCGGCCGGGTGGGCGGCGCGGCACCGGCAGACCGTGGCGACGCTCGGCGACATCGGGCGTCATTGGCGGGAGCGGGCCGAGACCACCCTGGCCCTGCTGCTCGAGCTGGAACGGGCGACCGAGGAGGTGACGGCGCATGCTGCAGGACGCTGAGACCACGAGAGAGCCGATCGCAGGGAAGCTGACCGAAGACGACGTGCGCAGGATCGTGCGCGAGGAGGTGGAGCACGCCTTCAAGCGCGACCCGGCGGCCAGGCGGGCGTCAATCATCGCCTCCAAGGGCACGCTCGACTGGGCCTACCCGCCGCTCATCCTGGCCACCACCGCTGCGGCGGCGGACATGGACACCTCGGTCTTCTTCACCTTCTACGGCCTGAGCATCATCCACAAGGACTTCGCCAGGAAACTGAAGGTCGACCCGGTCGGCAACCCGGCGATGCCCCTGCCGATCCCCATCCCCGACATCGTCTCCTCCCTGCCCGGGATGGTCCCGCTCGCGTCGCGGATGATGCGGGCCCGCTTCGCCAAGCACAACGTTGCCACCGTGGGGGAGCTGCTCGACGCCGCCAGGGACATCGGCGTCCGGCTGATCGCCTGCC
>WNFV01009556.1_pt1 | contig 10710 bp, 9 predicted proteins | sample 5400101 | NCBI WGS metagenome assembly WNFV01 (sample SAMN13153361, study PRJNA577476) | soil metagenome | isolation source: 115 cm soil or saprolite under grassland replicate 1 | place: USA:California | collected 2016-06-15
TCACGAACGCCGCTTTCACCGCCGGCTCGATGATCTTCGAGATTCCCACCGGCGTGGTGGCCGACACGGTCGGCCGGCGTGCCTCGCTCCTCCTGTGTCTCGGCACGCTGTTCGTGACGACGCTGCTCTACGTGACGGCGTATTGGCGCGGCTGGGGGTTCTGGGCGTTCGTGTGGGTTTCGGTGTTACTCGGCCTGGGCTACACGTTCTACACGGGCGCTGTGGACGCATGGCTGGTGGACGCCCTCAAGGCGACCGGCCACACCGCGCCGCTCGAACCCGTGTTCGCGAAGGCGCAAATGATGTTCGGGGCCGGGATGCTGGTCGGGACGATCACGGGCGGGTTCCTCGGCCAGATCCACCTGTATATCCCGTACCTCGTCCGCGCCGCCATCGTGATCCCACTCTTTGCGCTCGCATGGTTCGGAATGCGGGAGCTGGGCTTCACGCCCCGCGCGCTGGAGCTGCGTCGCGTGCCCGCGGAGATGCGCCGGGTGTTCGTCGAAGGGATGGACTACGGCCTGCACCATCCGGTCGTGCGGCCGGTCATGTTCGCGTCGCTCGTGACCATGAGCTTCCTGATCTTCGGCTTCTACAGCTGGCAGAAGTACTTCCTCGACCTGCTCGGAAAGAACCTCGTGTGGGTCAACGGGGTGATCAGCTCGCTCGTCGGGCTCACGATGATCGCCGGGAACGCCCTCGTCGGCCCCCTGTCGCGCGTCGTCCGCACGCGGACGGGGATTCTGACACTGGCGACCGTCGTGCAGGCCGTTATGGCCATCGCGTGCGGCCTGCTCGGCGTCCTGACTTCGGGTCCCGCAACGTTCTACGTCGTGGTCGCGCTCTACCTCGTGTACACACTGGCGCTGGGCGTATCGATGCCCGTGAAGCAGGGCTATCTCAACGCGCACATCCCGTCCGCCCAGCGGGCGACGATCATCTCGCTCGACTCGTTCTTCGCGAACCTGGGCGGCGTGGGCGGGCAGTCGGGCTTCGGCTACCTCGCCCGGGCGCGCGGCATCGCCGGCGCATGGGTCGCCGCGGGCGTGGCGCTCTTTCTCGGCGTGCCGCTTTACCTCAAGGCGCGGCGGCGGGACAAGGCGCTCGACCGGTTCTGATCATCCCTGCTTGAACTTGGGTAGCTCGTTCCGGTGCCGCTGCAAGAATCCCTCGTAGACGTGCGAGTCCGTGTAGTCCCGCATCTCGCAGATCCTATCGCCCCGGAATCGAATCACCACGCAGGTGCGCTGGTCCATCACGTCGTCGGGGGCGCTCTTCAGCCAGCTCCGCTCCCGGATCTCGACGATCACGCGCTCGTCCGCCTCGTACCAGTCACGCCACACGTCCTCGTAGCCCCAGTCGGCCGCGCCCAGGCCCGGCTCGCGGTTCCACAACGCGTCGAGCACCGGCTCGCGGCCCTTCCACTCGCCGCCGATCCGCGGCGCCCCCGCGACCCAGTACACGACGTCGTCGGTAAAGCGACTCCCGACTCCGTCCCGGTCGCCCGCGAACAGCGCCTTCTCGTAGTCCTTCGCGACGTCCATCCGCCTGCTCATACGATCGCCTCCTCCGGCATCACCAATGGATTGGCCTTGCGGCCTGCCCGCTCCATCGGCTTGTCCATCATCGCGCGGTTCTGGTCCAGGACCTTCCAGAAGTCCACCGCCCGCTCCACCAGCTCGCGGGACGCTTCCCGCAGCGCGTCGCTCGCCTTCACCTGACGCACGTTGTTCTGCATGTCCTCGGCATCCCAACCGCGCGAGTGCGCGATGAAGGGGAATTGGGGGAACAGGAACCCCAGCTCCGACCAGAAGGTGAACATGCTGCCCGCTACGCCCTGGATGTTGTCCTGGCCCCCGGTGATGATGAATGCGCCCACCTTGTTCCGGATCAGCACCTTGTTGTGGATCGTGATCTGGTTCTGCACGCAGTTCAGCCGCTCGATCATCTTGTAGTACAGCGACGACGCGTTCCCCCAGCGAATCGGAGTCGAGATGAGCACGACGTCCGCCCAGTGCACGAGCCCTTCGTACACGGCTGTCAGGTGATCGTCGGGGTCGCGCTCGGTGATGGCGCACGGCCACGTGCAGGCGTGCGAGGCCTTGGAGTAGTTCCCCTCGCAGTGCTTGAAGCTCAGGGTGCGGAGCTGGATCAGCTGGGTGTCGGTCTTGAGCTCGCGCGCCCGCTCGATCGCGTGCTCGAGTAGCGCATCCGACGTCGAGAAGCGCGGATTGCCCTCGTCCATCGCGGTGGTCGAGATGCCGAGCACGCGGCAAGGCGCGCCGGCGGGCTTCGCGTGCTCGTCGAGGAGGTGGCTCGGCTTGTGCTTCACGAGCTTGCGCGGCATCACGGGCGGGGTCCGCACGTACACGCCGTCGGCGCGCTCCTCGACGGCGAAAGAGGGGACCTGCTCTTCGTCGTAGCCCGCCGGCCCTTTCCCGGTCACCACGCTGTACTCCCACCCGTGCCAGGGGCACATCACGAACTCGCCGCGTACGCGGCCCTCCGAGAGCGGGCCGCCCTTGTGGTTGCAGATGTCCGAAATGGCCGTCAAGCGGCCTTCGTGCAGAAAAACCGCGATGCGGTGGCGCTCGAGTTTCACGGCGAAGGGGACGCGGGCGAGGAGCTCGTCCCGCGTGCCGAGGCGGTGCCAGGTGTCCATAGGAGAGGCTCCGAGTATGGGCGGAGGAGAATAGTAGCTCGTAGATTTCCAGCCCGTGCAACCACTCGCCGCGTTGCTCATCGGCCTGGCGGCGCTGCAGACACCAGCGTCGCAGTTTCGCCCGCGCCCCCTGTCGCCGTTCGCGGCCGCCAAGGCGCGGGCCCTGCTGCGCGACCGGCTACCCTGCCTCGGCTGCCACCAGCTCGACGGCGAGGGAGGGCGAATCGGACCCGATCTCTCGAACCTCGGCGCGCGGCGATCGCCGGCGTTCGTGCTCGGCATGATCGTCGATCCCGCCGCGACAGCACGGGGTACGGCCATGCCGAAGACGCCGCTCCCGCGGGCAACCGCCGAGCTGATCGCGACTTTCCTCCTGGGAGAGGGGCGGGGGATGGGAACGACGGGAAGGGACCGGCAGAGCCGCGCGCCGGGACCGCCACGAAGCGACGCCCCAGCTCTCTACGCGCGACACTGCGCCGCATGCCACGGGGAGCACGGGCGGGGAGACGGCTACAACGCGAAGTACCTTCCCGTCCCACCCGCGGCGCACGCCGATCGGTACTTCATGTCCCGCCGCACGGACGATCGCCTGTTCGACGGCATCTATGGCGGTGGCTACGTCCTCGGCGCCAGTGCCCGCATGCCGGCGTTCGGCGAGACATTGAGCCGCGCGGAGATCCGGGGACTGGTGCGCTACCTGCGCGAGCTGTGCCGCTGCCAGGGTCCCGCATGGTCGCATGATTCCGCGGGCAGGTCGCGGTGAGCCGCGCGTGAGCACGCGCCGCTGGTGGCTGCTCGCAATCGCGCTCGACGCTTGCGGGCAAGGCGATCGGACGGATGGTCCCCGGATCGAGCTGCCGCGGCCGCTGGCAGTCGCGCGCTCCAAGGTGCGGGCGGAGGATTTCGTGGGCGCGGAAGCCTGCGCGGCATGTCACGCGGGGCAGTATGGGGCCTGGCGGCGCTCCACCCACGGCCGGGCCGGGGGGTCGGCGGACGCGCGTACCACGCTGGTCCCGTTCGACGGCACGCCCATTCGGTTTCGCGACGCCGTGGTGACTCCCATGACGCGCCCGGGAGGCACCTACGCGTTCAAGGTGTCCCAACCGGGTCGCCCAGACGTCGTCCTGCCGGTTGCCGGAGTCGTGGGGGGCGGCCACCTGGTCGGCGGCGGGACCCAGGGATTCTTCACGCCCCATGCCGACGGCACGCTCCGGTTCCTCCCCTTCGAGATCCACCGCGAGGAGGGCCGGTTCACGTGGTTCTGCAACACCAACCCCCGCCTCGGCCGCGGTTGGCTGCCGATCACGCCGGACATGGCCGTGGCGGATTGCGGCGACTGGCCGCCCACCCGCGTGCTGGGCGACGAGCCGCGCTTCGCCAACTGCCAGGCCTGTCACGGGAGCCAAATCCGCGTCTCGTACGACACGGGTGGCAAGCGTTATGTGACGGCGTTCACCACGTTGGCCGTGAACTGCGAGTCGTGTCACGGTCCCGGCGGCCGACACGTGGCGCTCGCCCGGTCGGGCAAGCTCGGCGCGTCCGAAGACATCGGAATCCGAGGGCTCGGGACGCTGGCCAAGGAACAGGCGCTGGATGTGTGCTTCCAGTGTCATGCCTTGAAGGACAACCTCGCGCCCGGGTATCTGCCCGGGACCCCGTTGCGCGAGCACTATGCCCTCAAGTTCCCCCAGCTCGGCGACCGCCCGCTCCACCCGGACGGCCGCATCCGCAGCTTCGCGTATCAGGAGAACCAACTGTATAGCGACTGCTACTTGAGCGGCGGGATGACGTGCACGGATTGCCATGACCCCCACTCACAAGGCTATCGCGACGTCGCGGGACATGCCCTGCCGGACCGGTTCAGCGACGGGCAGTGCCTGGGGTGCCACGCGAGCAAGGCGGAGCCGATCGAGGCGCACACCCATCACGCGCCGGGCTCGCGCGGCAGCCGCTGCGTGGCGTGCCACATGCCGTACCTTCAGGAGCCGGAGGTCGGTAGCGCGATCCGCTACACCCGCTCCGACCACACTGTGCCGATCCCCCGGCCCGCGTTGGACGCGGCGCAGGGCGTCGGGAGCGCTTGCCGCCAGTGTCACGCCGATCGCGGCGAGGCCGAGCTCGACGCGCAGGTCAGGGCGTGGTACGGCGAGCTCAAGCCGCAACCGGAGATCGTCGCCCGGATAGCGCGGGCCGGCGGCGTCACGGACCGCGCGCAGGCGGCCCGGCTGCTGCTCGATCCCACAGCGCGGCACCCGATGGCCCAGTTCGCCGGGCTCGCCCAGTTCCTGGAGCGCCACCTCGGCCCCGACCCGCCGGCGCTCGACGCCGACGCGGTCGCGCGGCTCGAAGGGCTCGCTGAGAGTGAGGACATCGACGTTCGGGCGCTGGCGCTCGCGAGCCTGCACCTGGCGCGCGGCGAGGCTCCAGCGGTGCGCCGCTTCCTGGCGAGCCGCCTCGCCGGGCTGGGCGCGGATGACGCCGCGGTGCGGCAGCGCTGGGTAGTAGCCCTGGGCTATGTCGCCGACACCTACCGGGGCCGGAGCGAGTTCCCCGCGGCGATCGTGGTCTACCGCAAGGCGCTCGAGATCCTGCCCGACGATCCTCGGCTCCTGTTCAATCTGGGGCTCGCCTACGCGGGGGCCGGCGACCTCGCCGCGGCCGTGGCCCTGTACCGGCGCAGCCTCGAGCGAGACCCGATCCAACCGCTGGTTCACGTGAACTGGGGGATCGAGTTGAAGGCGCAGGGCGATACGGCGGGTGCGGTGGCGCAGTTCCGGCGCGCCATCGAGCTCAACCCGCGAGAAGCGCTCGCCCACTTCAACCTCGGCAACGTGTTGCTGAGCCGGAACCAACCGGCCGCGGCGATCCCGTTCTACCGGCAGGCGGTGGCGCTCGATCCTGCACTCGCGCTCGGGCACTTTTATCTCGCGCGGTGCTATGCCCTCACTGGCGATTACCCGCGCGCGTTGGCGGCGGTACGCCGGGGGCTCGAGTTCGACCGCGAGAACGCCGAGGCGCAGGACATGCTGGCCCGGCTCCAGCGGGCGGTGGGCGGCGGGGGGCGCCGTTGAGCACGCGTCTCGGCGTCATCTTCCTGACGGTCTTGATCGACCTGATCGGCTTCGGGATCGTGCTGCCGATCCTGCCCTACTACGCGCAGCGGTTCGGCGCGCATGGCATGGGCTACGGTGCGCTCGTTTTCGTTTTTTCGGCAATGCAGTTCCTAGCGACGGCGTTGCTGGGCCGGGTGTCGGACCGCGTGGGCCGCCGGCCAATCTTGCTCGCGACCATGTTGATCAACGCTGCTGGGTACGTGCTGTTCGCGTTCGCGCCGTCCTACTGGGTGCTGTTCGTGGCCCGGGTGATCTCGGGCCTCGCGAGCGGTAACATCTCGGCGGCGCAGGCGTACGTCGCCGACATTACGCCCCCCGCCGAGCGGGCCCGTGGCATGGGAACGATCGGCGCCGCCTTCGGGATCGGGTTCGTCCTCGGCCCGATGATCGGTGGGTTGGCGGACCACTATTTCGGCCACCTCGCGCCCGGGCTCATCGCCGCGGGATTGTCGATCGCCAACTTCTTCTCGGCGAGCGCCATCCTGCGCGAATCGCTGGGCCACGAACACCGTACGGTGCGGCCCCTGTTCGACTTCGGGCACATGGCGGAAGCGCTCGGCCGACCGCAGTTACGGCCGTTGATGCTCGTGTGGTTGCTCGCGCCCTTCGCCTTCGCCGGCTATACCGTCGCGTTGCCGCTTTACGCCACGCGGGCGTTTGGTTGGAGCGGCCGCGACCTCGGTTGGCTCTTCGTGGAGATCGGCGTGATCGCCGCGGTCATACAAGGGTTTGCGTTCGGCCGCATCGAAAGGCGTACCGGAGCGCGCGCGCTTCTCATCTTCGGCCTGTTCGGGATGGCGGTCAGCATCGCCGCCTTGCCCTACACGGGGAGCAGCCTGGCGGTTTACGCCTGGACGGTGCCGCTCGCGTTCGCCAACAGCCTGTTCGCGCCGGCCGCGTCGGGGCTGGTGTCGATCTACGCGGATCCGACGGAACAGGGCACGATCCTCGGGGCGGCGCAGGCGTTTGCCGCCCTGGGCCGCAGCTTCGGCCCGCTCGCGGTGGGCTGGGCCTATGACGGCCTTGGCCAGCAGGCGGCATTCCTGCTCGCGGGCGCTGTGATGGGCCTTGGGGCGCTCGCCAGCCTCCGGCTCGAGCGTGTAAGGCACGCCCGCGTAACGGCTCCCCCGGCGGCTTAACGGCCCAGCCGCCGCCGCGTCAAAGACCCGGACGCTTCTTCAAGGAGTAGTCGATGCGCAAGCACATGACGGCCGCCGTGGCCGCGGCGTTGGTGGTGGCGGCGTGCAATCAGGACCCAACGGGCGTGTCGGGGGCCAACGAGCTGATCCTCGCCCAGAACGCCCAGCTGATCGCGCAGGACGTGGCCGCCTCCACGGGCGCCACGTGTGAAGGCTGGTGGGCGCGGCTGCGCGACACGCTCCGCACCACGGACGACCCGGAGGCGCGCGCCTTCCTCGATCAGGCGGCCGCCTACCGGGACTCGGCCCACACGGCCTGGGACGCGGGTGACACGACCGCCGCCCGCGGCTATCGCCGGCTGGCCTTCCGCTCGGTGCTCGCCGCGGTGATCGAGCTCTTCCCCAACGCCCCGGAGCGGACCGGTCTCGCCGTCGATCAGGCGCTCGTGCGGATCGAGCGGTTCCTCGGCGGGCGCGACGCGCCGCGGATCCGTCTGATCCTCGCCCACGTGAAGGACCTGCGTGCCGAGGCCGACCGGGCACTGGCCGCGGGTGACAAGGTCACCGCCCTGGCCCTGAATCTGCGCGGGATGCAGATCCTGCACCGGCTGGTGGAGCACATCAGGGAGGCGCACCGCGATCATGACGCCGTGGCGGACGGTGAGATGCAGGCTGTGGGTTACTAGGACGGGCAACGACTAGACGCGCAGACGCATAGCGGCGAACAGGAACCAGGGGGTCGGGGCCGGTGGGTCCCGACCCCTTGTTAGCTTGCCCCTCCTCCCGTGGCGCCCCCGCAACAGGGCCGGCGGGTTGCGTGGTCCGTCGCGGCGTGGCGTGTTCCGTGCGGTGCATCCGGGAGTGCGCGGCGGGCGCCGTCGGCGCCCTTGCGCGTCGCACCGGGCCGTGAAGGTTTGGAGGGTGCCCATCGACCGACCCCATTACTCAAAGAGCCGCGCGGCATCACCCCGCCGGAGCGACTCCGGCCGCCATACTCACAGAGCCAGATCTCACAAGCTGTCGTCGTCGGCGTCTCACCCCGCAGGCTGACGAAAGGAGCTAGCGCCATGTCCGAGGCCACATGGGTGTGGCTGTTCTCAGGGGTGTACTGGGCGTACTGTCTCTTTTGGGGTGTGCGAGGCTTCTTCTGGGCGAAGACGTCCGCGCGCTGGACGGTGGCGGACCGGTCGATCCCGATGTGGCTGTTCATCCTCGCGTCCACCGCCACGTCGTACAGCGGCTGGACCTACATCGGTCACCCCGGGCTGGTGGCCTACGCGGGGCTCGCTTACGCCTTCGCCTCGTTCTACGTGCTCACGATCCCGATCACCGGGACGTTCTTCCACAAAAAACTCTGGATGCTTGGGAAGCGCTACCACTTCGTCACGCCCGGTGACCTGTACTCCTACTACTACGGGAACGAGCGCGGGTGGGGCGAGGTGATCCGCTGGATGATCGTGGTCGTTGCGTTCCTCTACAGCTCGTTCTACACCGCGGTGCAGCTCCTCGCCTCCGGCGCCATCTTCCACGTCACCACGGGCGTGCCCGTGATCGTGGGCAGCCTCTTCCTCGCGGCGGTGGTGTACTTCTACGTCGCGGCGGGCGGCATCCGCAGCGTGGCCTGGGTGGATGCCCTCCAGGCGATTCTGCTCTGGTTGGGCATCATCGCCATCGGCCTCGTCGTCATGCACCATTACGGCGGCTGGGACCCGTTCATCGCACGGATCAACCGCCTCGAGGCCAAGTACCTCACGGTGCCCGCCGCGTGGAGTCCCGGCACGCCCAGCGCATGGTCGGGCATGTTCCAGCTCACTTACATGATGTCGCTCATGGGGATCATGGCGTCGCCGGCGTTCCACATCTGGTCGTTCAGCAACAAGGATCCGCGCCCATTCCCATGGCAGCACGTGTTCGCCTCTACGCTGCTCGTCGGGTTCGCGCTCATTTTCTTCACCGCCATCCAGGGACTCGGCGGGCGCGCACTGCTGGAAGACGGCGTGCTCGCGTTCACCAAGGATTCCGAAGTGGTGCCCGAGATGGTGAAAAAGATGATGGGCGGCCCGTTGGCCGGCTTCGTGGTGATAGGCGCACTCGCCGCCATGCAGTCGACGGCGGCGGCGTACATGGGCACGGGCGGTTCGATCCTGATGCGGGACGCGTACGTGCGGTATTTCCGTCCCAACGCCGGCCACGCCGAACAGATCTGGGTGGGCCGGCTCCTGGTTCTCATCATTGTGTCGGTGGCCATGTACGTCGGGCTCACCAACACGGCAGCGCTCGTGATGCTCGGGGGGCTCGCCACGGCGTTCGGATTCCTACTCTACCTGCCGCTCGTGGACACGCTGTACCTGCGCAAGTTCACGCGCCAGGGGGTGGCGATCGGGTTGGCGCTCGGCATCGTGGCGGTGATCACCACCTTTGCCGTCGCCAAGATCAAGTACGCCTTCAACATCCACTCGGCGGGTTGGGGTGGCCTCGTCGCGTTCGTGACGGCGACGATTGTGACGCTGTTCACCCGACGCCGGGAGCAAGCGCGGGCTGATCTCGCGACCGTTCGCCAGGACATGACGCGCTGGCTGGACGACGTCGACGCCCCGAGCGCCGAGCAGAAGAAGTGGCGGCGCGTCATGTGGTGGGTGGTGCCGATTTGGTTCATTTTCGCTATCGGGCCGGGGATGGTGTTGGGCAACAACTTCATCTCGTTCGTCAGCCTGCCGCCCGTGTGGGCCTGGCAGGTCGTCTGGTGGGTGCTCGGCTTCGTGATGATGTGGGCCCTTGCCTTCAAGGCGGGCCTCGCCCAGGCGACGCAAAAGCAGATCGACCGCGCCAATGCCGAGACGCGCGCGGTGGTGGCGGAGGTCGGGCTGGGTCGGAAAATGGCCGCCGCGCCCGCTCCGTCGACGGGCCGCCCCGGTGGCCGGTAAGAACGCACGAGGAAAGGAGACGGCATGAAACGCGAGGATCGCCTGCTGATCGGGAGCTTGATCGGAATTGTGATCTGGCTCGTCATCCTCGGGACCGTGTTGTAGTACGGGACGGCATGGTCGCGGTACTTGAGAGGACACGCCGGGCGAGAACGCGCCCGAGGCTCCCGCCGCGGGACGGTGCCGGGGAGAGGCCGCCAACGGAAGGAGGGTCTGGTGCCCGCCGCGACTGGCCTCTCGTCCCCGCGGTGCTCGTGGTCGCGCTGCTCGCGGCGCTCCTGACGTGGCTGGGGATGTACACGCAGATCCTGGCCAACCTCGCCGGGGCCCAGCTGCCGGGTTCCTGAATCCGCCTGTGTCCCAAATGGCCAGCAAGGCGGAGCTCGAGGAAGCCTACGCCGAAGCCACGCGCACGGCCGCCCGCTCGGGCGTTATGGGTGCGCTTGGTCTCGGCCTGAGCCTCACGATGTTCGCCGTGATGGCCGGCGGAACGTCACCGCTCGGCGAGGGCTTTTGGCTGGAGAAGTTGCTCCTCGCCGGCGGATTGGCCGGCGGCGCGGTTTTCACCGTCGTGGGCGTCCGCGCCTCCCGCGTCGCCGACCGATTGCGCAAGCTCCTCGAAGCGCAGGGCCGCGGCGGCGGCCCCTAGGGAAGCTCTGAAATAGTGGCTCGACGGCTCGCGGTACTCCCCACTTGCAGATATCGTCCGCCCACGTCGCGGACAAACCGGGCATGGCGGACGTGCTGGGCCAGACTCTCCGCTTCGGCCGCGGGATCGGCGGTGGCCACAGCGCCGCCAGCTTTGCTACGGGCGATCCGAGCCAAGTAAGCTATGCAGCCCGCGGGGGTCGAGCTCCGACAGGCGCGCGCAG
>WNFV01024014.1_pt1 | contig 10710 bp, 10 predicted proteins | sample 5400101 | NCBI WGS metagenome assembly WNFV01 (sample SAMN13153361, study PRJNA577476) | soil metagenome | isolation source: 115 cm soil or saprolite under grassland replicate 1 | place: USA:California | collected 2016-06-15
TCCACTTATCCGGATTGAAGAGGTTATCGTCCAGTTCCACGTCAGCATGCATCTCGGAGTAGGATTCAGTTGTAGTCGTCTGGCCATCGATTTTGAAGATTACTTCTGGAGAAATCCAGCCGCCCCCGAGACGTTCATACTTATTAAACTGCGTTTCAGATGTAAGCGTGCCATCCTTCCCGGCTGGGCGAAACATCCGAACGAAATAGAGCCGCTCCTTGTCAATCCAAAACTGCGGAGCGTGTAGGTCGCCGGCCTTTGCGCCTACAACGTAAACGGGTCGCCCCTGCCACGTATCTTCACGAAGAATCGAAAGATCAAACTTGAGCTGCTTGAGTTTCGCTACCGTCTGGTCCACAGGGAGAAAATAAACGTCGAAGGCCAATAGCACCAGAGGATGAATCAGTGGACGAGAACTTTCCAGCTTGCCTTCTTTGAAGGTATAGATTTTGTCATCTGCGAAGAGGATTCCGTTCCCAGCTTTGATGGGATCAAAGTCTATGCGGAGCTGGCCCGGCATCGAGATCGCTTCATACCAAACCGCCACTTTTTTCGTGCCGTCCTTTTCAAAATCTGTGGTCACCTGCTTGAAAGTAGTGTTCTTGTACCAGCTCTTCGCATATTTCATGTGCATGGCTGCGATTAAGTCGTCTCCGGTTTTGATCTTCGCTGCTCTGGCCGCCGGCGCCAGCAGGAATATTCCACATAGAATTAACAGCCCGTGCCTCGCAAGCCTCATGATGTTCTCCTGCTTCTCGTTCGGTTCATGGTTTTTTTGGGTATGGCTCGCTGAAATGTTAGGGCCTAAGGGCCAGGATTCAATAGCCACGCTGGGGGTTAATCTGCACCTCGCTTGTCCGCTAATTGCCCGGCGACTCGTGCTAAACTGTCGCCATTCTCCAAAATTGCAGCGGTTGATTTTGTCCGGTGTCGAGGATGATTATGAAGGATGCTGGAATTGAAGCCAAGCGAGATACTGAACCGGGCCAGCCCACCTTCATGACGGCTAACTATCTGGTTGCCTCGCTGGGAAACTATGAAGCGCAGGTCCGCCAGACGCTTGCGGAAGCCGCCCGCGCCAACGTGATTAAGCGTATCTGGAATAAAGATGCTTCGCTTTGGAAGAATGAAGAATCTCATCAAAACATCATTAGAAATTCGCTCGGGTGGCTGACTGTAGCAATCGAAATGCTCGCAGTCGCAGACGAGCTGAAAAGCTTTGCCGCTAATATTTGTGCATCAGGGGAATTTCAACATGTGATGGTTTGTGGGATGGGCGGCTCGTCGTTGTGCCCTGAGGTGTTGCGACAAACCTTCGGCCATCAAAAAGGGTTTCCCGAGTTGCTCGTTCTCGATTCAACGGCTCCTGACGCTATTGATAACTTTCGAAAACAAATCGACATCGGCCACTGTCTGTTTATTATTGCCTCGAAATCAGGGACCACTACCGAGCCGATTACATTCCATCGTTACTGGTACAACGAAGTTGCGAAAGAGAGTTCGGCACCGGGCAAGTCGTTTATCACAATTACCGATCCTGGTTCACAGATGGCTGACACGGCCGCTGCCGAAAGGTTCAGGCGAATCTTTCTTAACCAGAAGGACATCGGCGGCCGCTACTCCGCACTCTCATATTTTGGCATGGTGCCGGCGGCGCTGATGGGTTTGGATTTTGAGAGGATACTGCGCAGCGCTGAGACGATGGCAGGGGCTTGCGGAGCGAGTGTGCCGGCGGACGAAAACCCCGCCGCAGCACTCGGCGCGATAATGGCTGAATGTGTGCTGGCAGGGCGCGATAAATTGACTTTCGTTACGGATCAAACACTATCAGCGTTGGGCCTATGGATAGAGCAACTAATCGCCGAAAGCACCGGCAAGGAAGGAAAGGGAATCATCCCGGTTGTTGGCGAGCTGTTAGGATCACTATCAGCGTATGGCAATGATCGTCTTTTCGTTTCGATTAGTGTCGGCGCGCAAAGCGGTGAGATAGCGTCGAAACTTAAGGCCCTGGAGGCTGCCGGTCATCCGGTTATCTACAGAAAAATCACAGACGTCTACGACCTTGGCGCGGAGTTTTTCTTATGGGAGATGGCGACAGCGTTTGCCGGCTGGCGGCTGGGAATTAATCCGTTTGACCAACCGAACGTGCAGGAATCGAAGGACGCAACAAGAGCGTTGCTGGACAAATATGCGCGCGAGGGAAAGCTACCGCAGCAGCCTGCTTTAGCGAGCGAGGGCCAACTGAGCATCTATGCGGGTGGTCCAACCGGTGCTGCGCAGGATTCAATTTCAGTTCGGGAGGCTTTGCGCACTCACTGTGCGAAGATAAAGCCGGGTGATTACGTTGCGCTACTTGCCTATATCGAAGAAACCCCGGAAACAGAAGCCGCCTTGCAGCGCACCAGGACAAGTGTGCGGGATAAGACAGGCTGCGCCACGACAATCGGGTACGGACCGCGATTTTTACATTCGACTGGACAGTTGCATAAAGGTGGGCCAGACTCAGGAGTTTTCATACAAGTGACGGCGCCGGACAAGCTTGACCTGGAAGTTCCGGGCGCGCCCTACACATTCGGAATTTTGAAACAGGCGCAAGCGCTGGGCGATTTTCAGTCGCTCCTAGCGCATGGCCGTCGCGCTATCCAGGTTGATTTGGGTGCTGATCCAGTTGCTGGATTGGCAAGGCTGCATGAGTTACTGGAGAACGTGTTGATGGGCGCCTGAGGAGCGGGGGCAAGCCCGCCTTCCTGACCTTGAGCCATTCAAACCTGAGTGCCAATTAAGAAACTTGAAAGGCTCTCAAGAGATTGAGAAGATCAATTAATTTCAAAAGTCTCAAAGGTCATGAAGGGCGGCTCGCCCCCGCTCTTCGTCTTGATAAATCAATATGGCTACACCTGCAAAAATTGGATTGATTGGTTTGGGTGTAATGGGGCAGAACCTTGCGCTCAACATAGAGCGCAACGGGTTCCCGATTGCAGTCTACGATCGCGAGCCCGCAGTGCTTGATTCGTTTATTGCGCGCGAGAGTGGCAAACGAATTCTCGGCGCTCACTCTCCTGAAGAGTTTGTTCGTTCGCTGGAACGTCCACGCAAAATCATTCTTTTGGTTAAAGCCGGACCGCCCGTGGACTGGACGATCAGTTTAGTCAAACCCTTTCTCGACGAGGGTGACATCATTATTGACGGCGGCAATTCCCATTTCAAAGAAACCGAGCGCCGGCAAGAGGAGTTGAAAGAAGCGGGCCTCTTTATGATCGGATCAGGGACCTCCGGTGGCGAGAAGGGAGCACTATTGGGCCCTAGCCTGATGCCAGGCGGCGACCCGAATGCTTATGAACAGATTCAACCAATCTGGGAAGCCATCGCCGCGAAGGTACTTGACGGAGCTTGCGTAACCTACATCGGTCCGGGAGGATCAGGTCATTTCGTCAAGATGGTTCACAACGGCATTGAGTATGGCGACATGCAACTCATCGCCGAAGCATATGGCCTGATGCGAAACGGCTTTGGCATGACAGTGGAACAACTAGCGGACGTCTTCGATGAATGGAACCGCGGCGACTTAGAGTCATACCTTATCGAAATAACGGCGAAGATTCTACGCGTTAAAGATCCGGAAACCGGGAAGCCGCTGGTTGACCTGGTTCTCGACAAAGCCGGTCAAAAAGGAACCGGCAAGTGGACGAGCCAGATTGCGCTGGATTTGGGCGTGCCGATCCCGACCATCGATGCCGCCATCGTGGCGCGAACACTCTCATCACAGAAGGAGGCGCGAGTCGAAGCAAGCAAACAGATTAAGGAGGTAACAACGGGTACATCAGGGCAGCTGAGCGAGGCAATGAAAAAGTATGTCCACGACGCGCTTTACGCGTCCAAAATCTGTTCGTATGCACAGGGGATGAATCTGATCAAGGCTGGGTCGGACGAGTTTGGATGGAGCATCAACCTAAGCGAGGTCGCGCGGATCTGGCAGGGCGGCTGCATCATTCGGGCAAAGTTTTTGGGAAAGATTAAGGAGGCCTACCGGCGCAACCCAAACCTTGTGAGCCTTCTACTCGATGCCGAGTTCAAATCAAAAATGGAGCAGGCTCAATCGGGCTGGCGCATAATGGTAGCTACAGCTCTGCAACAAGGTATACCGATCCTGGCCATGTCATCGAGCCTGGGATACTTTGACATGTATCGCACTGCAAACTTGCCGCTCAATTTAACCCAGGCGCAGCGCGACTTCTTCGGCTCGCACACTTATGAACGAGTCGATAAGCCGGAGCTGGGTTTTGTTCATACTGAGTGGGAGGAGCTGCTGGAAAGACAGTAGGCAGAAGGCAGAAGGCAGAGGGCAGAGGGCAGGAAGGCGGAGGGCAGAGGGCGAAACGTGGAGAAGCCTTCTAATGTTTTTGTTTTCGATACACCCGAACAGCTTGCGATCGCTGCGGCGGAACGGTTTGTCGACTACGAGTATGCTTTCCATGGCGAGCCCGACCGGTTTAGCGTTGCGTTGGCGGGTGGCAATACGCCGCGACGTGTTTATGAATTACTTGCGAGCGAGCGGTTCAAGCATCGAGTGGAGTGGGCTCAGGTTGACCTGTTCTTCGGCGATGAGCGTTGTGTTCCGCCAGATCATCCGAATAGCAACTACGCAATGGCCTACGAGTCGCTGATTTCGCAGGTGCCAATTCCAGCAAAGAACGTGCACCGCATTATTGGCGAAGGCCATCCTGACGAGAGCGCCAAACTTTATGAGAATCAGCTAAAGGTATTCTTCGCCGGGAGCACCTGGCCGCGTTTCGATTTAGTCCTGTTGGGAATGGGTGCTGACGGGCACACTGCCTCTCTTTTTCCAGGTAGCGACGCGCTGGATGAAAAATCAAAATGGGTTGTACCAACAACGGCGGAGGGGTCACTAGAGGATCGCATTACCCTTACCGTCCCCGTTTTTAATCAAGCAGCCCGCGTGCTATTTCTGGTAGCGGGACCAGGAAAAGCCGAGCGTCTTGCGCAGGTATTGCACCCTCAATCGGGGTCAGAACCAAAACCCGCCCAGATGATCCAACCAGTTGAGGGATCCGTGGAATGGTTAGTCGATAGCGCCGCGGCGTCGCTGCTCTAGAACCGGATGTTTGTACGCAGGTTCGTCGACCCGAGCAGACGGTCGCTACCGGAGGGAGTTGCAGCCGGTCGCTAGCGAAGGTATGTGAAAACCGTTAGTGACCGATCCAACCTGCGATACATAACGTAGTTCAATGTGTACTGCCGTACACTGTGCGCAGTGGCGAAGCCATGGCCCGCAACGTGGGTCAACAAATACGGAACCGGGAGCGATAGCGACCGGCTTTAAACAGCGATACACAAAGAAGCAATGAATACTTTTGTTGACGGCACGTGTTCGTATTGAGCCATGCGCCCGGTCGCTATCGCTCCCGGTTCCGTATTTGTCGATTCACGCTGCTAGAGTCTGTTGCTACGCATTGTGGGCCAGGGGAGATTGCATGGTCGGTAGTGTAGACCCAGACTTGCGGCCGGTCGCAACGGCTCCCGGTTCTGATTTTGTGCGGCTTGTCAGCAATGGACGTGACCGAGCAGCCAATAGACAATTATGAAAATGATTATCGTTGAAAGGCAGCCGCCACCAAACTTCCAGGCAGCCGCTCCCGCCAGGCATCCGCGCAAAGGTCCTTCCATATTCTTCTCTCCTTGCCTCAGTGGGCACTGACCGGAATAAATCTTTCTTCGGCTTTGAGCGAAGACACCGGCCGCGTCAGGTCGCGACATAACAAAAGCGCTGATTAGTCCGCGCAAATCCGAAACGGGGCTAGATCGCCTCTGGTCTAATTTCGAATTCTTTCTCGGTCCCTGCCTGGAAAGCCGCAAAACGAAAAACGAAGCTGCGGTCTAAGTCCTGACTGTTTGCGCGAACAAATCAAAATGGCCGTCGTTCGCACGCTTACCGAACAGTTAACGGGCTCACTTCACAACCGGGGCAAAAGGAATGCCACGCGACGCTCGAGTGGAAACCTCGATGCAATGAAATTGACAAAGCGAGTACCGAGACTCCTGCCTTAACAGACAAGCGGAAGTTTTAACTGACCGCGTTTCGTTTCAGAAAAGCGAGCAACGATCTTTCGGCAGCATGCAACTTTCTTCCCCGGTAGGCAATCAGTTCATCAAGCGTATTAAAGCAATTGTTGATTACCTTTCCCTTTTCGAAACTATTGATGATTTCTGGACAGATGTAAGAACTGCGGCAGACAGCCGGTGTGTTACCAAGGAGCTCAGCCGTTTCCTTAATCGCTTTGACGACTTTCCGCCTTCGCGAGGTCCTTCCCTCAATGACCTCTTTGTTCATCCTGGCCAGAGCGCAGGCACAAACGAGCGTCCCGGCCCAGGTACGGAAGTCTTTAGCGCTGAAGTTCTCGCCCATTACTCCGCGGATGTAGTCGTTGATGTGATGGCGAGTGACGTTTACAAAATCACCATTGCCGTTTTTATACTTGAAGACCTCGCGTGACGGATGCCGGAGCAAGCTCCTGACAATCTTGGCGACCTGATGGTCCTTCAGTTGGCGCTGCTGCTGTACTCCGGATTTACCAGCGAAGTCGAATTCGATGATATTGCCTTTAACTTTTACGTGTTTGGGCCGCAATGTGGCTAAGCCAAAACTCCCGTTTTCACTTGCGTAGACCTGGCTACCGGGCCTGAGAAAACAGGTGGAAAGAATCCTAAGTATTGAGGCCATCACTGCCTCTCTTCCCAATCCTGGCTGCTTGATATCAGTAGCTACGGTTGCACGCATTTTCGGCAGAGCCTCAACAAATTTGATCAGTCGCCGAAACTTCTTCGCCTCCCGCCGCCGGACGTGATTTGCGTGATAGATATACTGCAAACGACCGGCAACATCTCTCCCGATCGCCTGGACAGCGCCCCCGGCCGCTGAGTTGATTGCAACATCGCTCCAGCCCGGGGGAATTTTCAGTTCTGCTATTCGCTTTAGATCCGCGGCGCTGACCTTTGTGCCGTCAGTTCGTTCGGCGAGCGGTAACTTCAGGGTTTCTGACCCTATCGAGACACGACTTATCCGTCCACCCCAGCTAACTCGCTGAAGCGATGGCAACGGAAAGCCAGCATGGGCCAGTGAACCTAAGGTGGCACTTGCCGTGTTCGCGGAAACTTATAGGCCGATGCTCTTCCGGCCGTAGCTATTTTCGTTTCTGATCGCCACGGTCCCCCTGGCCGACTTTCACTTTGGTTTTGGCTTCACGTTTTACGTCCTGACGTAAAGAGCGTCCCTGATCGTCAGATTCCTTGAACTGTCCTCCGGCATTGCGGCGAACATAACGTTTATCGCTACCCGTATCTATCAACTCGCGTTTGCCAGCTTCGCTCTTTCTTGGCATGTCACCCTCCTGGAACTTGTGTAGGCTTCCTGTACATCTGGCGGAAGCACTTGTTTAGTAACAGACCACCTTTTGCCTGTTTATGAATACGACGCAAGACTCAGCGGCAAGCGTAATGCCAGCTTTTTTCGTCGAAAAACTTGTAGCTGGCGAAGTTGGCCCACCTCATCAATACCTCGGAAGATCAGATTCACGGGCACAGGGGCTCAGTATTTGCAGAGATCTTAGCAAGTGATCATTAGCAGGGTAGGAATGCCAAGGGGACATAAAGGTTCGTATACCGACAAACAAAAACGAAGGGCGGAAACACATCGAGGGAGGCTACGAAGATCGCGGCGTATCTAGTAAGGAAGCGAAAGCCCGCGCCTGCGCCACGGTAAACAAAGAATCTGGCGGCGGTAAGAAAAGTGATTCGGGTAGCGGCAAGAAGGAGATTCGCAGCGCCTCCAGGAAAGGTGAAAAGAAGGGCGGGAACAAAAGGCCGAAAGAGGGGTGGACGGAAATCCTCAAAGAACTCGTAATTCATTATGGCGACGAAATCCAGGAAGTCAGCGGCTGGCAGTGAACGCGCAAAAGGAAGAACTTCAGACCTGAGTAGGCGGACGTCTGTAAAGCGACGACGCTCAATACGTTCAACCGGGGAGGCTGCCGGCGCGATGGGCCAACTCAAGGAGCCCAAGTCGCCAATGCCCGCTCAGCATCAAGCGAAGCCGGGTCTTGAATCGAAGGTTAGTCCGCGGCCACGATACAAAGCATCGCACTACCAAGGGGCGGATAAGCTCAGACAAAAAGTCGCACTGATTACCGGAGGCGACTCCGGCATAGGACGCGCCGTGGCAGTCCTGTTTGCGAGAGAGGGGGCCGACGTCGCGTTTACACATCTGCCGGAAGAGGAGAGCGACGCACGCGAGACGGTGCAAGCGATCGAGGAAGAGGGACGCGTCGCCTTGTCAATTTCGGGCGACATTGAGGACCCGGATTTCTCCCGTCATGCCGTGAGGGAAACCGTGGCAAGGCTGGGAAAACTCGACATTCTCGTGAACAACGCTGCTTATCAGCAACACCGGAAGTCAATCGACGATATTTCCGAAGAGCAATGGGATCGCACTTTCAAAACAAACATCTACGGCTACTTTCGGATGACTAAGGCGGCGATGCCTCACCTAAAGAAGGGGAGCGCGATCGTCAACACCGGATCAATTACCGGTCTCGAAGGAAGCAGACATTTGCTTGATTATTCAGCGACCAAAGGCGCGATTCACGCCTTTACCAAGTCCCTGGCCCAAAACCTTGTCGAGAAAGGCATTCGCGTAAATTGCGTTTCACCGGGACCAGTGTGGACGCCTTTGAATCCTTCAGACAAGCCGGCTAAGGAGGTCGCCGAGTTTGGCGCGGACACGCCAATGCAGCGTCCGGCCCAGCCGGAGGAAATCGCCCCGGCGTTCGTCTACTTTGCTTCGGAAGTCGACTCGAGTTATGTGACAGGAGAAGTCCTGACACTTCTTGGTGGCGAGACTACGGCAGGTTAAGTTTTGAAATTTTCATAGGAGGAAAATCATGGGAGACAATGATGGTGGAGGCAGTGCAGGAGTCGTAGCGGTGCTGGTTATTTTTGTAATTATCGTGGTGGCCGCGCTATTTGTTTTTGGTGGCCGCTTCTTCGGCGGCAATAAGAAGATCGACGTCAATATAAGCACGCCTGCGAAGTAGTCACGGCGAAGAGCTGCGATAGGCAGATGGCGGCCTTGATTGGCAGGACCGTCGCGACCCTGATTTTCAGATTTCCGATTTAGGCGGAGGCAGATTTAGGACTGGAAGGTTTTTCCAGTAGCGGATGCGGTGCCCTGGGGCTGGTCGCTCTAACGGCTGGCCCATCGTCCGCTGTTACTCGTAAACGTGCCGCGTGACGATCAACGATCAAGCTCACGCGGCTTTTGTTGTGAACTGTTTTTGACTATTGGAGGAGCGCTGACATGTTTCGCAAGTTTTCGCTCGCCGCTGCAGATGCACTCGGCTCATCCTGGATGTTCACTGCGAATGTCTTGTTGATTTTGATTTGGTTATTGGTCGGTCCGTTTTTCCATTATTCGGACACATGGCAGTTGGTTGTTAATACCGCGACGACTGTGATCACCTACCTGGCCGTTTTTCTAATTCAAAACACGCAAAACCGCGATGCCAAGGCAATTCATTTGAAACTGGATGAATTGATCAAGGGAGTCGGCGGCGCTCGAACACATCTTGTGAACCTGGAGAACTTATCTGATGACGAACTGGCGTCGTTAGAGGAGGAATTTACAAGGCTGAGAGCGAGACATGAAAAGGCCGTCGCTAAGGAAAATCCTCAGCCAACGGCCGAGTGAATGTGAAATAGCGCCCGGTTGCGCAGCAACTGCCTTTTGCTATTCACTGCTCCGGAAGTGGAAGTTGCGAGGTATTAGTAGTTGTTTATCTTCATCAGCGTGAAACTGCCTTTTGCTATTCACTGCTCCGGAAGTGGAAGTTGCGAGGTATTAGTAGTTGTTTATCTTCATCAGCGTGAGATTATGAAACAGTTTGCCAGGAAATCCGGTCCACTTTCGATTGTCCGCTCATCCGCCGAGCCGGTCGCCGAATCATGCGTGGAGGAGCACACAGTTGCACTGCGAGAATCGTTTGACGGGTGGCTCACCTCGGTAGCCCCGACACTCCTCAAGGCAAAATCCTCCCAGGACGAACCAAAAAACACTTATCGAGGGCGGAGACCTCTTACCCTAACCGACATTATTCGCGTTAAGCGCGCAACTATCCGTGAAAGCATAGCTCCGCGAGCATGGCCTCCGGATGTTGTCCTAAGTTTTCTCGCCGCAGAAGTTATCAAGCGAAATAGATCAGTGTCGGATTAAGCGGCCGGACCCCCATTCCAAAAATCGCGGCATCCTAAATCCGACGAGTTCCAGCTTGGTGTTGAAGACCAGGCCCTTAGTCTCAAATCAGTCTCAATTCTAAAGCTTCAAATCTCAAGTCTGTAATCTCAAATCTCAAATTTGAGATCTGGATTGCTTACGGTTTCTTATTCTGATCATCAAGCCAGGTCTTCAAGGGGGCGAAGTAATCAATGATAGCCGTTGCATCCATTTTGTCTTCTCCAGTCATTGTCTTCAGTGCTTCGGGCCAGGGTTTGCTGAGACCCATTGCCAGCATTTGATTGAGCTTCTGGCCTGCCTTCTTGTTGCCGTAAATAGAGCATTGATACAACGGCCCGTTGAATCCGGCTTCGCGGCACAAGGCACGATGAAATTGAAACTGCAAAATCGCCGCTAGAAAATAGCGC
>WNFV01010681.1_pt1 | contig 10709 bp, 10 predicted proteins | sample 5400101 | NCBI WGS metagenome assembly WNFV01 (sample SAMN13153361, study PRJNA577476) | soil metagenome | isolation source: 115 cm soil or saprolite under grassland replicate 1 | place: USA:California | collected 2016-06-15
CTGCGACCGGAGTGATGCGCTACCTGGAAGAGCGCGGGATAGGCTTTGACACGCGGGTCGCGCGCGTGCCGATCGCGCCGGCGGCGATCCTCTTCGACCTCGGAGTCGGCGACCCGAAAATTCGGCCCGACGCCGAAGCGGGCTACAGAGCCTGTAAGGCCGCGACGACTGACGCTCCCGCCGAAGGCAACGTCGGCGCCGGCGCGGGCGCGACCGTGGGCAAACTCTTCGGGATGGATCGCGCGATGAAGGGCGGCCTCGGCGTCGCTTCGATCAAGCTGAGTGACGGAAAGTCGAGTTTGACTGTGGGCGCGATCGTCGCCGTCAACGCCGTCGGCGACGTGATCGATCCGGGCACGGGCAAGGTCCTCGCGGGCGCGCGCGCGAAGGACGGCAAGGCGCTGCTCGGATCGATGAACGCTATCCTTCGCGGCGAACCTCTGCCGCCTTTGCTCGGAGGCTCGGCGACGACCATCGGCGCGGTCGCGACCGACGCGAAACTCGACAAGGCCCAGGCGACGAAGGTCGCGCAGATGGCCCATGACGGATTGGCCCGCACGATCAACCCCGTTCACACGGCCGCGGACGGCGACACGATCTTCGCCCTTGCGACGGGCAAGTTGTGAGAGCCGTGAAGGCGGCGAAGGGAATTTCCGGATTGCCGAGCGCGGCGGAGATGAAGACGGCGTAATCCGACTACCGCCGGATAGGGGCTGGCGTTGGCGTCTCGGCGTTAAACCGTGCCCGCTATTCGAAGCTTGGGAGCGTGAACCTCCACTGGACAAGCCCGTGGCATCTGTCCAAACCTTTCCGCAACAGGGTACTCAGAATAGAGGGAGCTATGAGAAGCAAACACGTAGTTTTGCAAACAATTGCGCTGCTGCTGTTCATCCTACCTGTTCAGGCCGGCGTCACCCGCATAGAGATCATCTCCCGCGCCGACCTGCTCAACGGCAAGGAGTTCGGCCTGGCGGGCGCTTACGAGAAGATCGTCGCCAAAGTCCACTTCGCCGTCGACCCGAACAATCCGCATAACAAGGTCATCGTCGATCTCGGGCGAGCGCCGCGCAATGAGCAGGGCCTGGTCGAATTCTCGGCCGATCTTTACATTCTCAGGCCTAAGGATTTGAACCGGGGCAACGGCGCCGCGCTGTTCGAGATCCCGAACCGCGGCGGCAAGGCGATGGTTCGGTTCTTCAATCATGCGCGCGGCTCCGCCGACCCGACGACCGAGGCCGAGATGGGCGACGGATTTTTGATGCGGCGCGGCTTCACACTGGTCTGGCTGGGCTGGCAGTTCGACGCGGCGGACGGCGGGCGAGCGTTGCGGCTATATGCGCCTGTGGCGACCGACAACGGCAAGCCGATCGCCTGTTGGGTGAGATCGGATTTCGTCTTTGCGACAAAGGTCTTCGACGCCTCGCTCGGGCATCGCGGCCAGAAGGCGCAACCCGCGATCGAGCCTGACAGCGCCGAGTACAAGCTGACGGTGCGCGACACCGTGCTGGGCGAGCGGCGTGTGATTCCGCGCGGCGAATGGCGCTTCGCGCGTATCGTCAATGGACATCCCGTCGATGGTCAAACCGTCCCCGATCCGACATACATCTATCTCAAAGGCGGTTTCGAGCCGGGCAAGATTTACGAGGTCGTCTATCGCGCGCATAACCCGACGGTCGTGGGGTTGGGCCTTGCGGCGACGCGCGACCTGGCGTCGTATTTCAAATACGAGCGTAACGACGTGGCCTTGGTCAAACGCGCTCTGGCTTTCGGCATCTCGCAATCCGGCCGCTACCTTCGCCACTTCGTCTACCAAGGCTTCAACGCCGACGAAAAAGACCGGCAAGTCTTCGACGCCGTCAACCCGCACGTCGCGGGCGGCGGCCACGGCAGCTTCAATCATCGCTTCGCCGAACCGTCCCGCGACGCCAGTCCTTTCTCGACGTTCTTCTATCCGACCGACATTTTCCCGTTCGCCGATCTGGAGCAGACCGACCCTGAGACGGGCGAGAAAGACGGCATTCTGACGCTGGCGATCAAGCAAAAAGTCGCGCCGAAAATCTTCTACACATTTTCGTCCTATGAATATTGGGGGCGCGCGGCGTCGTTGATTCACACCAGCGTCGACGGCAAAGCGGACGCGCCGCTGCCGGAGAACACGCGCATCTATTATTTTGTCGGCGGCCAGCATGGGCCGGGCCAGCTCCCGCCGAACAAAAATCAGACTCAGAACCTGACCAGCCCGAACGACTATTCGTGGTCGATGCGAGCCTTGCTCGTCGCGCTGGACGCGTGGGCGAAAGAAGGAACGCCGCCGCCGCCGAGCCAATACGCCAAAATCGCCGACGGCTCGCTCGTCAGCCCGCAGGCCGTCAACTTCCCTAAAATCCCCGGAGTCAATTTCCCGCGCTCGATTCACGAAGCCTGGCGCGTCGATTACGGCCCGGAGTTCAAAACAAAAGGCCTCATCGCAAACGAACCGCCGCGCATAGGCAAGCCGTTTCCGGTGATGGCGCCGCAGGACGATCAGGACGGCATTGACCTCGGCGGAATCAGAATGCCCGAAGTCGCCGCGCCATTGGCGACATATAGCGGTTGGAACCCTCGCGACCCGCAGACCGGCGCGCCCGATCAGTTGGTCGACTTCGCCGGTTCATACATCCCCTTCGCAAAGACAAAGGCCGAGCGTGAACGCTCGGGCGATCCGCGACTATCTCTCGAAGAGCGATACACGAGCCGCTCCCACTATCTGGGCCTTGTGGCGGAAGCGGGATTGAAGCTGGTCAAAGGCGGCTACCTGTTGGATGAAGACTTGCCGGCGTTGATCGAACGCGCCGGGCAGCATTGGGATTACGCTGCGAAGTAAAGCCAAGATCGTCGAGTATAGATGATCGAGGATCGAGGATAGAAGATAGACTGTCCTCGATCTTCCATCTTCTATCCTCGATTCTCGATCTTCCTCCTGAGGCGATTCCATTTAGGCCCCTGTTTATACGATATGGTATGTATGCCGAACCGCTGGTCCTTTCAGTAAAATTCATCACAAAGTCATATGTCATTTGAGAAGAATGATTTCTGCTTGCCCTTGAGGGACGATTGCGGTGTGGTACGCCGGTCGCAATACCTGTCCGGCGAAAGGAGACCTGGAATCAGTTGCACTCACGCATTCTGATAGACACTCAGGGGATTAGCTAAATGTACATTCAAAATATAAAGAAGTACGCATTCTCGTTGGCTCTTGCAATAGGCTTTGTGATCGCTCCTGGTCTATCGAGTCTATCCACCGTCCAGGCGCAGGGTTGGGGATGGGGCCGTGACCGTTGGGATGACCGCCGGGATGACCGCCGGGAACGTAGAGAAGAGCAGCGGGGCTATCGTGAAGGATTTGACAAGGGACGGAGAGACGCTCGCAGTCGCAGGCGTCCTGACTTTGATGACTATGGCCAGTATCGCCACGGTAGCCGTGATTACCGTGAGGGATTCCGTAGGGGCTATTTTCAGGCCTATCGTGAATATGCCCGCTACGATAGAGGTAGATGGTAATCGGCTTAACGCATACATTGAGGCCGTAAAACAGAGAACTTAAAAGCCGCCGACTGAAAAGTCGGCGGCTTTTTAATTTGCCATCTACCGCGCGCTGGCAGTATTTGACGATGACCTACCTCGACCGCCTTATGTTTCAGGTTGACGACGGGGACGCGATGAAGAATTACGCGGATCTTTCCGAAGAAAATCGGAAAGACTATTTACATCACCTTCAATCTCTGTTTTTAGATGGCAATCGTTTGATCGATGTGCGCCGGCTGCTGAAAGGGTAGGCGGCAGAATTCTTAACAAAACAATCCTTCTGTAGCGAGGTGAAATGAAACGCTTATTCCTTTGCGCAATCCCATTGATATTCCTGATGGGGATCGGCGTCTATAGCGAAGAACCACGCCCAGGCAATGGAATCAAAATCTACGCGATAGTCACCGAAGCGCTTTGCTCGGACTGTTTAAGAGTCCGGCCGGCACACCCCGAGAATGATGGCTATTGTATGTGCAAAGGTTTGACCGCCGACAAAATTGCTGTAAAGATAGGCGCCGAAGCCAGAGGGTTCGCAAATTTAGGGCAAGCTTTGAAGATGAAGCCTGCAAGAGAATGGCAGGCAATTTCAGCATTACGGTTGAGCCTGCATATAGAAGCGCAGTATCATTTTTCCCATGTTGCGACGACTTTACATAAATAACTTTCGGTGCCTAGAAAATTTCCATTTGCCGGTCATGGATCATTCGTCTGTCCTTCTTATTGGAAAAAACGGCTCGGGCAAGTCAACAGTTGGAAGTGCGCTAGAAATTCTACAAAAGATCGCTCGAGGTACGAACCGAGTAAATGACCTTGTGAAACCGAAGGACTTCACTCGTGGACAATCAGACGTGCCTATGCGATTTGAAATTGAGATTGTATTGGATGCTGAGATCTACGAGTACGTCATTGCTTTCGAGCTTCCAAAAGAATTCAAAGAACTGCGCGTATTCGAAGAGAAACTGATGGCTGGCGGCAAACCTGTCTACAGCCGAAAAACTGCACAAGTGCAGCTTGCACAGACGGGCAAGAATGCTTCCTTCGGGATCGATTGGCATATGGTGGCTTTGCCTATAGTTCAGCAACGGTCAGAGAAAGATCCCCTATTTATTTTTAAGCAATGGCTCTCTCGTTTACTCATCCTTCAGCCGATACCCAGATTGATCATAGGTGACTCCGAGCAAGAGACTTTGCAGCCGCATCCTTCAGTTAGAGACTTTGGCGCATGGTTTACGGCGTTAACAACGCAGTACCCGGCCGCTTATGGCAAGATTGACGGCTATCTCAAACACTTGATGCCAGACCTGAAGGACATCCAGAATCCGCTGATCGGCAAAGACTCTCGAAACCTGATGGTTCAATTCTCCAACGAGAAGGGAAGCTTCAGGCTTCCCTTCATAGATCTGTCGGACGGCGAGAAATGTTTTATGATATGCGCTCTGGTTCTTGCCGCGAACGAGTTCTATGGCCCTCTGCTTTGCTTCTGGGATGAGCCAGATAACCATCTTTCCCTGGACGAAGTCGGGCACTTTGTTTTGGCTCTACGCAAAGCGTTCCAATCTAACCGTGGCCAGTTCATCGCGACCTCACACAATTCCGAGGCGATCCGCCGTTTTTCCAAAGAGAATACGCTTTTTCTATATAGAAAGAGCCATCTTGAGCCCACGATCATCCGTCCGCTAAGCCAAATCCAGTTCACCGGAGATATTATCAACGCGATGATTCGCGGCGACGTAGAACCATGAGCGTCAACAAGTTTCACCCACACATCTTGGTGCTTCCTGAAGATGAGGCCAACAGCGATATAGCAAACGGCTTCCATCTTGAGGTTAACGCGATTCGGCAGATGCAGGTGCTTGAGGAGGCGGGCGGTTGGGGCGAAGTTCTGAACCAGTTCCACTCAGTCCACGTTGTTGAAATGGACCGTAATCCGTACCGATTTATGGTTCTGTTGATCGACTGCGATGGACAGGTAGAGAGGCTGAACAATGCGAGGGAACGCATTCCAGAACATTTGAAGAATAGGGTCTTTATTCTTGGCGTATTGAGCGAACCCGAAGCCCTTCGACCGGATCTAGGATCTCTCGAAACCATCGGTAAGAAGATAGCGGAGGATTGCCGCGACGAAACCGATGCGATTTGGAACCATAATCTCCTTCGACACAATGTAATCGAGGTTGCTCGTCTACGCCAGCATGCTGGCGATATCTTGTTCTAGTCCATTTGAACGATGATGCCTTTGCGACTCAATCGGCCTGGCCATCCTCTACCCTGACGCCTTCTTCAAGTCTAGTGCATAGATTTGCGCCAAAATGCCAGCGCCAGCAACGCTGACTGCGCTGGGCCAAGCAAAGTTTCCAGGGACACTCCATTCGGTCAAAAGAATTCGGGTGAATTCTTAACGAAAAGCGCATTTTGTAGAGGCTCTCATCACCGTTCCTGGCGATGGCGCGCCATCTGCGCTCAGGCGTGAAGACTTGAAGAGTCTCCAGCATTCATTGAATGCGGTAGCCGCTTGCGTACGGATGCGCACATAAATTCTTAACAGAAGGCTTGAAACGAATTGATTCTAGTTGTCCTCTTCTCATAGAATGCGCAAAACAGGATACTTTTGCACACATTTATGCGCACACGATGAAAAAGAAACTGAAGAACAAAATAGAATCAAAGCTAAGCGGGACAATTCCGTCAAGGAAGAGCGCGCAAATGAAACGGCTCTATACTGTTCCCGAACTCGTTGGCCTTACTGGTATCACCCGTAAGCAAGTTGCTTACTGGGAACATATCAACCTCCTCAATCCTCGAATGCGAGAACCGAATGCCCGTGCTGGCTCCCCTTCTGCGTTTTACGCGCCAGAAGAGATCGTGAAGGCACTCGTTATCTGCGACCTGAAACGAGCGGGCTTCTCTCTCCGCCAGATTCAACAAGTGGTCCACAATTTAGAAGAGTACGGCATCAGACTGGACGGATCGGAAAACTACCTTCTAACAGATGGATATTCGGTCTACTACGCTAACAGTGACAACGAAGCTGTAGACATCCTGAAGCATCATCGTCAACGGCTACTTTTGGTGCCTGTCCATGAACAGGTCGAGAAACTCAGGAGAGCAGCATAAGTTTCAGGACGCCTTAGTGCGTTAACAAAGTAATCGCCCCCGATCACCGCACACGCGGTTGATTCACGAGTGCGAGGTTCTATGAACAGTAAAAATGGCCACTTGAATGCCGCTGACCTGCGGCCCCATCTTATGAATTGCGGCTATGAGAAGTCGCAACTGGTGGCAAATGTCTCATTAACAGAAGGACGTCAGGTTTCGCTTGCTGCATTTGCTCATTCCCCGCACGACTCGCGATCAGCATGTATAGCAGTCGTTGAAAGCATTTCCGACCCTGAAACTGATGTCGCTGCCTGTCGCGGTCTTGGAGCGCCGTTGGTCTTTACGTGCCGCTCAAATGAATTGTGGTTTTGGAAGCAGCGTGCCGACAAACCACAATTCGTGAGCCGTATACCAGAGTCAACCTTATCTCGCTTCTTCGATAAACATCGGACAGAGTTCTCACCAGAGTCTGTTTACAGGGCAAAAACTTGGGCGCGGTTCGATAAATACTATCAACTCGACTTCGTTGATATGGGACTGATGCCCGTAGTGGAAGCAGAAGCTGGGCGCAGACTATCTGAGTTCATTGAAAGAGTAGTAGTCGAAACAAAATCTCGGCTCGGCTGGAAAGAAGTTTCTGAGGAACAAGGGCATTGGTTACTGAAGGCGAACTTCTGGCTTCTCGCAGCAAAAATCCTAAAGGACAAACATGTTCCGGGATTTATCACCCTCGACTTTGAAAATTTGGACAATGTTTTTGCCCGCGTTGCCAAGCATTACGGATCCGACGTACCTGTGACTCCAGGATCGAAGCGACAAGCGTCCGCACTTCAAGAGTCCGCCCGTGAAATATCAAGATTCGGTTCTCTCGCGCTGGTGAGCACAGAAGCGCTTGCGTATTTATACGAAAGAGCGCTGATTACACAAGAGACCCGCACCGAGCTTGGGACGCACAGCACACCGGCTTATCTCGTTGATTACATCGTCGGAAAATTACGGCCATGGATTGAGGCAATGGACATTGAAGGTCGTCAAGTTTTCGAGCCTGCGTGCGGTCATGCCGCTTTTTTGCTGGCGGCTATGCGGCTCCTCCTCGAATCAACTGCAATTGACTCATATTCTCCTTCCGAGCGACATAATTATCTTCGAAATAGACTGCATGGCAGTGACACTGATAGTTTTGCCCTGGAAATAGCACGCCTTTCATTGACTCTTGCTGACGTTCCCAATCCTAACGGCTGGGATTTACAGGAAGCGAATATGTTTAGGGGCGATCACTTGGCTAGGCGCTCGCGCGAAGCTGATATTATTTTGGCAAACCCTCCTTTCGAGAATTTTTCGCAAGGTGAACAACTCTTATCTGCTACAGATTCGACCGCCAATCGATATGTGAACAAGGCCGCCGAGATGTTGTGGCGAATAATAACGAATATGAACCCTGGCGCGGTATTCGGAATGGTTTTGCCACAAGGCATTCTTCACAGTAAGAATGCCGCATCGTTGAGACAATTCCTAGCAACAAACTTTGAAATCAGTGAAATTTGTCTCTTTCCAGATAAGGTCTTTACTTTCTCTGATGTGGAATCTGCTGTAATTCTGGGGCGGCGTTTGCCGCAAGGGACAGGAAATAACAAACCAATCCTCTATAGACATATACGTGACTCTGACGCCGCGAAATTTAAGCTGACTTATCAATCAACACGGGAGTTTGAAATTCAACAATCGCGTTTTTCGGATCTGAACAAATGGAGTTTTTTCGTTCCATCCTTGTTGGGAGAAGTTTGGGAGTTCTGCCGGGAGATGTCAAAATTCGGCGATATTGCTGAAATAGGGAAAGGGCTAGAGTTCCTTTCAACGAGCAATCCTTTGTTTCCTAAAAACGCAATCACCGTATCCCTTACACAATTCAAAAACTCAGTACAAGGGTTCGCGCGACTTCGCCCTTCCTTGTTAACACATCAAAAGCCAGACACAGTCTGGCTAAACCTTTCCCCATCAGTTATCAGTTCCCCAGGTCTTGGAGCTACGACGGGAATGCGGCAAGTCCTACTTAACTACGTGCGTGTTAGTCGAGAGGAGTGGCGGCTGAAGGCATTTCTGGATGAAAAAGGGCATCCTGTCACAACTAGCTTTCTTGTTGTGAGGCCAAAAGATAGGAAGATACCGATAGAAGTATTGTGGGGGATATGTAATTCACCTTTCGCAAACGCATTTTCGTACTCTCATTCTACAAAGCGACAGGTGCTTGCAGGATTGATGCGACTAATGCCAGTGCCTGATGTCAGAAGTAAAAACCTGGCCCCTCTTCTAAATGCCGTTAAGGCTTACTTGAAGACCGCAAGTTCGGAAAATATCTTGATCTCCCCTGACTTTCAAGACGAACTTAAAACGCTTCACTGGCGTGTTGATGCCGAAGTCCTTCGGCTTTATGAGTTACCTCCTCGCCTTGAGCGACAGTTGCTTAATTCATTTTCCGGGGTGAAACGTCGAGGTGTTCCATTTGAGCAGTACGAATACTTCCCCAAAGAATTCAAAGAGTCTTTGACAGTAAGCGAATTGCTGATGATTACGGCGGATTGGGAGAAAACCAACGAGCGGCGCGCGGAACTTATTTTCAAAAAGGTCAAGAAGAGCATCTCTCCTGAAGAGAGCGCTGAACTCGACGAACTACAGCGGCTTACAGACGCCAGAATCAGATTGATAGCCCCACTTCCCATCATAGAAATGGAAGCGGCCTAAAAGGGAGGGTGATGTGCGAAGGAAATTAAAAGGGACGCCCAACCCGTTTGCTTACTCTGCGACACCTATTAAACGAAAGCACGGACCAGTTGGGTATCAAAATTATGAATCGTATAGAGATTGGTTGCGAGATGACTTCTCATTCAGATGTGTTTTCTGTCTGAGAAGAGAACAATGGGAGATAATGCGGGCGGTGTTTGTTATTGATCACTTTATTGCGCAGTGTAGAGACTCTCTAAGAATTCTCGATTACGAGAATCTCCTTTATCTCTGCAGTTCGTGCAACGCTTCCAAGAGCTATCACCTCGTGTGCGATCCCTGCGATGTGGCTTTGGGAAAATGTCTTAAGGTTCATAAGGATGGAACCATTACTGCCAAGAATGAAGACGGGCAACTTTTAATCGACCTCCTGCGATTAGACAATGAAGACTACACACAGTTCCGATATAGGACCATCCGAACAATTCAAGGTCTTGCACAGCTGAAAGATAGAGAAACTATCTTGCTGTGGCTCCGCTATCCGGAAAATCTCCCCGACCTCAACCAGCTCAGGCCACCCGGAGGCAATAGAAAACCAAAAGGCATCAGAAGGTCACACCATGCTCGACGACTTCGCGGCGAACTGCCCGAAATGTACTAGAGGGCTGTCTGAACAAAATGTTTATTCTGACCAGAATCGAATGAAGAAGCCCGCGAAACCGTCAATGTTTTCGCGGGCTTTGCTGCGCCTGTCGGCTTCTGTAAGGTAAAGAGTATGGAAACACTGACTGTAGATCGTCGCGTAAAAGACTTTCCGACCGACGCCGAGATCAAACAGTTCTTGGATTCAGCCGGGAAGGGAAACCACGGAGAGCGCAAATATTGTAAACTCCGTCGCGTTTATTACTGCAGCGAACGGAGGTTATGATGTCAAGAACACAAGACCAGAGCCTGCTCGATGCCCTGCTGGACTCCTGGGATCGGAACAACACAATCCTGCTCAACCTGCTTCGCGCCCTGCCGCCAAGGCGGTGCGCGACGCGGTCAAGAGCCGGGTGGAAGCAGGCCAGGACATGAACCTCCACTACGACCACCCGATCCTCCTACTTCAGCACATGCTCTGGCACGAAGGCTATCACCACGGCCAGATCAAACTGGCCCTCAAAGCGACGGGCCGCCCCGTGACGGATGAAGAGGCTGGGCCGGTTACGTGGGATGTCTGGATGCGTAAGAAGTGAGCGGCCGGCTGACGGCCTACAGCCACGGATTCAGGGTGTCAGAGTTGATTGATGTGCGCCTCGAGGAGATCGACCTTCGAACAGCCCGGATGT
>WNFV01018160.1_pt1 | contig 10709 bp, 9 predicted proteins | sample 5400101 | NCBI WGS metagenome assembly WNFV01 (sample SAMN13153361, study PRJNA577476) | soil metagenome | isolation source: 115 cm soil or saprolite under grassland replicate 1 | place: USA:California | collected 2016-06-15
TTTCGTCTGTGACCTTGCGGCGATCACCGGGACTTGCGGGGACTTCCGACGACGTCCGGCGGGATGTGCGCGGGATGGGGAGGTGCCTGAACTGAAAACCAAAGGGATGTCTGCGGGGACGAATTCAGCTTCTCCTCGTTGATCCCGAACACGAGTCGAGACGTCCGTCTCGGTCGTCGCTAATCCCCTCCTCGACCCCGGTCTTTACCATGCGCTCCGAATCGACGCCGCTCGACGCGTGCGGATCGCGGACGAGCGCCGCCTAGACTAGTAGCGCTGATGACAGGAGCCGCGGCTGTCCGCGCCGACACGAGCGCGCCGCCGTTAGAGGGTGCGGGGTAACGGCGTGCCCCTGTTCGTGCACCTGCTCGGGCCTCCCGCGGTTCAGCTGGGCCAAGCCAAGTCGCCCCCGCCGCGCGACCGGAAGACGTGGGGGACGCTCGCATATCTGCTGCTCAGCGAGCGGCCTCCGTCGCGGGAGCGGCTGGCGGAGCTCCTGTTCCCCGAGGTGGACGACCCGCTCGCCTCGGTGCGGTGGGTGCTCGCCAGCATTCGGCGTCTCCTGGGTAGCGAGGTCGAGCTCGGGGGAGATCCTGTCGAGTTTCGCCGTCCCCCAGCGATGTTCGTCGACGTCGACGTGCTCGAGCGCGGACGGTGGAGCGAGGCGGTCGGGCTGCCCAACCTCGACCGGCCGCTCCTGGAGGGGGTCCAGTTCTATGCGCTTGCCGCGTTCGATCTCTGGCTGAGCGGCGAGCGGCGCCGTCTCGCGGCGGCCGCGGCGGCGGCGCTCCGTGAGGCTGCGGTCGCGAACGTCGCGGCGGATCCGGAGCGTGCGGTCGGCTATGCGGAGCGACTCGTCGCTCTCGATCCGTTCGACGAGAACCACCACGTCGTTCTTGCGCGGTCGCTGGTCGCGGCGGGACGAAGGGACATGGCCGCTCGCCGGGTAGACGCCTGCGTCGCGTTGTTCGAGTCCGAGCTCGGGAGGACGCCGACCGCGGCGCTGCGCGACGCGCTTGCCACGCGGCCGCGCGAGTCGCCGCGCGTGGCCACGCGCGCGTCGGTCGCGGTTCAGCTCGAGGCTGCGGAGGCCGCCGTGGCCGCAGGTTCCCGCGGAGATGCACTCGACCTCTTCCGCCGCGCGGTCGGTGCGGCGCGGCGGCTTGACGAAGGCGAGCTCACGGCGCGCTGCCTCGTCGGCCTCGGATCCGCGCTCGTCCACGCCGCGCGCGGGTACGACGAGGAAGGCGCGGCATCGCTCCACGAGGGAGCCGACCTGGCCGAGCAGAACGGGGACTCCGCTCTCGCGGCAACGGCGTGGAGGGAGCTGGCGTGGGTCGAGTTCCTGCGGGCGCGGTACGACCAGGCGCGGGTCTTCCTCGACCGTGCGGCAGGAGCCGCCGGCGACGACCCCGCAGAGCGCGCGTGGATCGGGCTCATCTCCGGCGCCGCGAAGAGTGATATGGGCGACTACGGCGGCGCCGCGCAGGATCTCGGCGACGCGATCGAGATCGCCGACGAGGCGGGGCTCGTCGCGCCAGCGGCGTTTGCGCGATCGTTCCTCGGCCGCCTTCATCTGCTCCGCGGCGAGCTCGACATCGCCGCGGCCGTGCTTGCACGCTCGCTCGAGCAGGCGCGCGCGGCGGCGTGGATGTCGCTCCTCCCGTGGCCCGAGTCCCTGCTCGCCGAGGTCGAGCTACGCCGAGGCGACCGAGCAGCGGCTAGCGAGATGTTCGAGCGCGCGTTCACGATGGGCCGCGAGCTGAGCGATCCCTGCTGGGAGAGCATGGGGGCGCGCGGCCTGGGGCTGGTAGCGGCGTTGGAAGGCGATCTGGATCGGGCACTGCCGCTGCTCGAGGACGCACCTCAACTGTGCCGCACCCTTCCCGATACGTACCTGTGGATCGAGGCCTACGCCCTCGACGCGCTCTGCGCGCTGGCCGTGGAGCAGGCGCTGCCGTCGACGCCGCGCTGGATCGAGCAGCTCGAGCAGCTCGCCGCGAGAGGCGGCTTCCGCGAGTTGACAGTCCGGGCGCTGCTCCACCGGAGCTGTATGGGCGACCGGGGCGCGCTCGCCGCTGCGCGCGCTGCCGCCGACGTGATCGACAACCCGGTGCTTCGGGACGAGATCGCGAGCGGGCAGCCCGTCTAGTCCAACGCTCACTCCAACGCCTCGGCGCGACGATGCCTCGTGTCGTGTACCAGTTGTTTTCCGAGAAGGAGGCTTCGATGCCGCTGATCAACGTGAAGCTCGTCGAGAACGTGTTCTCGCCGGAGCAGAAGCAGGAGATGATCGAAAGGCTCACCGAGACGATGGTCTCGATCGAAGGCGAGGCCATGCGGGGCGTGACGTGGGTCGTTGTCGAGGAGGTCACAAGCGGTGACTGGGGGATCGGCGGCAACGCGCTGACCACCGAGGACGTCAAGGCCCTCCAGGCAGGCGTGCCGGCCGGCTGAGCAGGTGCGCATCAGCGGCTCTGCGCCTCGCGGGGCGCAGAGCCGCGGCCCAGCTCACCGGACGAGGCAGGTTCGTCCCGCCGCCGCGGCGCCCGCGCCGTAGTGCTCGCTTGCGGCTACGCCGGGACAGCGACACCGCCGTCAGAGCACGGCGATAAACACGACCAAGAGGAAGGAAATCACCATGAAAGGACGCAGGAGACTCGCGGCCGCGGTGGTCGCGGTCGCACTCGCCGGCCTGCTCGCCGCGGCGGTCTCGGCCGGCACAGGCGGACAGCTGCGAATCGAGAAAGCCTGGTACGACGGCCACGAAGTGACGTTCCTGCAACCGTCACTGTTCAGTGCGAACCCCAACGGCGGCGTTCTGGCCTGTTTCGGGCTTGGGCCGGACCTCGCCGCGGTCGAACGACCGACGCAACCGCTCTATGTCATCTTCGACGACAGCGCAACCCAGGACCACTGCGACGGTCAGCCAAACCTGCTCCGCCACGACCACGTCCTCCCAGTTGCCCCAGGCGATCCCGCCTACACGGGGGCGTGGGCATCGACCTCGCGACCCAGCCGTTCACGACGGTGGCACAGGTCCAAGCGGCACTCACTGCCGGCACGCTCTTCGATGTGACCGCCGTCCTCGCGCCGGAAGGCCCCGTCACCATGGTCGCACCGGTCATCGGTGGAAGTTGAAACCAGCGTCGCGCGGCCCCGGCTCCGGGGCCGCGCGACGCGCTGCCACGGGAGCGACGGGACTCGAACCCGCGACCTTCGGCGTGACAGGCCGGTCTTGGTGGTTCCGGGCTGAGCGGGGATAGGCGGGGATTACCCGCGAGAGCAGGCCTTTAAGCCGTGGTCTTGCGGGGATTGCCGGGGACCGGCGGGAGCTCCCGGCGACGTCGTGCGGGATCTGTGCGGGATGTGGGTGTTGTCTTGACTGAAAACAAGCTCGATCGTCACGGCGTAACCGTGCGCGGAGGCGGCTGGTTGCCTGCGGCTGCGGATTGCCTGCGACCAGCCCCCACGGAAGCGGGCGAGAGACTGCTTCTTGGCGTTGCCTCGCGGCTGCCCCAGGTCACAACTCGCAGGGAACTGTCATATAGGAGGCGTGAAGAACTGGGAGCGATGCCCGGACGTCGAGCTTTTGATCGGGGCGCGCACCTGCTCTGCACCGTTCGGCGTCTTCTACGAGCGGCACTTCGCCTCGGTGCTCGCCTTCTTTCGCCGGCGGGTGCCGGGCCCAGAGGAGGCGTTCGACCTCGCCGCCGAGACGTTCGCGGCCGCGCTGGGCTCGGTGCCCCGCTTTCAGCCCGGACCAGAGCCGGCGCAGGCGTGGTTGTTCGCGATTCGGCGGGCGCTCGCGATGCAGCCGATCCAGCTCGACGACGAGGGGATCGAGATCCTCGAGAAGATCGCGAGCGCCCCGGCGCTCGAGCTTCTCGAAACCCTGCCGGCCGGGCAGCGTGAGGCGATCCAGGCCCACCACCTCGACGAGCGCGGTTATCCCGAGATCGCGGCTGAGCTCCACTGCTCGGAGAGCGTCGTCCGGAAGCGCGTGAGTCGCGGCCTCGCGGTGCTGCGGTCCAGTTTCGGAAGGAGCGGCCCTGATGAGTGATCCCGTCCGCGAGCTGAAGCGAGAGCTTCTAGCCGCTGCTGAACGCCAACACCGGCACGTTCCTGTGAGCGCCGGCCGTACTAGGCGGTTGCGAGCACGTCTCGCCCGACACCGCCTGCTCCTGACTTCGGCAACGCTGTCAGTCGCCGCTGCCGCGGCGCTACTGGTCACGACTCCGTGGAGCACCTCGCCCGGCTTCCTCGAGCAGGCGCAGGCAGCGCTCACGCCGCCAGCCGGGACGATCCTGCACCAGAAGTGGGAGTTGACGTCGACCTCGACGGATCCCGCGTGCACGGTCACACGCGGTCCGAATGAGATCTGGATCGACCAAACGCCGCCGCACCGGTACCGCGCCCTTCTGAACGATCTCCCACCGGATCCGGCAAATGCCGATCCGCGCGCGCTCGCGTGCGCGAGCGGAACACCGTCCGAACTCGGCGGCACGTTCGACACCGGGGAGACGCTCAGATTCGTGCCGCCGAACACGCTGACCGTCAACCCGCTGCAGTTCGTCTTCCCACTGGACCCCGTAAAAGAGCTTCGCGAGGCGATTAGCGAAGGACGTGCGCACGATGAAGGCGAGACGCAGCTCGACGGGCGCACAGTCGAGCGCATCCGCATCGATCCCCCACCCGGCTGTCCCGTTCCCGGCTGTTCGCGGGACCCGAGCTACGCGTACGTCGACCCCGACACCTTCGATCCGGTTCAAGTAGAGAGCCCGCACGGATACATCGTCCCACCAGGTGGCCCTGTCGTGCGGCTACACATGGTCATGCGGACCTTGACGTTCGAGTACCTACCCCACACTCCCGCCAACCTCGCGCTCACCGATATCCGGGCGCAACACCCGAACGCGACCGGGCCGTGAGAGCGGCGCCGAGGCTCGCAGTCGCCGCCGCCGCGGTGGTCGCGCTCGGCGCGCTGAGCTCGTTGCTCAGCGGGTGCGACGATCAGCCGAAAGTTGAGCAGCCGACGACGTTCGTCGTAGACGACTTCGAATCCGGCGCGCTCGCCGGTTGGCAGGTCGTCGGCAGTGGCTCTGGGGGTTGGTTCCTGTACACCGACGGCGGGAAGGCGCCCGATCCCGCCCGGAGCGACCCCAACTTTCCTTTCCTTCTCCCGGATCCGCCCCAGGGCAAGCTCGCGGCAGTGACAGACATGAACGGTCCCGGGACGCGCATCCTCTACCGCGATGTCCGGATAGATGGTCGATTCTCCCTGCACTTGACCGTCTTCTACGCGGGTGCCGGCCTCCTCAGCAGCCCCGAGACCCTGGTCCACGACACGCCCGAGGCGAACGAGCAGTTCCGGATTGACCTCATCGATCCCACGGCGCCGATCGACTCGGTGGCGAAGGGCGACGTGCTGGCCAACGTCTTCCATACGTCGCCAAGCGATCCCGTCGCCCGGGGGCCGAGCGTCGTGAGCATGGACGTCTCGCGCTGGGCGGGTCAGACGGTACGCCTGCGCCTCGCCCAGGCGGACAACCGGGGGCCGCTGCGGGTCGGCGTGGACGACATTCGCTTCGAGCGGATCGGTACGGAGGGCGACGACCGGGTTGAGCTTCTCGCGACTCCGGAGCCGTCCAGCGCGATCGATCTCGTCCTGCACCGGCTGAGCGAAGCGGACGCGTTGGCGGCGCTCTCGGCCCGCGCCGAGGAACTCGCACGCAACGACGAGTTCTCCGGCGCCGTGCTGGTGGCACGGGACGGGAGGGTTCTGCTCGAGAGGGCCTGGGGGCGTGCGAACCGGCGAGCGCGTACTCCCAATACACGGGACACGAAGTTCCGCATCGGCTCGATGAACAAGATGTTCACCGCAGTGGCGACGCTGCAGCTCGTCGAGGCCGGCAAGCTGGCCTTCGACGACCAGATCGGCAAGCACCTGCCCGACTACCCGAACAAGGAGGTCGCCTCGAAGGTGACCGTGCGGCACCTACTGAGCCACACGGGTGGCACCGGCGACATCTTCGGTCCCGAATTCGAGCGGAACCGGCTGAAGCTGCGGACGCACCGTGACTACGTGAAGCTCTACGGCTCGCGCGGACTGACGCACGAGCCGGGTGCGCGCTTCGAGTACTCGAACTTCGGCTTCATCCTGCTCGGCGCGCTGATCGAAAGGGTCAGCGGGTTGTCGTACTACGACTACGTTCGGAACCACGTCTTCCGCCCGGCCGGCATGACCTCCACGGACTCGCTGCCCGAGTCCGAGCACGTACCGAAGCGCGCGGTCGGCTATATGCGGCCGTATCCCGGTGCCGATTGGGAGCCGAACACCGACACACTCCCGTGGAGGGGCACGGCTGCGGGCGGCGGCTACTCAACCGTCGGCGACCTCATGCGGTTCGCGCAGGCGTTGAGCTCGGGAAGACTGATCTCCAAGGCGACGCTCGCGGACGCGACGCGGCCGCACCGGCAGCAGTACGGGTATGGCTTCGGCGTGGAGGGAAACGGGCGGTTGCGGAGTTACGGCCACGGTGGTGGAGCACCCGGCCAGAACGGCGAGCTCCGGGTCTTCCCCCGGCTCGGCTACGTCGTCGTCTGCCTCAGCAACCTCGACCCGCCGGCCGCCTCCCAGCTCGTGGAGTACTTCGGGCTCCGAATGCCGGACAAGTAGCGGGCCACCGCTCCCAACTGCTCGAGCGCAACACGTGGCCCAATCGCATTGGTCGCTCACGGAAGCGGGCGAGGCTGCTCCTTGGCGTTGCTCCGCGGCAGGTCACAAATGGCGTGGAACTTTCATATAGGAGGCATGAAGAACTGGGAGCACTGCGCCGACGTCGAGCTTCTGCTCGCGGCGCGCAGTTCCGTCGCACGGCGTGAGGCGCACGGCGCTCGGGCTCGCCCCGACGCGTCCAGCTGTTGCGCGTCTGAAACGGACCTGAAACGGCCTTCGTCAAGCGTCGGAGTCGACAGTCCATCTCCCGAAGGAGGTACGCATGAAAGCCCGGCAGGCGGTGCTCGGGGCGCTCGCCGCGGCGGTCACGCTGGCGGTGGTTGCTCTGGCCTTCGCCGTTCCGGCGGCGGCGGATGCGCCGACCGAGATCCCGTTTGAATTCGTGTTCGATGACGTGAATCCGTGCACCGGCGACATCCATACGGTCACGATCGCCGGAACAACGTCTGTTCACAACCACGACGGTCGCATCGTCGCGTACAGCGAAAGGACGATCACGACGAGTCCGACCGGGTTTGTCGGCCACGGGACGGACACGTTTGTCCTCAACAGCCAGGTCGAGATGTTCAGACTCGCCGACATCGCGACGAACCCCTCCGGAGACCGGTTCAGGGCGCGATTCGTGATCGTGGTCGACCTCTCGAGCGGGACGGTCAGGGTCGTGACGGGCGAGCTGACCTGCCTCGGACGGGCCTGATCCGGACGGCACGGAACGCCGAGTCGAGCGTCGAGCAACAGCTTCGACGCAATCCAGCAAGGAGGTGGACATGCACATGCAATCGGTGACGCGCGTGGCGGCCGTCGTGCTGCTCGTCGCCGTCGGTGCGCTGTCGGCATCGGCGCGCGGGCAGCCTGCCGGCAACGCCGCGATCGAGTGGAACGCGGTCGCGACGACCGCGGCTGCCGGACAGCCGCCGCACGTTGTGCCGCTGAGCCTGGCGATGGTGCAGGGTGCCGTCTACGACGCGGTCAACGCGATCGACGGCGGCCATCAGCCCTATCTGGTCTCGCCTCCTGCGAATCCCTCGGATTCGAAGGTGGCGGCGGTGGCGACCGCGGCCTTTCGCGTGCTCGTCGGCTTTCCGGACCTCCCAGGTCTGTTCCCAGCGCAGATCTCGACCCTCCAGCCGCTCTACGACGCGTCGCTCGCGGACGTGCCCGACGGAGCCGCGAAAACGGGAGGGATCGCGGTCGGTGAGGCGGCGGCCAGGGCGATGCTCGTCGCACGGACGGGTGACGGCCGCGGCGGTCCGTTCACCGTTGTCGAAGGCACGGATCCCGGAGAGTGGCGGCTTGCACCGCCGCAGGGTCCGACGGGGATCGTCGCTCGTGACCCGGCCCCTTGGGTTGGAAACGTGCGGCCGTTCCTCGTCCCGAACGTCGAAATGCTCCGCACCGACGGTCCGAACGCCCTCACGAGTGCCGCGTACGCAGAGGACTTCAACGAGGTCAAGGAGCTCGGCTCCCTCACGAGCACGAGGCGGACGGCGGACCAGACCGCAGCCGCGATCTTCTGGCAGGACAGCGGCCCCGCGATCTGGAACCGCGTCTACCGTGCGCTCGCGGTGGGCGAGGAGCTCGACATCGTCGAGAGCGCCCGGCTCTTCGCGATGACGAACATGGCCGCCGCCGACGGCTCGATCGGCTGCTGGAACGACAAGTACTACTGGAACTTCTGGCGGCCCATCACCGCGATCAGAGAGGCGGCCAGCGACGGCAACCCAGCCACCGTGGCCGACCCGGCCTGGGTGCCGCTGTTCGACCCGAGCGTTCCCGTCTCCGGGGCGCCGCTCGTCACGCCGGGCTTCCCCGACCACCCCGCGGGGCACACCTGCATCAGCGGAGCGACTGTGCACGCGCTGAAGGCGTTCTTCGGCACCGACAAGGTCGCGTTCACGGCGATAAGCAACAAGTGCACTCCGGCGCCCTGCCCGTCGAGGAGTTTCGACCGCTTCTCAGACGCGCTGAAGGAGATCATCGATGCCCGCGTCTGGGGTGGGATCCACTTCCGCACCGCAGACGTGCAGGGCGCCGTGCTCGGCCAAAAGGTCGTCCACCACATGACGAAGCACTACTTCCAGCCGGTGGAATGAAAGGCAAGAACGAGGGAGGCCGCGCGAACGCGGCCTCCCTCGCGTCCTCGCTGACATCAGCATCGACCGCCGGTCGTTGCACCCACGTCGGCGCCTGACCGAGCCCTCGCGGGAGGGCACAGGCCACCGTCGCGACCACCACCGCGTCGCTCAAGGCCGGTCATGCGGGCGCGGGATCTGCGCGGGATGACCGAGGACCAGTGGCTCGCCTAGCTCCCAACCGGCGACAGCAATGCCCGTTTGCAGGACTTTTGGCGTCCGGCTCGCGGCTGATCTCCCGTGCGGAATCAGTGCGGGAGGCCGGCGGGAAGCCGGCGGTCGATTGCGCCAAAACCGGCAACAAAAGATGCCGAATTGCAGGGTATTTTGTACGGGAGCGACGGGACTCGAACCCGCGACCTCCGGCGTGACAGGCCGGCGGTCGTCTCGGAACCAGTTATGTCGTCTCTTCGGACACGCGATCGGCAGCGAAATCAATGTCTGAAGCTATCCATCCGGGCCGCGGACGTAGCAGAGCCGGTAGCTGTCCTCGTAGCGCTCCAGCTCGCCGACGAGTTCAGCGCCGTAGGCTCGCAGGCCGGCGACGACGGCGTCGATGTCCTCTACGGCGAATGCGATGTGGCGGATACCCGGGGCGTTGGCCGGCGCGTGCCGGTCGTCGCCCTGGTTTGACGGCGAGTGGAACTTCACCAGCTCGAGTCGTCCGTTGCCGTCCGGAGTTTGCATCATCGCAGTATCCGCCCGTACGCCCTCGAGCCCCACGATGCGGTCCACCCAGCGGCCTTCGACGGGCCCCTCGCCCTGCAGCACGAGTCCGAGCTCGACGAAGAACTCAGTCGCGGCCGCGAGGTCGTCAACCACGATGCCGACGTGCTCCATGCGTTGGATCGTCACGTGCTCGATGGTAAAGAACCCAGATTCGAGCCACGGTGGCTGCGGCTTCTATCGCGACGTGGTTTCGACCTCGGCAGCGCAGGCCCATGGAGATGGAAGGAGCTCTAATCGCTGAGGAGGGTGAGGTCGAGCTGGGCGATTCGTTCGAGGTCGGCGAGGAAGTCGACCTCGACGATCTTCCGGTTCTTGACGGTGAAGGCGCCGACGGAGAACGGCTCGCCGTCACGGATCGAGACGGTTCCAGGCGCGCCGTTGACCAGCGCGCGTCGTGTTGTCAGGCCGGTCTGCGACCAGTAGAGCGCCTGGCCGGCGACGGCCTTCGCGCCCTGCACGCGCCGGGAGAGGCCGGTGAGGCCGCCGGCGTCGCCTCGGAGCACGACCTCGGGGTCGAGCACGGCGACCAGCGCATCGAAGTCACCGTCGCGGACGGCGGCGAGGAAGGCGTCGACGACCTCCCACTGCGCGGTCAAGTCGGCGTCCGGGACGGGGGCGCCGCGGACGCGGCGGCGGGCGCGGCTGGCCAGCTGACGCGTCGCCTCGGGCGAGCGCTCGACGATCGGCGCGATCTCCTCGAACGGCAGGCCGAACATGTCATGCAGGACGAACGCCAGCCGCTCCGCCGGACTGAGCGTTTCGAGCACCACCAGAAGCGCCAGGCCGACGGAGTCGGCGAGCAGCGCCTCGTGCTCGGGGTCGATCCCGTCGGCGGGGTCGACGATCGGGTCGGGAACGTACACGTCGAGCGGCTGCTCGCGTCGCGTCTTGCGCCCGCGGAGCATGTTTAGGGCGACGCGCGCGACGATGGTGGTCAGCCAGGCGCGGAGGTTCTCGACCTCGCGCGTGTCGGCGTGGCTGAGCCGCAGCCAGGCGTCTTGGACGGCGTTCGTCAGCCTCGCTGAGCGAGCCGAGCATCCGGTAGGCGACCGCGCGCAGATGCGGTCGCTGCTCCTCGAATTGCTGGGCGAGCCACTCCTGGTGATCCA
>WNFV01024102.1_pt1 | contig 10709 bp, 9 predicted proteins | sample 5400101 | NCBI WGS metagenome assembly WNFV01 (sample SAMN13153361, study PRJNA577476) | soil metagenome | isolation source: 115 cm soil or saprolite under grassland replicate 1 | place: USA:California | collected 2016-06-15
AGTTTTGAGTTTTGAGTTGAGGTACTGTCGCTTTGAGTGGTGTTGTCTGCGGCCGTTAACTCAGAACTCAAAACTGAGCACTCAGAACTCGCGCGCAGCGCGATACGTCCGCCGGGCTGGCTGTATTTGCGAGCGTTGTCGAGCAGGTTCAGCACGACCTGTCGGAGCCGGTCTGGGTCGCCCTGGACCCACAGTCCGGGCGCCACATCCACGATCAGCTCCTGTCCGCGCAGCAGCGTCCGGCTGGGCTCGCCCATCTCCTCGAGCAGAGCGCTGAGGTCAGTCGGGCGCAGCGCGATCTGCGGGCGCGCGTCGAGCCGGCTCAGCGTCAGCAGGTCGTTGGTGAGGCGGATGACGCGGCTCACCTCGCTGTCGAGATGGCGGAGGAGTCGCTGGGCCGTGGCACGGTCGTCGTCGGCGGCGCCCATCAGCAGCAGCTCGACCGAGGCACTCAGCGCCGTCAGGGGCGTACGCAACTCGTGGGCCGCGTCGGCGACGAAGCGGCGTTGCACGGCGAAGGCTTCCTCCAGGCGCGCGACCATCCCGTCAAACGCGGCGCCGAGCTGTGCGATCTCGGTCCGGCCGGGCGGCAACCCCACGCGTTGCTGCAGGTCACCGGCCGCGATCCGGCCGGTCGTCGCCACCACCTGATCGAGCGGCCGCAGCACGCGCCGGGTCGCCGTGACGCCCAGCGCCGTCGCCAGCCCCACCACCAGCACCCAGCCGACCACCAGCGAAGTGGCGAGCTGATTGAGGCTGGCGTCAATCGAGTCGGTCGGCACACAGATCTGCGCCAAGGCCAGCGGCCGGTCCTGCTGCCAGATCACCGGCAGCAGCAAGATCTGTTGCCCGTTCTCGACCTGGCCAAAGTACTGCGCCTTACTCTGCTTGTTAAAAAAATCCTTGTCGGCCTTGGCCTCGGCAGCAAAGGCATCTTTTGATACGTATGGGGACAGCACGCAGGCTGGGCCGAAGCTGTTCTGGGCGAGCACAGAGCCATCGAGTGCAAGTATCATGACGCCGCGGTCTTTTGCGCTCACCTGTTGTACCAGTCCAGCCAGGTACTTCTGGAATGCCGCCTGGTCCACGGTTGGGGTGGGGAGGAGATTGGTCACGAGATCGGAATCGAGGGACATCAGCTTCTTGCGTGTGTCCGCCGGGTCTTCGTCGGGCGGAAAAAGCTCGAAAACGAGCTTAGACACAATCTTTTCCATCTCGTCGCGCGGCGGCAGAGCGGCACCGGGCGGGAAGACCTGGTCGGCGAGCTTGGGGTTGAGGAGCGCGATCTTCTTGGGCGCGACCGCCGGGTCTTCGCCGGGCGGCAGGATTGCGGCGGCGATCTTGGCGTAGCGCTCTTTCAGCATCGCCGGATCGGCCTTCTGCGTTGGGTAGATCCCGTCCTTGAGCTTGAGATTAAGCTCTGTCGGGATCAGCGCTCGCACCTCCGTCAGCTGCTTGGCGATGAGGCCGTCATACTGATACTGGCGCTGCGCGTCCCACAAGGCTAGCCCGCCGGCGGCCAGCACCAGGGCCAGGATCGTCGCGTGGAGCATGGTGATCTGCCAGCGAATCGGGAGCGTGCGGAGGATGGAGCGCATGTTAGCCTCGCAGAGTATAGCCGACGCCGCGCACGGTGCGGATGAGCTGGCGCACCGTATCGCCCAGCTTCGTCCGTAGTGCGCTGATGTGGACCTCGACCAGATTGGGGTCGGCGACGTAATCGTAGCCCCAGACACGGTTGAGCAAGGTTTCGCGGCTGAAGACCTGGCGCGGGTGCATCAGCAACACTTCCAGCAGCTCGAACTCGCGTGGGGTCAGGTCGATCGGCTGCCCGGCCCGCCAGACCTCGCGGGTCTCGCGGTCCAGCTGCAGATCGCCCACGCTCAGCCGACGGCGTAGACTGAGGTTGTGTCGGCGCAGAATGGCGCGGATGCGTGCCAGCAGCTCCTGGAACTTAAAGGGCTTGACCAGGTAGTCGTCGGCGCCGCCCTCCAGCCCGGCAATCCGGTCGTCCAGCTCGCCCCTGGCGGTGAGCATCAGGATCGCCATGTCGCTCTGGGCGCGCAGGCGCTGGCAGACGGTCAGGCCGTCCAGGCCGGGCAGCATCCAGTCGAGTACGACCAGGTGCGGCTGGAATCGCGCCGCCTGCGCGAGCGCCTCCCGCCCGTCCGTCGCTACTGCCACGTCGAAGCCTTCGTAGCGCAAGCCGGTGCTGATCAGGTCGACGATGACCTCCTCGTCGTCGACGACCAGCACGCGGATCGTCGCTAGTGCAGCATCGCTCATTGAGGTACCCTAAATCGATCCGGCGGCGGCCGCCGCGCGCAGCTGCGCATCATCATACCATCGATCGTCCCGGCGAGCATGGACCGGCCAGCATCGGAATAGCGACAGTATAGGCGGGAAACCTGAAGTGAGAGCCGGCGAAAGCTGAAGGTTTGCTGAAGACAGCGATGATCCCCGCTGCTTCGCAGCATGCTCGCGGGTCTTTCCGAGAACGACTCGCGCCCGGCGAGTTGCGTCTACGTCGTGCACGACGAACAGGTTTTCGTGTACATTGGAAAGACTGTCAATGGCGTATGGCGCCGCATCCGCGCACATTTGTGGTCGCACACTCCGCTCGGCCACGCCGTTCGCGTGCACTGGCCCGCGGCGACGTGGCATATCGAAGTCTATAACTTTCGGACCGAACTCGGGATCGCGGTGGTGGAGCGCGAACCGATCCGCCGCTACCACCCGCAGATCAACTGGGCGTACAATACCGGGCGCCTGCGCATCGAGATCGCGGAATCGCAGCTCCGCGGCCCCCGCATGGGTCCAGCCCGCCGGTTGGTGATCGATACCGGCTGGCCATCATATCACGATGTCGCGTTGGAGTCCCGCGGGGAGTCACGGCCCGCCGTAATGGCTGGATGCAGCCGACGCCCCTGCCGGGGCGATCAAGATCGGGCATTTTTTGAAGCATGCTTTCTCGATCTCGTGATTTCGCTCTCGCAGGGGCGCGGCTGATGCGCAGGGCGTTGGGCGGCTTCCATCATCGTCGTGCTATTGCAGTCTGGTTTACCGGTGCTATAATCAGCGCCAACACGTTCCATCAACAGCCCATCTGTACAGCCGCCTGTTCTCTGCCAACCGCTTTGGAGTGTGCGAGGATGGCTACCGGACTGCACGACAAAGTCGTTCTGATCACCGGCGCCAATAACCCACTTGGCATCGGCGCTGCAACGGCGCATGCCTTTGCCCGTGAAGGGGCCAAAGTTGCGCTTACCTAATCTGCGCCTCGCGCCTGAAACGCATGGCTTCAGTACCAGTGACGTAGCGCAAGCCACCACACCCGGTTTGCCGTACTATCACGCCATGCGAATGAAATCGGCCGATGCGGAATTGCACGAGATGATCCGCGTGGGCCTGCCCTCGTGGCCAACCTCAGGCGTTCTGGGCAGCGCCGTGTTGGATGCTCGGTCCAGAACCACGAGAAGGATGGTGGAAGATGAACACAACCGCATTAGGTACCAGTGAGCTGCAAGTCCCACGGCTCGGAGTCGGCGCGATGACCTGGGGCGACCCGTCGGGGCTTGCTCGCCTGAACCCGGCCAAGCTGGCCTATGGCGGCGCGCACGGATTTGACGAGGAGCAACGCGCACTGGAGGCGAGCCTCGCCGCAGGCGTGACGTTGTTCGACACGGCGGAGATGTACAGCGGTGGCGCCTCCGAGCGGCGGCTGGGGGAGTTAGCCCGCGGCAAGGCGGTCGTGCTCGCCACTAAGTTCCCGCCCAGCCCCTTTGCGCGCGCGGAAAGCCTGCCGAGCGCGCTTGACGCCAGCCTTGCGCGGCTGGGACGGAGCGCGGTGGACCTCTTTCAGCATCACTTCCCCTCGCCTCGGATACCGATCCCACAACTGATGGAGCTGATGGCCGACGCGGTCGAGGCCGGCAAGGTCAAGGCTGTTGGGGTGAGTAACTATTCGGCGGAGCAGATGCGCACAGCCCACGCAGCGCTCGCCAAGCGTGGCATTCCCCTCGCATCCAACCAGGTTGAGTATTCGCTGCTGCACCGACAACCGGAGGTGAACGGCGTTCTGGACGCCTGCCGTGAGCTGGGGGTCACGCTCATCGCCTACCAACCGCTGGCGAGCGGCGCCCTCACCGGCAAGTATGGCACGGGGGCCAGGCCGACCGGGTTTCGGCGGTTTTTCCCGTATTTCCGCGGGAAAGGTCTGGAGGCGGTGGGGCCAGTCGTGAACCTGCTGCGTGAGATTGGGGAGCGCTATGGCAAGAGTCCGGCGCAGGTCGCGCTTCGGTGGCTGATTGAAAACGAGCGGGTCCTGCCCATCCCCGGCGCGAAGAATGGACAGCAGGCCGCCGACAATGCCGGAGCGCTGGCGTTCTGCTTGACTGCCGCCGAGATGGATGCGCTCAATCAGGCGACAATAGCCTGGCGGACCTAGCTGGCAAAGAAACCGCGGCTGGACTCTTTGGGGTCCCCCGCCGCCCAACACTGCGTGCAACCCGACCGCCTGCGGCGCGCGATCGGTGCTATTTTATGGCTTTCCTGTGCGGCGCGCCCTCGGCGGCAGCTGATGCTCAAACCGTTGGGCGGCCCAAATGCAGTACTCGCCCCAAGATGTGTCGGTACGTGTCGCAAACATCCGGTATACTGTCCTCCTGCTGATGGCAGATTGCGTATAGAGTGTCACGAGGAGGACGAGATGCCAGGATTTATTCCTTGGAGCAAAGTTGATCTCCCACTCCGCAGTCATCGCTCCATCTGGATCAGTACGAGCCGGCCAGATGGCCGCCCGCATGCCGTTCCTGTCTGGTATTGGTGGGATGGCCAGGCGATCTATTTCGCGACCCAACGCCATTCCCAAAAGGCCAAGAACCTCATGCAGCAGCCGTGGGTGGTCGTACATGCCGGCGATGGCGATGACGCGATCATTCTGGAAGGTAGCGCGGCGGAAGTCACCGATCCCGACGATCTCACACGCATCAATGCGGACTATATGGAAAAGTACGTTGATCCGCATTCTGGTGCGAAAGCGACCATTCCGAACGAAGGTGATATTGTCTATCGCGTGTGGGTCAAGCATGTCATGACATGGGAATATGGCGTGGTGGCGACCCGGACTGATTGGTACTTTGATGAGTAGCAACGACGGAATCATCGTCGCGTAGGTATCCCACCCGCGCTGCGCCGCCGCGTCGGGCGGCCCAACCCGCTGTATAAGATCAGTGATTTCGCCAGGCTAAGCCGCGTGTCGGCGAAAATGCTCCGTCACTACGACGAGCTTGGTCTGCTCAAGCCCGCCCACGTCGACCCGAGCACGGACTATCGTTTCTATACGGCTGAGCAGTTGCCACGCCTCAACTGCATCGTCGCCCTCAAGGATCTCGGCTTCACGCTGCAGCAGGTCGCCGCCCTCCTGGACGACGACCTGAGCGTGGAGCAACTCAAGGGGATGCTCAAGCTGCGACGCGCCGAGGTGGCGCAGCGTCTCGAGGCCGAGCAGCTGCGCCTCGCTCAGATCGAGACCCGCCTCAGCCAGATCGAGCGCGAGGGCCAGCTACCCAGATACGATGTCGTGCTTCGCCCGATCGCCGTGGCGCGGGTGGCGGCTGCTCGCGCCGTTGCCTATAATGATGCCGCGGTCAGCGAGTTGCTGAACGAGGTCGAATGGTACGTAGGGCGCCATCGTGTCCGCGCCACCCACCCACCGGCGGTGATCTACCACACATGCGACCCGAGTATCATGCAGGTGGAGGTAGCCGTGCCGGTCAGCGGCGCGATTCCAGGAAATGGGAGGGTACGCCCGAGTGAGCTCCCGGCTGTCCAGCTGATGGCTTGCCTGGTGCATGTCGGTAGCGACGCCACTCTCTCGGCAGCGTACACCACGCTGCTCCAGTGGATCGCGGCGCATGGGTACCACGTCGCAGGCCCGACGCGCGAACTCTACCTGCGCTACGCGCCGGAGGCCCCGCCGCACCTGCCACCCACCTTCGTCGCCCCACTGCCCAACGCGGCCGTCACCGAGTTCCAAGTTCCAGTGGTATCGGCGTAGGCCGATCTGCCACCTGGAAGTGCTCGCTGTGCGATCAAGATGACGTCGGACGATAGACGATGGGCGAGGGTACGCCCATCGGCCGTCGTCAATGGTCGATCGTCTGATTAGCATATCTGAGGAGCAAGCTCATGGCATACACCGAGGAGCACGCACCGCGCACGCGTGGGCCAGGAAAAATTGAACTCGCTCTAGAAGTGAACGGCGCAGTTCATGAACTGTTTGTCGAACCGCGGCGAACCCTGCTCGACGCGCTTCGCGTCAATCTGGGGCTCACAGGCACCAAGCAGGTATGTGGCCAGGGCAACTGTGGGGCTTGTACTGTGCATATCGATGGCGAGCCGGTCTACAGCTGCCTCCAACTCGCCGTCGAGTGCGAGGGCCGTGCGATCACCACGATTGAAGGGCTGCGCCAGGGCGGTATGCTGCATCCGCTTCAGCAGGCGTTCGTTGAGCACGACGCGCTGCAGTGCGGCTTCTGCACTTCCGGCCAGATCATGGCAGCCGTCGCCCTGCTGGAGCGCATCCCCAAACCGACCGAGGCTGATGTGATCGGTGGTCTATCTGGCAACCTGTGCCGCTGCGGCGCGTACCGCGGGATCGTGCGCGCGGTGCTGGCCGCAGCCGAGAAGCTACAATCGTGATACGGCGGCAGATCGACACTGGAACGGCGCGATGTCGCCACCACTCCTTCCCGTTCCGCATCGCTCCGCGCCGTGTCTTCGAGGATCAGATCAGGAGAGATGTTGGTGCCGAAACTCTTCAAGACCAAAGTCGAGATAGAGGGGCGTATCCTCGAGCAATATGCGCTGGTCGAAGGTGACGAATTGCCGCCATGGGATGCTGACGAAGAGCTTGGCATCGTTGGCTACCCAACCGCGCGCGTTGACGGCGCCGAGCGCGTCAGCGGCGATGCGCGCTACACTGCTGATGTGCGGCTCCCTGGGATGGTCTATACGGCGTTTGTGACCTGTCCGCATCCGCACGCCAACATCCTGCGGCTGGACGTCGGCGCGGCGCGCGGGCTCCCAGGTGTACTTGGCATCCTGACACGTCAGGAGGTGGCTGCTCAGGTGAAGGACGGCAGTGCGTCAGAATTAGGGGGCGTCGTCGCCTTGCGCTACGGCGATGAGCTGCGCTACGCGGGCGAGATTGTGGCAGTCGTCGCCGCGAACGACCCGGACGTGGCCGAGGATGCGGCGACACTGATCGCTGTCGAATATGAGGTGCTGCCCCACGTCACCGCGCTCGAGGCTGCCGTCAAGCCGGACGCACCACTCATCCACCCCAGCGGCAACATCTTCAACGGCGCGCCGCTGGTCACAGAGCGCGGCGATTGTGTGGCCGGCTTCGCCGCGGCGGATGTCGTCGTGGAGCAGACCTACCGCACCGCCGGCCAGAGCCACAGCTGTCTGGAGCCGCACGGATCGATCGCTTACTGGGAGGGTGACACGCTGACGCTGTACGAGAGCACCCAGCATGTGTTTGGCGTGCGCAACATCATCGCGGATTGGCTCGATCTGCCGCAAAGCCAGGTGCGCGCGATCTGCCAGTACATCGGCGGCGGGTTTGGCAGCAAGGCCGAACCGGACGTGACCACCCTGTATGCCGCGCTGCTGGCCAGGCAGATCCGCCGCCCGGTGCAGGTTGTGTACACGCGACGGATCGAGCAGATCGCTGGCGGCCATCGGAGCGCAGCGGTGATGACTATCAAGCTGGGTGCCAAGCGCGACGGCACCCTGACGGCCGTAGAGATCCACGGCCTGACCGATCTCGGCGCCTACGGCGCATGGCTACCCGACCTCGATTTGCCGGCACTGCTGCTGTATCGCTGCCCCAACGCTCGGGCTGAGACCACCGGCGTCTACACCAATACTGGCACCTTCGCGGCGTTTCGCGCCCCCGGCTTCGTCGAGGGCACCTTTGCGATCGAGTCGGCGATGGACGAGTTGGCGGCAGCGCTGGGGATGGACCCGCTGGCGCTGCGGCGCAAGAACATCCCCGACCACCACCAACTCAGCAGCAAGGCCTTCTCGAACTACCCAATCGAAGTGTGCTACGCGCAGGGCGCCCAGCGGATCGGCTGGAAAGACAGGGCGAAAAAGGCGACAGTTCCTTCGTCTGCCGTCCTCGGTTCTTCGCCCCAAAGGTTCCGGCGCGGCATTGGGATGGCCAACCAAATCTGGGGCGGCGGCGGCGGGCCACCGGCCTACGCCACCGTCGAATTGAACTCCGACGGTACGGTGACGTTGCGCACTGGTACACAAGACATTGGCACGGGCACCAAGACCATCCTGACCCAGGTGTGCGCGGAGGAGTTGGGCCTGCCGCTCGCCGCCGTTCGCACCCTGTTGGGCGATACTGGCGCCGCGCCGTACGCGCCGATTAGTGGCGGCAGCATGACCGTGGCCTCAATGGCCCCGGCCGTGCGCGCTGCCGCTCGCAATGCTCGCCAGCAGTTGCTCGACGTCGCGGCACAACTCTTCGATACTACGGCCGACACATTAGAGATCCACGGCGGGGTGATCTACCAGGCTGCCGCACCGCTGGCCTCCGTGCGCGAGCTGATGCAGAAGTTGGGTGATGCGATGATCAGCGGCACTGGCAGCCGTGGCCCTAACCCGGACGATGCGCGGATCGTTACGAGCGGCGCGCAGTTTGCGGAGGTCGAGGTCGATACGCTCACCGGGCGCGTGCGCGTGCTGCGCGTGGTCGCCGCGCACGACTGCGGGCGCATTATGAACCCGCTGACCTTCCGTAGTCAGATCGAGGGCGGCATTATCCAGGGGATCGGTTACGCGCTTACTGAGCGCCGCGTGATCGACCACCGCTTGGGCCAGCCGCTCAACGCGAACCTTGGGGACTACCAGCTGCCGACCATCGCCGACGTACCGGAGATCGACGTGCTGCGCATCGACATCCCCGATCTCGTCGCCAACCCGACCGGCGCGAAGGGCGCGGGCGAGCCACCGATCATCCCGACCGCAGCGGCCATCGCGAACGCCGTCGCTGACGCGATTGGCGTGCGTATTCGCGAATTGCCGATCACGCCGGAGAAAGTGCTTACGGCGCTCCGATCCGGTACGGGGACGGGAAGACAGGAGCAGTGACACACCCACGGCTCAAGCGCGTGGGCTTCTTGCTTCATCGTCCCGCGCCCGCTGTCGCGGGTCTTACCAGGACTCCACAAGCGTTTTGCGTCTCCGTATGCCCTACGGCGACGTGGTCGGCGAACCGGCGCATGCCTTCCCTGTCGATGTTGCGGGCGGCGGTCAGATCACGGTTGTGAACGGCTCCACACAAACAGACCCAAGCGCGCTCGGCCAGCGTGAGATCAGCATTGATCGCACCACAGGCTGGACACAACCGGCTCGACGGATAGAAGCGCCCAATCACCATGATATGAGTATCGCGCCGATCGGCCTTGTAGAGCAAGAACTGACGGAAGGCACCCCAGCCGGCATCGAATACGCTCGTGGACAGCTTGGTTCTCGCAAGCCCACGAACGCTTAGGTCTTCGATCGATACGAGGTCAAAGTGATTGACCAGTTTGCTACTCAGCTTATGCAGGAAATCAGATCGTTGGTGCTTGGTCTTCCGATGCACAAGCGCGACCTTCTGGCGCGCCTTGTCACGATTGCGACTGCCATTCACCCGCCGGGACAACGCCCGCTGCGCCCGGCGCAGCTTGCGCATCTGCGTGCGGTAGAACCTGGGATTGGGGACTTCCTCGCCATCACTGAGGACCGCAAACGTCTTCAGGCCGAGATCAACGCCAACATGCGTTTTGAGAGGTCGCTCTTCTCTGTCGGGTGCGGTTTGCTCGACCACAAAGCAGACGTACCAATGACCGTCTGGCTCCTGCTTGAAGGTGGCACCTTTGCTGATGCCTTGCATTGGCCGGTGAATTCGCGCTTTAATCAGCCCAATCTTGGGCACGCGCACACACGCGGCGTCGAGCGTGACGCGCTGGGGGATGCGAAAGCGCATCCGGTCGGTCTTTTTGGTCTTGAACTTGGGGAAGCCAGAGCGCTTGGCGAAGAACGCCTGAAACGCGGTCGCGAGGTCGCGCAGCACCTGTTGCAACGCCTGGCTATCGATTGCACGCAACCAGGCGGTTTCGGGTTGCTGCTTGAGTGCCGTCAGCTCGGCAGCCAGGGCGTTGTAGTTCAGGCTGGTATGCGTTGCGGCGTAGTGGTCCTGCTTGCGCCGGAGCGCCCAATTCCAGACCCATCGGCGCGCACCAGCAAACCGCCGCATCTGGGCGGCCTGCGCGTTGGTCGGATCGAGCCGATACCGGTAGGTGGTCTGGATCGTTCGCATATCCGTAGTATACCAGAAAAGATGTTCGTAATCAAGCGTTTACGGCATCAGAATGGCTCAAAAGCGGCTAAAGCGAGTGAAGGGCTTAGATCCCAGGGCTGAAGCGCATGGGTTTTACGCCCTACTCCATAAGGCATGTCTCTTCCCGCCACCGTATCTCTTGAGGGGTGCGAACAATATGAGAAAATTTACCTACGTGACGGCGACCAGCCTCGCGGAGGTCATCCCACTGCTCGACCACAGGACACGCCCGCTGGCAGGGGGGACGGACCTGGTGACACAGCTGAAGGACCATCTGATCAGCCCCGATCGGCTGGTCAGCCTGCGC
>WNFV01009558.1_pt1 | contig 10706 bp, 5 predicted proteins | sample 5400101 | NCBI WGS metagenome assembly WNFV01 (sample SAMN13153361, study PRJNA577476) | soil metagenome | isolation source: 115 cm soil or saprolite under grassland replicate 1 | place: USA:California | collected 2016-06-15
CGACGATTCCGAAGCCAACTCAATGCCCGGCCTCGAAATCCTCGCCGACAACGTCCGTTGCACCCACGGCGCCACGTCCGGGCAGATCGAAGAAGACCAGCTGTTTTACCTGCGCTCGCGCGGCATTCCGACAAAGGTTGCCCAGCGGCTCCTCGTCACTGGATTTCTGGACGAAGTCATCCAAAGGCTTAATCACCCAGCGATTGGCGATCATTTGCATCGCTTGATCGAAGAGAAGTTCGCTGCGTGACGAACTTTGTCCGCCTGGCGGCGCCTGATGCGTCAAGCTCATTCTGTCGTTTCCTGAGTTGTATTTAATTCGAAATTGATTTTGACGTCGTAATGATCGCCGTGGGCGAGGGCGGCGGGCGGCGGATCAACTTCGGTCACTCGTTGTCCCACGGCCGCTACCGATTCATTCACGACAACGTTTTCGGACGGCTTGACGATTTCGAATTTCGAAACGCGCCCGTCTTTCTCGATGCGGACTTTGACTAGAGTCGAAATCTTGGTGCCGGTGGCGATGTTGGTCGTCGGCTGGACCCATGCACTGTAAAAACGATCATGCAGCATGTTGCCATACCAACCAAACTCCGACGCGCTGTTTCCACCGCCTGCACCGCCGCCTTTGCCCGTTGAACCTGTTTTTCCGCTGTCGCTCTGAGACTCAGACCCATTTTTTGCCAGCGCCTTCTTCTCATTTTTCTCTGACTTTTCACTCGCTTTCGCCGCGCTCGGTTTCGTTTTCGGCGATGGTTTAGGAGACACCTTCGTTAATAGCGTTTTCTTTGGAGATGGTTTTGGGATTGGTTTTGGCGTTGTCTTCGGTTTCGGTGTGGGAGTTGCTGTTGGCTTCGGAGCGGGCGTCGTTGCAGGTGTCGGCTTGGGAGTCGGCGACGGCAATTCGATTTCGCTTTTGGCTGTCGTTACGACAGGTTTGTCCGAGTCCGCTTCATTATCTTTCGACGGTTTCGCTTCAGCCGGAGGAGTCGCACGCTTCGCTGATGGCGGCGCGTCGTTTTCCGATCCGCCAGTCGCGAGACCTTGAGCGTTAGCTAACCAAACGATGCTCTCCGGACTTGACGAGGCCCTGGCTGCCAGACTCCAGCGAATGAGCCCCGCGATTAGCGCAACGTGCGCGAGAGCAATTAGGACAACGTTTCGCCAAAAACGGCCAGTCTTCGCCATTTATTTTGGTTCAGCCCTGGTGGCGATGCCGAGCTTGGTGATTCCCGCCCGTTGCAGAGCATCCATTAGCCCAATTAATTTTTGCACGGGCAATTGGCGATCGGGTCGAATCACGATGGCGACATCCGGATTCTTCTGTTTCAACTCGCTCAGTTGTACCGTGAGTGTTCCCAAATCGACTACCTGATTATTAAAACGGATCGTCTCGGCGCGATCAATCGAGACGGTTTGCACTTGTGACTTATTGATCGGCGGATTCTTCGCGCTGCTGGATGGGATCACCAGGTTCATGCTGCTTTCGAGCAGCGGCGTGGTGATCATGAAAATGATGAGCAGCACAAACGCGAGATCGAGTAGCGGCGTGACATTGATCTCGCTCAGGGTGGAAAGACTCTGGCGCTGGGAGTAGCGTCTCATCTGTTCCCCATTGCACGTTGGGCGTTGAACGTTGAGCGTTGGACGTTGCATAGCGCGATTGAAAAACCCCCAACGCTCAACTTCCAACGCTCAACGCTCAATAACAGAGGCGTGCTCATCTCCGCAATGCGGCCTCGCGCGAGCCGTGATCGACATACTTATGCTCGAACTCGGATGCGAGCTCAGCAGCGAAGTTGTCCATTTCCACGATGATGCCGCGAATGCTGGTGACGAGAAAGTTGTAACCGAACATCGCCGGGATAGCGACGCAAAGTGCGGTGACCGTAGTGATAAGCGCGCCAGACACGCCGGGCGCCATCGCGACCAGGTTCGGCGAGCCGGCTTCGGCAACGCCGGTGAACGCGTCCATCACGCCCCAAACCGTGCCGAGCAACCCGAGAAACGGCGAGCCGCTCACAGCAGTGGCGAGTAAAATCATTTGGGACTCCAGTGAAAGCGCGGTCTCGCCGACGGCGCGTTCCATTGCCGCGTTCACCGCTCCCATTTGTGCCGGTGAAATTTTGTCAGCGATTTCGAGGCGCGCACGAAACGTATCATCCACTTCCGGCGAGCCGAGCAGATGAAAGGTCATTTCCTCGCACCCGGCGCGATACACATTAAAAACCGGCGAGCCTGGAAACCGCGCGTTTTTCTCGAACAAGCGCAGTGGTTGCCGATCTTGCCGGAACGCGGCAAGAAAACGTGCGTTCTGTTTTCGGGCGAAACGGATCACGCGCAGTTTCGTGATCATGATTGACCAACTGAAAATCGACACGACCGCCAGAAGAGTGAGAACGAGCTTGCCTGCGATCGTCGCGTGATCGAAAGCAAACAGGAGACCGCCGCCGGCCGCTACGATTTCCGGAACGAGCATTCCCGCGTCACCGGCATAAGTAATAACGCCGTTTCGCGGAAACGAAAGAAAGATTCGAATCCCAAAGCACGAATTTTATTTTACCGTCGTCTTCCTCGGAAAGGTCGGTCGCGATTTCGCAGCGGCAACAAATGCGACGCCGATGGCAATAAGAAAGAATGAAAAGAATTGGCCGCGCGTGAACGGGCCAATCAACTCGGCGTCGGGTTCGCGGAAATTTTCGATCACAATCCGGAAAACCGCGTAGCAGATGAAAAACAGTCCGGTAAGAACTCCATTCGTCTGGCGGGTGCGCGTCCGCACAAACCACAAAATGAGGAACAAAACGATTCCTTCGAAAAATGCCTCGTAAATCTGCGACGGATGGCGCGGTGAAAGAATTGAGCGCAACGCGGTTGCTACTTGTGGCTGAGTATGCACCGCACCGATAATCGCGTCCGGCGTCGTGAGCGACCGATCAATCTGCGCGCACGCCGCAATTGCACGATCGGCTTCCTGCGGGTGATCGAGCAGTTCCTTTGGGAATTGCATTGCCCAGGCAACATTCGTGATCCGTCCATAAAGCTCGCCGTTGATGAAATTAGCGCAGCGGCCGAAGAACAATCCGATCGGCGCGGTCACCACCAGATTATCGCCCAGGTTCGTCCACGAGATTTTGTGCCGGTGCGCGTAGTAAAAGGTGAACAGCAACAGGCCAAGCATCCCGCCGTGGCTGGACATGCCGCCCTCCCAGACGCGCAAGATCGACAGGGGCTCGCGCAACATTTCTGGTTTATAGAAGAAAACGTAGCCGAGGCGTCCGCCAACGATCACGCCAAAGAGCGCGCAGCCGGTGATGAAATCGCCTACCCGTTGCGGAGCCAGATCGGCATACCCGCGTTTGGCCAACCAAAGGAAAACGAGATAGCTGGAGATGAAAGCGAGCACATAAGCCAACCCATACCATCGCGGCCCGACATTGTCGTAAATCCGAAAAATGATCGGATCGAGGCTGTGCAGGTAGTAGGCGAGCATTCGGTGTGGTGGCGATTGTCCGCGACGTTCTCAATTTGCGCAATCAAACTGTAGCCGCTTCGCTGCGCGAAGCGTGCCTCGTCGCCCACAGGGCGACGGCTACAGAGCGCGCGATCTCTTCAACACCTTTCGCAAAAACGGCGCGGTACGGCTGACGCGGTTCTTTGCGACTTGCTCCGGCGTTCCGCAGGCGACCACTTCGCCGCCAGCGTCACCTGCCTCAGGGCCAAGATCGACAATGTAATCGGCTTCTCCGATCACGCTGAGATTATGCTCGATCACAATCACGGTGTTGCCTTCGTCCACGAGCCGATGCAGCACGTTGAGAAGCAGCTCAATGTCGGCCATGTGCAGGCCAATGGTCGGCTCTTCCAGTAAATACAGTGTAGAACCCGGCTTGCGCATTTTTCGGATCCGCTCGTTCGCGGCACGGCTGACTCCGCGTTTCAATTGCGTCACCAGCTTGAGCCGCTGCGCTTCGCCGCCGCTCAACGTCGGACTCGGTTGCCCCAGCTTGAGGTAACCAAGTCCGGTATCCACCAGCAGCGAAAGCGGCCGCGCGATTTTCGGATGCGCCGAAAAAAATTGCGCCGCTTCTTCGATTGTCATCTCCATCAAGTCGCCGATGGATTTTTCGTTGTAGAGAACCTCCAGCGTTTGCGGGTTGTAACGCCGGCCGCGGCAATCTTCACACGGCACATAACTGCGTGGTAGAAAATTCATCTCCAGTTTGATCACGCCCTGACCCTTGCACGTCTGGCAACGGCCGCCTTCCGCATTGAACGAGAATCGGCTCGCCGAATACCCACGCACACGCGAGACAGGCAGTTGCGCGTAGAGATTTCGAATTTCATCGAACACTTTCACGTAGGTGCCCGGCGTCGAGCGTGACGTTTTACCGATGGGCGATTGATCGACTTCGTAAACGGCTTCGATCTCTTGCGCGCCGCTAACAAGTTTGAATAGATCGCCATTCCCCGCGCGTTTCCTCTCTTCGAGCTGATCGCGCATCGCAGGCCAAATGACGTCGTGCATCAATGTGGATTTGCCGCTGCCGGAAATTCCCGTGATCACCGAAAGCCTGCCGACCGGGAAATGAACATCGATGCCTTTCAAATTATTCGCGCACGCGCCTCTGATTTCGATCCAGTCTTCGACGTTGCTCAGTAATCGGCGCGATCCACGGATGGGATGACGCAACGGCGTTTTGAGGCAGCGGGCGGTCTCGGAATTTGGGTTCTTCTCGATGTCGCGCAGCGTTCCAGTTGCCACGACTTCGCCGCCATGAATCCCAGCGCGCGGCCCCAGATCAACAATGTGATCCGCACGCTGAATTGTCTCCTCATCGTGCTCGACCACGATGAGCGAATTGCCTTTGTTCCGCAGCGCGGTGAGCGTTTCGAGCAAGCGCAGGTTGTCGCGTGGATGCAAACCGATGGTCGGCTCGTCCAGCACGTAAAGGACGCCGCGCAAGTTTGAGCCAAGCTGCGCTGCGAGTCGGATTCGCTGTGACTCGCCGCCGCTCAGTGTCTTTGCGGAACGCCCGAGCGCCAGATAACCGAGCCCGACCGTTTGCATGAAACGCAACCGCTGTTGAATTTCTGGGACAAGACCGGCTGCGATTGTTTGATGCGTACCTTTGAATCTCAACCGGTCGATCGTGCGCGCAGCTTCGGTGGCCGAAAGATTTGTGAATTGATCGATGGTATAACCTTGTACACGCACGTGACGGGCAACGGAATTTAAACGCGAGCCGTGACAACTCGGGCATTCGCGTGCTTCGCCTTCCTCGATCCACTCCGATTCGCGTTCAGCGGCCAGTTCGCTTTCAAGAACCGATTCGCCGTCACGGCTCGCGGCCGTTTGGAAATCCTGATCCCAAATTTCGCCGAACCCGCCGCATTCTTCGCACGCGCCGTGAGGCGAATTAAATGAAAACAAACGCGGATCGAGTTCCTCAAACGCTCGGCCACAACCGGGGCAGCTCATCTCGGTGCTCATCACGGTCAGCCGTTTTTTTGAATCGAGCAGGCGCGCAGTGCCGCGTCCGATCTCCAGTGCACGCCTGGCAACGTCGCGTGCGTTCGCGATTCGCTTCCGATCAATCACGCCGACGACCACGTCGATGGTGTGCTCTTTAAAACGTTCCAGTTTTTGAAATTTAGCGACCGGAAGCGGGCGGCCATCGACATAGAGCGTGTCGAATCCCTGGCGTTCCGCCCAGCGCGCGACATCGGTATGAAAACCTTTGCGCGCTTTCACCAGCGGCGCGAGAACCTTCAGCGGTCCGCGCTTCTCGGCCGCTTCGATCTGTTTTACAATCGATGCCACGCTCTGTTTTGTGACCGGTAAATCACAGTCGGGACAAAATTGCGTCCCGGTTTTCGCGAACAACAGCCGAAGGAAATGGTAAACTTCGGTTACGGTCGCAACCGTCGATTTGCCTCCACCGCGCGTGACGCGTTGTTCAATTGCCACGCTCGGCGGCAATCCGCTGACCAAATCAACATCGGGTTTTTCGAGCTGCTCGACGAATTGCCGCGCATACGGCGACATGCTGTCGAGAAAGCGGCGTTGTCCTTCGGCGAATAAGATGTCGAACGCCAGCGTCGATTTGCCGGACCCGCTCAAGCCGGTGATCACGACCAGCTGCTCCCGCGGGATTTTGACGTCGATGTCCTTGAGATTGTGCTCTCGTGCTCCGTGAACGTGGATAGCGCCGTTGCGGACATGAATTCGAAATCGAGGTGTTTCTTCAGCGGCGCGCGCTAATTCACCGCCGTCATCCCGAGCGAAGTCGATGGATCCCGCAGGACTACCTTCTCGGTTCCGCCACGGGATCCCTCGACTTCGCTTCGCTCCGCTCGAGATGACATTGCGTAGAAATTTCCCGGTGTGTGAATGCTCGACGCGCGCGATTTGTTCCGGTGTTCCGGTCGCCACAACTTCGCCTCCTGCGTCGCCAGCTTCCGGGCCGAGATCGATGATCCAATCAGCGCACTTAATGACTTCCAAGTTGTGTTCGATGACCACGATCGAGTGTCCGCGATCAACGAGCCGCTGAAATAATCGCAGCAGCATCGCCACATCATCGAAATGCAGTCCCGTAGTCGGCTCATCGAAAATAAATAAATTGCCAAGTGCTCGACCATTTGGGCGTTCGACGTTTGGCGTTGGGCGTTCGGCATTTCCTGCGGCTGCCAAGTGCCCGACCAATTTTAGACGCTGCGATTCACCGCCAGAGAGGGTGTTCAACGGTTGACCGAGCCGCAGGTAACCGAGCCCGACTTCCTCGAGCACCTTCAGTCCGGCAGAAATTTCCGCCGCGCTCTCCTCGCCGATCTGCGCGAAGAACTGAATCGCTTCGTTAACCGTCAACTCCAAAACGTCGTGAATCGATCGACCTTGCAGCTGAACCTTTAGAACGTGTGGCTGAAATCTTTTCCCTTCGCACTCCGCACAACGCACGTAAAGATCGCTCAAAAATTGCATCTCGATCTTTTCATAGCCTGTGCCCGAGCAACGTTCGCAGCGCCCGCTGCCGGAATTGAACGAGAACGCGCCTGCGGTGAGTCCCTGTGCCATCGCTTCCGGCTGCGTCGCGAACAATTCACGTACGCGATCAAACAGACCGAGATAGATAATGGGAGTTGATCGCGGCGTGCGCGCCAGCAGCGCCTGATCAACCATCATGACGTTACCGATCCGATCTGCGCCGATCACTGATTTGCATGCGCCCGGCTCCTGGTCTGACGATTGTCCCCTCGCACGCAAGAGATTCCGGTAAAGCACATCGTGAATGAGCGTGGATTTGCCGGAACCGGACACGCCGGTCACGCACGCGAACACACCGAGTGGTAGATCGAGGTCGATGTTCTTGAGGTTGTGCTGCTCCGCACCAGTGATCTTGATCGATGAAGTCGATTTACGGCGCGATTTCGGGATCGGAATGGACTTCGTCCCAGTGAGGTAGTCACGCGTGAGCGAACGGTGTTGTAAGGCAAGCGCATCGCTTGCACCCCTCGGGTTTGGCAGGCGCAGCGCCTGCCCTACAAAATTTTCTATTGGTCCGTTCCACACCAATTCACCGCCTTGTTCGCCACGGCCCGGGCCGAGATCGATCAAATTATCGGCCGCGCGAATGATCTGTTCCTCGTGCTCGACCACCAGTAGCGTGTTGCCTTTGTCGCGCAAATTGTGCATCACGCGAACAAGCTGGCCAACATCGCGCGGGTGAAGCCCGATGCTTGGTTCGTCCATCACGAAGAGCGTGTTTACCAGCGATGCGCCCAAGCAGGTTGTCAAATTCACGCGTTGGACTTCGCCCCCGCTCAACGTGCGCGTCGAGCGATGGAGTGTGAGATAACCGACGCCGACTTCGCAAAGATAGTTCAGGCGCGAGCAGATTTCATCGCGCAACATCTGGGCGGTCTTGTCGGTAAGTGAAATGTCAATCGCGCGCAGAAAATCGCGTGCATCGGAAATTGAAAGCGCTTGGAATTCTGGAAGCGTCACCTGTAGCGGCGCTTTGCGAGCGCCGTCTCGGCGGTCATAGACCGCTGCTACAATCTTGTAATTGAGCACGTCCGGCTGATATCGTCCGCCGTTGCATTTTGGACACGTGACGTAGGCGCGATAGCGACTCAGCAAAACGCGCACATGCATCTTGTAAGTCTTGCTTTCAAGCCAGCGAAAGAAGCCGCGCACGCCGTACCAGCGATCGTGTTCGTAATCTTCTTCGGTGTATTCGCCCGAGCGTTTTTCGCCTTCGATCACGAAATCCTGATCCACCTTGGGCAGTTCTTCGAAGGGAACCTTGATGTCGATTTCTTTGCGGGCGCACGCCCGGAGCAAGTCCTTCTGCGATTCGCCAAACTCTGCGCCGCGAAAAACGCGCACCACGCCTTGTTTGATGGTCAGCCGGCGATCGGGAATCGCCTTGTTGAGGTCGATCGCGATCGTCCGACCAAAGCCGCGGCATTCCGGACATGCCCCAAGCGGATTGTTGAAACTGAAAAGCCCCGGCGTCGGCGGACGAATATCCAAATCACACCAGGCACAATGCCAGCCGGTCGAGAAGGGAAGAACCGTAGTGGCGGCCGTGGCGGCCGCAGTCTCCGAGGTCGCAGGCGACACCTCTGCCTCTACGGTTGCAATGACATTTACTTTCCCTTTTCCAAAACGCAGCGCCGTTTCGATGGCTTCGACGAATCGCGCGCGGTTTTCCTCGGTGATCGCGATGCGATCCTGAATGACTTGGACACGGGCGCCGAGTCGTTTGACTTTTGGATCGGCATCCACGCGCACGATTTGGTTGTCGATCCAGACGCGCAAGTAACCCTGCTGTTGGAGGAAATCGAAAAATTCCCGCGGCTCAGTTTTTGGAGGAACAGAAACCCAGAACGTGATCAGCACAACGTTCTCGCTGGCGAGGTAGGGGCGATTGACCCCAATCGCCCGCGGGCGGTTCGGTGAACCGCCCCTACCTTCGAAATGACGGAAAATTTGGTCTGCGATCGACTGCGCGGTTTCCAGGCGGATCTCGCGGCCGCAGCTTGGACAAAATGCTTTCGCGACGCGCGGCCACAACAACTTCAAATAGTCATTGATCTCTGTCATTGTGCCGATGGTCGAACGCGATGTCTTGACAGGGTTGGACTGCTCGATCGCAATTGCGGGCGGAATGCCGCGGATGTCGTCCACACGCGGCTTGTCCATGCGGTCGAGGAACTGCCGCATGTACGGACTGAATGTCTCGACGTAACGCCGCTGGCCTTCGGCATAAATTGTCTCGAAGGCGAGCGATGATTTACCGCTGCCACTGGGGCCAGTGACGACGGTCAGTTTCCCCAGCGGCAGATCAACATCGATGCCCTTGAGATTGTTCTGGCGCGCCCCACGGATTTCGACGCAATCATTCCGCGCTGGCGCGGCAATGGCTTCCTTTTTCCCAATCTTCGAACCCACTGGAAATATTCGCTGCCAGTCAAGCAGTTCGCAAATCTCTTTGGCTCAAAACGTACGTCATCCCGAACGAAGTGAGGGATCTCGCCCACGAAGTTTGCGGCACGCCGCATAGTGAGCGTGATCAATCACCCTGTGAAAGCTCCCTCGCTCCGCTCGGGATGACGGGATGTTTATTCCTTAAACCGGGCGGCGACTCGTTCGCGCTGCTTGAGAAGCTCGTCGGGCACAACGCCGCCCAGCGAATCGAAGAACTTTTTGTGCTCGGCCAATTCTTTCGCCCATTCTTCGTGATCGACTCCGAGAATTTCGGCGACACATTTGTGATCGATATCGAGCTCGGCGAGATCGAGATCGTGCGGGCTCAGCAACCAACCGATCGGCGATTTGAGTCCGCCGCCGGTGCCTTCGCAGCGATCGATGATCCATTTGAGGACGCGCATGTTTTCGCCGAAACCCCGCCAGAGAAATTGGCCCTTCACACCTTTGCGAAACCAGTTCACGCCAAAAATGCGCGGTGGATCAGTCAGGCGTTTTCCAATGTCGAGCCAGTGCTGGAAGTAGTCGCCGATGTTGTAGCCGCAGAACGGCAGCATCGCCATCGGATCGCGACGTACCTGGCCAACGGCGCCAGTAGCGGCCGCGGTTGTTTCTGACGCCATGGTCGCGCCCAAGTAAACGCCATGATTCCAATCGAACGCCTGATAAACCAGTGGGACCGTATCGCTGCGGCGGCCGCCGAAAATAATGGCGCTGATCGGGACGCCTTCGCCTTTTTCCACATCGGGGTCCAGCGCCGGGTTGTTGCGCATCGGGGTGGTAAACCGGCTGTTTGGATGCGCGGCCTTTTCCTTTGAGTCCGGCGTCCAATCATTCCCGCGCCAGTCAAACGCATGCGCGAGCGGTTTACCGTCTTTACCCTCCCACCATACGTCGCCGTCATCGGTGAGGGCAACATTTGTGTAAATTGTGTCGTGCGCGATCGATTTCATCGCGTTCGGATTCGATTTGTAATTCGTGCCGGGCACGACGCCGAAGTAACCGTTCTCCGGGTTGACCGCATACAGCTGGCCGTCGCGAATCTGCATCCAGGCGATGTCGTCGCCGACGGTCGTGACCTTCCAGCCTTTGAAATGTTTCGGTGGAATCAGCATCGCGAAATTTGTTTTGCCGCACGCGCTCGGAAAGGCCGCCGCCACATAGTGCTTCTTTCCTTCGGGCGACTCGACTCCGAGGATCAACATGTGCT
>WNFV01010058.1_pt1 | contig 10706 bp, 15 predicted proteins | sample 5400101 | NCBI WGS metagenome assembly WNFV01 (sample SAMN13153361, study PRJNA577476) | soil metagenome | isolation source: 115 cm soil or saprolite under grassland replicate 1 | place: USA:California | collected 2016-06-15
GCTTTGTAGGCGACGTTCCCCGCTTCCAGGTCGGGGAAGATGAAGACGGTCGCCCGACCTGCGACATCGCTTTCCGGCATCTTCAGCGCGGCGACTGTCGCGTCGACGGCGGCGTCGTACTGGATCGGCCCCTCGACGAGCAGGTCGGGCCGGCGTTCGCGCACGGCCTCCGTCGCCTCGCGGACGATCGTGACGTTCGGGCCCTTCCCGGATGTCCCGGTGGCGTAGGACAGCATCGCGATTCGCGGCTCGATCCCGAAGGTCCGTGCCGTCTCGGCGGAGCTGATCGCGATGTCCGCGAGCTGAGGGACGTCGGGTTGTGGATTGACAGCGCAGTCGCCGTAGACGAGGACGCCGTCGGCGAGGCACATGAAGAACACGCTCGAGACGACTGACACACCGTCGCGGGACTTGATGATCTCGAAGGCCGGCCGGATCGTGTCCGCGGTTGTGTGGACTGCACCCGAGAACCCGAGACCATGCCGTCGACGGCCCCGTGGGCGACCAGCATCGTCCCGAAGTAGGTCGGCGCCGCGACGACGTCGAGCGCGAGCTCCTCCGTCATCCCCCGCGACTTCCGTAGCTCGTGGTACCGGTTCGCGTACTCCTGCCTGAGCGGCGACAGCAGCGGATCCACCACGAGAGCTCCGCCGAGGTCGACGCCGGCCGCCGACGCCCGCGCGGCGACGTCCTTCGGGTCGCCGAGGATGGTGAGGTCGACGACGCCGCGCCTGAGCAGGATCTCGGCGGCGCGCAGCACGCGCTCGTCGTCGCCCTCGGGCAGCACGATGTGCTTGCGGTCCGCCTTCGCGCGCTCGATCAGCTCGTACTCGAACATGATCGGCGTCATCCGCGGCGGCCGCTCGAGCGCGATCCGCTGGCCGAGCTCGGCCGTGTCGACGGCCGACTCGAACACGCCCAGCGCCGTCGCGATCTTCCGCTCGTTCTCGGCGCGAATCACCGGCCGGACCGACTGCACCACGTTCGCCGCGACGTGCAGCGGCTGCTCGGCGTTAAGGACCGGGAAGGGCGCGCTCTCGAGCAGGCGGCGCACGGTTTCGCTCAGCGGGTAGCCGCCGGTGACGAGCACTCCTGCGACGGTCGGGATCGCCGGCGACACCGTCGAGGCGAGGCTCGCCACCAGGATGTCGGGCCGATCGCCGGGGACGACGACGAGCGTCCCGTCGACGAGGTCGTCGATGAAGTGCTCGACGCTCATCGCGGCGACGCGGACGTCGCGCACGTCCCGCTGCAGCGCCTCTTCGGTCGAGTCGGAGAGGATCTCGGCGCCGAGCTCGTCCGCGATCTCGCCCACGGTCGGGAAGGCGAGCTCCGGGAGCTCGGGCAGGACGTAGACCGGCTCGCTACCGTCTTGCGCGCCCAGGGTGCGGCTCAGCTCCTCGACTCGCTCTGGGGGAACGCGGTTGACGACGACGCCGAAGATCGTGCAGCCCTTGTGTGCGAGTGAGTTTCGGGCCGCCCGGACCGATGCGACGGTCTCCTCCGTCGTGCCGCCCTTGACGACGACGAGCACCGGCGCGCCGAGCTCGTTGGCGAGGTCGGCGTTGAGGCCGTAATCGAGGGCAGAGGTGGCGCTGGTGAAGTCGGTGCCCTCGCAGAGGACGAAGTCGCAGCCCTGCTCGAGCTGCTTGTACGCCTCGACGACGCGCTTGCGCAGCTCTTCGTAGGCGGGGATGGCGGCCGCTTCGTCCTGCGAGAGCGCGTGCATCTGCTCGTACGGGGCCGCGAGCTGGTACCGCCGGCGGATCAGCTCGATCTGCGCATCGGGCTCGTCCGCCGAGGGCACAATCGGGCGGAAGAAACCGAGCCGCTCGACGCGCGCAGACAGCAGCTCCATCAGCCCCAGGGCGACAACCGATTTGCCGCTCTGCGGCTCCATCGCAGTGACGTAGAGCTTGCGAGCCAAGTCGCCGCAGCTTGTCCGTCGCGCCCGTTCCGGTCAAGTGCCCAGGCTTTGACGCGCTCCGCTCGTCATTTAGGATCGCTGCCCGTGAACGCGCAGGCCGCCACCGTCCGCCACGCCGTCGTCCCGCGCAGCGACCTGCTGACGGACACGCTGCTCGTCCTCGCAGGCACCGGGCTCGTCGCGGGCGCCGCGCAGATCTCGATCAAGCTCCCGTTCACGCCCGTGCCGATCACCGGCCAGACATTCGCCGTCGTCCTGGTCGGGGCGTCGCTGGGCGCGATCCGCGGGACCGCGAGCCTGATGCTCTACCTCTGGCTCGGGGTGGCCGGGGCGCCGCTCTACGCGCACCAGGCCCACGGCTGGTCCGTGATCACGAGCGCGACCGGCGGCTACATCGTCGGTTTCGTGCTCGCCTCCGCCGTCACGGGCTACCTGGCGGAGCGGCGCTGGGACCGGCAGATCTCCTCGGCGATCGCCGCGATGCTGACCGGCAACGTGATCATCTATCTCGTCGGCTTGCCGTGGCTCGCGGTCGTCCTGAATACGAACCTCGAGAAGACGCTGGAGTATGGGCTCTACCCGTTCGTCCCCGGAGACGTCTTCAAGCTCTACCTCGCCGCAGCGTTGCTCCCGGGCGCCTGGAAGCTCGTCGAGCGGACCTCGAAGCGGTAGCGCCAGCCCCGCGCGTGTCGGCGGCAGACGAGCTCCTCCGCGCGAACTCGCTCTACGCGTCCTACTTCACCAAGGGAGACCTTCCGGCACCGCCCGGGCGGCGTTTCGCCGTCGTGACGTGCATGGACGCCCGGCTCGATCCGGCGAAGGCGCTCTTCCTGGAGGAGGGCGACGCGCACGTGATCCGCAACGCGGGCGGGCAGGTCACGGACGACGCGCTCAGGTCGCTCGTGATCTCGCACTGGGAGCTCGGGACGCAAGAGGTGTTCGTGATGGGGCACACCGGTTGCGGGCTGTTCATGCTTGACAACGACGCACTGAGGGCGAAGCTGTCGGCGGCGGGCGTCGACGCGAGCGGGATCGACTTCCTGCCCTTTCGGGATCTCGACGAAAGTGTCCGCGAGAGCGTGCGCCGCGTGCGCGAATCGCCGCTCCTGCCCGATTCGTTCACGGCGACCGGATTCGTCTACGACGTCGCGACCGGCCGAATCCGCCGCGTGGAGTAGCCGCCCGCTCGGGGAGCGAGTCAGATCGTGAGTCCGATGACGTAACGCGGCCGGGTCGTTTCCTCGATGACCACCAGCGTCGCTCTGTAACTCCCGCCGTGGCCGCCCAGAATCGGGATCTGCGCGTGGCGGATCACGACCAGCCATGCGAGGTCGCCGACCTGCAGCGGGTGGATGTCGATCCAACCTTCGGCCCCCGAAGGGCGATCGAAAGCCGATGGGTGATCTGTGATGTGAACCAGATACGCCGCGGGTCGGCTGCCCCGCGCCCAACCGAAGTTCCGTTTCGCGACCTTGAGCGCCTTGCTAGCAGTAATGGGTAACGAGGCCGTTGCCACGTCGGTCGCGTCCGTAACGCCGAGCGACTGAGCGGCAAGCCCGAGCTCCACGTCGTTCGGAAGCGGGGCCGCTGGACAAGCGGCCGCGGCGCTCGGCGTGCCTACGAGCGCGAAGACTGCTGCAAGTACGGCCGAGCACCGCCGCATCGCCTGTATCGACGGTCAAGCACGCCCGCGGTTAGAAGCCACGGGCGGCGACGCTATGCGCCGCCGCCCAAGTCCCGCTTCACGGATGGATCGCCGGCTCTAGCCCGCCAAGGGCTTCCCGGTCTCCAGCAGCGTCTTCAGGCCGCTTAGGACGAAGCTCCAGCCGCCTGCGACGTTGAGGGCCGTCTTCGGCGACGCCTCGAGCCGATCGTGCACGACCGTCAGCTTCGTGATCCCGCCGTCCTGCGGCTCGATCTCCCACGCGACGCGGCTGTGCGGCTCCGCCGCGGTCTCCTCGTCGTAGAGCGCGCGCCACGTATGGCTCAGCCGTCGCGGCGGGTCGGCTTCGAGCACCTCGCCGTCGACGTACTGCTGCGTTCTGTCGCTCGACCAGCCCAGATAGGGCGCCCCCGGCTCGAACGTCGAGTCGATCACGCTCCCGTAGAAGTACTGCGCCGTGAACTCCGGCTTCGTGATCCCGTCCCAGACCTGCTCCGGCGTCGCCTTGATGAACACCTGGTAGACCTGGGTCGTCGTCTCCGTCATCGTCGTCATCCCGTCTCCTCCAACTCGCTCTTGAGGTTTGCGAGCGCCGAGACCTGGCGCTCGGTGTACTTGTCGATCCACCGGTCGTGGATCAGCCGGATCGGCACCGGGTTGAGGAAGTGCAGCTTCTCCCGGCCCGACCGGCGCGTGACGACGAGCCCGCCTTCCTCGAGCACGCGGAGGTGCTTCATCACGCCGAAGCGCGTCATCTCCAGGTCGGACTCGAGCTCGGTGAGCGTGCGGCCGTCACGCTCGAAGAGCCGATCGAGCAGCAGGCGGCGGGTCGGATCCGCCAGTGCCTTGAAGATGCGGTCGTCGTCCATGAGCAGAGAATAGGTGACCAAAAGGTCACATGTCAACCGGAGGCTGCTCCTCATAGGCGACGAGCAATTTCCTCAACAGGCCGGCGAGCGCGGCCTGCTCCTTCTTCGAGAGCGGCGCCAGCAGCTTCCGTTCGTTCGCGAGGTGCTCGGCGGAGATCTCGTCGACCAGCTTGCGTCCCTGCTTCGTCAGCGTGACGACGACGCCGCGCCGGTCCGCCGGATCGAGCGTGCGGGCGATCAGGCCGTCATGCTCGAGGCTCGCCAGCCGCTGCGACATCGCCCCGGAGGTGCGCATCAGGCCGCGGGGCTTTCGCTCGAGCCCCGAGTTCCGCGAGTTCTTCGCGGCGGTGAAGCCGTTCGTCGGCGACATCGACGAGATGCGCCACTACGAGGCGCTGAACCAGGGACCTAGCTGAGCCGCGGGAGCCGGTTCACGTCACGAGCTTCTTCAGGAGTGCGCGCAGCTTCGGCGTCTCCTGCAACGCCGCGCGCAGGCCCTCGAGCGAGTCCTCGCTGTCGATCATCATCGGGCTGCGCTGGAAGCGACCGCCGTGGTTGTAGTAACAGAAGCGGACCCCGTAGGCGCCGCCGCCCTCGTACTCGAGCAGCTGGATCGCCGGCTCCGTGTACTTCCCCACATACGAGGCTTCCTCGATGATCTGACCACCGCCCCAGTGGAACTGGAACGGCCGCGGAACCTCGCGGCCTCCTTTCCCCTTCGCCACGACTCCTCCTCTCTTGAGAGCGACGTTTGCCCTACGGCCAACGTGGGTAACTTCATCCGCCCCCGAGTTCCCATCGACTAGCAACGAGGATCGCCTGTTGGCTCCATGCGCGTCAATCGTTGCTGCGGCACAGGCCTTCGCGGCCGCGGTGGCCGGCCGCCAATTAGGCGCGCCGGGTTAAGCGAATGATCGGGGGCAGCAACGGATCGGCCGTGGTGGCTGGGCTCGAAAATCCGGGCGCGCTGCGAGCTCCGGCCGGCAAGAAGTGGTGGCCCGCGCGCAGAGCCTCGTGCGGCCCGGTGCCCGGGGTCGCACGCACACCCTCCGGTTCGGCGATCTCGTGCTCGATCCCGAAACCCGCGCGGTTCGTCGCGCCGGACGAGCGATCGAGCTCACGCCGATCGAGTTCAGCCTGCTCGAGCTCTTCCTGCGCAACCCGCGCAAGGTGCTGACGCGCGCATCCATCTCCTTCACCGAGGTCTGGGGGCGAGATCATCGAGCTGAACACGGGCGCCAACGTCCAGCCCAACGTGTTCAAGTTCTCGGGCTAGGAGGGCTTGGCGGAGAGGAGGTCGGACGCGGCCCCTCTCCGCTCCATGGCCGGCTGTGTCGGGGCAAAAGGGAGGCCTACGCCTTTTTGGGGAGGCGGATCGGTCGATTTTGACCATGGGTCGCCGCTGCGTGGCCGTCGATGACCAACCTAGGCCCGGCTTCGTCCGGGATTCCTGCGGCGGTTCGGAGGCGAAGGATGGAAGACAGCGCCTCGACAGCGGCGACGTCGCCGGCGCACGCGAGTACGCCGAGCAGGCACGACGCGACCTGACGACCGAGATGACGTCCTTGCGCACCCTGATGACCGAGCTGCGCTCCCCGATGCTCGACGAGGGAAGCAGATGACGGCCGGACGCACGATCAGGCTCGTCGTCGCCGATGACGAACCGCAGGTGCGGAACGTCCTCGTCCGCCTGTTCGAGGAAGAGGGTTTCGCCGGCGTCGGCGCCGCCTGCGACGGTGTCGAGGTCGCGAAGATGGCGCTGACGCTCGCGCCCGACGTGGTCCTCGTGGACGTCCGGATGCCGAACCTCGGCGGGATCGAGGCGACGGGACAGATTCATGCGCGCCAGCCGGACGTTCGGATCGTCGTGCTCTCGGCCTACGAGGACCCGGCGCTCAAGGACGAGGCGCAGGCAGCCGGAGCCTCTGCCTTTCTCGTCAAGCGCTGCCCCGCCGCGCAGCTCCTCGACGCCGTCTGCGCCTGACGAAACCGTGCCAGCCGCGGCCCTCCTCCGCTCGTCGTCCGAAGACCAGTATCGGCTCCTCTTCGAGGGCAACCCGAACCCGATGTGGGTCTATGACGAGGAGACCCTTCGCTTCCTGGCAGTGAACGAGGCGGCCGTTCGCGTCTACGGCTACTCGCGCGAGGAGTTCCTCGCGAAGACGATCGTCGAGATCCGTCCGCCGGAGGAGCGGGAGCGCCTCTTGGCGCTGCTCGAGGAGCCGCCGACAGATCGACCGCCGCTTCACGACCGTGAACGCCGCCTTCGAGCGCGTGCTCGGCTACGACCCCGGTGAGCTCGTCGGCAGGTCGATCACCGACGTCGTTCCCGAGGACAGCCTGGAGGCACTGCGACAGGCCTACGAGGATCGACGGAACCGCCGCGGCCGCGACCTACGAGCACGAGCTGCTCGCCAAGGACGGAACGCGCATCACGGTCGAGGTCGCGGGCGTGCTCGAGGACGCGGTGTCCGGCGACCCCCGTGAGTCCGTCACCCGTGTCCGCCGGTCCGACGGCACCTACGTCACGGTCGAAGGTATTGCCTCACCGATCCTCGACGCGAACGGCAAGCCGAGGATGCTGGTCTCCAGCTCGCGCGACATCAGCGAGCGGCTCAGGGCCGCCGAGCTCGAGGAGCGGCTGCACCAGTCGCGCCGGCTCGAGTCGGTCGGCCGTCTCGCCGGCGGGATCGCGCACGACTTCAACAACCTGCTCACGGCGATGAACGGCTACAGCGAGATCGCCCTCACGCGCCTGGCCGCGCCGGGCGCCGACGAGAAGCTCAGGGAATGCTTCGACGAGATCCGCCGGGCCGGCGACAAAGCGACGACGCTGGTGAGCCAGCTCCTCGCTCTCAGCCGGCGGCAGGTCCTACAGCCGACCGTGCTCGACCTGTCGAAGCGCAACGTGACCCTCGAGGACACCGTCGGCCCACTCCCCCCGGGCGAGTACGTCATGGTCGCCGTCGAGGACACGGGCCTCGGGATCGCGCCGGAGCTGCTCGACCAGGTCTTCGATCCGTTCTTCACGACGAAGGGACCGGGCGAGGGCAGCGGGCTCGGCCTCGCGACCGTGCTCGGGGTCGTCGAGCAGAGCGGCGGCTACGTCTCCGTCTACAGCGAGCCTGGCGCGGGAACGACGTTCAAGGTCTACCTGCCGCGCACCGAGCTGACCCCCGTGCCGGTGCAGCAGGAGGCCGAGCGCGACACCGCCGGGCACGGCGAGCGCCTGCTGCTCGTCGAGGACAACGACGCCGTGCGCCGGCTCGCGTACGAGGTGCTCACGCTCTCCGGCTACGAGGTCCGCCAGGCAGCCTCTCCGCGCGAGGCGCTCGAGCTGTCCAGCTCGGACGACCAGCCGATCGACCTGCTCGTCACGGACGTCGTCATGCCCGAGCTGAACGGGCGCGAGCTCGCCGACCGGCTGCGGGCGGACCGTCCCGGCCTACGGTGCTCTACACGTCCGGCTATACCGACGACGCGATGATCTCGCGCGGCGTGCTCGCCCCGGGAATGGCCTTCCCCTGCAGAAGCCGTTCAGCGTCGAGCAGCTGCAGCGCAAGCTCCGCGAAGTCCTCAAAACCTCCGCGAGCGGCTGACCCCTTCTCGGGGGCGCGGATCGTGCGCGCCTAGGGGCGCAGGCGATCATACGACGCTGAGGGCTGGAAGAGCTCGACCGCGTTGCCGGAGGGATCGTCCCGAGGTGCGTGGTGTAGAAGTCGATCGCCGCCTCGACGTCGTCGACCATGTAGCGGACGTTGACCGTGCCTTCGCTCGCCATGGTGCCGCCCTATATCAGCACACGTCGCAGCAGCCCCCGCCGCGCCAGCTTTCGCGTCCTTCCCGGACGGCAACAGCGGCGATCAGCAGAGCCGCGGCGGGATCGGCCCACCACCAGCCGACGAGCGCGTTGAGGAGGAGGCCGCCGAGGAGGCCGACAGAGAGGTAGGCACAGACCATGTTCTGCGCGCCTTCCTTCACTGTTGCCGACGAGTTCAGCGTCTGTCCCACGCGACGCTTGAGCCGGGCGAGCAGCGGCATCGTCGGTGCCGTGAAGGCGGCGAGGCCGACGCCGAGCCAGCTGGCCTCGGGGTGATCGCCGGCGACAAGGGTGCGAATCGCCTCCACCCCGACGTAGGCGGCAAGAGCAAAGAAGCTCGCCGCAATCAATTGCTGGGCCCGCCGTTCGGCAGTGGCGGAGCCAACGCGCTGACCGGTGAACAGCCACACGACTACGAAGCCGGCCATCGCCTCGACAAGGCTGTCGGCGCCGAAGCCGATCAGGGCGATCGAGCCTGCTGCGATGCCGGCGAAGAGCGCGATCGCAAATTCGATGAAGTGCCAGGTGATGCCGCCCCAGGCAAGAAGACGTGCTCGTCGCTCGAGGCGCGTGCGCTCGTCCGGCGCGAGCCGCGCCGGTGCGACGATCGGCAAGGCGCGCCGCGGCGTCGACGGATCTGAGATCACCATTAGAGGGCCGACCGGCTCAGACACCGGCGGCCTCCACCGACTGGGCGCCAAGCTCGAGAACCCTCGCCACAAGTCCCTCCCCCCGTCCGCGTAAGCGCGTACATGACCATCTTGCCTTTTCGGCTCGCTGTAGCAATCGGGAGGGGAGCCTTTCGGGCCTCCTCATTCTTCCTCACTCTTCGCTCGAGGCGGCCCAGATGTTGATGCCGCTGTCCGTCGCGTAGCCGTCGATCTCGGCGAGCTCCTCGTCCGTGAACTCGAGGTGCTCGAGCGCTGCTACGTTCGCCTCCAGTTGCGCCACGCTGCTCACTCCGACGAGCGTCGAGGTGACTCGCGGGTCGCGCAGCGTCCAGGCCAGCGCCATCTGCGCGAGGGTCTGGCCGCGGCGGGCGGCGACCTCGTTCAGCGCCCGGATCTTCGCGCGGGTCTCCTCGGTGAGGAGGCTCGGCGACAGCGACCCGTCCCGACTTGCGCGCGACCCGGGCGGAATGTCCTGGAGGTACTTGTCCGTCAGCATCCCCTGCGCCAGCGGTGAGAAAACGATGCAGCCGGTCCCCTCGTCGCCCAGCGTGTCGAGCAACTCCGGCTCGATCCAGCGGTTGAGGAGGGAATACGACGGCTGGTGGATCAGGAGGGGCGTGCCGAGGTCGCGCAGGATCGCCGACGCCTCGGCCGTGTGCTGCGCCGAGTACGACGAGATGCCGGCGTAGAGCGCCTTCCCCTGCCGCACCGCGGTGTTGAGGGCGCCCATCGTCTCGTCGAGCGGCGTCTCGGGGTCGAACCGATGCGAGTAGAAGATGTCCACGTAGTCGAGCCCGAGGCGACCGAGGCTCTGGTCGAGGCTGGCGAGGAGGTACTTGCGCGAGCCCCCGTCGCCGTAGGGCCCGGGCCACATGTCGTAGCCGGCCTTGGTCGAGATCACGAGCTCGTCGCGGAATGGCGCGAGGTCGTCGCGGAAGATCCGGCCGAAGTTCTGCTCCGCCGACCCGTACGGCGGGCCGTAGTTGTTGGCGAGATCGAAGTGGGTGATGCCGAGGTCGAACGCGCGCCGCACGATCGCTCGGCTCGTGTCGAGCAGGCGATCGTCGCCGAAGTTCTGCCAGAGCCCCAACGACATCGCGGGCAGCAGCAGACCGCTGCGGCCGCAGCGGTTGTAGATCATCGGCTCGTAACGATCGGCTGTCGGTTCGTAGCTCATGGGCGAGATCGTCGCATGCTCGGCCGGGGCCGGGCGCTGTCGGTCATCCCCAGCCGCCAGGTCCGATTCGGATGGGTCAGACCCAGGTGTCTCAAGAATGTGCCGTTCCGTCCACAGGCCGGCCGAGAGAGAAGCGGCCGCCGGCGCTGTGTGCTGTCCCCAACGGTCAGGCCCGATTCGGATGGGTCAGACCCAGGTGTGGCGAGAGTGCGACGTTGTCTCCACAGCGGAGCCGTGTCCGATTCGGATGGGTCAGACCCAGGTGGCTCAAGAGGACGAGGTGCGACGAGCGCGTGCGCACCGCACCGGTCATGTCCATCCTTTCTCCAGAACGATCGCGAGGACGAGGAGCACGACGAGTGCGCCGATCTGGGCGGCGGGGGAGACGGTCGCGTCGAGCGGAACCGTCGCGAGGGCGAGGGCTGTCGCCGCCGTAAGCGCGAGGACGAAGTAGCCGCCCATCCCGCCAAGGAGGGGCAGGCGCCGGTTCGTCGTGTGTGCGGAGACGGCGTTCGTCATCCACGCGTAGCCGCCGTACATCCACCAGATCAACCGAGCATGAGCACGACCTGAGCCAGG
>WNFV01009559.1_pt1 | contig 10705 bp, 3 predicted proteins | sample 5400101 | NCBI WGS metagenome assembly WNFV01 (sample SAMN13153361, study PRJNA577476) | soil metagenome | isolation source: 115 cm soil or saprolite under grassland replicate 1 | place: USA:California | collected 2016-06-15
GCGGAGCTCGCGCTCGGGGACCACGCGCAGCTGATCGCGGAGCTGGACGTGCTGTGCGAGGAGTTCCCCACATACGAGCGCTTCCGGGCGCAGCACATGCTCGCGCTCTATCGCTCCGGCCGTCAGGCGGAAGCGCTCCGCGCGTACCAGAAGACACGCGCGTATCTGACGGAGGAGCTCGGCCTCGAACCCTCGGCGAAGCTGCAGGAGCTCGAGCGGAAGATCCTCAACCAGGACCCCTCGCTCGAGGCGGAGCCGCAGGTGCAGACGCTCGCCTTCGTGCTCACCGACATCGAGGGCTCGACCGTCCTCTCGGAGCTGCACACGGAAGCCATCCGCTCTGCGGTCGCGGAGCACGACCGGATCGTGGCGAGCGCCGCCGAAGCGACCGGCGGGCGGCTCGTGAAGCGTGTGGGCGACGGCATCGATCTCGTCTTCACGGACGTGGGTGCTGCGGTCGCCGCCGCAAGCGAGATCCACCGCAAACTCGCTGCGACCGACTGGGGCGAGTTGGAGCCGCTGCGCGTGCGGATGGCGATCGACGTCGGCGAGGTGGAGGCGCGTGGCGCGGACTACTTCGGCCCGGTGCTCAATCGGGCCGGCCGGATGCTCGCGGCCGCGCACGGGGGCCAGGTGCTGCTCTCGGCGGAGGCGCACGCGGCGCTCGCGACATCGCGCGGCGGCTGGCAGGCGAAGGCGCTGGGCGAGTTCCGGTTCAAGGGCATCGGAAGCCCGCAGCACGTCTTCCAGCTTCTCGTCGAGGGCCTCCCGGCCGACTTCCCGCCCCTGCGAATCGACCGCCTGCCTCCGGCCATCCTGCCCGGTGCGTTCGGTCGCTCGGTGCGCGGGTACGAGCTCCGCGAGCAGGTCGGCGGCGGCGACCTCGGCGTCGTCTACCGCGCCTACCAACCCTCGGTCGGGCGTGAGGTGGCAATCAAGGCCATCCGGCCGGAGCTCGTCAACCAGCCATCGTTCGTCCGCGGATTCGAGGCGGAGGCGCAGCAGGTCGCCCAGCTCGAGCATCCGCACCTCGTTCCGCTCTACGACTACTGGCGGGACCCAGACGGGGCGTACCTCGTGATGCGCTGGCTGCGAGGAGGCTCGCTGCGGCAGGCGCTCGACCGAGGCCCATGGAATCTCGAGCCGGCCACTCGCGTGGTGTCGCAGGTGGCGGGCGCACTCGCCTATGCCCACCGCCAGGGTGTCGTCCACCGGAACGTCAAGCCCGCAAACGTCCTGCTCGACGGGGACGGAAACGCGTACCTCTCCGACTTCGGGGTCGCCACACGCGTGGCCGGCTCGCAAAGCGGGCGCCCGGTCCCCTCGTCGCCCCCGTACGTGTCGCCGGAGGAGCTGGTGGGCGATCCGCTCACGCCGCGCTCGGACATCTACGGTCTCGGCCTGCTCACCTTCGAGCTGCTCACCGGCCAGCTGCCGCCCCTGGACTGGCCGCTGCCGCCGGTGCGCTCGACTCGGCCCGACCTGCCGCCGGCGCTGGACGAGGTCGTCGCGCGCGCCACTGCAGCGGATCCGGACGAGCGCTACGAGTCGGTCGACCGGTTCAGGGCCGCATTCGACGCCGCCGTGGGAAGGACGGCGCCGGCGGCCGAGACGTACACGCCCACGGAGAACCCGTACAAAGGCCTCCGGGCGTTCGGCGAGGCGGACGCCGCCGACTTCTACGGACGCGACGCGCTCGTCGGCGAGCTCGCGCACGCACTCGTCGACCATCGCCTGGTCGCCGTCGTGGGGCCGTCAGGGATCGGAAAGTCGTCGGTCGTCAAGGCTGGGCTCATCCCGTCGCTGCGCAGAGGAGCGCTCCCGGGATCGGAGCAGTGGCTCGTCACCGACATGTTCCCGGGCTCGTATCCCTACGAGGAGCTCGCGGCCGCGCTCCTCCGGGTCGCAGTCGAACGCCCGGACGACCTCGTCGAGCAGCTCGCGCGCGACGAGCTTGGAATCCGTCGCGTCGTGAAGCGGATCCTGCCGGCTGGGAGCGAGCTGCTGCTCGTCGTCGACCAGTTCGAGGAGCTGTTCACGCTGACGCCCGAGGAGACGCACCGTCGCTTCCTCGCGGGCCTCACCGCGCTCGCCGACGACCCGCACTCACCGGTGCGCCTCCTGGTCACGCTGCGCGCCGACTTCCTCGACCACCCCCTCCGCTACCCGGAGTTCGGGGAGCTCCTGCGGGCCGGGATGGTCGCGGTGGCCGCACCCTCGGAGGATGAGCTGGCGGAGGCGATCGAGCGGCCCGCGCGCCGAATCGGCGTTCGCTACGAGCGTGGGCTCGTCTCCCAGATCGTGGCCGACGTGCGCGACCAGCCGGGCGCACTGCCGCTGCTGCAGTATGCCCTGACCGAGCTCTTCGCGGCCCGCGCATCGGACACGCTGACGCTCGAGGGCTACGTCGCGACCGGTGGCGTCGTCGGCGCTCTCGGGCGCCGGGCGGAGGATCTCTATGCCCGCCTCCGTCCACCGGCACAGGCCGCCTGCCGCCAGGTCTTCCTTCGCCTCGTCGGCGCCGACCCCAGCGCGCAGGACACGAGGCGCAGGGTGCGGCGCAGCGAGCTCCGCCAGCTCGAGCTCGATTCGGACGCGGTGAAGGAGATCCTCGCGCGCTACGGCGAGCATCGGCTGCTCACCTTCGACCGCGAGCCGCTGACCCGGACGCCGACTGTCGAAGTCGCGCACGAGGCGATCCTGTCCCAGTGGGAGCGGCTTCGCGGGTGGATCGAGGGGCGACGGGGGGATCTTCTCCTCCACCGGCGGCTCGTGGAGGCGGTCGCAGAGTGGCAGGACACGGCGCGCGATCTGGAGTACCTGCCGCGGGAAGGCCGCCTTGCGCAGTTCGAGGCATGGGCGGCTGCGACCGACCTCGCCCTGACCGCAGGCGAGCGTGCGTTCCTGGCCGAGGCGCGTGCCGCGGCGGACGCGGCGGCTCGGCGGCGGACGCATCGGCGGCGGGCGACGCTGGCCGGGTTCGCAACGCTCGCCGCCGCGGCGTCGGTTCTCGCAGCCTTCGCGCTCGTCCTCCGCAACGAGGCGCGAGACGACGCGCGCCTCGCGACGGCGCGCCAGCTCGCCGCATCCGCGCAGGCGAACCTCGAAGTCGATCCGGAGCGGAGCATCCTGCTCGCCATCGAAGCCGCCGAGACGACGCGGCAACACGACGGCACCGTCCTCCCAGAAGCCCAGCAGGCCCTTCACGACGCGCTTGCCAGCTCGCGCGTGCTGACAACCGTTCCCGGCGTCGGGCGCAGGACCGGCATCGGACACGTCGTCGCCCTCGCGCCCGAGCAATCCCGGTTCGTGGCCGCCGACCTCGACGCTGACACGGCGAGCATTCGCGACGCGCTCACAGGCGAGAAGCTCGTGACGCTCTCCGGGCACACCGGAGAAGTCCTCGCGGTGGGGTACAGCCCGAACGGAAGGATCGTCGCGACCGGCGGGGCCGACGGCACCGCCCGGCTCTGGAGAACCGCCACCGGCGAACCGGTTCACGTGCTGCGCGCCCATCGCGGCGGTGTCTTCGCGACCCGGTTCAGCGCGGACGGCACACGGCTCGCGACGCTCGGCGCCGATCGCGCCGTGCGTGTCTGGGACGTCCGCACCGGCCGAGAGCTCCAATCGTTCCCGGGTGTCCACCACCGCACCGACGTGCGCGTCGCCTGGGGCGAGGGCCTGGCGTTCATCGGCCACGACCGCATCGCGGTCGCACCCTGGCAGCGGGGAACCACTTCTTCCGTCGTGGCGAAGGTGTTCGACGTCTCGTCCGGTGACCAGGTCGGCGTGGTCACGGACCCGGGCGGTACCGCCCGGGTCGTGGACATCGATGTCAACACCGACGGCACTCTGCTCGTCGCCGCCCATGCGGACAGCGGCCAGCTCCAGCTGTACGGATTGCCGTCCGGGAAGCAGCTGGATGCCGTTCACGCCCATGGAGGGGCTGTCCTCGACGTCGAGTTCAGCCGCGACGGGCGCCGCGTCGCCACCGGCGGCGTGGACGGGGTGGCGAGGACCTGGGACGTGACCGGCGCGAAGCTGCGGGAGACCCTGACGCTGCGCGGCCACACGAGACCGGTCGGGAGCGTCTCGTTCAACCGCGCCGGAACCCGGCTCGCCACCTCAGGGCAGCCCGCCGGCGGAGCGCGGGTCTGGGACGTCTCCCCCGCCGGCCGCGGCGAGGTACTCACGTTGCCCGGGCCGGAGACGGACGAGCACGCCGACATCGCATTCACGCCGGACGGCCGACGGCTCGTCGCGGCCTCCGGGCGCGAAGGGACGGTGCGCGTCTGGAGCACCGCAACCGGAAAGGAGCTTCTCGTCCTCGATCAACACGCGCGAACGAACGCTCCGGTCCGCGCGGCGATCGGGATCGACGTCAGCCCGGACGGCTCGCGCATCGCGACGGCGGGCGCGGACGGCAGCGCACGGATCTTCGACGCCGAGACGGGCCGGCAGCTGGTCGTCGTCCGCGGGCGCCACTGCGTTCGCCGTCGCCTCTGCCGGGTCAACCGCGCGGTCTTCAGCCCGGACGGCTCGAGAATCGCAACGACGGGCCAGGACGCCACGGTCCGCATCTTCGACGCGGCCACCGGTCGTCAGCTCCGAGTGCTCCGGGGGCACGAGCCGGGCGGCCTCGGGACGTACCCTGTCGCGTGGAGCCCGTACGGAACCCGGCTCCTCTCGACAGCAGCACCAGATGGAACACGCATTTGGGATGCGCGCACCGGCCGGCAGCTGCGCGCGCTGTCGCGCTCCGAAGGCCCGGGTTACTCGGCCGCCTGGAGCCCCGACGGCCGACAGGTGCTCACCGAGTCGGGGATCGGCCCCGTGGTCTGGGACGCGACGAGCGGCGAGCGGCTGCGCACGCTCGAGACGAGCGCGGCGGCGGGGGGCATGGTGTTCAGCCGCGACGGGTCGCGGCTCGCGATAGCGACGGTCGAAGAGCGGGGGTTCGCGATCCGCATCTGGGACTGGCCCGCGGGCGTCGAGACCCTGAAGCTGCGCGACAGTGGCCTGCGAGTCGCGCTCAGCCCGGACGGCCGGCTCCTCGCCGGGGTGCGCCAGAGACAGCCGGTGCCGTTCGTGCACGTCTGGGCGCTCGACCCCGAACTGTTGCTCCGGATCGCGCCGACCCGCGTCACCCGCTCGCTGACGGAGGAGGAATGCCGGCGCTACCTGCAGCACCCCTGCCCCGAAGGTGGCTAGAACGTGGCCGCCGTTGTCAGAACTGGCACAGCGGGCACCACACATATGCCACACAGGCTGTGCCGGGCGGCAGCCGGTCGTGGCCGGTCACAGCCGGTCGGCTCGATGAAGAAGTGCCTGCTGTAGCCCGCAATTCCGGGTCGCAGCCGGCTGTAATCGGTTCCCCCGTACCGGCCTGTCACGCCGGAGGTCGCGGGTTCGAGTCCCGTCGCTCCCGTTCGAGCAACGAAACGGGTCATCGGCTGATTCGCCAACCAGCGACTTCCCACCCCTGGCTGGTGGCATGCGATCCTTGGAAGGCCACTGGAGGCGTCTCTGTTGGAAACCCGGTCAGTCGTTGGACGCGAACGAGAGCTCAGCTGTCTAGAGGGCTTCCTCGATGCCGTGCCGGCGGGCCCTGTTGGTTTGCTTCTGGAGGGCGATGTGGGCGTCGGCAAGACGACGCTCTGGAAAGAGGCGGTCGCCGCCGGCCGCCGGCGATCGTATCGGTTGCTTTCGTGCCGGCCGGTTGAGTCGGAGGCGCAGCTCGCTTTCGCTGCGTTGGGGGATCTGCTGGAGGAGGTCCCAGAAGAGGCGATGGCGGGACTCCCCCTGCCGCAGCGCCGTGCGCTCGACGTGGCGTTGTTGCGGACGGAGGCCGAAGGGCCGGCAGCGCTGCCGCGAGCAGTCTCGCTGAGCGTTCTGGGCGTGCTTCGCGCGCTCGCGCAGGTGAGCCCAGTCTTGGTCGCCGTTGACGATGTCCAGTGGCTGGATCGGCCCTCGGCAGTTGCGCTCGAGTTCGTCGTTCGCCGTCTCAAGGAGGAACAAATCGGCCTCCTCGTCTCCAAGCGAGGGGAGGCGACGGACGACTTTCCGCTCGGTTTCGATCGAGCGTTCCCTGAGAGCCGCGTCGATCGGCTGCTCGTCGGCCCGCTCGACCTCGACGCGCTGGATCGCCTGCTCCGTGCCCGCCTGGATGCGCAGTTCCCGCGCCCGGCACTCGCCCAGCTGCACGCCTCCTCGGGTGGTAATCCCTTTTTCGCTCTCGAGATGGCGAGGGCCGTTCTTCAGCGCGAGCCGCAGCTGGGTCAGGGCGAGCCGCTCCCTGTTCCCGACAGCCTGCGCGTGCTTGTGAGCGAGCGACTTGCGCGCCTGGCTCCTGCGACCCGGGAGGTCGCGTTCGTCGTTTCGGGGCTCTCGCGCGCCACGGTCGAGCTCGTCCAGGCCGCGGCGGGTGGGCGGCGCCCGGCCGCCGGTCTAGCGAAGGCGGTCGATGCGGGCGTGCTCGAGGTCGACGGAGGTCGCGTGCGTTTCGCGCACCCGCTCGTCGCCTCGGTGGTTTACGCCGACGCGACCGCGGCGCAGCGGCGCGAGCTCCATGCCCGCATCGCCATGGTGATCGACGATCCGGAAGAGCGTGCGCGTCACCTCGCGCTTGCAACCGAGACGCTGGATGCCGAGGTCGCGGCGGCTCTGGATCAGGCGGCTCGCAGGGCGCGGGCTCGGGGAGCACCGACCGATGCGGCAGACCTGTACGAGGAGGCTCGTCGACTGACCCCGGGTGAGGAGGCCGCGGAGGCCGGCCGCCGTGGGGTTGACGCCGCCGAATGCCACTTCGAGGCTGGCGACACGGGACGAGCCCGAGCTCTGCTGGAGAAGCTCGCAACCACGACGCCGCCGGGCCCCGACCGCGTTCGCGCTCTCACGTTCCTGGCATGGGTACGCAACCTTCAGGAGGGCTTCACCCTGGGGACCGAGACGTTCCGGACAGCATTGAAGGAGGTGGGCGCCAACCTCGCTCAGCGCATCGAGATTGAGAGAGGTCTGGCGTGGAGCCTTCACGAGATCGGTGACCTGCGAAACGCCGACATCCACGCTCGAGCGGCGCTCGAGATGGCGGAGCGACTTCGCGAGCCGAGCGTGCTGGCTCGCGCGCTTGCCGACATGGCCTTCCACGAGGCTGTGGCTGGCCGCGGCGCTCCGCTCGCGCGCATCGAGTCCGCCCTCTCGCTCGACCGCCCGACCGAATGGCAACCGATTCTCGGCCACCCACGCTGGATTCACGCGCTCCTCCTCCAGTGGAGTGGTGAGCTCGACGGATCGCTGGCGACGCTGAAGCAGTTGCATCGGGACGCGGCCGAGCGCGGCGACGAGCATTCTCTCCCGTACCTGCTCTTCCACTTGGCGCGCGTCGAGACGCTGCGCGGCAACCTCGAGGTGGCGGGTCGTTACGCCGAGGAGGCGTACCAAGCCGCGACCGAGAGCGGCCAGGAGAGCGAGCGTCCGTTCTCGCTCACGGTCAAAGCTCTCGTTGCTGCACACCTCGGCCGCGTCGAGGCAGCCCGGGCGGCCACCGACGAAGGGATGCCGCTCGCGCTGCGCATGGGCGTCATCGTCGCGTATCTCGAGCTGCGGGCGGTCCGTGGCTTCCTCGAGCTCTCGCTCGGGAAGTTCGCCGACGCCCACCGCTTCCTCGCTCCGGTGACCGAGGACGTCGCCAAGGCGGGCTTCGGGGAGCCGGCGCTCTTCCGTTTCCACGGCGACGCGATCGAAGCCCTGGTCGCCCTCGGGGAGTTGGAGCAGGCAGAGCGTGTTGTCGATGAGTTGGAGGAGCAGGGGCGGCGGCTTCAACGTCCATGGGCGCTCGTGACGGCGAGCCGCTGCCGGGGCCTGCTGCGGGCGGCGCAGGGAGACATGCCGGGGGCGCATTCGGCACTCGAGGGCGCGCTTGACCTGCACGAGCGCCTGCGCGAGCCTTTCGAGCTCGGGCGTACCTACCTCGTCCTCGGGACCGTCCAGCGGCGCAGCCGAAAGAAGCGCCCCGCGCGAGAGTCTCTGCAACGGGCGCTCGAGATCTTCGACGAGCTGGGCACACGGCTTTGGTCCGACAGAGCGCGAGCCGAGCTCGCCCGGATCGGCGGACGCGCGCCGAGCGAGATCGACCTCACCCCGACGGAGAAGCAGGTCGCGGAACTCGTCGCCGCTGGCGGGACCTATCAGGAGGTCGGCGACGCCCTCTTCATCAGCCCCAAGACGGTCCAGTGGAACCTCTCCAAGATCTACCGCAAGCTCGGTATCCGCTCACGTGCGCAACTCGCCGCGGCGCTCGCCGCTGACAAGTCCTTCACGCCTCAGGCCGACACCAGCGACTCAAACCCGGCCGTTCCGCCGGTTCCTTCCTAGCGGCCTTCGATCAAAGCCCGCCGCACCGCCGATTTCCTCCAGGCTCGAGCGGGGCTAGCGTCGCCCTCAGACGACCAAAACACGACGCTGAAGGAGCGACGAATGTACCCGCAGGTCACACAGTTTGAGACACGGCAGCGGCTTCTCCTCGATGAGCTCCAGCTCCGAGAAGAACGACTGCTCGCCCGCTTGCCGAAAACATCGCCCCAACCTGCACGCTGGCGGCGGCCTCGACCGCTGGGGTTCCGCACACCGCGCGCCGTCGCGCAACGCCTCCGCGCTACAAGCTCGCAGTCCTAACGTGGGTTGTGCGCCCTTTGTCATCACGCTGATCGGCCCGGCGCTCCCACAACCCACAGTCGAATGCAGCTCCTTCGCAGGCGCACCTACCAGCTGATCAGAAACGCAGAGTCGTCTACCTAGACAACAGTCCGTGGCCCACTCGTGGCCCAAACGCCGATTTGACGTTCGGCTCAACCATGCGGGGGCGGCGCTACCTCGACGTGAAGGAGCCCTGCAAATGGGGCCGTTCGGAGTGGTTCGTCGGTGGCCGTCGTCGCGCCCGATTCGGCCTGTCACGCCGGAGGTCGCGGGTTCGAGTCCCGTCGCTCCCGTAAAAGTCCCTGCAAATCAGCATCTTGTGTTGCCCATCTAGACGGCGAATCGAGGCCGACTACACAGACTTTGCCGCGCCGACAGCCGAAACGCGCGAAAGCGGCCCGAAACCCTTCGCCGGAGTCGTGATTTCAAGCCATTTCCGGCCGAGGTCGGACCGGTCACGAAGGCCGCCTGCAACTACACGAAACGGCCGGAGGTCAAGGCTGACCACAAGGTTCGCTCGGACTTCCTGTTTGCCGGCCCGACGGCCTGCGCGGTCACACGTTTCGCGACGATGCAGCCGTCGCGATGCGCATCTATCTCGCCTTGGGGACAGCATCTCTATCGACGACTACACCGATCGCGTCAGCGCGAGGACAGCTGCTTTGCTGCTGTTGTAGTGGCTTTGCCGAACAGCAGGGCGCAAGGCCGAGAGCGAGCAGGTGTTCACGATCGCGCCCTGCGACCGTTGGCTCATCGACCGTGCCGCCGCTTGGAGGCACGCGAACGTCGCATCAACGTTCACTCTGAAGACTTCAGCCCATTCCGCGCTCGTCATCTCTTCGATTGCGGCGGAAGGGTAGATCCCCGCGTTGTTGACCAGGATGTCGACTGCACCGTACGGCGCGCTCGGAGCGAACATGTCTTCGATCTCCGGCGCGTCCGTGAGATCGGCCGACGCGGCATGCCCCTCACTGAACCGGGTAACTGCATCTACCGTCGCCTCGGCTCCTTGGTGATCCGATCGGTAGTGGACGACGAGACGCGCGCCGGCCTCGGCCAGGCGAACTGCGATCGCCCGCCCAATGCCGCGCGACGCCCCCGTTACCAGTGCGGTCCGCCGTTGCAGGTCGATGGGCACCACCGGAACGGTCAGGCGACTTCGTATGGACCGGCGAGCTCGTCGGCTGGATGCCAGTCGACGTGCTGAAAGACGACGAAGGCGCGACCTTCGAGCTCGCAGGCATCCTTGAGCGACCGCTGATGGAACTTCACGTGGGTGTAGTCGTCGACGGACAGGATGTACACCGGCTCGACGAACGAGCTCTGGAATTGCTGTCCCGTGAGCACGGCGCGATGACGCCTCGAGAAGTCGTCGAGGTCGGCGCCGACGACGAAACCGACGTGCTCGAGGCCCATCCGATAGACGCGCTGATGAAACGGCGGAATCAGCTCGACGAGCTCGACCGACGCCGACTCGGAGAGCGGCAAGGGGTCTGCGAGTAGGAGCTTGGAGATCGGCCGTCCGTTCCAGACGTTTTCGAGGTTGGCGACGGATCGTTCTTCCAACTCGTCACGGAGAACCAGGTACTTGCGCCATGTCCGGGTTCCGACGGCGAGATGGCTGACCCGAAGTGCGCCAGCATCGATTCCAAGCTCGGAACACCGCTCTACCTGCCGATGGTAGAACGGGCCAGCATCTCGCATCAGCTCTGATGCCTGCACGGCGCGATCCTACGCGAGCGCAGGTTGTCGATTTGCAGGGCAAACGTGATCGCAGATGGTCAGGCGTGTACGCCGATACCGCTCCAGAACCTCCATGGTAAGTAGCACCGGCGGCGCCGGCGGCCGCCACCGTAGCGGGGTGAGAATGCCGGCGCCGGATTGGTCGACGCCGGCATCTCCTTGGTGCTGCGAGCCCGATGGTAAGTATGGCGCGGGGGCCTGCGGAACCGTTGACTGCTGCCTCGAGCGCGAACCTTAGAGTCGTAACTGGAGGCCCCTCCGATCCGGC